>Ga0184639_10001041_pt1 | contig 11645 bp, 13 predicted proteins | sample PLM31_170_b2_FD_133155 | JGI IMG/M metagenome (GOLD analysis project Ga0184639, IMG submission 133155) | Groundwater sediment microbial communities from an aquifer in East River, Colorado, USA - PLM3-1_170_b2 | ecosystem: Environmental > Terrestrial > Soil > Riparian zone | place: USA: East... | reverse complement strand
GGCGCTGACGGGGACGCTGCCGTGGCCGAGCTGGACGCCCGCGGTGGGGACGGCGAGCGCGACGTCGAGCCGGTCATTCACGAACAGTCGGACCGTCGGACGGCCGGACAGTCGGGCGGCGAGCTCGTAGTGTTCATGCCCCGATAACGCGCGGCCTCTCGCATGGAAGGCGAGCTCCGACCCACCGCCGTCCGCCAGCTCGCGCGCAACGTCATCCAGGTCGGCTCGTCTGGCGATCCGCTCGTCGGTGATGGCGTGGATGCCGGGGAACGCTGCCCTCACGCGAATCGGCTGCCGGGGGTGACGCGGGCGCCGCGCAGCCAGTCGTCAGCCGCCATGCGCGCCTTGCCGGCTGGCTGCACCTCGAAGAATTCCACCGCTCCCCCGCCGCCATCCTTGACTGGCCCGGTGGCGATGACGAGCGACCCATCGGCCGAGAGTAGCTCGCCCGGCGCGCCGGTGCCGGGGAAGGGAGGGCCCATCGCGCGGGGACTGAACAGCTTCACCTCGACGCCGTCCAGCTCGGTCCAGGCGCCGGGACGCGGGTCGAGCCCGCGCACCAGCCGCCCGACCGTCGTGGCATCCTTGGTCCAATCGATCCGCGCGAGCTCCCGCGTGAGCTTGGGGGCGAACGTGGCGCGGCTCTCGTTCTGCGGCACGGGCTTCGGCGGGGGATTGCTCTGCTCCAGCATCGCCAGCGTCTCGATCAGCGCCTGCGCGCCCATCTCGGCGAGATGCGCGGAGAGATCGCCGCCGGTGACGTCAGGGCCGATCCGATGCGGGATCTGATGGAGGATCGGCCCGGAGTCCATCCCCGCGTCCATCAGCATGATCGTGACGCCGGTCGTCTCGAACCCCCGAATGATCGCCGTTTCGACCGGCGCCGCTCCGCGCAGGCCGGGCAGGAGCGACGGGTGGACATTCAGCATCCCGCGCGGCGGGAGCTCGAGCAGCTCGGGCTTCAAGATGTGGCCGTAGGCGACCACGACGCCGATGTCCGGCTTCAGGTCGCGGAGGCGGAGGAGAAACGCGCCGTCGGTCGGTGTCTCGGGCTGAAAAACGGGCAGGTCTTCGGCTTCCGCGACGACTTTGACGGGGGGCGGCACGAGACGCGAGCGGGACCGGCCCTGTGCGGCGTCGGGTTGGGTGACGACCGCGACCACGTCGAACCCTTCGCCGACCAGGGCGCGAAGCGAGGGAACCGCGAATTCGGGCGTTCCAAAGAAGACGACGCGCACTTACAGTTCGCCGGCCGACTCCGGCGTGACCTCCTTCAGGTATCCCGACTGGCCCTTGCGGGCCTTCTTCCATTTGGAGACCAAGAGGCCGCGCTTGACCGCGCTCAAGTGGTCGAGAAACAGGATGCCGTCGAGATGATCGATCTCATGTTGGATTGCGCGCGCCTTGTAGCCCTCGGCTGCCGCCCGGAACGGTTTGCCGTCCCGGTCCAGTGCTGCCACGACGACGCGCGCTGCCCGCTTGACGTCGCCGAAGATGTCCGGGATCGACAGGCATCCTTCCTCTGCGACCTCGGACGCTTCGTCCCGCTCCACGATGACCGGATCGATGAGAACGAGGGGCGGTGGGTCGTCGTCGCCGACGTCCACTACCGCGACCCGCCGCGCTACGCCGACTTGGTTCGCGGCAAGCCCGACGCCGCGTGCCGCGTGCATCGTCTCGAGCAAGTCGTCCACCAGCCGGCGTACCTCGTCGTCCACGCGGGCGACGGGAGCGGCCTTCTGGCGCAAGACGGGCGAGCCAAGCAGGTGGAGCATGCGAACCGTCACGCCGGCTTCGCCTCGACGGCCGTGCGGTTCGTGATGCTGGCGATGCCGCTCCGCAGCATCACGAACTTCGATTCGCCGCTGCGCACGGTGACCTGGTCGTCCTTGATGTGCACGACCTCGCCCACGATGCCGCTCGACGTCACGACCTGGTCGCCGCGCTGCAGCGAGGCGAGCAGCTGCTTGTGCTGCTGCTGCTGGCGGCGCTGCGGCCGGATCAGGAGGAAGTAGAAGATCCCGATGAACAGGGCGATCTGGATCACGAACGCGCCCATGCCCGGGCCGCCCTGGCCCGAGGGAGTGAACAGCAGCAAGAACAGCGATGCAGTAGTCGTCATGCGATTCCCGGTTGATGGTAGCGGCGGCGCCAATTGGCCGCCCACGCTGTGAACGCGTCTTGCCGGATCGCCGCGCGCATCTCCTCGGCGAGCCGGATCAGGTAGCGAACATTGTGCAGCGACAGCAGCCGGAGTCCCAGCAGCTCGCCCGCGGCGAACAGGTGCCGCAGGTAGCCGCGCGAGTACGTCGTGCAGGTCTCGCAGTCGCACGTCGGATCCAGCGGACGCTCGTCCGTGCGGAACGCGGCGTTCTGGATGTTGAGCGTCCCCTCCGCCGTGAAGGCCGAGCCGTTGCGGCCGTTGCGCGTCGGGGCCACGCAATCGAACAGGTCCACGCCCCGTTCCACCGCCGCGACCAGATCCTCCGGAAATCCGACGCCCATAAGATAACGGGGAAGCGGCGCGGGCAGCCGCGGCTCGAGCAGCTCCAGCGTCTCGTACATCTTCGGTTTGGGTTCGCCGACCGACAGCCCGCCGATGGCGAGGCCGGTCCAGGAGCCCCCGCCCAGCTCGAGGATCCGATCGAGGGCCTCCGTGCGCAGCCCGCGGTGAATCCCGCCTTGAAGAATCGGCCACAATGTCTGACGGGCGGACGGCAATTCTCGATGCCGGCGGGCACACCGTTCCAACCACCTGAGCGAGCGCTCGAGGGCGTCCCGAGACGTGGCCTCATCCGCTCCGCCGGGCGCGACGTGGTCGAATGCCATCGCGATGTCGGCGCCGAGCTTCCATTGGATCTCGATGGCCTTCTCAGGAGTCAGCAAGCGGCGGCCGCCGTCCACGTGACTCTGAAACTCGACGCCCTCGTCGTTCACACGGCGGAATCCCTCGAGGGAAAACACCTGAAACCCGCCCGAGTCGGTGAGCAACGGGCGATCCCAGCTCATGAACTTGTGGAGGCCACCCAGCTGCGCGACGACGTCTTCGCCGGGGCGTACGTGCAGGTGATAGGTGTTCGCCAACAGCATCTCTACGCCGACCGCTTTCAGATCGGCGGGGGAGAGCGTCCTGACGGTGCCTTGCGTGCCGACCGGCATGAACACCGGTGTCTGCACCGTGCCGTGGGGCAGGGTGAGGGTGCCCACGCGGGCGCGGCCGGACGTGGCGTGGATCTCGAAGTCGAACATGGGCTGCGTCACAAGACCACCATCGCATCTCCGTAACTGTAGAATCGATATCCCTCTTTTACGGCCTCCGCATACGCCCCCATCACCCGCTCGTAGCCGCCGAACGCGCACACGAGCATCAGCAGCGTGGAGCGGGGAAGATGGAAGTTCGTCACGAGCCGGTCCACGATCTTGAAGTCGTAGGGAGGATGAATGAAGAGGTTAGTCTCACCTGGGCCGGCGCGCACCTGACCGCGGCTGTCGACTGCAGACTCGAGCGTACGGACGACAGTTGTTCCCACCGCCCACACTTCGTGTCCCGTGGCTTTCTTCTTACTGACGGTCGCCGCGGTCTCGTTAGGAATCTCAAAGACCTCAGGGTGCATGGGGTGCGCCGCCAGATCCTCGGTCTCGACCGGCTTGAACGTGCCCGGTCCGACATGCAGATCGAGCGGCGCGATCGTGACGCCGTGCTCGCGGATGCGACCGAGCAGCTCGGCCGTGAAGTGCAGTCCTGCGGTCGGCGCCGCTACGCTGCCGTCGTGCTCGGCGTAGACGGTCTGGTAGCGCTCCCGGTCGGCGGTGGTGGGCGGGCGCTGGATGTAGGGCGGGAGCGGTACTTCACCGTACCGCGCGAGCGTGGCGCGGGCGTCCAGCGGACCAGTGAACCGCACGCGCCGCAGCCCGCCGCCCAGCACTTCCACGATTTCGACGGCGCTATCCGGGCCGAAGGTGACCCGCCGCCCGGGCTTCAACTTCCCCCCGGGATGGCCCATCGCGAGCCATGTGCCATCTGCAAGCTCGCGCACGAGCAGGATCTCGGCCGGCCCTCCCGCATCTCGCTTCCCATGGAGCCGTGCAGGAATCACGCGCGACGTGTTGAGTACCAGGACGTCGCCCGGTGGGATCAGTTCGACGATGTCGCTGAAGCGAAGGTGCCGGATGGCTCCTGTCGCGCGCTCGAGGACGAGCAAGCGGCTGGCCGAACGGTCGGGGAGGGGATGCTGGGCGATCTGTCCTGCAGGGAGATCGTAGTCGAAGTCGGAGAGTCGATAACCCCGGGGCATCGCCCCGGGGTCAGCCGGTCTGGACGAGCTGGGCTCGGCTGACCCCGGGCCGGAGGCCCGGGGTTCATGCATCAAAGATGTTCGCCTGTTCTGCCGTCTTCGGCGGCACAAACCCGAAATGCCGGTATGCCGCCGCCGTCGCGCAGCGGCCGCGCGGCGTGCGGGCGAGGAAGCCCTGCTGCATGAGGAAGGGCTCGTACACCTCTTCGAGCGTGCCCGGGTCCTCGCCGACTGCCGCGGCGACCGTTTGCAGGCCGACGGGTCCGCCCTCGAACATCTCGATGATCGCCTTCAGGATCCGGGCGTCCATGTCGTCGAGGCCGAACTCGTCCACGTCGAGGCGCTTCAGCGCTTCCCCGGCGACGGCCGCGGTGATCTTGCCGCCGGCGCGCACCTGCGCGAAATCGCGCACCCGCTTGAGGAGGCGGTTCGCGACGCGCGGGGTGCCGCGGCTGCGGCGCGCGATCTCGGCGACGCCCGCGGCGTCGGCGGGAATGCCCAGAATCCCGGCTGAGCGCGTGATGATCTGGACCAGGTCGTCGGGCGGGTAGTAATGAAGGCGCTCGACGAGTCCGAATCGCGCTCTCAGCGGCGGCGTGAGGAGCCCGAAGCGCGTCGTCGCTCCGATCAGTGTGAAGTGCTCGAGCTGCATCGGGATCGTCTGGGCGTGCGGTCCATCGGCGATGCGCACGTCCACCCGGTACTCCTCCATCGCGGGATAGAGGAACTCCTCGAGCGCGGGCCGCAGCCGGTGCACTTCGTCGATGAACAGGATGTCGCCCGTCTTGAGCGAAGTGAGCATGCCCACCAGGTCGCCTGGGCGCTCCAGCACGGGGCCGGATGTGGTCCGGATGTCGACCCCCAGCTCCTTGGCCATGAGCAGCGCGAGCGTCGTCTTGCCGAGCCCCGGCGGACCGAAGAAGAGCGCGTGATCGAGCGGCTCCTTGCGCTGCTTCGCCGCGTCGATCGCGATCTGTAGCGATTCCTTGACCTTCGATTGTCCGACGAACTCGTCGAGCCGCGACGGGCGCAGCGTCGCGTCGGTTAGCCGCTCGGTCTCGAGCGCCTCCGGGGTCGTTATCTCGGCGCGAGCCATCGCTATCTGTCACACCCTAAAGGGTGTGCTCGGCGAGCATTGCCCTTAAGGGCAGTGTAGTGCCGAGCCCAGGCTTTAGCCTGGGAATCCGAACGCGGCGCGAACGACAGATCGCCTCTCATCACTTCTCTTTGGGGCGCGCGAGCCACCGCACCGGCCGCGTGTCGGCCTCGATCACATGCCGGGTATGACACGTGAGACACACATCCTCCGCCCGCGTCACCCCCATGGAGACGAGCCGCCGATTCGTAGACCCGCAGCGCGTGCAGATCCATTCGGCGGTGGTCTCAGCAGGGATCGCGGTCATCGTGAGGATGTCACCTGGTCGTGAGGATTTGCAGCGCGCGGCGCACCAGCGCCTCTGTCTCGCCGGTCAGGTCCCCGTTGCCGCCCGCCAGCGCCTTTCGCACGGCCCGGTCGGCTTCCGCGGAAGCGTAACCGAGCCGTTCCAGGGCCTTGAGTGCGGCTCCCGCGCCGGCGGCGAGTGGCGGAGCGGCCGTATCAGCCGCGGATTCCGCAAAGTCGTCGACCTTGTCGCTCAATTCAAGCGCGAGCCGCTCGGCCGTCTTCTTTCCAATGCCGCTCACGGACGACAGCAGCGCGATGTTCTTGTCGCGCACGGCCCGTGCGCCGCGCTCCACGCCGAGCGCCGACATCAGGGCGACGCCGAGCTTTGGGCCCACGCCGCTGACACTCGTGAGCCGCTGGAAGAAGCGTCGCTCCGCCTCGTCGAGGAAGCCGTACAGCGCCCACCCGTCCTCGCGGACCACGAGCTCGGTCGCCAGGGTGACCTCCGCCCCCGGCGGCGGCAATCGTTCCATGACTCCGAGCGGCACCACCACCTCGTAGCCGACGCCGCCGGCCGTCTCCACAACCACGCGGTCGGCCGACTTGGTCGCCAGGCGCCCGCGGACGTGCGCGATCACGTCCGCAGGATGTAGGTCAGGGCCACCGCAACACCATCCGCCGCATCCGCGGGGCGGGGCGCCTGTTTGAGCCCCAGCAGCCGCGCGACCATGGCCGCGACCTGGCTTTTCTGCGCGCCCCCGATGCCGACGACGGTTTTCTTCACGGTCGCGGGGGGATACTCGGCGATGTCGAGGCCCTTTTGCTGCGCCGCCAGCAGCACCACGCCGCGGGCGTGGCCCAGGACGAGGGTCGTGCGGACGTTCTTATGATAGAAAGCGTTCTCCAGGGCAAGCACGGACGGTTGGTGGCGTCGGATGAGCTCGGCGATCTCAGCGTGCAGCTCGGCGAGACGGTGGGGCAATGAGTCGCCGCGTCCGAACCGAAAGACACCGCACTCGATGAGTCGCCCCATTCCCGGGGCGCCGTTCCCCGTTTCGATCACGCCGTAGCCGGTGATCGCCGTGCCGGGGTCGACGCCCAGGACCCTCACGCTATCCGGTCACCGCCGCCATCGCCTCGGCGTCGATGTCGAAGTTCGAGAACACCTTGGAGACGTCGTCCATCTCCTCGAGACCTTCGACGAGCTGCAGCAGCTTCTTGGCATCGCCCCCTTCGACCTTCACCGTGCTTTTGGGGATCATCGCAATCTCGGCGCTCTGCACGGGCAGCTTCCGCGCCTTGAGCGCCTCCTGCACCGCATGCAGCTGGGCCGGAGGGGTCGTGATCACGAAGACGTCGCCGTCCCGTACCATGTCGTCGGCGCCGGAGTCGAGGGCGGCTTCCATGGTCGCGTCCTCGTTCGCCTTCGCGTCTACGATGATCTGCCCACGGCGGTCGAACATCCAGGCGACGGAGTTGCTGGCGCCGAGATTGCCCCCATGCCGGGTGAACACGTTGCGGATCTCGGCGACGGTCCGGTTGGCATTATCGGTGATGGCATGGGCGAGGATCGCCGCGCCGCCTGGGCCGTAGCCTTCGTAGGTGACCTCTTCGTACGTCACCCCCTCGAGCTCGCCCGTGCCCTTCTTGATGGCGCGCTCGATGTTGTCCCCCGGCATGTTCTCGGCCTTGGCGGCGTCGATGGCGGTCCGCAGCCGCGCGTTGCCGGCGGGGTCGCCGCCCCCCTGCTTCGCGGCGATCGTGATCTCGCGGATGAGACGGGTGAAGGTGGCACCCCGCCGCTGGTCGGTCACCGCCTTCTTGCGCTTGATCTGCTTCCATTTATTGTGGCCGGCCATGGCGCCTCCGCCTGCAACTTACAGCTTGACCGGCGCGCGGCGCCACAGGTAGGCCGGAGGCGCGGGCACGACCTACACGATGGTGGGGGCGTTCCTACCGGTCGGGATCCAGCATGTCTTCGAAGCGCATCCAGCGGCGATAGAAGTACAGATCCACGAAACCCGTCGGGCCATTGCGATTCTTGGCGACGAGCAGCTCGGTGGCGCCCTCGACGCCCCCGCCCGGGTTGTACATCTCCTCCCTGAAGATCGACAGGACGACGTCCGCGTGCTGTTTGGGCGCGCTCAACACGCCGAAGTCGTCGAGCGTGGGACGCGGGTCGTCGCGCTGCGGTTGGAAGCGCGGCAGCTGCGCGACGACCACCAGGGCGACCTGGCGCGCCAGCGCCAACGCCTTGAGGTGCCGCAGCACCAGCGCCGTGTCTTCGTCCTGTGTCGTACGCGCGCGCCCGCCTTCCCTGGGCGGCGGCACGAGCTGCAGGTAGTCCACCACGACCATGCCGATCTGGCGGAGCGGGTCGAGCCGCTCGAAGACCGTCTCGAAGTCCTCTCCCGCGAGGGGAAGCATCGTCAGCGGCAGTCCGCGCAGCCGTACCGCGGCCCCGCCGATGCCGGCGCGCGTCTGATCGCTCAGCTTGGCGGCGCGCAGCTCGTCCACCGCGACTCTGCCCTCGACGGCGAGGGCGCGCTCCATGAGCCGTTCCTCGTCCATCTCGCCCGACAGGAACGCCACGCCCAACTCCTGCTGCGCCACGCGTAACGCGATACCCAGGGCGAGCGCCGACTTCCCGCTGCCGACGTCGCCGCCGAGAAGGATCAGGTCGCGCCGCCGCAGCCCCCCTCCCAGCAGTTTGTCGAGCGAGCCAAAGCCCGTGGGAATCGTATCGCCCGTGATCTCGCCGGGCCGTTGCGCGTCCACGCGCGCGACGAGCGAGTCGAGCGACGGACGTTTCTCGAGACGGCGCGCGGGAGGAGACATGATCTATAAATGCAATTTTGCCGCGCGGGCGGCAACAGTGATCGCGTCCGCAGCTTCCGGGCCAAGCTCGTCCCGCGCCGGCGCGGCGAGCTGGCTCAGGACCAGCGCGGCGGCGCGGGGCGTAGCGGTCTCGAGGTGCTGCCGGGCCGCGGCCAGCGCCCGTTTCAGCGGCGCGGGGAGCGCGAGGCTGCTCAGCCGGGTTTCGAGCGCCTGCAGCCGGCGGCGATGGTTCTTCGAGCTGACCGGCGCCGGCGGCAGCAGCGCCTCGGCGGCGCGCACGACGAGCCAGAGCGCGAACAATCCCTCGCGCTTCGGGCCGCGCGCCGCCGCCGCGATGAGCGTCACAAGGCGCTCTTCGGCGGGGGTGGTCGCCTGCATCCCGTCCATCATGCGACGAGCCGCACGACCGCGGCGGCTACCTGGTCGGGGAGCACCTCTTCGAGGCAGCGGTGGTGTCCCAGGGGACAGCGCTCCGTCCCCATGGCCGAACAGGGACGGCACGCCAGGTCGCGTTCGAGGACGACCGCCCGTTTCGTGTACGGGAAGAACCCAAACGCTTCGACGGTAGGGCCGAACAACGCCACGACGGGCGTGCCGACACCCGTGGCCATGTGCATCACACCGGTGTCGCCGGAGACGAGAACCACGGCGCGCGCCAGACACGCCCCCGTCTCCTGGAGCGTGAGCTCCCCCGCCGCGCTCGCGACGGTGGGGCCGAGCTGGCGGGCCAGGTCGCGGTCCTCGGGTCCACCGACCGCGACGAGTCCGTAGCCGGCGCGCCGCAGCCGCTCGGCGAGCGCCTGCCAGTGCGCAATCGGCCAGCGCTTCGTCGCGTGCGCAGCGCCGGGCGCGAGCGCCGCGAATGGCTTCGCATCGAGTCCGCGCTCTGCGAGCCAGCGCCCCGCGCGCTCCTGCGCCGCGGCGGCGAGGAAAAACTCGGGCGGGTCGCCGTCGGGGTGCACGTCCAAGGCGCGGGCCGCCTCGAAGTAGCGCTCCGGCACCGGGAGGTGCGTGCCGTACACGTCGATCTTCGTCGCAATGAGGGTCGTGCGCGCGATCTTGCGCTTGGAATATCCCGACCAGCGGCAGCGCACCAGCAGCCGCAGCGCCGTGCTGCGCAGGCTGCCGTGCAGGTCGAGGCCATGCGTGGGATCGAGCGCGCGCACGCGACGGGCGAGACCGGTGATCGGCTCGTCCGGCTCGAGCGCCACGACCCGGGTGATGTGCGGATTGTCGGCCACCAGAGGCGCCATGGCCCGTTTGGTGACGAAGAACAGCTCGGCGTCGGGATGGCGCCGTTTCAGTGCCCGCACGAGGGGAGTGGTGAGGAGGACGTCGCCGATGGAGCTGAAACGGACGCAGAGGATGCCCGACACGCGGCCAATGTAGTCCTGCGTTGCCCGGGTTCGCCACTGGGACTAGCTTGTTCCGCAGGATGCCGCGTCCGAAGACCATTCTCTGGGTCGACGATGAAATCGAGGGCCTCGCGGCGCACCGTCGCTTCCTCGAGGAGCAGGGATTCACGGTTGCGCAGGCGGCGCACGGCGACGATGCGCTTGCCCTGCTGCGGCGCCAACCCTACAGCGTCGTCCTGCTCGACGAGCAGATGCCCGGCCGCCGCGGTCTCGCGCTCATCCCCGAGATTCGCGCCATCGATCCCGCCATGGCCGTCGTGATGGTCACGCAGAGCGAGGACGATGGCATCCTCCGCGATGCGATCGGCATCGAGGTGGACGACTACCTCGTGAAGCCGGTCCATCCCCGTCAGGTGCTCTCCGTGGTGACCCGTCTCCTCGAAGGCGCCCGCATCCGCCAGCAGCGCCTGGCGCGCGACTTCGTGACGCGGTTCCGCGAGCTCGAAGGGCGCCGGGGCGGCGGTGCGAGTCTCGCGTGGCGCGAGTGGATCGAGCTGGTCGCCGAGCTGGCACGGTGGGAGGTGCGGCTCGCCGCGGCCGACGAGCCGGGCCTCTCCGAAGCGCTGCGCAATCTGCAGGAGAGCCTGCGCAAGGACTTCGCCACGTTCATCGCGAAGAATTATCCCCGCTGGCTCGCTGATCCCGAGGGGGACCGGCCCCCGCTGTCCGTGGATGTCGGCGCCGAGTTCCTCGTCCCCGCCCTGAAGCGGACGGGCCGGGTGTTGTTCATCGTGATCGATTGCCTGCGGCTCGATCAATGGGAAGTGCTGCGCGACCTGATCACGCCGTTGTTCGACGTCGAGGAGTCGCACTACTTCAGCATCCTCCCCACGGCAACGCCGTTCGCGCGCAACGCGATCTTCAGCGGCATGTTTCCGATGGAGATCGCGGCGCGGCATCCGGAGTGGTGGGGCGCGCCCACCGACGAGGAGAGCCTGAACGCCCACGAGCCCGATCTGCTCACGGAGCAGCTCCGCGAGCTCGTGGGCGAGACGGTGCCGATGCGCTACGAGAAGCTGTTCACCGCGGCGGACGGGGCCGACCTGCTGCGCCGCCTGCCGGCGCACCTCGCGCAGCCGGGGGTGACCGCGCTGGTGTTCAATTTCATCGACCAGCTGACCCACGGGCGGTCGGAGAACGCTATCCTCTATGAGGTGGCCCGCGACGCGGACGCGCTGCGCGGCCTCACGCGGACCTGGTTCGAGCGCTCCCCGGTGCTCGCCGCGCTCCAGGAGGCGGAGCGGCGCAACGTGCCCGTGCTGCTGACGACCGACCATGGGTCGATCCACTGCCAGACGCCGGCGACGGTCTACGCCAAGCGCGACGCCACCGCCAACCTGCGCTACAAGTTCGGCGAGGACCTGCGGGCCGAGGATCCGGAAGCCGCCATCACGGTAGAGGACCTCAAGGCGTTCGGGCTGCCGGGGAAGGGCCTCGGCGTGCGGCTGCTCGTGGCCACCGGGGATCGCTTCTTCGTGTACCCGACCAAGCTGCGGGAATACCAGGCACGCTATCGCGGCTCGTTCCTGCACGGCGGCGCGACCCCGGAGGAGATGATCCTGCCCGTGGCCGTCCTGACTCCGCGGACGTGACGCCCATGGATGTGGAGATCCGCTCGCTCCTGCACGACGACCGGGAAACTCGCCTCTTCGGGCGGCATTTGGGAACGTTGCTCCGAAGCGGGGACTGGGTGGCCCTGACCGGCGACCTGGG
>Ga0184639_10001040_pt1 | contig 11650 bp, 9 predicted proteins | sample PLM31_170_b2_FD_133155 | JGI IMG/M metagenome (GOLD analysis project Ga0184639, IMG submission 133155) | Groundwater sediment microbial communities from an aquifer in East River, Colorado, USA - PLM3-1_170_b2 | ecosystem: Environmental > Terrestrial > Soil > Riparian zone | place: USA: East... | reverse complement strand
TATTCGAGGCCGGTGGGCCGACCCAGCGCGATGCCCTGCAGGGGGATGGCCGCGACGGCGGCATACAGGAGTTTGAGCCCTCTCAGACCTCCCTCCCGGAAATCGGAGAATCCCGTCGTCCCGGTACGGACCATCGTGGCCATCGCGCGTCGCATCGCCGCGATGACCGCCGAATCCTTCGCCTTCGCCAAGACACGATGCTTGAGGCCGTGCGGGGGCGCGACGAGTTCCTCAATCGTCCCTCGGAGCTCTTGCGTCACGACCGCGTCGCCGAGATGGGTGTGTGCGTTCCAGAGGCCTGGGACGATGAGTCCGTCCGCGAGCACCCGACGGGCTCGGCCCGACCGGATCTCGACGATGACGCCCTCCTCCCAGCCGATGGTCCCTTCGCGGAATCGACGGCCATCGTAAAACCATCCCGCGACCCGTTGCACTCGCGACCGATGGTCCGTTCACGCCTTAACGTTGGCGGGATGGTCCAAACCCGCCTCGGAATCTTTATGGCGTTGGACCTTCTCCTTCCGATCCGCGCCACCGTAGCTCAGCCTGGTTAGAGCGGCAGTTTCGTAAACTGCAGGTCCGGGGTTCGAATCCCTGCGGTGGCTCTTGTCGCCGGGTTTGAGGAAACGATCGATTAGGGAGGCTGAGCCGGCGGCCTACGTGGCGAATGTCCAGGCGAGGTTGACCCCTCCGATCGCGTACAGGGCTGTAACGATGGCAAGGTCCCAAAGGCGGAGTGCCCTTATCGGCGACGCAAGGGCGACTGGGCTGATCGAAACAGCCACCGCCATCAGGACGGTGCTCAGGATGAAACCGCTCGCCCTCCTGCCTGCGTCGCTGGCGGCGGCAAGGTGAGCATCCGCCTCCACCTGCTTTGCATCGACCTCCGATTGCAGGTCATCCGCGTATCCTGTAAACGCGTCCCACACTCCGCCGAATCCGACCGTGTCATACGCGTCCACGGCGTTCTCTATGAGCGCGTCGGAGTAGTACCCGTCCGCGTACCCGTACGTCGACTGGAGGAGGTAGAGGGCGATCGCGCGCTCCCGTGCCGCGTCGTCGAATAGGCTTTGCGCATCCAGCTCCGAGGCCATGAAGGCATGGACTTCCGCGGCGACGATGTAATCGAAGTCCGAATCGAAAATGCGCCCGACCTGAATGCTGCGCTCGCTTGCGAGACTCTGGGCCGCTAGGCCGGCGCGTGTCTCTTGGCTCACCCGACTCGACTCGAGGTTGTTGAGGAAACCTGATACGACAGCCGTGGCCGCGACAAACGCGATGAGGACTGTGACCCCCTTCGTGAGTCGATCCGCGCGGCCTGGCGCCTCGGCGGGAGCTGGGGACCCAGATGATCCCGTGTTCTCTCCGACGCTCATTCGTTCTCGCCTCCTTCACGCGGGGCTCCGGGATTTTCCGGCGTTCCGGTTGGTCGCTGTTCCTCGATCCACCGGATGGCGATGTCCTCCAGCACGTCGAGCGGGATCGCTCCATTCCGAAGCACGACATCATGGAACTCGCGGATGTCGAACCGCGGCCGCAACGCCTTCTCGGCCGCCCCGCGAAGCTCGCGAATCCTGAGCTCCCCCATCTTGTACGCGAGCGCCTGGCCGGGCCACGCGATGTACCGGTCGACCTCGTTCGGGATGTTCAGTAACGTCGACGACGTGTTCTCCGCCATGAACTCGATCGCCTGCTGGCGGGTCCACCCGAGCGCATGCATCCCCGTGTCGACGACGAGGCGGCACGCCCGCCACATCTCGTAGCTCAACCGCGAGAAGTCGCTGGACGGGTCTTGGAAAAAGCCGATCCCGATGCCCGTCGCCTTCGCGAAGTCCGACGGGATGACGACTGCGGCGGATCCCGGTCCGACGCGGCGGACCTTTCGATAGAGCGGCATGCGGTATTCCCGTGGACCCGCACGGGTTCCTCTGTCTATACTCCTTGTGGGGCCGCTTCTCCGTGGCTATCGTCCGGCTTCGCGCATTCCTGCGGTGGCTCTCACCGACCCCGCGCGAACGGGGGTCTTCTTGTCCTTGCGATCCTTTTCCTCGCCGTGTCGAAACGTTCGCGAGCCAGCCGGGGCGTGAGTACGCCGCCCGGCCGCGAAGGGCGGATCGAGTCCCTTCTGCCGTGGCTAAAGCGAGCACACTCCTTCCAGGGATGGGATTTCAGCGGGATTCAGTCTCGCTATCTCGAGCCGGGGCCTCCATGGGACTATGCGGCATTGGTATCCGAGCGCGCCAGAGGCCGGGGTCGGGTGCTCGACTTGGGGACCGGCGGCGGCGAACGCCTCGCGGACCTGCGGCCCGCGTTGCCAATTCGCGTAGTCGCCACGGAGGAATGGTCGCGGAATGCGCCGGTGGCCTTCCAACGACTTCGGCCTCTTGGCGTTCCCGTCGTCCGATGCCGGAGCGTTCGTCTCCCCTTTTCCGCCTCAACGTTCGATCTGGTGATTGACCGTCACGAAGAGTTCAGTCCCCAGGAGGTCAACCGCGTGCTCGAAGCGGATGGGGAGTTCATCACCCAGCAAGTCGGGCAGTCGGAGTGGCGCGAACTGCGATCGTACTTCCCGCGGATGACCGACTTCGGCGACCTCCGATCGACGTATTCCCGGGAATTCGAACGGATCGGACTCCGAGTCGAAAGCACGGAGCACGACTACAGGGTCGCCTATCCATCGCTGGGCGAGATCGTGTTCATGCTCGGAGTGGCGCCATGGACCGTGCCCGATTTCGACTTGACGAGAGATCTGGACTCCTTGCTCGCATTCGAAGCCCACTGCTCCACATCGGAGGGAATCGTGGTCACCGAATCCCGATTCTTGATTATCGCCCGCAAGCCCGGCTAAGCCAATCGATCTTGCTGCTTTCGCCATCCTCGGGGTTGGACCTTGCTGGGCCCTCTCACATTCCCTCGTCCGAGGGCGCCGGCGAGGACCGCGTCAGGCCGTGTTCGACTTTCGAAAGAAAGATGTGCAGCCCCGCCGCCAACGCGAAGGAGGGGATGGTCGCGCCGATCGGGAGAGCGAACACGACGATCGCGAAGTACACCGCGATGCCCGGAATCCAACTCGCGAAGGCGGGCCAACGCCATCGGGGCGCCGCTTCGAAGAAATCGGTCCGCGCATACCGGCCGCGGCGGACAACGAAGGAGTCGGCAATCACGACTCCCAGGAGGGGAACGAAGAGACCGCCGATCAGGAGGAGGAACGATTCGTAGGTGCCCCCGATTCCCTGTCCGGTCCCGATTAGATACCACGCGACGATGACTCCGATCACGGTGGCCGCACCGATGATCGTCGCCTGCCGGATCTTCGGCGTAAGATTCTGCACCGAGACAGCCGCGGAGTACACGTCCGCGAACGCATTGTCCGTCTCGTCGACGAGGATCGCGATCAACGGCAGCACGCTGAGTCCAAGAAGTCCGAGGGTCGCGAGGAAGGCCGTGGGATCCGCCGGGTCCATGCCGAACGCGGTGATCCCGAGGAGAACGAGGCCGGCGCCCAGAAGGTAGAACGTCGTGTTCGCCGCGATGTAGCCAAGGCTCGTTCCCAACGCGGACGCCTTCGGAGTGCGCGCGAACCGATTGTAGTCGGAGACGAGCGGCCACCAGGAAATCGGCATTGCGACGACCAGGTCGAGACCGAGGAGGAGAGAGCCGAGTCCCGCGAACGGAGCCGCGGAAGAGACAGCCCGGAGGTTCGGGTCCAGCCCTCGGAGGAGGATCGCCACTCCGACCGCGATCGTCGACCCGTAGACGAGCCAGATCGCGAATCGTTCGAGCCAGTTCCGGACGACGGCCAGAGGACCGCCCAGGGCGAGCGCCATCGCGATCGCTCCCCAGACCGGGACGAACACCGCGGCGGTCCAAGGGCCGAACACGTGCCCCGTGAGGATCGCCGCCGCCTCGGCCATGATCCAGAGCTCGAAGGCGGTCCATCCCAGGAGCTGGAGCACGTTCAGCGAAGTCGGAACGTACGATCCTCGGCGCCCCAGGATCGGGCGGAGGCTCACCATCGTCGGCACCCCCGCTCGGCTGCCGTGGTGAGCGGCCCCCGCCAGAAGTAGGCTTCCGACGATCGACCCCGCGAGGGCCACGAGGAAGGCCTCCCAGAGGGTGAGGCCGACGGCGGTCACGAGGAGAGTGCCGGCCGCGAGGACGAGGAGACCGACTCCCAGGCTGGACCACAGCACGAAGAGGTCAAAGGTTCGCAGGACCCGGAGCGAATCGGGGACCGGCTCCACCCCCCATTCCGGAGGCCGTCGCAAGCGGGCCATCGCTCGCATAAAGGGTGCGGATATTTAACGCGTTTCGGCGCCGCGGGGCCGTCGGCGGTGCGGCTCAGGGCGCGCCCTTTCCGAACTTCTTGTACGAATGGCGCAACGCCGCGACGAGGGGCAGCTCCCTTCCCGCGAGGAAGTTGATCATCCCGCCGCCTCCCGTGCTCACGTGGTCGATTCGATCTTGGAGGCCGAACTGTTCGACCGCCGCCACGGTGTGGCCTCCGCCGACCACGGACAGTCCATCCGACTCCGCGACCGCGGTGAGGAGCTCCCGGGTCCCGACGGAAAACGGTTCGAGTTCGAAAACGCCCGCGGGCCCGTTGAAGAAGATCGTCTTCGCCCGGTGGATCACATCGACGTAGTGGGCGATCGTGTCCAAGCCGATGTCGTAGACAAGAAGCTTCGCAGGGAGGTCGTCCACGGTCACCGGCTTGCGGTCGCCGTTGTCATTGAGCACGACGTCGGTCGGAAGGACGATCCGCCTCGGGTACTTCGCCAAGAGCTCCTTGCACTGGAGCAAGTGCGCATCGTAGTCCTGGATCTCCTTCCGCATGAACTCCGTCGTCGGATCGCCCGGGTCGATCCCCGAGGCCTCGAGGAAGATGTTGGCAACGCCGCCCGACGTAAGGACCGTGTCCACGATGTCCTTCTCGAGCATGTGCCGGGCGACCGCGATCGAATCGTCCGCCTTCACCCCGCCGAGGTGTGCGACCTTCGGCCGGGCGGGGTCCTGAACCGCCCGCGTCAGCATCGTCAGCTCCCGTTCCATCACGCGGCCCGCGAGGGATGGCAGGACCTCGCAGAACCCGACGAGACTCGGCTGGGCCCGGTGGGCCGCGGCGAACGCGTCGAGGACGAAGTATTTCGCGTGGGGCGCGAGACGCCGGACGATGTGCGTCTTCGCCATCTTCTCGAGTTTCGCATTCGCGAGGGCCTCTTCCTCGGCATAGAAGCGCGTGTTCTCGAGCACGACCACGTCGCCAATCCGCAGGGACTCGATCGCCTCGATCGCGGGCTTGCCGAATAGGCTCGAGACATAGCGGACGGGGCGTCCGAGGAGGGCAGCGAGCCGGTCCGCGTGGGCCTCCAGAGTCGTGAAGTCGTCTTTGCCGGGACGGGATTGGTGAGCCAGGAGGACAACCTTCGAATGACGCAGCTCCCGGATCGTCGTCAGATGCCCCCGGATCCGCGCATCGTTCAGGAGTTCGCCCGTGGCCGGGTCGACCGGGGAGTTGATGTCCACCCGGACCAGCACGGTGTGACCTGAGAGGTCAAAATCGTCCATCGTGAAGAAGTCCCGGGCCATTTGCATGCGACAGAATGCCGGAAGATAATAGTCTTTTGGCATCGTCCCGGTGGCACTTTCCCCGGGGGAATCCGGTTGTGTTCTCAAATCGGGAAACTAGGTTGCAACCTTTTTTAGAGGGCCCCGGAAATGGTCGCCATCGACGAGGGAACCCTACGCCCCAAGACCTCCTCCTTCCAGAGGGAAAACTCATCCGGACAACCCGGGGCGGGACGAACGCGCTGAAGCAGCTCTTGCTCGACCTGAAGAAGTACTCGTTCTCGGGCTATGTCCGCACAGTGCGGACCTCCGGCGGCAAGCGATCCGAGGGGATCGTCCTCCTCCGAGGCGGGAATCCGGAGGCGAGTCTGTACCAGCGTGACGACGCACAGGATCGCGGACGGACCGCCCTCAAGAAGGTGTGGCAGGACTCGTACGACGAGGGGTGCGTGCTCGAACTCCATGCGCGTGTGGACATGGCTGGCCTCGTGCGGGAATACGCAGATGCAGTCCTCGAGCGGCCCGCGAAAGTCCTGAAGAAGACGAAGATCCCGCAGACGGTGTACCGTGCGGACGTCGAGAAACAGCTTCGCATCTGGAAGGAGAAGGCGTACGACGTGTCGTCCGTCGAATCGAATCTTGGAGCGGAGCCGAGCGTCCTCACTGCCTCCCTCCTCGCAATGCGCGAAGCCGTGAAGAAGGCGGAGGCCGCGTCCGAAGTCCTCTCCGGCCTTGACGTCGGCGGGCTCGAGTCGAGGGCCGCGATTGTCCGCGAGAAACTGCGCGATCCAATGCGGCATCCGGACATCGACACGGAGGTCGAGGGCGTCCGCGACGCCGTGGAGAGCAGGCGACGGACCGAGTCCCGCCGCACGATCGAGGTCGTCCGGAAGAGGGACTCCCAAGAGCGCACAAAAAAGGTCATGGAGCTCGTGATGAAGCAGCAGCATGCGCTGCGCCCGGACGCGCCCGCTACCTCGGAAGAGGTCGCGAAAGCCTTCGGCGAGCTGCTCTCACCTCAGGAGGCCGAAACGAACCTCGCGCCGACGTTCACGTTTGAAGGGTTCGCGGTTGGCGAGAGCAACCGATTTGCGCACGCGGCTGCGGTCGCGGTCGCGAAACAACCCGCGAAGGCGTACAACCCCCTCCTGATCACCTCGGGGCCCGGCCTCGGGAAGACTCATCTCCTCCATGCGATTGGTAACTACATCGGGTCTCACGCGAAGAGCGCGTCCGTCCTATACCTGACCTGCGAATCGTTCGCATCGGGTCTGGCGCAAGCCCGCGAGAGGGGCGCGCTCGGTGCCTTCCGGGACCGGGTCCGCGGCGTCGACTGCCTCCTGCTGGACGACATCCAATTCCTCAGCACGATGCTGGACATCCACGAGGAGCTCTTCCATACGTTCAACGACCTCCACCAAGCGGAGAAGCAGATCGTCCTCGCCAGCGACCGACCGCCGAAGGCGATCGCGAATCTCGACGACCGTCTCGTCTCGCGGTTCGAATCCGGCCTCGTCGCGGGCCTCGAACCTCCGGAACTCGGCACGAGGATCGCGATCCTCGAACGCCTCGCACGGGACGCGAAGGTCGCAATCGATCCCGAGATCCTGAAGTTCATCGCGACCTTGGTCCAAGATAACGTCCGGGAGCTTGGCGGAGCTTTCAATCGCGTCGTCGCATTCTCGTCGATGATGGGTCGGCCGATCACAGAGGCCCTCGCCCGCGAAGCATTGTCGGAACCGACCGTGGAGCCGCCCCGCCCGCTCCCCGTGGAACCGAATTCCCCGGCCACAACAGGCTCATCGGAACTGGCGTCCGGGCACAGTTATTTGATCGAGGAGGACCGTCCGGTCGAGGCGTTCCGTCGGTTCGCACTATTCCTCGGCGGTCGAGGAGGCGGCCTCATAATCACCCGTACGAACCCTAAGCGGGCGCGCGAAACCCATGATCTTCCGGCGGATCGGGTCCTCTGGCTGACGGACCGGGAAGGTTCTGCGGAGGAGACGATCGCTCCCGCTCTCGAGCGGATTGTGTACGAGATCGAGGGCTTCATGTCGAAGCAGCCGCGCGGAGCGGTCCTCCTGGACGGGATCGAGTATCTTGTGTCGAACAACTCCTTCGATGCGGTCCTGAAATTCGTGCGACGCCTCCTCGACGCGTTCTCGGAGAGCCACTATGCGTTCATCATTTCCCTCGGACCCGCCACCTTGAAGGAACAAGAGCTGAGAGTGCTCGAGCGGGAGATGGACGTGATCCGGATTCCCTGATTCCGGCCGTTCATCCGACGCGCTCGATGTCCTCGTAGAATTCTCGGATCTGTCGAAGGGCCTCGGTCCACGCCTCTTGTTTCACGAAGGTGCTCGCCTCCTTCAGGATTCCGATCGGTTTGGCGAGGTCGTTCCCCTTCAACTTCAAATCCAGGAGCTGGCTTCGAGCCTTCCGCATTTCCTCCTGGACAAACGCGGGCACATCCCTCTTGAGACGATCCTGGGCCTGCCTCCCGATCCGGAGGGCGGCCCCGGCATCCCTTCGATCCAGGGATTCGCGGGCCTGGCGTAGCAGCCGTTCGGAACCCTGGATGTCCATTCCCATGGCCCGGACTTCGCGGGCGAGTCGATTGCCGTCTTCGATCACCTTGCGGGCATCGTGGAAATCCTTCGCCTCGGACTCGAACCGGGTGAGGGCGACTTGGTAGGCATCCCATGCCGCGTCGTAGTCCCCCGCCTCCATCCGTCCAACCGCCTCGATCAGGGACGGCGTGACGACCTCGACTCCGGCGTCCCCTTTCGCCGCCCGCATTTCCTGGACGAATCGCTCGATTCCGGTTCCGATGAACTCGACGAACGCGATGTCAAGCGCCCTTCGCGCATCTGCAATCAGTGTGACGGCCCGCTCGATGTCTCGCCCCTTACCCGCCTGGATCGCATCATTGATGATCCGCTTCCCGTCCTCGATGTCTAACCCGATTCCCTTCGCGGAAACGAGGAGCGGTTTCACCTCGTTCACGAGTTTCGGGAGTTCTCGGTAGAGGAGTTTGCGGTCTCCAGAGGGGATCCGTCGTTCGGCCTTCTTCCGGGTTTCGCGGAGAGCCTCGAGCCGATCCAGGAGAGGGGATCGCGACGGTTTCAGCGCGGACGGAGCGACCAACGTGGCGGTGGCGCCACCGGGCCTCAAGGCCGCCAAGACCTCGGATGGCGGCCGTCTCGCTTCGATCTGCGACGGTGCGGCCTTTGCAGCGCCGCTGTCGTCCGCAAACCGGACACGGCAGTTCGGGCACACTCCCGCGTCCGCGGGCACGGACGCCTTGCAGACGGGGCACTCGTACTCCGTCGCCTCGCCCTCCGAGAACTCCGCTCCGCATCCCGGACACACGGTCGCATTGGCTGCCACGAGCGTCTCGCAGACCGGGCACAGGAACTGTTCCCCGAGCTCCCGCGCCGTTGTCGACGCAAAAGTCGGTTGCGAGGCCACGACGAAGCCGTTAGATCCCGGGGCGTCCCTCGCCACACTCTTGAGGGTCTCGAAGATTTCCGGCTGATCCTCCTTCCCGTCCATGATCGACGCGAGGATTTCGTCGATGCTCCGTCCGTCTTCCACCGGGACTTCGCCGGACTCATGAGACCCTCCGGCCAGGTCGAACAACGTCAAATCCGTCTGGCAAGAAGGACACACGCGAGCGTCCGCGGTGATCGACGAATCACAGACGGGACAGACTCTCGTTTCCTTCGGTGACGTAAGCCGACACCTCGAATCAAGTCGACAGGGTTTTCATCCATGACCTGCGTACAAAGACTTTCCGGGCTCAGTTCAGAGAGTGATAAGTCCTCAGCCCAGATAATCAGCGCAAAACGATTAAGTCGGACTTGGTGCCGTGCAATAACGTCTACGGCGTGGCCATGGCCTTTCGAAACGCGATCGAGGGATTTGAAAAAGTCATCCGGACGGACGTCACCCCGCCGAAGGTCATCCTCGTCACGGGACCGCCGGGGTCGATGAAGACGTCCTTCTGCTATACGCTGATGTCTCGGTACCTAAAGGACACGGGGGAGTTCGGTCTCTACACCACGCTCGAAGAGACCGTCACGTCCCACCTCCGGAACATGGAATCCCTCGGCGTCGAACTGTCCATGAACATGCAGATCAGCGACTTCACAGATTTGCGGGAGATCGATGCCGTTGTCGGTCCGGAGGATCAGACGGACTACCTGGCCTTTATCGAACGGATGATTAGCCACTATCGAAAGGTCCATGGCCACAAGTTCAAGCTTTTCACGCTCGATTCGCTCGGGGCCTTATACTCCCTAATGGAGAACACCCACAACATGCGCAAGCGGATGTTCTACTTCTTCAAAATGCTGCGAGACAACGACCTGACGTCTCTCGTGGTGATGGAACGGAACCCGGACGGGGAGAGCCAGCTCCTCGGGAACGAAGGCTTCCTCGTCGACGGGATCGTGATGCTGGGCCTCGATCGTTCCCGGGGCAAGCTCGTCCGATACATCCAGGTCGAAAAGATGCGTTCGACGGATCACTCGATGGAGAAGCACGCGATCGAGATCCGGAAGGGCGGCCTGACCGTCCTAGGTCCAATCTTCGAGACGGGAGGGATGTGACGTGATGTCCACTCATCTGCCGACGCCCGGGGGGCTCGGCTTCGCGATCGCATATCGGAGGGATCCGTAGATGGCCGAAAGTTCGTTTACAGACGCGCTGGACGTGCTGAAGAAACTGGACGAGAGTCTGAAGTCGAAGGACAGCGAGTTCAAGGAGCGCGAGTTGGCTCTCCAAGAACAGGTCTCGAAGCTCGACGAGGACCGCCAGGTCATCGGGCAAGAAAGGTCTGCACTCGCCGAAGAGCGGGATTCTTTCGTCGGGCGGGAGAAGGGATTGCGCGCGCGGGAGAAGGAGCTCGAGCAGAGAGAGCGGAGCCTCGATCAGCGCGATCAGGAATTCGATGGGACGAAGCAAGAAGTCCTGTTGAAGGAAAACCAACTCGTCAGCCGCGAGCAGGAACTCGCGAAACGGCTCGAATCCCTCATCCGGAGGGAAGAGGAGATCACCCACCGGGACTCGGTGGCCGTGGCCCACGGGAAGGAGATCGCCGCGCGCAAGAACGAGATCATGGCCCGGCAGGAGCAGATCATGAAGCTTCTCGAAGATCAGAAGGCCACTCTCCAAAGCCAGATCGAACGAAACCGCGAATTCATGGAGCGCGAGAAGAAACTCGCGGCGGACGAGGAGAACATTGCCGCAGCCCGTGCGAAGATTGCCGAGGAAGGAAGACGGCTCTTGGAGAAGGAGAAACAGATTCTAGCCCAGGAACAGTCGATTCGGACCGCTGCCGGGGCGTCTCCCGTTGCGGCCGCACCGCCCGCTGCCCGCCCGACCGCGGGTCCTGCAGGCCCCAGTCCCGGGGTCCGATTTCAGCCGATCCCACCGGCTCCCCAGGCGCCCGTGGCGAAGACCGCGGCATCGTCGACGATCACCGCCCAGGTCGCAAAGCCGACGCCGAAACCCGTCACGTCCGCAGAACCGGCGGCGACCGGAGAATCGGAGATCCCTTGTCCCGCCTGCGGCACGATGATCTCGTCCGATGCGATCATGTGCTATGCGTGCGGACACCGTCTGCACGAGGAGTCCGCGTCAGAGGAAACGGCAGATGCCGAAAGCGAGTCCGAGATCCCTTGTCCCGGCTGCGGCACGATGATCTCGTCCGATGCGATCATGTGCTACGCGTGCGGACACCGCCTCGGTTCAGACGATGACAAGGGCGCAAAGAAGGCGCAAGTGAGCGTGAAGAAGGTCCTGAAAAAGAAGGTGATTTGACCGCTCACCAGGACGACCCAATCGGCATCCCGAGGCGGCACGGACCACCCGTTTCGCCCACATTTTTCGCGAAATTTCCGTCCGTTTTGAGTCCTTTTATATACTGAAATAAATAAAAATGTTCCCTCCATGTAGGCGGCTCGTTCTGCTGCGTGAGAACAGGTCCGTATCGCCATAGATAATCGCGCGGTAACCTATTTATAAAGCGGGCCGGGATGGCCCGCGCAACATGCCCACCGGTTGTTGCCCTGCGGAT
>Ga0184639_10001038_pt1 | contig 11660 bp, 8 predicted proteins | sample PLM31_170_b2_FD_133155 | JGI IMG/M metagenome (GOLD analysis project Ga0184639, IMG submission 133155) | Groundwater sediment microbial communities from an aquifer in East River, Colorado, USA - PLM3-1_170_b2 | ecosystem: Environmental > Terrestrial > Soil > Riparian zone | place: USA: East... | reverse complement strand
TGCTCAGCCGCATCATTTCCAGGATTGCCATGATGTTTTCATAAACAGTGAGTTTGCGAAACACAGATGGCTCCTGGGGGAGATAGCTGATTCCCTGCCGCGCCCGCAGATACATCGGGAGCTCGGTAATATCCAGATCATCCAGAAATACATTTCCGGAATCGGGTTGAGTCAGTCCGACGATCATGTAAAACGTGGTTGTTTTCCCTGCGCCGTTGGGACCGAGAAGACCAACAATTTCCCCTTGATGAACAAAGACGTCCACATTTCGAACGACAGCCCGGCCTTTGTAACTTTTTATCAATTCGTTCGTTCGCAATACTTGCATGCTCCATTATTGTAGCTCAAAAGGATTTCTCGCAAAGGCGCAAAGACGCAAAGGGATATTCACCACAAAGGCACAGAGAACACGAAGGGCTCAAACTGGCGGAAGTATGGGAACCGCCAAGAGCGCGAAGGGCAGCTGCCGGCCGCTCTAGGATCTTTGGGCCGCTGCGTCTTCGCAGAAAATCGGAGACCCGATCAGGGGGGCGGATGTTGTGGCGGTGGTGTGTTAGAAGGTGGTGTTTGGGAAGGGGTTATCAGATCGCTTCCTTCCATCTGAAGCGTGGTGCGCGCGCGTCCATCCGCTTCGCCGTCAATAAGGATTCGGCCATCTGTCAGAAACAGGGTCAACACGTGACCCACGATGTCCGCTTTTCCGGGTTCCGTCAGTTTCGGACTCCCCTCCAGTACAAGCTTTCTTTCTTTTGAATAAAACAAAGCTTGCTTGCCGGTTCCTTTTTTCTTTTCGTGGGCAATCCGGACTTTTCCTTGAGCATACAGCCGGTCGAATTCGGAAGATTTTTCCATCAAGTAAAAATCTGCCCGCTCGGATTCGATCTTTGTGGAGGGAGTCACAATCTTTACATCGTTTTCATAATGAATGATCCGGTCCTTCTCGACATAGTTCATGATTCCCGCATCCACAGAAATCGGTCCTTCTTGCGTTGTATCTTCGGAACCGATCAGGTAATTTTCCGGTTCTTCTTGTTCCTGCGTTTGTGGTTGTGTCTGCGTCTGGGCTTGGGGTTGCGTCTGTGTTTGAGTTTGAGTCTGGGGTTGGTTCTCACCTTGCTTTTTCGATTTCTTTTTTTTTGCTTTTGGAGCTTCCGGCTCTCCAACTTTTTTCGTGCCGTTATAGAAGATTGTATGTACTCTGTCGTAAGCGGAAAGCGTTTTGTCGCGGTCATTGATGATCATTCTGTCCGCCGTGATCACATTGCTTTCCTGCCACAGTTTCGCTTTTCCGTTGTAGAGAGCTTCCGATTTCTGGGAATCCCAATTCATGGTCTCCGCGCTGATGTAAACCGGCTGATTGGAAGGGGAAGAAAACGGAAAAGTAGCCGGCGTCTTGCCTTCGCTTTTGATAAAGGCGCTTTTCACGTTTCCTTTCGCGTGGATCCCGGACGTCTCTTCGAATAGTTCCATCGTTTCGGCCGTGATATCCAGAGTCGGATCCTTGATTTCGGGACTGCCGGTCAGGTCCGTTTTTTTCAACGCCGCAGTGTAGAGCGCCGAATCGCTGGAAACAGTCCGTTTGTTTTGCACATGTTTGAACCCGTTGTTAAAGTGGATTTCCTTGACATCACCGGTGAAAGGAAGGAAATACGCAAGCAGGTCGTCACAAAAGATCGTCTGGTTGGAAACATCTTCTTCCGTTTTCGCTATTCGCACCGGCTGAAGCTTTACGGACACGTTGTGTTTTGCATGGAACTGCTCCATTTCTCCGGCGGGGTTAAAGCTGGCGTTAAACTCATCCCCTTTGATGATTCGGTTTTCGCGCGGCTTGTTTTGTGCATCATACGCATGAAGCACAAAAACGCAATCTCCGGTGGAATGAAAAGACTGGATTGTGTGTCCGTCTTTGGCAAAAAATATCTCCACAGTTTTTGCGTCCAGATCCTTTGCCGTGTTCTCCTCTGTCTCAAACACATTTCCCAGGCCGGGCGTTTGACGTGAAACAGGAAGAACTGCCGGGGCCTGCTTTTCTGTCTCGGGCTGGTCTGTTCCGGGCCGGCCAAATTTCATGTGGACATTCCCGATGGCCGTGATCTTCTCCAGATCGTTTCCCTCGGGTGTAAAAGCCGCTTCCATCCGGTCTGCTTTGATTTTATCCGTTCCCTGCGTGACAGTGACGTTCTCTTCGAAATAAGCAAATCCGTTCTGGCGGTCGATCAGTCCGCGCTCTCCTTTCATCAAGATCGGAGTACGATCTGCGCTGAGCGAATTCACATAATGGATTTCGGGCTCTTCGGGAAGGATCAGGTTTTCCGTATCAATCTTGTAGATGAATCCTTTGGCTCGTCCCCGCAGAGTCTTCCATTCAAACCTTGCAGGAGCAGGAGTGCTGAATTCCTGCAGGCGGCTATCGTATTTGATCAATCTCGAGGAGACAGACATCCCGTTTGGAGATTTCACTTCGGTATCTTCCAGCACCGTAATCGTGCTCATATCCTTGGAGATGGTGCACTGCTTTCCCGTGATCCGGATCGCCTCTTTCTGATCCTTGTCGTAGAAGATGAATTCCGGGTTCTCCAGTTTCTGGGCGTTTGATTTCATTTTCTCCTGCGTGTCCGCTGTCACGCGATAAATTCGCTGCCCTTTGTCGAAATGGGTATAGTCAATGTTCTTTACGGTGCCGACAACTCTTGGCGGTTTACTCTTCGGCGGGATCACCACGGGCTCATTTGTTGTTGCCGTCCGGCCGAAGCTCCACCATACGTATGTGGCAAACCCGATGATCCCGATCAACAGGATATTGCTGATCCACTTCAGTAATTTAAAGCGCCTTACAACTGACTGTTTCATTTAGCTTCTCACCGCAGAGGCGCAGAGAACGCAGAGTTTTTTAAGTACTAACCACCGGGTTTTCATTGTCTTTTCCTTCCTCTGCGTACTCAGCGTCTCTGCGTTTAAGTCCTGATTCCGAGTTCGTCGAGGGCGGAAGGCCGATCCCGCCACTTCTCTCTTACTTTGACATTCAATTCCAGGAAAGTTTTCCTGCCCAGCAGCTTTTCGACGTCAATTCGCGCTTGCGTGCCGATCTTCTTGATCATCTCGCCGCCCTTTCCAATCAGAATTCCTTTTTGAGATTCCTTTTCCACCCAGATTTCAGCGTGGATAGAGATTAACTTAGATTTTTCCACAAAAGATTCAACCCGGACCGCGGTGGAGTAAGGAATCTCTTCTTTTGTAAGGCGAAACACCTTTTCCCTTACCATTTCTGCCACAAGAACCCGCTCCGGAACATCGGTGAGAGAGTCTTCCGGAAAGAGCGGGTCTCCTTCCGGCAGGTGGCGGAAAATTGCAGGCGTGACACGCTCGATGTTTTTATTTTTCAATGCGGAGACGGGAACGATTTCCAGGAACTCGTACGCTTTCCGGTACAGGTCGACCAGGGGGAAGAGCTCATTGTGGGGCACCAAGTCCGTTTTGTTGATGATCAGGATCAGACGCGGTTTTTTTGCCTTGATGTGTCCCATGATGAACTGGTCAATCCGTTGATCCCGTTTTGCATCGATTACCCACAGGCCAAGGTCCACCACGCCAAGACCGTTGAGAGCAATCGATACCATCCGTTTGTTCATTTCGCCGAATGCTCTGTGGATTCCGGGAAGATCCCAGAACACAATTTGTCCCTCTTCATTGGTAAGAATTCCCGTGATCCGGTTTCGTGTGGTTTGAGGTCTGGGGGAGACGATCGCCAGTTTTGCCCCGACCAGGATGTTGAAAAGCGTGGATTTGCCTACATTGGGGCGCCCCAGCAGGCTCACGGTGCCGTACTTAGACTGCTTCTTCTGCATTCTCTTGTTCCAGCAGAGCGCGGATTCGCAGGCGATGAATCCGGCGTTTGTCCGCTTCCAGGATTTCCAAATTGAGATTCTTGTATTTCACAATTTCACCGACAATGGGGATTCGTCCAAGAATAGAAAAGACCAAGCCGCTGACCGTCTCAAAGTCTTCTGCAAGGACTTGAACGTGAAAGATTTCTTCCAGACGCTCGACCGTGAATTTTCCTGTGACGATATACGATCCATCTTTTTCGCGATAACTCTCAAAGCTGGCTTCGTCATATTCGTCTTCAATTTCTCCCACAATTTCTTCCAGCAGGTCTTCCATGGTGACCAGTCCGGAAGTGCCGCCATATTCGTCAATGATGATCGCCATCTGCCCGTGCGATTCGCGAAGTTCACGAAGCAGAGTGAAGACTTTTTTGGTTTCCGGGACAAACGGAGCAGGACGCATGATGGTTGTCACCGGCGTTTCGGGAGCGGCGTTTGGCAGATTGCCAACCAGATCCATCACGCTGACGATCCCGATGATATTATCGATCTTCTCCTTATAGACCGGCACACGGCTGAATTTCTGTTCCTTGAAAAACTGATGCAGCTCGGGAAGTGTTGCCGTGGAAGAGATACAAACCACGTCGACGCGCGGGGTCATTACTTCACGAAGCGTCGTCTCTCCGATTGTATTGATCGCTTTCAGAATGTCCCCTTTGAATTCCTCCGATTTCACTTCTTCCGGTTCACTGGTCTTCTTCTCTTCCTCCAGTACAATCTCGTGAAGGTTATGGGGCGACAGTTTCACCAGACCCCAGAAAAGAGGATAGACGAGATAGCCGATTCCGCGAACCAATCCCCGGAAAAAGGAGAGGGAAACACGGCGCAGCAGCCACTGAGGAAACGAATAAAGCAAAAGGATCAGCACGGCAAGAACTGTCAGAACCGCCCCGATTCCGAGTGGCGCGGACCACCGGTATGCCAGAAGCAGCACAGGAGTCGCAAAGAGCAGCCGTGAAAAATTCAAGATTTCCAGAAGTTGCGGCGTATCTGCAGACAGTTTGGAAAGAGGTGGAAAAGCATAGTTCTCTTTTCCGCGTTCGAGCGAGGTGAGCGCATCTTCGGAAATCACGGATAAAGTGACATAGGCGGTCAAACTAAAAAGAAAGAGAATCCCCAGCCAAACGATTTGGTAAGTCATGCGCCTCTGTTCCTCACACGTCTCGCCGGCGCTACAGACCGTTTCCCGCCATTCTCCATCTTCAATCTTCTATCCTCGGCCTTTGGTTGCGGCCCGTCAGGGCCGCGTCGTGTCTTTGTGCTGTTGTGGTTGATTAGATTCTCACGAAGGCGTTTTTCCAGCCGGTTCATCTGTCCGTCGTCCGTCTCATGGTCGTACCCCATCAGATGCAAGACTCCGTGAAGGAGCAGAATTTCCAATTCTTTTTTCATGGAATGGCCCTTCTCCGCTGCCTGGCGTGAAGTCTTTTCCAGCGAAATGAGTATGTCTCCCAGGTAATGCCGGCCGTCCAGCATTTCGTTCACCGGAAAGGACAGAACATCGGTGGAGGAATCCTTCTTCCGATACCGGCGATTATACCGCTGCATCTGCGCGTCGTTCAAAAACACTACCGTTACCTCGCTTTGCAGTGAAGATCCCAGGTGCTTCCAGATTCTCTGCAGATAATTTCGAATGGACGCCCGGTTAATTGGCCATTTTCTCTGATACGTCTTGAAATTCGCCAGAAGTCTTGGCTCTGTCATCTTTATTGAACTCGTAACCGGGATATGCGATGCGATGGTGAAAAACGCTTTCGAGTTTTCGGACAAAGGCGTCTGCGATCAGGTTCAAGTCTTTCATGGTCAGATCGGATTCATCGAGCTGGCCGTCTTCGAAAATGGAACGGAAGAGTGTATTCACCATATTCCGGATCCTGGCTGAGCTCGGGTCGGTAAGAGTACGCGAAGCTGCCTCCGTGGCATCCGCAAGCATCAGGATGGCTCCTTCCTTTGTTTGAGGTTTTGGACCGGGGTAGCGGTAATCTTCTTCCTTGACCTGCTCGATTTCCGGATTTTCCATGTCCTTCGCTTTCTTGTAGAAATAGGTAATCAAGCGCGTCCCGTGATGTTGTGGAATCATGTCCGCGATATCGGAGGGAAGTCGCAGCATTTTTGCCACTTCCAGACCTTCCTTCACATGGTTCATGATGACCAGCGCACTCATCCGGGGATTCAGCGTGTCATGTTTGTTTGCGTCACGCTGATTTTCCACGTAGTATTCCGACTTGCGAACCTTTCCGATGTCGTGATAGAGCGCTGCGACTCGAAGAAAGAGGGGATTTGCCCCGACTTTTTCAGCCGCTGCCTCGGCAATCGTTCCCATCACGATGCTGTGATGATATGTCCCCGGCGCTTCCAGAGCGATCTGCCGCAGAACGGGAAGATCCAGGTTGCTCATCTCCAGCAACTTGATGTCGGTGGTGATATTGAAAGTCCACTCCAGAATCGGGGAGAGTACGGAAGCGACGGCTGCGGAGAGCATGGCTGAAATGAATGCGCACAGGATCTTGAAGAGCATATCGTTTCCGTTCAAACTCATTTCCCGCAATAAATGGATCGTAAAGATCGTCAGGACATTGACCAGCCAGATCCAAAAGCAGCTTCTCAGCAACGCGGATCGCTGGTAGTAGCGTTTGATACTCAAGGCCGCAGCGATTCCGCTTGCCAGACAATAGAAGGCCAGATAGAAATCTCCTTTGCTGAAGACACCAATCAAGATGGCAAGTGCGAGTGAATAAATCATGGCGATTTGCCGGTCGGTCAGAATCGTCAGCAACAAGGCTCCCACTGCAAACGGCACGGCAAACTGGTAGGCAATCAGTAAGTTCAATGGAGCTGCAGAAAAAGCGGAGGAGACGGATGATGCAATCAGGAATCCGAGCCGCACCAGAATCATGTTGCCGACAAGCACCAGACCGTAAAGCTGGAACAATTCTTTGTTTCGAAGTTTGATATCCGAATATTGATGGACGCCCAGATACTGTTTCAACGCAATCAGATATATTCCAAGAAGAATCAGGATGCCGATCGAATAGCGGATCGGAGTGTTGCCCTGTCTTGCGTCCCGGAGCGATTTCAGTTGCGTGATCACTGTGGGTGTGATCTCTTCTCCATCCCGCACGATGACTTTTCCCTTTTTGATCTGGTAAAAGACCGCTTCCACATTCTGCGCAACCGCTCGAATTCTAGCTTGCGATTCTCCGTTGTTCAAATAAATCGTAGGCACGGCAAAATTGCTCAGAAATTGCGAATACGCAGTTGCCTCCACGGATGTCACAGCAGGGTCGCCTGCCAGCTCAGAGCGGAGCGACTCCTGCACGTTCCGCACATCCGGAATCTCCGCAATCCCCAGGGTCTCTTCTTTGAGGTTCGGGTTTCGCACCGTGAGCCCCTTGGGAGCGTGAAGAAAGAGAACATTCCGGTCGCTAATGATGTATTGAGACATCGCTGTTCGCAGTTTTTGTGAAAGAAATTCCTCCAACCCGGGGCCGAAGTTCGTTCGCGAAGCCGCAGAAAGAAACGAAGGATCGACCATGATATTCAGCTGAGTTCTTATTTTCTCGGCAAGCTTTTGAAAATTTTTCTTGCTTTCCAGAGAACCTGCCTGCTCTTCGCGGATGAACGCGAACACTTCCTTCAAACGGGAAACAGACGAATCGACAAGCTCCGCTTCGTAATCGAATACCGGCAGGGTCCTCTCCTGTGCTTCTTTTCTTTTGTTCTCCGTGGTTCCGGCATCGGCCACCTGAATATCCTGAGGGGAGCGCACGGTAGATTGCGCAATGTCTCCCAGTTTGTAGTTGGGGACAGCGAACTCAAGCCGGGCGCTAAACAAAACCACCAGGATGATGAGAAAAAGCATCCCCCACCAGAAGTCGCGTTGACGCAGCAATCCGGTTATTTGCTTCCGGATTAACTCCAACGTCCGCTCATTCTTTTCGACAGGATTAAAAAAATGGACTTTGGATTTCATGACTGAGAGACTTTTTCCACAATTCTTTTCTTCTCGGCTGGATACTCTTCATAGGCCCGGATAATCTTCTTGACGAGAGAATGGCGAACCACGTCCAGTTCGTTGAAATAGAGAAACGAAATATCTTCCACCCGGGATAGTACCTCTATGGCCTCCTTGAGGCCCGATATCTTCCCGGGAGGCAGATCCACCTGAGTGATGTCGCCGGTAACCACTGCTTTCGAATTGAAGCCCAGACGCGTCAGAAACATCTTCATCTGCTCTGAGGTCGTATTTTGTGCCTCATCCAGAATGACAAAACTGTCATTGAGTGTCCGCCCACGCATAAATGCGATTGGCGCAATCTCGATGAGCCCTTTTTCGAGAAAACGGGAAGCTTTATCGAGTTCCACTAGATCATACAGCGCATCGTATAGTGGACGCAAATACGGGTTTACCTTCTCCAGGAGATCCCCGGGTAAGAAGCCGAGCCTCTCACCGGCTTCTACAGCGGGACGGGCCAGAATGATTCGGCTGATTGTCCGGTTTGTCAATTGCGCTAACGCCATGGCCATCGCGAGGTAAGTCTTTCCCGTTCCTGCAGGTCCGATTGCGAAAACAAGATCGTCTGTTTGCATCGCTTCGATGTACTGTTTCTGGTTGAAACTTTTTGGATAAACGGTCCTTCTGGTGGATGGAATGATCCTGTTGGTCAGGAAAAACTTCTTTAGATCGAGTCCCGGATCCTGCTGTGCCAGTTCTGTGGCCGTTTTTACGTCGCTTGCCGTCATGTTGTAGCCGCTTTCGAGCAGGTTCAGGATCTTGCCGATGGTTAGCTCCGCCTGCGTGGACGGCTCCTCTTCACCGTCAATGGAGATTTCGTTACCCCGGGCCGAAATCCGCACAGAAAGAGCCTTTTCGAGTGTCTTTAGATTCTCATCGAGCCTGCCGACCAGCGTCTCAAAATACTGCGACGGTACCTGGACTTTCCTCATCTGATGAAACCTAATCTAGTCCATCTGATGGTGCAAGTCAAAAGTCAAAATGCTATGTAAACCTTTGCGGAACGGTTCCCGTCCAAGTATCATGATGCCGCTTATGGTTGATGAAGAGCAAAAGCTCCTCCAACGTGTCCGGAACGACGAGACCGCAGCACTTCAGGAATTTGTTGAGCGTTATAAGAAACAGCTCTATTTTCTGGCGCTGGATCTTACCGGGAATCATCATGACGCCGAGGATTTGTCCCAGGATGTCTTTTTGAAAGCCCTGAACTCGATCAGGAAGTTCCGGGGTGATTCAAAGGTCAGTTCCTGGCTTCACCGCATCACGGTGAATACCTATCTGGATGAGCGGCGGAAAAAGTCGTTCAGGATTATGAAAATGAATGAACCGATTGACCAGGATCATAGCGAACTGGCGGTTGCCGATAGCAGTCCTCAAAAGGACCTGGAGAGGAAGAGGCTGCAGCAGGAAATCGATCAAGCCCTGGGTAGTCTCAGCCCGCAACAAAAATCTGTCTTTGTGCTGCGGCACTACAAGGATATGAAGCTCAGAGAGATTGCCGATGTTCTTCAACTGAGTGAGGGTACTGTAAAAAGCGTTCTTTTCCGGGCGATCCGTAAATTACAGGAAGCTCTCTCGGAGTATCGTTTTCAGCCGAAATTGGAGGAAGCACAATGAACTGCAAGCAATTTGAATCTGCGCTGGTTGATGCGCTGTATCACGATCTGGATTCCGGACAGCAAGAAGTGTTCGACGCTCACCGTGCCGGTTGTCTCGATTGCGCCGCCACGTATCAAAAGATGTCGATGACTCTCGATGTGATGAGCCGGCGCGAACAGCAGGATCCCGGGGGACAGTTTTGGAGTGGATACTACCAGCGGCTGGAAAAGAAAGTAGAGCCGCCGGTACAGAAACTACGCACGGTACAACCCTGGATGTTCCGGATTGCCGCAGCGATTGTGCTTCTGTTGACCGGCTTTCTGATCGGCAGGAGCTACTTTGGTCAAAGAGAACCAGGTCGGGATCTGGTAAAAATAACTCCGGCACAGCGTGTGCCGGTGCAAACGGCCGGCTACCGCGCCCAGCAATTCCTGGATCGCTCGCAGGTGCTTCTGTTGGGCTTTGTAAACCTGGATCCGGAAGCGAGCGATCCTTCCAGTATCTCGCGCAGGAAACAGCTTTCCAATGATTTGATCACGCAGGCAGGGTTGCTGAAGGGGGAACTGAAGGACTCTCAGCACAGAAGATTGCGTGAGCTGGTCTCCGAGCTGGAAATCATTTTGCTGCAGATCGCGAATTTAGAAGAAGAGAATGATTTAAAGGAAATTGAAATGGTAAAAGGTGGTGTCGATCGAAAAGGGATTCTGTTGAAGATCAATCTGGAACAGATGCGGATGACCGATCGCGCGCAGAAAGAAGATAAGAAAACGAACCCCCACCTTTGAGGAGAGTGTTTATGTTTCTGAAAAATATCCTTTGTATATCGATCTCGTTGATGCTTGCTGTTTCCACTTTTGCCGGAAACGACGAAGCGGACAAACTTTACACCCAGGCGTATAACCTGGTGCTGGACGGCAAATATGCTGAGGCGATCAAAGCATTCGAGAAGCATATCAAGGAGTTTCCGCAGAGCAAAACGGTGGATGATGCGAATTTCTGGATCTGTCTGGCAAAAGAGAAATCGGGTTTGTCGATGGAAGACGCTGCGAAGTGCTACAAGGATTTTATTGCGGCGTTTCCGGACAGTGATTACGCGGATGATGCCAGAGAGAATCTTGTTCGAATTGCTCACCAGCTGGCAAAGAGTGGAAAGCCGCAATACGAAGCCGTCGCCAAATCGATGCAGCAAAATGGAGACGAGGATGTAAATCTGATTGCGCTTCAAGCGTTGATGAGCTACGGGGATGATGATGCCCTGATTACAGTCATGAATCTGTATGATCGTACGAAGAACGAGGACATGCGAGGGAAGATTCTGTATGTGCTTGCGGATTCTGATTCACCGAAGGTCACAGTGAAACTGGCCGAAATTGTGGAAAAGGACCCTTCCGTGGAAGTCAGGAAAAGAGCGGTATATGCGCTTGGCGACCGTGGAGGAATGGACGCTCAGGCGGGATTGCTGAAGATTCTGCGTTCGCAAAATGATACTGAGGTCCGCAAGGCCGCATTATACGCGATGGGGAACCTTGATGAACCAGGCACACTTGCAGTTCTGGTTGAAGTTGCAACCAAAGAGAAGAACGAGGAGCTGGCGAAAGCGGCTACATATGCAATCGGCGATCTGGATGATCAGGGGGCGTCACAAGCCTTGCAACAGATCCGCGGCAGCGCCATTGATCAAGAGGCGCGCAAAGCGGCGCTGTATGCGCTTGCAGACCGTGAGGATCCGGACAGTCTACCGGTGCTCACTCGTGTGGCTCTTGGCAACAGCGATACAGAATTGAAGAAAGCTGCCGTGTATGCGATAGCGAACATAAAAGGGGAGGCTACATTTCAAGCTCTCAACCAGATTTTGTCCACATCGAAAGATCACAATGTTCAGGAAGCGTCGCTTTATTCGCTGGCTGACCTGGGGGGTGCAGCCTCACGCCAGTCGCTTTCCAACGTAGCATGCAGCAGCGCGGATGAACGGCTGGCAAAAGCGGCCGTTTATGCGCTCGCCGATCTGACTGCGAAAAATGATCCCAAATTCTTGCTGGAAGTGCTGGAGAAATCAAAACTTTCCGAGGTACGTAAAGCCGCACTCTATGCGATCGGTGATATGGGAGGCGCCGGATCTGTTCAAGCGCTTACCACCATCATGCAAAAGGAAACGGATGCGG
>Ga0184639_10001037_pt1 | contig 11665 bp, 11 predicted proteins | sample PLM31_170_b2_FD_133155 | JGI IMG/M metagenome (GOLD analysis project Ga0184639, IMG submission 133155) | Groundwater sediment microbial communities from an aquifer in East River, Colorado, USA - PLM3-1_170_b2 | ecosystem: Environmental > Terrestrial > Soil > Riparian zone | place: USA: East... | reverse complement strand
TACACGCCGAGGAAATGGAAGTCGAAGACCTGATCCCCGAAGAGAACAACGTGATCGTCATCACGAACAGTCACTACGTCAAGCGACTCCCGGTTTCGGAGTACCGATTGCAAGGCCGGGCAGGCCGGGGAACGATTGGAATCCAGACGAAAGACGAGGACTTCGTCGTCGATGCGTTCGTCGCCAACACCCACGACTTTCTCCTGTGTTTCACGACGACGGGAAAAGTGTTTTGGCTCAAGGCATTCCGAGTCCCGAAGGGCTCGCGCTACGCCCGTGGCAAGCCGATCATCAACCTACTCGAGCGCCTCCAGCCCGGAGAGGCGATCAGCGCGATGATCCCGGTCCGGGATTTCTCGGAGGACGAGTTTCTCGTGTTTGCGACGAAACAGGGCGTCGTCAAGAGAACGACTCTCTCCAGCTACGGCCGCCCGCTGGTGAGTGGCATCAAGGCGATCCGATTGCGGGAGGGAGACGAGGTCGTCGATGTCCTCAAGGTCCGGAAGGCGGACGAACTGGTCGTCGTCAAGAGCGGCGGGCGCGCGGTTCGATTCCCGGTGATGGACGTTCGGGACGTCAGTCGGAACTCGATCGGGGTCAGGGGGGTCAAGCTGCGGGAGGGCGACCGGGTCATCGGGATGGTCCTCGCGAGCGATGAACGGCATCTGTTGACCGTGACCACGAACGGGTACGCGAAGCGAACAACGATGCGATACGATCCGGAGACGAGCAAAGGCTTCCGCACTCGCTCCCGAGCTGGCCTCGGGGTCATCGCGATGAAAGTCGGGCCGAAGACGGGACCGGTTGTCGATGCCCTGACCGTCGCCTCGAGAGACGAGCTTCTTGCCTCGACCAAGAAAGGGATGGCCATTCGCTGTCAGGCTGAATCGGTAAGCGAGCAAGGACGGAACGCGGGCGGGGTCCGCCTGATCCGTTTGGACGAGGGAGACGAAGTCGTCGCCGTGGCTCAACTGGCGAGAGAAGAAACCGAAGACTTACCGCCCGGCGACACCCAGAACGAGCCCATCGGTGGCGCGAGCCCGCATAATCCGTGACGACTCCGACGCATCGGATGCTCACGTCGGGAACTGCACGTCGATGCCGAGGCCCGGCTTCGACGGAGCGACGAGGTCGCCGCGGTCGAACTTCAATCCGGACGTCGGATCGGATGCGAACTTGAAGTGGGAGTCGAGGTCGAGCCAGCGGACGTTCTTCTGCGAGAGGGCGAAATGGAGGCCCGCGGCGATCGCGAGCTGCGGCTCTCCCATGCAACCCACCATCGTCGGGTAACCCGCCGCCTCACAGAGCGTATTCACCTCCATGGCGCGCAGGATGCCGCCATGCTTCATCAGCTTCAGGTTCACCGCCCGGGCGGCATTGCTCCATCGGAGTTTCTTCACGTCCTCGGGCGTGAGGACCATTTCGTCCGCCATAATCGGGATCGGCGAGGCTTCCGTCAGGGCGCGCATCCCCTCCCAGTCGTCAACCGAAACGGGCTGCTCGAAGAAGGCGATGTTCTCGCCCTGCGCACGACGCGCGAACGAGAGTGCGTCGCTCCATCCGAAGCCCTGGTTTCCGTCGACCCGGAGTTCGACTCGAGGCCCGACCGCGTCGCGAATCGCTTTCACGCGCTTCGCGTCCTCCTTCCAGTCCCTCCCCACTTTGATCTTCAGGGCGCGGAAGCCGACTTGCACCCAGCGACGGGCCCGATCCACCGCGGCATCCGTATCCATAATCCCAATCGTCATGTCCGTCGACATCCGATCCCGCCGTCCGCCGAGGAAGGCGTACAGGGGCACTCCCGCTGCCTGCGCCGCGAGGTCGAACAAGGCCATCTCGACGGCGGCCCTCGCGCTGGGCTGGTTCTGGGCCCCCTTGTCCAACCGCTCCTGGAGCTGGTACGGCTTCTCGAACTCCGCCCCCGGCAGAGTACGGGTGAAGGTCTGGAGCGTGTTCAGGACCGAGTGAACGTTCTCACGGGTCACTTCGGTCGGGGCGGCACAGCCGTGACCGACCCTTTTCCCGGAATGGACCGCGAGGAAGACGACCTCGGAGATCTTCGAGGACCCGCGAGCGATCGTGAACGCTTCCTTCCGCTGAAGGGTGACGGGGAGGAACTCCATCATGTCGATGCGCATCGGCGCCCAGAACACACGAAGCCGGATATGAAGCTGACCGGGTCATTCTCGCATTTCGCACGGTCGATCATCGACGGACCGGACGGACGCGGGAGCCGGGAGGGCGGCTGGGCCGCTTTCGCTGCACGACGGTGCGGTAGTAGCGGCATATCGGGGTGAAGGAACACGCCGAACACCTGGGTCCGATGGGGCGACAGATTTCCTTCCCAAACCGGATGAAAAGTTCGTTGATATGCAGCCAATATTCCTTCGGGACGGTCCGCATCAGGCGCTGCTCGGTTTTTTCGGGGGTCTTTGTCCGAACGAGACCGAGCCGGTTGCTCACCCGATGGACATGGGTGTCCGTCGGAATCCGCGGCACCCCGAAACCGTATACGAGGACGCAGTTCGCGGTCTTCGGGCCGACTTGGGGAAGCTCGATCAACTGCTCGTATGTCTCCGGCACGCGCCCTCCAAATCGGTCGAGCAGTACCCGACTCACTTTACGGATCTGCATCGCCTTCTGGTGATAGAAGCCGACGGGCTTGATCAGTCGCTCCAGGTCCGACGGATCGGCATCTGCCATCGCACGCGGGGTGTCGTATTTCGCGAAGAGCTGCCGCGATGCCCGCTCCGTCATCTCGTCCCGGGTCCGCTGGGAAAGGATCGTCGAGATCAGGACAAGAAACGGATCCTCCCGCTCGGCGATGATCTTCGCGAGCGCCGTTTCGCCCTGATGGAGGTCCCCCGCGGGAAGGTACCGACCTGCGAGGTCTCTCATGATGAAGGGGATCCGGTCACGGGCGGATGCCGAGGTGGTCAAGGGCCTCCCCCGCCGTGTAGATGGATCCTGTGATCAGGACGACCTCGTCCGGCCTTGCGGTGGTAATCGCCGAGTCGATCGCCGCCCTGATCGTCGGCATGGAAACGCTCTCGGCATACGGGCGAAATGCGAGGGCGACGTCTTCCGCATCGAAGGCGCGGTGGGTTTTCGGGCGACCCGCATACACGCGCGAAGCGATGGGGCCGAGGGCCGCGGCCATCCCTTTCAGGTCTTTGTCGGTCAGGATACCAACGACGAGGGAGATCTTCCGACCCGGAAACAGGTCTGCCAAGGACGCCGCGAGCGCCTCGGCCGCGGACCGGTTGTGCGCTCCGTCGACGAAAACCGACGGCCTCTCCCGGACGAGGTCGAGGCGCGCGGGCCACCTCGTGGACGAAACGCCCTCTCGAATCGCACGGTCTGGGATCGCGAAGCCTGCCGAACGGAGTTCCGTCAGCGCGGCTACCGCGATTGCGACATTCTCGACCTGAAAAGACCCCAAGAGCGACGTATGGACATCGATCTCACCGGACGCGACGCGGACCGACACGTCCTGTCCGCGGAGGTTGTGGTCCCGGCGTTCCGCATGGATGTCCCGCCCGACGACCGTGAGCGGCGCGTGCACCTCTCGGCAGCGGGCTTCGATCACGGGCAGGGCTTCCTGGGCAACCGTCACCGCCCGGGAAGATGGCTTGATGATGCCCGACTTCTCGCGGGCGATGCGCGAGACCGTCTTCCCGAGATGCTCCGTGTGTTCGAGGTCTACCCGCGTCACGACGGATACGAGGCCATCCACGACGTTCGTCGCGTCCATCCGTCCTCCCATACCGACCTCGACGACCGCGACGTCGACTTGGCGCTCGCGGAAGTACTCGAACGCCATCGCCGTCGTCACTTCGAAGAACGTCGGATGATCGATCGCTCGGGCGGCCGTCATGGCCTGGACCGCGGGCTGCATGCCGGCCCATAACCGCAAGACGTCGTCGTCCGAGATCGGCGTGCGGTCCACACGGATCCGCTCGTTGAACCGGACGAGATGGGGGGACGTGTACAGGCCGACGCGATACCCGGCCGCCTGCAGGCCGGATGCCGCGTAGGCGCACACGGATCCTTTCCCGTTCGTGCCGGTAACGTGCAGGACCTTCAAGCCGCGGTGAGGGTCTCCGAGAAGGGAGAGGAGCCGTCGGATGTTGTCGAGGCCCAGCTTAATCCCGAACCGCTCAAGACGATACAGGTGCTCGAGGGTCGTCTCGTAGTCCATCGAAGCGGCATCGGCTAACGGGACGCGTGGATTAAAGATTGCTCGCCCCGCAGGGCCTCGTGCGTCGAAATCGAATGATGCCCATAGCTATATATCGCGCATGGGAAATCGTCACGTTGATGCATCCGGCGGAACGACTGCGCGGACGCAAGAGCGTGAAGCTCCAAGACAAGACGATCGTCTTGGGAGTCACCGGGAGCATCGCGGCGGTGGAGGCCGTGCGGCTCGCTCACGAGCTGATTCGGCACGGAGCTGAGGTCCACGCGGTCCTCAGCCGGTCCGCGATCGATATTGTCCATCCGAATGCCTTGGAATACGCGACCGGCCGGCCAGTCGTCACCGCGATCGCGGGCTCCATGGAATACTTGGCGATGTGCGGAAAGGATGGAAAGGCGGACCTTCTCCTCATCGCGCCCTGCACCGCGAACACGATCGGGAAGATTGCGCAAGGGATTGACGACACGACCGTGACCACGTATGCGGCGAACGCCCTCGGCTCCGGAATCCCGATTCTCGTCGCCCCCGCGGCTCACGAGTCGATGATGGACAATCCCGCGGTCGTCGCGAACATCCGCCGCCTCCGGGAACTCGGAGTTGAATTCGTCGAGGCGAGGCGGGAGGAGGAGAAGGCGAAGATGGCGGAGGTCGACGCGATCGTCGCACGAGTGATCCGCCGCCTAGGTCCGAGGGACCTCCAGGATCTCCGGGTCCTCGTCGTCGCGGGATCGACGGTCGAACCGATCGATGACGTCCGCGTGATCACGAACCGTTCATCCGGAGGGACCGGGATCGAACTCGCGAAGGCCGCCTTCGAACACGGGGCCGACGTCGAGCTGTGGATCGGACGGCACGAGGCGCCGATCCCCGCCTGGATACCGGTCAAGACGTTCGAGTCGACCGCGGACCTCGCGATGATGGCGGAGAAGGCGGAGGCGGACATCTGCGTCGTGCCCGCGGCGATTGCGGACTTCGCACCGGCGAAGAGACAGAAAGGAAAGATTCCGAGCCGAGAGGGCGGTCTGACCCTCGACCTGCGGCCCACGCCGAAACTCCTCGAGCGGTTCCGGAAAGGGACGCGGAAGACCCTCGTCGGTTTCAAGGCGGAGGCCGGCGTGAGCGAGACGGAACTGAAGGCGCGAGCCATCGGCCTCCTGAAGGAGGCGGACCTCGACTTCGTCGTGGCCAATGATGTGTCCAAGGTAAAGGGGGACGCGACCGCGGTAATGATCTTCGACCGGAAAGGTCGCTCCGAAACGTTCGAAGGATCGAAAGCACTCGCGGCGGAGCGGGTGTGGCGGGCCGTCTTGCATGGTATCCGAGGGTGAGGCGTTTTGCCCCGGACACGTGACGGCCTTCTTCGAGGTCGTTGACGATCCAGACCCTCGATCGAAGGGATCCCGCGGCGCGGGCCTCTCATTGAGCCTCGGTGTCCAGACCCGCGTACGGGTCCGGGAAGCGCCACGCCCATCGATCGACATCCTCGTGAATGAGCGCCGACAGAAGGCCGAAGTCACTCAGCGGGTCGTCGAGAAGCTGGCGGGCTCTCGGTCGTTCGAAATCAAGATCCTCAGCGAAACTCCTCTCCCCGTGTCGCAAGGCTTCGGCGTGAGCGCGGCCGCGGCCCTCAGCACGGCCCTCGCCCTGAACGATGCGCTCGGCCAAGGGCTCCCACGCGATGAACTCGTTGCAGTCGCGCACGAGACCGAGGTCGAATGCGAGACGGGCCTCGGCGATGTCGTGCCGGCTTCCGTCGGCGGCATGGATCTCCGATTGAGACCCGGCGCGCCAGACCGGGGGGATGTCCGGAGAATTCCCGTGAGAGCGGACATCCTACTCGCGGTCCTCGGCCCGGAGATTCCTACGAAAATCGTCCTTCGGGACCCCGCCAAAGTCGCGGCGATCAATCGCGCGGGCAGACCCCTCGTGGACGAGTTTTCCCGCGGCCCGACGCTCGAACGACTCTTCGATCTTGGGAATCGGTTCGCTGAGGAGACGGGCCTTGCAAATCGGACGGTCCTCGAGGTGATCCGGGCGAGCCGGATGTTCGGGAGAGCGACGATGGCGATGCTGGGCAATTCCGTCTTCGCGATGGGAAACTCGGAGCATCTCGCAACCCTTTACCTGAAGTTCGGCACGCTGCAACGGTGCGAGGTTGACAACGAAGGCGCACGAGTCCTTTGATCACTCGCTCAACGTGAAGAGTTGGTCATCACCGCCGACGTCGAAGAGGCCGAGCCGAGCGCCTGCGTCGAGCCAACCGTGAGCGTAGTTCACGTTGGCGAGGGCCTTGTCGAGCTCCCCCTGATCTCGGAAGTGCCTCGCGTCCTCGTAGTAGGCGCGAGCCATACCGACGAAGTCCTCCGCGACTCTCCGGAGATGCGACCGCTTGGGGACGGCGATCGCCGCTTTTTCGAGCGCCCGTTCCGTGAGCGAAATGTCCCGATCGACAATCGAACGCAAGTCCATGGACGCGGTATCAACCTAGAATACGAAATTCTTTCCGCACTTCGCCCGACGGTTCCGCGAGAGTCGGCCCCTCGAAGGCGTCTCGTCAGTCCTCGATGACCTTGACGCTTTCGCCACCATGTCGCGTCTCGCGCGGCCGGACTTCCACCATCAACGGCATTTGGAGTCCGCCGCCGGTCATAATCGCCACGCCGATCGGAAGGCGGGAGATCTCTTCCGCCATGGAGGTCGTGAGGCCTTCCACGCTTGCGATGATCGCCTTCAAGTCGTTCGGGTTCGTGACTTTCAGGATGATCTGCGTGTTGCATTGGCTCAGGACGTTCTTGTCGACTTTCGCCGCCCGTTGCGTGATGATCACGAGGCCCAAGCCGAACTTGCGGCCCTCAGAAGCCAGGGTCCGGAAGATCTTCGACGAAGCGGCCTGGCCGACCTGGGGGCAGAAATTGTGAGCCTCCTCGACGACGAGCATCATCGGCGGGATTCGGCCGACCTTCCGTAGCTCGAACATCGCGGTCGCGAGCCGGTTCACGACGAGCTCCTGGATGTCCGGCGGGACCCCCTTGAGGCTGATGATCGTCGTCTTCCCCTTGGTCACGAGTTCGTCAATCCGCGTCCCCTCCTTCGCGAAGATCTCGACCTCGCTCAGGTATTCGAGTTCATCGATCAGGGAGGCGTTCTGCGGATCCTCCTCCCGCTCGAGCACGCGGATGATATCTCGGATCGTGTAGTCCTTCGTCGCCTGCCGGAGAAGGTCGAGGGCCTTTCGCAGCGCCGTGAGATGAGTCCGGACCCTGGCAGAGCCCGTCAGGGACAAGATGTCTCGTGCATCGAGGTTACTCAACGTGAACTTGAGTGGCCGGCTCCCAGGATTGATCTTCGTGTCCGGGGAGAAGACCTGGATGACATCCGCGTATCCGCGAGGTTCGACCCGGAATCGGGTCGCACCATGCGCGATCTTGCCCTTCTCCCGCAGAGAGGCGTATTCGCCGTGCGGATCCAGGATCACGCAGGTCACATGATGCTTCATCAGCTCCTCGATGAGGACGCCGGCGATGTAGGACTTCCCGCCTCCCGTCTTCGCGAGGATGGACACGTGCTTCTGGACCATCGCATTGATGTCGAGGTACACGGGCACATCGTGCCCCGCCAAGAGCCCGGCATAGGCGCCATGCTTCTTGTCCTCCGTGAGGCCGATGACGTCTTGAATCGTCGCGGTCTCCGCGCGATGCACGGGCTCCCCGGCACGGAAGGGCGTTCGCGGAACTTGGAGCAGGCCCCGGTCGTCTCGATATCCAATCACGCTGACCTGCGCGGACACCCGCTCCTCCACGTCGACGGGATCGCCGTCCCCAAGATGTTGAGCCCGGTCGAGGGAGAGATCCGTCTTGCGTTCGATGTCATCCACGCGGCCGAGAACGACGCCACAGGTCTCGTGGTGGACCTGGACGAACTCGTTGCGCTCCACGGCCTCTGCGACGGAGCAGCGGAAAGCGGTCGAACCAATATCGCCGTAAATCACGCCGACGAAGCCATCGCCGCTGTGGGAAGAGGTCCTATGGTGGGCTGCGGACTCCATGCGTGCATCCCATGCGCGTCGCGATAATCAGGCGACCGCATAAATAGCTTTGTCCACGTAGGATCGAGCTGTTCCATGGAGGAACTGAGAATCGCGAATGATATTTTTGGGTAGTCTTTTCATGTCGTCCCCCGACCCATCGGAATCCGATCATGGTGGGCGGCACGGACGACGCCTCGTTGCGCGTTCTCTTCGGCAAGGCGTTCCTGATTCAGCTCGAACGGGGAGGTCTGGAGACGGCGAACCTCTTCGCGCGGGCGTTCCTTGTCCGAACGACCTACGCGGAAACCGGTGAACCGGTCACGGTCGGCGCGGGCGCGCGAGGCGTCTCTTGATCACAGAAATCGCATCGTCGGTCACAACCTCCGACGGACGCGTGGCGTCCACGACGACGAACCTCCGGCCTTTCGCGAGGCGATCGTAATTGGCCGCGACTTTCCTGAGAAAGGCCGGGTCCTCGAACCGAACCTTGTTTCGCCGATCCTTGATTCGTTCGAGCCCGAGTTCCGCCGGAATGCGGAGGAGGATCGTCACGTCGGGCGTCAAGACCCAAGGGTCGCTCGTTCGCTGCAGAAAACGCAACGGATCCCGGAGGACGCCCGCGAGTCGAGCGCCCTGGTAGGCGTACGTGGAGTCCACGTAGCGGTCGCAAAGGACCAGGTCGCCCCGGCCCATGTGAGACCGAATCCCGGGGATGTGTGCGGCCCGATCCGCGAGGAACAGGAACGCTTCGGTCACGGGGCCTACATCCTCCTCGACACCGCGGCGCACGGCGTCTCCAAGCCATCCGGTCGTCGGTTCGCTCGTGAGGAAGACGGAATGACCACGGGACCGGAGTTTCTCCGCGACAAGACGGCTCACCGTTGTCTTCCCGGACCCGTCGATGCCTTCGAATGTCACGAAGCCGGTGAGCACGTGCGAGGACAACGGACGGAGTGGACATTAAGCCGTCGTTGACGGTTCGAGTCCCCTTCCGCACAACGTTTTTATAGAGTCCGACGGCTCCGTGGCGCGCGGGCGTCGGCTCGGGGGGCGCGTACGATCTCGTGGAAGCTTCGTCCAGATCTCCGGAGGGTCTCTCTCGGAGGCGATCGCGAAGCCCGATGTCGAAAATGCCACCTGCGAATCGTGCTCCTCCCGGACGACCGGAGACAAGGATACTGCTTCGATTGTTTCGATTCGCTTGAGGTCCGAGGGAAGAATTCGTTCTAGTCGGTTGCCCGGCCGATGAGCTCTCGTCGACGCTCCTGGCGCCGCTGTTTCCACCGCTTGACGTCTGCATCAATCCAGGCGGTGGGCCGACCCTGTGACCGAAGCCAATCCACGTTCGGCTTCCAGACGATATCCCAGTACCTCAGAGCCTGTTCGACTTCGTCGGTCACATCCTCGGCGGACGGCGATCGATCCTCCGTGGCTTTCGCGCCCGCCTCCCAGGCCCAGGCCTTCAGATCTTCCAGGAGCTTCGACTTTCCCGTGCTTTCCCAGATCAGGGCGGCACTCCGGAGAACGTCTTTATCGGCGTCCCGGTCGAAGACGGCCGTAACTCGCTCCGTGCCGCTCGCCCAGAATGGACGGTCGAGGGTGCCCTGCCATCGGAGTCCGTGCTTCGCGAGGAGCCGCTTGAAGGAGTCTTTGTTTTTCGAGTAGACATCCCCATCCATCTCGAACCGAAAACGCATGCGCGGGCATGGAGCCCATCCCGCGTAGTTAACGATTTCGCGCCACGACACGACACCGAAGGAGACCCCGCGAATGATGCTCCGTCACCATCGACCCGGCAACAATGGCGGCTCTGGCCCCCAAACTCCGGAAGTCGTCACCGCTGGGCCGGATGAGGGCGGGATGCGAGCTTGTTCCGCACCACCGTAATCGCCACGATGGCAAAGATCACCGCGGCTCCGAAACTAACCGCCTCTCCAATCTCTCCGTATTGAGTCGCGTACACTTGGCCGATGACCGTGAGGAGGTTGAAGCTGGCGTGCATGATGACCGCGATCAAGTAATAGGGGGCGAAGGCCCATGTGCGGCGCGTGAGCCAGCTCTTCGCGAGACCGTATCCGACGACCGCGCTCGCACTGGCGTGGAGAAAGGAGGAAGAGAAGGACCGGATCGCGATGACCGCAAGCGAGGCCGTCGCCCCGCCGTCGGGTGCCAGGAGCGCGTTAATCCCGTAGAAGAGATTCTCCGTCGCGGAGAACCCGAGTCCCGCGGCCGCCCCATACACGAGGCCGTCCCGGAGTCCCTGGATCTCCGGCCGACCGGCGCGGACCCCGAGACCCTTGGCGGCCTCTTCCACGATCGGCGCGACGATCACGGCCCCGACGATGATCAGGGGCAGATTCGGATCGCTGAACCGGCGAGCGAGGAACTCGTTCAAAGGGCCAATCTGCCCGAGGGTCACGATCAGGATGAGGCTGAAGATGATCGCGATGATCACGCTGAAGATGGCGCCCCACGCGAACGCCTTGAGGACGAACCGCCACGGTTCCCGCCCATGTCGGGCCGTGTTCCGGATCCACGCCATGAAGACGAGGGGCATCGTGAAGGCCGAGACGAGAAGCACGAGCAAGAAGTAGGGCGAGTCCCCGAGACCGGCCAAGGTTCCACCAGATCAGCGGTCCCCGAATTCGCGGACCTCTTCTCGAAGCTTTGCATGGGCCGCCGCCAGGCGGGCCACGGGGACGCGGAACGGCGAACACGACACGTAGTCAAGGCCGAGCTCGTGGCACAGCTCGATGCTGGCCGGATCGCCCCCGTGCTCTCCGCAGATGCCGACCTCCAGGTCTTTCCGGACCTTCCGCCCCTTCTGGACGCACATCTGCATCAGCTGGCCGACTCCATCGCGATCGAGCGTCTGGAACGGATTGGACGGTAGGATCCCTCGGTCGATGAAGTCGAGGAGGAACTTGCTCTCCGCGTCGTCTCGGCTGTAGCCGAACGTTGTCTGGGTCAGATCGTTCGTTCCGAAGGAGAAGAACTCGGCATGTCTCGCGAACGCATCCGCGGTGAGCGCGGCCCGCGGGAGCTCGATCATCGTCCCGAACTTGTAGGCGACCGTCACCCCTTCTCGGTCCATGACTTGCTTGGCGACCGCCTCGAGTGCCTCGCGCTCGATCTTCAGCTCGTTCACATGACCGGCCAAGGGAATCATGATCTCCGGCTTCACGACGATGTTCTCTTTCGTGAGCGCGCACGAGGCCTCGAAGATCGCCCGGACCTGCATCTCGGTGATCTCGGGGAACGTGATGCCCAGGCGGCATCCTCTAAGGCCCAGCATCGGGTTCGACTCCCGGGTCGCGGCGACCGCTTCCAGGAGGAGCTGTTTCTTCGGGAGCATCGACTCGATTCCGCGGGCGAGATCCCCATTCCCCGCCTTCTTGATCTCCTCGAGGAAGGCCGCGTCGTCTTCCGAGTGGGCGGTC
>Ga0184639_10001035_pt1 | contig 11671 bp, 2 predicted proteins | sample PLM31_170_b2_FD_133155 | JGI IMG/M metagenome (GOLD analysis project Ga0184639, IMG submission 133155) | Groundwater sediment microbial communities from an aquifer in East River, Colorado, USA - PLM3-1_170_b2 | ecosystem: Environmental > Terrestrial > Soil > Riparian zone | place: USA: East... | reverse complement strand
CGTCTGAAGCCGTCGAAGGACCCTTTTAGGGTGGCTACTCGGTATGTACGAGAAGAGGTCATGTCCTACATGATCGACCAGAGCTCGACGTTTCACCTCGGGATATTGCGTCGATGATTCGAGGTCTGAGAGTTTCTCCGTAAGCAAAAGCATGAATCCGCCGCCGGGTAGCTCCTTCTTGACCTCACATGGGGCACTTGCCAATTTCTCGCGCCCGATGAGGTCAACGTAATCCCTCCCAAGAAACAGACCCCATTCAGGCGGCGGCAAACCTGTGGACAAATCCGGCTGCGCAAGGTGCTCGAGTCCTCTTTCGTCCGTCGTCCACTTTGCGGTCGCCGATGTGCCGATATCCCCAAAGAATGCGGAGCTGAGTTCGAAAAGTCGGGTGGCAATTTCCACGAAAACCGAAACGTCCGCCTCGGAAGTAGGAAGGATACGATCGCGGCAAATGATCGCGAAGTCATACGGCGTCAGTCCGCCAGCCGAAACATGCATGCTAAAATAGGCCGGCGCACCGCGAAGAAGTTCGAAGTACCTCAGCCACCATGGCTCTGTGTCCATGACAATCTTTCCAAGCTCCAGATCGCCGAGAGGGGAAATGTTCCCCCACGTAGCCTCAAGGAAGGATCGGCCTACGGGTATCCGGAAAGTATCCGGTGCATACTCGGGCCATTGGGCTCGGAGCTCCTCCATGATCACTCGAAGCAAAGTCTCATCGCGCAAGGACCGAAAGGTAGTCAGAGTTGAACAGATTGGGTTGTGCATCTAGAGCCACATTTGATTAGGCCTATCGGAACCGTATGGGACGCACTCCTATTTGCCGAATAATCCTGAGAATGTCGTCTGAGGCACTCGTAAAGAAGAAGTACGTGGGACGTCCTGTTATTCGGCCGAGCCACGCCAATCCTCTCGCCTGATTGACCTCGCTTGGTCCCAGGCGCCCGGCAACCTCCGTCCATCCCCAATAAGGCCCTTCCACGACGTAGAAATCGGGTGCCAAGCCCGAGATTGGTGCCTGATCTCCCAAAGGTTCATACATAACGACTCGGGACGTCGGGCGCAGCCAGCGGTCATAGACTATTGCCTCGTTTGGGCTCTTAAAGCTCGGTCTTTCTCCGAAAATCCCTCTTGACGGTCCCTTCAGTACGGCACCGACTGCCCACAGGAATGCCGTTTGACCAGCGAGTTGAGCCCAAGGTGCCCAGTAGGCCCCATGCCATCCTCCCTCGGGTGTTGGGGTACCTCCGAGCCAGCGGACGATCGTGGGATACGCCTCCCTGCCCCAGCCCTCCAGCATGATGTAATCATTGATACCCTTCCACGGGTTTTGAGCGATTTCGACTAGCGCCCCGAGCATGAGGACTCCAATTCCCGCATTCGCCAACAGTGACAGAACGAACGCTGATCGCTCCATTGGGCCAGCGCGCTGGTACCAACTCACTGTATCGAAGGAAACTAGGACAGGTTCCAGGAAAAATGCCGTGGCTGGAGAACTCAGGCCGATGGCAAAGAGACCCCACGATCCCCATAAGCTCTCATGAAACAGCCCGGAGGGATCGGCATACCGGAGTGGGTTGTTTGTGACGTACGCGTACCGATTGAGCGTCTGGGGCGATGAGAGCGAACCCAAAACCGGATCCAGGCCGACAAACCGGCCAACCTCTGGATCATAGAGCCGGGCGCGTAGGTACACGAGGCCGGTCGGGTCGTCGTGCTTCTCCCCCGCAAACTTGTACGCCTCACCGCCGGTGACGGCGTAGGGCTTTCCGAACGGCTCGTATTCCGTGCTAAAGACGAGATCCCGATTCTGATCTCGGGTCTGCTTCGTCGACCCGAGAAGGTCCGTCAGGTAGTACTGAGTCGGCCCCGTTGAAGGAACTTTTGCGATACGGATTCCGTTTCCGAAAACGTACTTGGCATCCGTAGTGGACACGCCGTCGTAGCTTCTCTCATACACCGAATCCAGGCCCGAGAAAATCGATACGGTCCAGATGGATTGCGATGTCCCCTCGACTTTGACTCTCCGCCCGAGGCCATCGTAGACGTAGGCCTGTTGTTGGGCGCCGCTGATCAGCGATTTCGTCATGAGGTTCTCATAGCTCCATTCGTACGTCCAGCCACCCGTCTTGGAGTTCAGGTTCCCATTGAGATCGTACGTGAAGCTCGTCGTCGCGCCGTTCTTTGTGAATGAACTGAGGGTGTTCATGCCGGTCGTGCCGTCGGCATACGAGTACACGGCCGAATCTCCCACGTTCACGGTGACATAGACCTGGGTGACCCTGACGGTGGATGCCGTGCCGCCCGAGGCGAGCTCAATCCCAGCTTGGAGACCGTCCACGTCCGCGTCGGTCCACGCCCCTCCGCCAGGTTTCGTCGTCCAGGTGTTGCTGATCGTCTCGTACGAGGTGCCGACGTACTTCACCGCGCTCTCACCCGTCGCGCTCCCGCCGATGCGAAGCTTGAGCCCTCCATTACAATTCGGATCGCACGACGAAGACCAGACAGCACGGCCGACCGCGCTGACGGTGACGGCATTGATCGTGCCCGTCTGGGTGTTGTCCTGGAGAGCGTACAAGTCCCGGTTACCCGCCGTCGACGTGTAAACGTAAGTGGAGTCGCCGTCGTGGACCGCCTCGTCGACGCGGTCCCAATTCGCTCCACTGCTTCCGGACCTTGTCCATTGCGTCGTGGAACCCGCCCCGCTGGGTCTGAAGAAATTCGTGTCCAAGCGTTTCCTGTTCGCGAGGGCGTCGTAGTCGTAGAAGTGGGACCCGAAGCCACCGACCGCGGTCTTCAACCTGTCGAAGCGGTCGTAGGTGTACGACGAGGAACCCATCGACAAAACGTTTCCGAATCCATCGTAGGAATGGGCGAGATCGAAGTACGTCGTTGACTGGAACGTCGCCTTAATCGACGCTGGCCAACCGCGGGCGTTGTAGGCGAAGCTCTGGACCATGCCATTCCCGAATGTAACATTCCTGATGAGGTCGTCCACCTGGTATGTGAAAGTCGCGTATGTCGTCGAACCACTGTTAACTTGGCTCGTGCGGCCGAGCGAGTCATACAGATAGCTCACGCCGAGCCGGAGTCCGAGCGTATCGGTCGGATAGGTGAGTAGCGTGAGCCGACTAGCCGCATCGTAGGCATAGTCGAGTGCGTAGGACGTGCCAGCAAGACTGGTCGTCTCAGTCTTGACCCGATCGAGACCGTCATACGCATACGTCACGGTCGCGGACGGGTTCGAGATTGTCACGGGATTTCCGTTCGCGTCGTAGTCCATGTCAATGTCTTGATTCGTGCCGGGATAATCGATCGCATCGAGCCGATAGACCCCATCGTAGACGTACGTTGTGATGCTGCCGGACCGGTCCCGACGCGTCACTAAATTGCCCACGCCGTCGTACGTGTAGGCCCCGTAGTTCGAATCCGCATATGTTGTCTTCGTCAGACGGTCCATGTTATCGTAGTCATGGCGCGTAACTTGGCCGAGCGCGTTGGTTACGGTAAGCAGGTTGTCAACATCGTCGTACGTGTAGGTCGTCGAATAGTAGTTCAACGGGTCGTAGTACTCCCTAGTACTAGCCATCCGGCCGGCTATGTCGTAGACATACTGCATCTTTCGCCCGTTCTCTGCCACGATGGTTACGACCCTGTTGACATCGTCAAACGCAGCGCTTGCGAATGCGAGGTCGGGGTGTGTGACTTTCGTCCGACGGCCGAGGAAATCGTACTCGAGCGTCGTCACGTTTCCCATCGCCGACGTGTAGGTTGTCACCTGATCCCGGAAATTGTATGCATACGTCTCGGCAGAAATCAGACTTTCAAACAAATCTCTCCGCAGGCTTCTCGTCGTGCGCGCCAGGGAATCAAAATACTGCTTCTGATAGTGGCCCTTCTCGGTCCCCTCAAAGAGAGAGGTCACTTCCGCATCGGAGAGCGCCCGACTGAACAGGTGGACCTCATCGATCTGTCCGTCAAAGGGGGAAGTAGAGTCCGTGTCGCCTACGCCGATATTCACGTTCGCCGTGTTGCCCCAGTCCGACGTGGACGCCGATGCCTGAGCGACTCCGTTCACATACAGCTTCGCCGTCGATCCGTCGAACGAGCCGGCGACATGATACCATCCTCCGCTGGTCGTGAGGGCAGTCGTCGATACGAGGTTGCCAACGGTATCGGATTTCGCGTCGAACTCGATTTTTCCGTCGGTACGGATCCAGATGCGCCATGCATTGGCGAAGTCGAGTTTCCCGACGACTCCGTCTCCCGCGCTCGTGGGCAGCGTGTCGGGGTTGATCCACGCGGCGGCGGTGAACGCCGAAGAAGCGGCAAGGGCCGGAGACGCGGCCACGGTGACCATGTCGTCCGAGCCGTCGAAGTCCCTCGCGCCACCTACCTTGCCGCTCGCCGCGGTCGTCCCCGTGAGCGAACCGTGCGACCCCCGGCCCCCGAAATCCTCGAGCTTGCCGTTCAGGAACGTCGCCATGTCCAGGTGGGCGAGGCGAGGCTTCGTCGTGGGCTCATAGAACGTTACGACGTTCGCGGCGTCGTCGTACGCAACCTCGCTTGAACTCAGCAACTGGTGTGTGTCGTCGTGGAGCGAGGCGACTTCCGTCGCGCTCAACGAGCGGCTGAACACGCGAACCTCGTCAATGCCGCCGTTGAAGAAGTACGTCTCGGCGCCCGCCGCATTGTAACCCCGGCCGATGAGGCGCGCCGCGCCGCTGATCGCCAGCGTGCCGCTGCTGGCCTGTGACGCCTGCTGGCGGCCATTGATGTAAACCCGCTCCGTCGCGCCATCGTACGTGTACGCGACGTGCGTCCAGACGTTCAGGGGGGCCCACCCCGCGGCGGTGGCGAAGGATTTGTCGACCCCACCGATCCGGAACTGGGCCCACACGGAACCGTCGTCCTTCACGAGAACCCGGTTCCTCCACGAGGTCGCCTGGTCGAACCACACGCCCCCATAGCCGCCACCGTGGGCACCCTCCGGCTTGACCCAGGCCGCGACGGTGATCGCGGTCGAGATGTCCATGGAAGCGCTATCGGGAATCGAGACGTAGTCGTAGATCGTCCCTGAGAAGTCCCGGGCGAATCCTCGCCTCCCGGCAATGGAAGTGGCGCCGCTGATCGTTCCGTGGTTGTTCTTGCCCGTCAGGTCCTCGAGCTTGGGCGTGGCTTCCTCCGTTGTCGACTCCATATCGAGGTAGAGCGCCTCGGCGGTCTCCGAGAGGTCGAAGCCGTATTGCACCGTCGGCCGGCCGATGACATCGTATTCGTAGCGACTTCGGCGGCCCGACGGATCCCTCGCCGACAGCAGCCATCCGGTCCCGGGATCGTAGGTGTATCGGCTCGAGTTGCCCATGTCGTCCGTCGTTTTCGTCAGGTACGCACGGCCGTACGTCGGGGAGTACGCATAAGTTGCGATGTTCGCCAGTGGGTCCGTCACGGAGGTGAGGAGCCCGTACGTTGTGTCGTATCCAAGCGTGGTCTCGCGCCAGGTCGTGGTGGCGCCGACGATCTCTCGAATCTTGACTCGGTCCGGCAGGGCGTTCGCAGTATACCTGACGTAAGCGTCCTGCGGGACCTGAGGCGACCCGGACCGGCCAGTCTGATACTCCAAGATCCCGACGAGCCGATCGTGGACGGCGGGCTCTAGGTTCTGAGCCAAGGGCCCGATGCCTACATTGCCAAAGAAGTTCGTGCCGTCCCAGCGGAACTCGTCGCCGCCCCAAAGCGTAAGGACTGGACTCCGGTAGACGGCCGCGCCGGTCGTATCCCGAACAACGAAGTACCCATCGAACGGGAACGCACGGATGCTTGCCAAGTAGACGTTCAGCTGTGCGATGCCCGTGCCCGGGATAAGCCCTGACGAGGCTTTGAGAGTGTACGGAGGCTTCGCTTCATGGAGGTCGACCTTCCAGTTGAGAAAGAGGCCCGTGACCCGGATTTGGCCGGTCTGGGAATCGCCCTTGGCCGACAGATCCCAAGTTGCTTTGCCGCCGTACAGGGTGTAGGCGAGTCCCTCGATCACGAGGCCATTGGTGCCTACGTCGTTGGAGGTCACCAAGAGCATTAGCCATCGGCCGGATGGCCCGGGAAGGCCGCCCATATTCCTCCGCGAAGCCGTTCCGTCGGTCCCCCACGGGATGAGGTTGGATCCCCAGTAGGCCCGATGCTCCCATGAATTGGCCGTGTCTCGGAACTGGAGCATGATCTCGCTCGGATATTGGTTGTCCGGGACGAAGATGTACTGGACGTGATACTCGTTGCTCCCGATGGACAGAGTCGTCGTTGCGTCCTGGAAGTAGTGCTGATGGGTTTGGGTCAGATACTTGCTCTGGTGGCTCGACGCGCCCGAAACGGGGAAGTCGTAGGCCCCCCAATCCCAGCCGTCTTCGGCGGGGACAAGCACCGCACCGGTTGGCGTGCTGTCGTCCACGTAGATGGACGACGTCCGGAGGAAGCCGCTCGTCGTCCGGGTGAGCGCCATGCTCCGCCACGGCGAGGTGTACGTCCACGTGTCGCCGCCCCAGAACTCATGGGTTGGGCTCGACAATTCCAAGGTCCACTCCGCGTTGTAGATTCGGATCGTACCGTGCGGCAGGATCCCCGGGGAAAGGGAGATCGAGGCGCTTGTGCTGCCGCTGGCGACGCGAACGGTCGACGCGATGCGACCCTGGCCGTCCTCGAACTTGACGACTTGGCCGGATGTTAGCCCGTTCACGGTCAGCGTGAGGCTCGTGTAAACCTTGACCGCGTCCACGTAGGTCGTCGCCGAACCGCATCCGGAGCATGACGCCTGGATTCTCATCCGATCGATGGAACCGCTCCCGGTCATCGTCGCGCCCGTCTTGACCTCTTTGTCGTTGAACCAAATGTCGTACTTGTTGTTTGGCACGTCTACCTCGAACGCGACGTGATACCACTGATTCGCCTGATACGTCGCTCCCGGTACGTCGTTCCATACGCTCCCCGACCACCAGGAGAGGTAGCCGTTCTCCCGCAAACTGACGTAGACTCTAGTTCCGGAGGTCGAGTCGAGGAGGATGTAGTGCTGCCGATTCGTTTCCTGTGGGCGGACGTATGCCTCGGCCACGAAGGACCCGGCTTGGCTCGTGAACGTGTGGGTCGCAGACGCGACCCCGGAGGCGCCGCCGTTGTGAGCGACCTTCATCGTCGGAGGGACGCTGTCGAACGTGCCGTAGTCTAGCGTAACACTCCCGGCTGTCTGCGTGAGCGTCCAATCCGACAGATCCCGGTCTTCGAAGTCGTCAAAGAACAAGAGTCCCGAAGTCGAGCGGGCAATACGCCCTGGGGCGATGAATCCCCCGTGGTGTCGCGTGTTTGCATAGGACCCGAACCGTTCGTGTCCGAGACCGTCCCGACTGTAAATGACGTTTCCCCAATCGTCATAAGCCGTCAGAAAGGAATGCGATGGGGTCGCGGAGGCACCAGGATAAACATCTAGCTGGCTGACCGCGCCAATCAGGTCGTACCAGAGTACCTGTCTGCCCAGCTGGGTCCCGGCGGCGTCCCGGTGGATCGTAACGGAGCGCCGGCCGGCGGAATCGAAGTGCTGGACTGTGGACCCTTTGGCGACGCCGGCTTGATATGTCGTGACCTTGACGTACGTGACGCCTCCGTTTACGATCGTGTAGTCGAATGCATTTGATCGGAGGCTTGCGCCTGTCGAGTTCAGTGTGTCTTGGAGCGTGACGTAGTAGCCCTTAAGATCGGGGCCGATCGTCACGGCTGGATTCGTCCATGTGTAGGCGCCCTTCGCCCCCGTGGGGTACCGGATTGCCGTCATCAGGTAGGGACTCTGGGACGCCGTGTGCTCGTAGACCGTTTCCCGGCTTAGGCCATCCTTGACGGACCGAAGCAGGGTGATCCCCCCGACGGACTGATATGCATACGTTGCCTTGAGAGGGCCGGATACGATGGACTGGAGCGTGCCGTTGGCGTTGTAGTTGAAGATGACGAGGTGACCGGTGGTGTCCAAGATCGAGCTTATTCGACCTGAGCTGTACGCGAAACTGATTTCGTTTCCGTGGAGATCCCTGATGAGGTTGAGCTTCCTGGCGGAGTCAAACGTGTACTCGATACCGCTCTTCAAGTGAAGTTTGTAGGACGAGTAGCAAAAGGACACACAGCTGCGCGTGAGGATGAAATGTTCGCCGTCGTGGTTGATGAACTCGTTGCCCTGCCACCTGACGACGTACATCTGTCCGTTCCACAGGTGCAGGTATTGGGCCGAAATCCACGGCAGGTCGAGCTGCCAGCCCTTCCCCAAATTCGCGTAGGGGTAATCCTCGAACAGGCTCGAGAAGGGCGAGTTGTTGACCGCCGAGAACGCGCGGGGCGTACGGAACACGCGCGAAATCGTGAGGTCGAGGCCTCGACCAGGGATCGTGAAATCAGTCTGTCCGACGGTCAAGAGGCCACTGCCAGGGGAGACATACTCGCTCAGCTGGCGGAAGTAGGATTGAAAGGGCGATATCCCTTGCCGGTTCCACGGCTCGCCTGTCTGGCTGCCGAAGTCAAGCGGGGTGGCCACTGCACCGAACATGACATTGTAGGACGAGGTTCCCTCCGTCCACAGGACGGCGATCCGATCGGTGCCAGTGGGAGTCGCGGTAAGGGATTCTCGCGCCACGCTCGCGGTCCCAAACGGTTCCTCGGCCGTCGACCAAGACTCCGTTGCGGCATCTAGTGCGGGCCGCTGGCGGACGTAGTAGATGCGATGGAGGCCTCCTACGTCGATGTGTCGGTAGAAAGCATGGCTTTCTCCGTTCGCATCGACCGACACGGCCGGATGGAAACTGGACCGCGTGTCAAGTGTTACGCCATACGTCGTCTGGTCGTCCGGTTCGAATCTCCAGCTTCGGATCTCACCCGTATTGTGTCGGAAGACGACTCGGACGCGATCGTCTGGCAACGCGATGGCTGAGAGGATCGTGCGGGGGTAGTCGCTCGTCGGCAATCCGATCGTGGTCCAGTCCTTGAGAGGCCCCCATCCGGCGGCCGTGTATCGATACGTGTGCAGGTTCGAGTACCCCTTCGTGGCGACGACGAGGTAAGCCCACCCATTCGACAAGGTCAAGACCCGCGCCACAGAGTCCGGAGGAGCGCCCGCCAAGTTGTTCGAATGAGATAGAGCGAAGGAGGTCGCGCCTGCGGCAGTTGACCGGTAGACGTAGAACTTCGTCTGTGTGGCCGTTTCTCGCCGCGGCACGGCTGCCCAGAGGTAGCCATCCGTCCCCATTGCGACTGTGGGGGGGCCCGCTTCGGCGATCGACCACGAAGCGACGGTTGTCGGGCCCGACCAAGAGATAATCGCCCCTGAGATCGTACCTTTCAGGACGTTCAACGAGAGCTTCGAGGAGGGTGCGTACCCAACCAACACCGTGCCGTCCCGCTGGTCCACATCGAATCCGTAGGAGATCAATCCGGACGGAGTGGACATCTTCGGGTTCCACGTGGAGCCGTCTCGGGACGAGGCATACGCAATGTTGACTCCGTCGTACCAGAAGGCCCAGTAGCGCCCCGCGTAAACGAATGACTTCCGCTGAATCGCGTAGTCGGTCGCCGTCGAAGGCGCTGAGCTGCCGACGACCGTTGGGTCAATCGTCGTCATTCCCGGGGGGAAAGTGACGGCCACCCCGACACCCTCCAGTCCGGCTACAACGAAGCGGCCGACCAGCTCCTTCCCGGACTTCGCATCGCTCCAGTTCAACTCGAGCAGCCGGTGCCATCGGGTCGGATCCAAGTCGGGTCCTACAGCAAGACGGTATTCGGCTGCTCCGAGTTCCCTGAGGCTGGCTGACGCAGTGAGATCGATCATAGCCGTCCCGTTGCTGACCACCGGGTCCGCGGTGAGCGTAAGCCACATGACCGATACCGGCTTCGGGTCTGACCGATTGAGTTCGGCGGTAATCTTCGGCGGCCCGTCGTCCCGGAAATCGTACGTGACGGTCAGGGTGTCAAGCGCGGAAGATGCCGAGACGAAAGCGTAGCGCACCCGAAAAACGTATTCGGCCGCATCGACCACCTGAGCCGTCGTAGGAACCGAACTGTCGGGTGGCGCAAGGAGGAATGTCGAGGCAGACGCCAGTTGATCGCCCTCCGGCGATTCGTACCGCATGACGTACGGCACGGAAACTGGGAAGATGTAGTCCCCAGCAACGGTTGAATACCGATACTCGAGCGATGACACGTTCAGACGAGGGCTCTGGATGGTTTTCGGCAGCGCCGTCTTGATAGGCACTGGTGCGATGTAGACATCCCGCGCCCGCCCGGGAGGAGGAGAAGGGCCTCCGACCGCATCCGTGGCTCCTGCAGGCAATCTGGAATCCCACGACGATTGCGTCGCGGTCGCGGCGCTTTCCGGTGCGACGGTGGCACCAGGATACGCCGAATTGGCGCTCGCCTCGGCTACCGGTGCGAAGAAGAGAAGAATAAGGATGACCGAACCATGTATCGCGAAGAGACAGCGGAGGAGCGATTGGGGACGGCCTCCACGTTGACGTGGTCTTAATGAGCTTCCGTGACCAAGCCCTTCCCGCTGAGTCCTCGTCAGATGCCTCCCCGCCGCGAGCTAGGGAGGAGGCCTCGACAGCGAACCTCCTCCGCGGCCCGTGACAGGCAATGTCATAGGGGTACATAATCGTTTTTGATAATGGTGAAAACGGAACAACTCAATCTTCGCCCATCCACCGCGAGCTTCGTTGGGCTTGGGCCGACGCCAGGCAAACCACATTAAGCCCGTCAGTGTGTGCAGTGGAGCAGCCGCCCCAAGTCTCGTGCAGAAGTCCCCGGCCTACTTCCTGGAGAGGACAAGCGTGATAGGAAGCCGGATCAGATGAGCGGCGGCGAGCAGCAAATGGTTGCGGTCGCCGTTGCCCTCGCTAATGACCCATCCATCCTCCTCGCAGATGAGCCGACAGGGGAACTTGACTCGGAAAATACCATCGTCGTCCTCGACTTGCTGAAGGTCGCCAGCCGGGAGAGGGGGAAGACCGTGCTACTCGTCAGCCACGACCCTCACGCGGCAGAAACAGCGGATGCGACGGTCGAGATGGCAGACGGGAGGATTACCGCCGCAAGGTGAGAAAACCGGGGACCGATGCCACGCCGCCTGTCAACGGCCTCCCTTTGCGCGGGGCAGCCTCCTTTGCCGGACTGTCAAGAGCGACACCTTGCGAGTTAACGTAGTTCCACGCAGCCTGGTGGCCCCGCGAGGACAGCCCCCCCTGAGGATCTACGCGGACGCGTCTAGCGCCTTCTGCGGACCTGCAGCGAGCCTTAGGAGCTCGCGCCCTGCAAGGGCGCAGATCCAAGTTACTTGCGGAAGATCAGGATGTCCGGGAACTTGTGCTTCATGCCCGCCTCCCACTCCTTGTACCGCACTTCATCCAGCACGTCGAACAGGACGCAGACGAGTCGATCGAAGTGCTGGCCGTACCGGACCGCCTTGTCGGCGATCGTGTCGAGCTGGTGGTTCGACGTCGGCCCCTTGATCTCGATCGCGATGACCCCATCGATCACGATGTCCGGCCTCGAGCGGCCCCGTTGCTCTTCAATCGTGACGGACCCGCCACTCGCCTTGAGGAAGCCGGTCAGCTCGACCTGGTAGGGGAACTCGTATCCGTAGTTCCTGGCGGGCCGG
>Ga0184639_10001034_pt1 | contig 11677 bp, 11 predicted proteins | sample PLM31_170_b2_FD_133155 | JGI IMG/M metagenome (GOLD analysis project Ga0184639, IMG submission 133155) | Groundwater sediment microbial communities from an aquifer in East River, Colorado, USA - PLM3-1_170_b2 | ecosystem: Environmental > Terrestrial > Soil > Riparian zone | place: USA: East... | reverse complement strand
TAAGAAAAACGATTTGAATGGTTGTGTTTCCATGTCTAGTTCCACATCATCTGATGGTATAATCACAACTTCCTTTGCAGTAACATGTGCATTTGCAATAACAGCATTATTTCCAGCCCCTTTAATTGGTATTACAGAACTATCTCTATCTGCTGTTAAGTGTGTCTTTTCCTGATTTGGCTTCAAAGAAGATGCTTTACTAAAACTTGATTGTTTTAAGACTGAATCTAAAATTGCAAGGTTGTTTTTCAGTTTTTCAATCTCACTCCTACGTTTTTCAACTTCATCTGTAAGCCACTCTTTTAATTCTAAAATTTCGCGAATCTGATCCTCAGAATAATCCATGTATTTTTTAACAGTACATGGATAATAAATATTAAAACACGATCTAATTTGAGATAATCTTCTCTAGGTTGGCAGTACGTATTCTAGTAAACCCTTTGATTGGTTTTGTAGTGTATAACCCAGAACTGTCCTTTGAGGCAAGCCATTCCAAAAGTTTCTTGCCGTGCTGCAGCTTTCTCAACTTGGTACGCCTGTCATAGACTCTAATTTTTGAATATCGTCCTATTTTAGGTCCAAAGTCCATTCCAAATAGAATAATTTTTTTTGCCTTAAAATATCTGGCAAGAAATACACATCTGTCTCCATCAGTAAAGCCTCCAAAATTATGAATATTTCCAAATGGTCGTCCTTCTGTGGTTCCTATACAAATTCTAAATTCTAATGCTAGATGTAATTTTTCTATGTTGTCTCCATGTGAATGTACTACCATTATCGCCCCGCTTTTGCTTGCCTTTTTCAGAAATTCGGGATTGCCATCAAGATCAGTAACCACAATATCTGGTATTATTTTATTTTCAATTAATGCCCTAGTTGCACCATCAGCAACAATTTTTGTTATGTTTTTGTATTTTTTTAATATGGGTATAGAAGAAACAAGAGAAGAACCAGCACCAACAACAAACACTGTTTGACTTCTAATTTTTTCCTCTAATTTTTTTATTGGAACTCTTCGCTTTAAGATAGAGTTTAAAACTCTGGCTGACTCTGCATCTTCTTTTCTACTAAAGTTGAATTTTTTTAAAATCTTGACATATTTTTTTTCCCACCCTTTGACTTTCATGTAAATCTAAATGTAGAGGGGGTCAATCATAAACCATGTGAGTAAACTAGGCTCAATTTCTGTAGGCAATTCAAATCCTGTGAGAATAATGGGAATACTAAATCTTAGTCCAGAATCATTTTTTAAAAAATCCATAGCTATTGACAAAGAAATGATAGCAAACAAAACAAGGGAAATGGAGGCAGAAGGAGCAGATTTCATAGATGTAGGTGGAATGTCTACAGCACCTTACTTGAAAACAACCATATCACAAAAAACAGAGTCAGAGAGAATAACTAGAGCAATCAAAATAATTCAGCGCGTATCAAATCTTCCAATTTCAGTAGATACTTGTAGATCAGAGGTTGCAAAATCTGCTCTTGAACTTGGAATCGATATAATTAATGATATTTCTGGTTTAAAATATGATAAAGACATGCCTAGGATTGTGGAAAAATATGATCCATCGCTGGTACTTTGTGCATTTAGTAAAAATCTAGTTAAGGGTAACCAAATAATCCAAACTAAGAATCTTTTGCGTGAAAGTATAACAATTGCAAAATCTGCACACATTTTAGACAATCATATTGTGGTGGATCCAGCAATAGGATTTTTCAGAAAAAAAGGAAGAGGCGAGTTTTTTACTAGAATAAATTCTGATTGGGTTAAAAGAGATCTTTTAATTCTAAATAATTTACGTTCAATCAAACTAAAATATCCACTACTTGTTTCTGTTTCACGTAAGTCATTTATTGGAAATTTACTACAAATTAAAAATCCAGATGACAGACTATATGGTTCGCTTGCTGCAGAATCAATAGCAGTCCTCAATGGTGCAGATATTATTCGAACTCATAACGTACAAGAAACAAAACAAGTAATTACTATCGCACAAAAATTATCTCATCATTTCAGGAAAGGCTTATAACAGAATGTTATTCTAGACTAGAAGGTTTAGTTGGAAATACGGGAAGGACTGACTTTTGACGATGTGCTCCTAGTACCCAGACGTTCCAGTATAGTTACTAGATCTCAAACCAATCTGCAAACCAAACTATCAAAGAACATCTCACTTAACATTCCTATTATTAGCGCAAATATGGATACAGTAACAGAATCTGCCATGGCTGTTGCAATGGCACGCGAAGGTGGAATCGGGATAATACATCGATTTCTTACAATTTCAGAACAAGTAAACGAGGTACTAAAAGTCAAACGTTCTGGAAGTGTAATAATTGAAAATCCCTACTTTATCAAACCGGATCAATCTGTCAGAGAAGCTGTTCGTTACATGAAAGAAAAAGAAGTATCTGGTCTTTTGGTAACTGATTCTAATTCTAAACTGGTAGGAATTCTAACAAGACGCGATATTATGTTTGAATCTGAAAGCACAAAACTTGTGAAAGATGTTATGACAAGTGATGTAGTGACTGCTAAACCAGGAATTAGTGTGTCAGAAGCAAAAAAAATTCTTCAAGAAAATAGAATAGAAAAACTTCCACTTGTTGATGAAAAAGGACTTGTAAAAGGTTTGATAACAAGCAAAGACATCATGAATACCGATAACTATCCTGCTGCTTCAAAGGACAAAAAAGGAAGGCCTCTTGTTGGATCAGCAGTAGGAGTAAAAGGCGATTTTATGGAGCGAACAGAAGCATTACTTGAAGCTGGTGCTGATGTAATTGTTGTAGACATCGCGCATGGTCACAGTGATAACGCAATAAACACAGTTAGGTTGATAAAAAAGGCCTTCCCAACATCTGAACTAATAGCAGGCAATGTAGCAACAGCTCAAGGAGCCGAAGATTTAATCAAAGAAGGAGTGGATGCAGTTAAAGTAGGCGTGGGCTCAGGTTCAATATGTATAACCAGAGTAATAACAGGCTCTGGTGTGCCTCAGCTTACTGCAGTACTTGATTGTGCAAAAATTGGCAAAAAATACGACGTTCCAATAATTTCTGATGGTGGCATACGAACCTCTGGTGATGCAACCAAAGCATTAGCAGCTGGAGCATCTACTGTGATGGTTGGAGGTATACTTGGCGGAACAGATGAGAGCCCAGGCTCACCAGTGATGAAGAATGGAAAAAGATTCAAGATTTACAGAGGCATGGCTTCATTTTATGCCTCTCTTGGAAGAAAATCCAAAGAAACAGGGAGTGTATCAATAAGTGAAGATCTAAATGATTATGTTGCTGAAGGAGTAGAAGCAATGGTTCCATACAAAGGCAGTGTAACAGATATCATAAAACAGCTGACAGGAGGAATCAGATCTGGATTAAGCTATTGTGGTGCAAACACAATTCAACAAATGCAAGAAAACGCTGAATTTATGAAAATGTCAAGGGCAGGTTTTGCAGAAAGCCAACCACATGATGTGGATCTGATGTAATTCACTTTTAAATATAGTATACAAATTACTTCTTTTAATGCTTAGCAAGAAAACTGTAATTGGAATCGGGATAGGCAGTTTCTTAATCATATGGGGATCTATTTTTCTAATTCCTTCATTTGGTAAACAAACACAATCAATCGACGAAACAATTGGTAAGGTAGAAAATACCATTTACCAGTTTGATGCACAAGAAAAATTTCATGAAATACTAAATGTTACTGGAAGTTCATTTCATGTAAAGATAAAGACACCAACTGATGGTCTACAAGTAGACAAGGCTTTCAAAAAGGAAGTTAACCTAGATTGGTATGGTCTGCAAGATGGCCCACATAGAATTGAGGTTACAAATACCGGAGATTCTGACGTACGAGTATCTGGCACACTTGAATTCATAAGCAATCCAACCGAGTTTGCAAAACACATGCTGCCAATAATATCTGGTATTGTAATAATTGGAATTAGTGCAATTTTTACAGTAAGAAAACCAAGAGGCTTTTAGCTCAAATCTGCACGCGGATATGAACCAAGTACCTTGAGAAATACGGTATTTTCTTTTATCTTGGTCAACACGTCAGCTATGCGAGATTCATTTTCATGGCCTTCAAAATCTACATAGAAATTGTATTCCCAAGGTGTGCTTTTTGTTGGACGTGATTCTATTTTTGTCAGATTTATTTTATTTGAATTAAATTTTTCAAGAATGCTATAGAGTGCGCCTGGAATGTGCTTTATGGAAAATATTATTGATGTCTTGTCTTTTCCAGTCCTTTCCTGTTTTTTCTTTGCAAGAACTAGAAATCTAGTATAGTTATTTGCATTATCTTCTATATTCTCTTTAATTATGGGAACTTTGTAGATTTCAGCAGCTCTCTTACTGGCAATGCATGCCGCGCTTTCACTTTTTAATTCAAGCAAAATTTTCACACTTCCGGCTGTATCATATGTAGGAATAGATTTCAGCTTGTGCTCCTGAATAAACTTTCTACATTGTCCAAGTGCTTGTGGATGAGAATATACGGTATCTATTTTTTTTAATTCTTGAAACCCGATCAAACAATGTTTTATTCTATAATAGATCTCATCTACAACATTAAGAGTGGTAGACAAAAGCAGATCATAACTTTCGCCCACACTGCCTTCAAGAGAATTTTCAATAGGAAGTATGGAATAATCCGTCTGACCTTTTTCTGTTGATTCCAAAACATCGTAAAACGTAGGATGTGGTATAGTTTCTATAGTATTTCTGAAAAAGTGGAACGCCGCTGCCTCACTATAAGCGCCTCTTTCTCCTTGGAATGCAGCTCGAAGCATTATTCTTACTGGGATCCTAGTTTTATAAAATCGCCGTTTCCAAACTTACTTGAAAGCTTTCTTTCTTCGATGTAGCCACAATCTACACATTTTACGTTACCGCCTATCTGTACTACTTTACCAGCACATTTGTTACACTGTGTAAATAAAACTCCAAGTTCAGGTTCGCTAATTGTTGCATGAATTGCTCCATTTAGGTGACTGATGATTTTGACCATGACGACATCACTTACTCTTGCAATGATTCTTTTCTTTGCACCTCTTGCTTGACATATGCACTCAAGACCAGAATGTGTTGGTTTGCCATTTATGTACAACATGTTAATGGCAAACATGTTGTTCATCAGTGCAGCCACATTTCCAATGACTAGATCATTTACTTGTGGAACTGCTGGTGATTTGAATCGATTAATATTTGCAATTCGATGAGTTTTATCAAATTCTTTGGTGCCTGCTACTACAGATCTTATGGCATGTCCATCATCAAAGGTATTGTTACCTATTTCAAATTCTTCAATGGTTGCAACTTTATCACCTGGTAGAATGAATTCAGACAATGCATAATTTTTGAACTTGTTGATTATAATTGTTTATAGCCAGTGGGGGATTTGCAAAAACTCCTCTATGCTTTCATTTTTTAATAATTTTAAAAGTGCATTTGCCTGTGGCGTAGAAAGCACTGGCTTGTGAAAATGATTATCCGTAGATATCCTAGGGCATGCAACCTGAATGAAAGCATCAATTCCTTTTAGGTTGCCAAGTCTCTCATCTGTTATCTCAGTCAAAGCAAAGAGTTGAACCTTTTTACCTGCTTTCTCAAGCTCCTTTCTGAATTTTAGGGCTGTAGTTTTTGAAAATTGCCCCTCCTTGAGGCCAACTATGATTCCAAAGGTTTCAGCCTCGGCTGCCTTGTATACTGCAAGAATTGCTTTTTTTTGCAGTTTCTGAGCAAACTCTGTAACCTCTCTTATCTCATCAAAATAAGGATCTAGTATGTATGTTGGTTTTCCAGTGGAAAGTGCAATTCCAGATGCATGAAAAGCACTCTGGCCTAAAAACACATTGGCATCTACACTGTCTTTTGTTTCTGTTGTTGGATAAAACTCGCATCCAAAAACCTGTCCATCATTTAACTGGCCTTTTCCTTTTCCAATTTTTACTGTGACTCCACCTTCTTCTAGAATTTTTTTTACTATCTCTATCTGTAGTAGATGTTGACTATCAGTTACTAATGAAACAGTCTTTCCTACAAGCTCAGTAGCACATTTCATTGCCACTTTGTCAAAGGAAATGTCGTCAAATGCATCAATAAGGATAATATTTTCACCAAATGTGGTGTCGTTTATCGTATGCCCTATGTGAAAAAGTATCTCTGCACCTAATACTTTGGCACCGTTTGTATTCATGTCACATGTACCAAAACACGTATCCGCAAGAACATATGCAGGAATGCCAAATCTTTCCATTATTTTTGATGCAGTTTCTTGGACTTTTGTAAGTATTCCATCAGGTCCATTCAAAGCAACCGAAACAGGTTTTCTTTTTTGGATCTCATCAAAAATCCTCTTTTCATCTACTACTATCATTTGTTGTTTTAAAGCTCATTCGTTTTTAATTTAAATCAAGCGAAGCTACACAATATTTAATATCATTTGATCTAACACCATGACATGGCAATTGCATTTGTTCTCATAAATGCAGAACTTGGAGCAGAAAATGAACTAGTAAACCAGCTAAAAGCTATTGAAAATGTCAAGTATGTCTATGTTCTGTACGGTGCCTATGATTTAGTAGTAAAAATTGAAGCCCCTGATAATGCAACACTCAAAAAAACTATATCAAACAACCTAAGGCAACTCAAAAATGTGCGTTCTACACTCACAATGACTGTAATTGATGAAAACTAGCTCTGTACTTCATATTGGCTTTGATGACACAGACTCAAGGAAGGGGATGTGTACAACATTTCTTGCATACAAGATTGTAGAATATCTAAAAAAAGAACATGTACAATTTTTGGACTATCCACATCTGATCAGGTTTAATCCCAACATACCTTGGAAAACACGGGGCAATGGCGCAGTAGCTATGAAAATTAAAACTGAAAAACCAGATACTATTAAAAAAAACATAATTGAATTTATCAAGAAATACTCTTCAATAAACGAAGGTGCAAACCCTGGACTTGTTTTTTATCAGCAAGAAAAAATTCCAGAACATTTCTCTAAATTTAGTAAACTTGCATTATGTCGACTGATCAGTAGAAATAAGGCAAAAGAATTTACTACAAAAAATGGCATAGAATCATTTTATCTTGGGAATGGGCAAGGATTAGTAGGATCTGTTGGAGCAATAGGTTATTCTTTTGATGATCACACCTTTGAGTTTATCAGCTACAGAGACGAATCTAACTTTGGTAAGAAACGAGAAATCTCAAAAGAAAGTGTAAAGGAAATGCAAAATCTGACACGCCCAAGAACCTTTAACAGCTTTGACGAAGAAAAAAATCGAGTTTTAATTGCACCTCATGGACCTGATCCAGTACTTTATGGTGTCCGAGGAGAAGACATTGAATCTGTTTTAAAAGGTGCATTGTTGGTAAAAGCTGCCGAAAAGTTTGCGGGTTATATGGTTTTTAGATCAAACCAAGGTACTGGGGCACATCTAAAAAATGAACTTGATGTATCGAATTTGAAACCATTTTCATCAGGAACCATTACTGGAAAGATCTCTGACCCGCCAAAAATTAAGCTTGGAGGACATGTTATTTTTTCCATTATTAAAAATGGTCAAAAAGTTCAATGTGCTGTGTACAAACCTACAGGCATAACACAGATTGCTTCCAAGTTAATCAAAGGTGATCTAGTAAAGGTAGGGGGAGGTGTAAGAAAAGCATCGAAAAATCACAAGCGAACTCTAAATGTAGAATTTCTCAAAGTCTTAGAATTAGAAAAAAATCTAAGAATGGTAAATCCGCTTTGTTATACTTGCAAAAAAAGAATGAAATCCAAGGGCAAAAACCAAGACTTTGAATGTATCAAGTGTGGAAGTACCTCAAAGCATAAAACGCTTGAAGAAATTCCACGAAAAATTGAAAAACGACTCTATGTGCCAATCATGTCTGCGCATAGACATCTAACTCGACCTTTACAAAGAATTGGAAAATCAAATAAAAAAATTAACTTTTCTGACTCTGAAAAATGGTTTCATGTTTCTTAATCTATGAAAAATCACTATCCAAAATTAAGACAAGAAACTAAATAATCTTAGAATGATTTCAATAATTAAATAACGTAGCGGGGAGTAGATTTGAACTACTGATTTGCGGGTATCTCATCAGTATTGATTATGAGCCCGCCGGGATGACTTTGCCCAAGTAGTCTGGCTTCCCCACCCCGCTAACTGAAAAGAAGTTTCAGGGTGATATATACGCTTTATCAAATTTTGGAAATAATTAATAGGATTCACAAGATGTCAAAACTGTGAATAAAAAAATAAGAATCGCAGGAATTATTGGAGCAGTAATAGCTTCCATCATAATCCTAAATTCGCCTTCAAACCCAATTGTTATTCCAGTACCAACAACAAATTCGACTGGAACAAAATCCGTAGAAATCGTTGCAACAAATCTTCAGAAACCTTGGGCTATGGATTTTGCGGATGATAGAATTTTCTTCACAGAAAAGGTTGGCAGAATAAGAGTAATCGATTCTGGTATCTTACTAGAAGAACCTCTTGCTAATTTGCATGTAGTAGATATTACTGATGGCGGACTGCTTGGTTTGACCTTACATCCTGACTTCGGAAACAACCATTTTCTCTATGTTTTTTATACATATGAGGAAGGAGAAAAACTCTGGAACAAGGTGATCAGAATCACTGAATCTGAAAACAAACTTACTGACGCTATAGTAATTCTGGACAAAATTCCTGGAGCAGAATTTGATAATGGCGGGGTAATAAAATTTGGTCCTGATGGAAAACTGTACATAGCAACTGGCGATGCTACAGATGAACACGCAGCACAAGACATGCAATCGCTTTCAGGAAAAATTCTAAGACTAAATGACGATGGTACAATCCCCTCTGACAATCCATTTCATAATCCTGTGTTCACATATGGACACAGAAATCCTCAAGGAATGGCGTGGGATAAATCAGGAAATCTGTATGTAACAGAACATGGACCTACAAAAAATGATGAGATAAATTTTGTAAAAGCTGGACAAAACTTTGGTTGGCCCGATCAAGAGTGTTCAGGCGATAAAAATTTTGTAGACTCTTTAGTATGTTATAATCCAAGTTTGGAGCCCGCTGGTATAGTTTTTTATTCTTCCAACAAACTTGATCTTGAAAATGATCTAATTATGGCAACTTTGCGTGGAACTAATTTGTACAAGTTAACCATAGATGACGGTATTATCACTGCACAACAAAGCATATTGGGTGGAGCTGGAAGGATAAGAGATGTAAATGAAGGACCAGATGGCTATCTTTACATACTTACAGGAAATACTGACGGAAGAGGATTTCCAGATAAAACCGATGACAAACTTATCAGGATAGTAAAATAAATTGGCAAATTCATCAATTCCCAAGTTTTATGAAAAAAGTAAGAAAGAAAGGATCAAAGCAATAGCGTCATTTTGCGGTCTCTCAAAAAAAGATGTTAAAGTTCTGCAAAACGATGGCGGGATTTCATTTGGCGAAGCAGATAAGATGGTTGAAAACGCAATAGGGACAGTATCCTTTCCACTTGGAATAGCTACAAGCTTTAGGATAAACAAAAAGGACTACCTTGTCCCGATGGTAATCGAAGAACCATCAGTAATTGCTGCTGCCTCAAAGGCTGCAAAGATAGCAAGAAAATGGGGCGGTTTTGTCATGAAGGCAGACGAATCATACAGTATTGGGCAGATTCAAGTCGTAGATGTCAATGTAAAGTCAGCTATTCCCAAGATTATGAAATCTTCTAAAGAAATTCTAAAACTTGCAAATTCAAAAAGCAAGACACTTTCTAAGATGGGAAAAGGTGCAAAACAAGTTTCGTGCAAAGTAATCAAAACTGGTTCTGGTCATATGTTGATTGTTGAACTCTTAATTGATGTTGGTGATGCGATGGGTGCAAACGTAACAAATACCATGTGTGAAGGTGTAGCACCTCTAATTGAAAAGTTAACAGGTGGAAGAGTGATACTAAGAATACTTTCAAACTATTCTACAAAAAGACTGGTAAGAGGCACCGCTGTTTTTGATAAAAATGAAGTAGGCGGGCAAAAAATAGTTGATAACATCATCCTAGCATACCAATTTGCAGCAAATGATCCATACAGAGCTGTAACTCATAACAAAGGAATCATGAATGGAATAATTGCAGTCGCAAATGCAACTGGACAAGACACAAGAGCAATTGAAGCAGCAGCCCATGCATACGCCGCAAGAACTGGAAGATATGGTTCTCTTACAGAATGGAAAAAAGACAGGAAAGGAAACTTGGTTGGCAAAATTGAATTACCAATGTCTGTAGGAACAGTTGGTGGCATTGTAAATGTGCACCCCATGATCAAAATCTGCACAAAAATTATTGGAGCCAAATCTGCAAAAGAACTTGCATGTGTAATTGCAGCAACAGGTCTTGCACAGAACTTTATCGAAATACGAGCTCTTGCTTCTGAAGGAATACAAAAAGGACATATGAGACTACATGCAAAAAATATTGTCGCAGCTGCAGGTATCAAATCAGATAAGATAGATGAGGTAACAAAGAGAATGATAAAAGAAGGAAACGTCTCAGTACATCGCGCAAAAGAAATACTCAAAAAATCTTAGCGCCCAAGATGTAAGGACATGTCATAATTACCAAGACCTTTTAGGAAATCGTTCTTTTTTGGTCACAGTGAAAGTAATAAAATGTGTCTGGCAATATCATAACAAAAAAGATGAACTTGATCCAGTCTTTGACTATTTCAGGTACTGTGCAAATGAGGCAATCAGAATTGGTATAGAAAAGAATCTCACATCAAAGTTCAAGCTACATTACCAGTTGTATCATAAATTACGTCTGGATTCACAATTTCATTCCAAATATGTCTATGGTGCATTAGAATGTGCTGCTGCTAGGTTAAAACAATACAAAAAGATACTCAAGAAGAAACCAAATGCCAAAAACCATACATTTCAAAAAATCATCTTATAATCAATAATCTATCATACAAGATTGAAGGAGACTGCGTCAGGATCCCGCTAGAGCCTGCAAAATATCTTTTCATTAGATTAACCAGCTATGTTTGTAAGAAGATCAAAGGTACAAAGCTTGGCAATGTTGTTATCTCAAATGACAAGATAATCGTTTCATATTCAAAAGATATTCCAGAACAAAAACCAGCTAATTTTACTGGAATTGACAGAAACCTAGACAATATCACGACGTATGATTCTAAAGGAAACTTCGTTGTTCATGATCTATCAAAGGCACAGAGAATCATTGCATCATATAGTGCAGTAAAAAGCAAATTCAGACGTAATGATGCAAGGATAAGAAAAAAGTTATTCCAAAAATATGGTAGACTACAGAAGAATAGAGTCCATAATATTTTACACTGTACTTCAAAGGAGATTGTATCTCAAAATAATGGGATCGTAATGGAAAATATCAAAGGAATTCGTAAGTTGTACAGAAAGGGAAATGGTCAAGGAAGAAAATACAGACAAAAGATGAACTCATGGTCTTTCTATGAGATTCAACGACAGATCGAGTATAAGGCAAGATGGCTTGGTCTGCCAGTAAAGTATGTAAATGCAGGTGGGACAAGCGCAATGTGTGCGACATGTGGATCAAAACTAGTATCCGAAGAGCACCGACAGCT
>Ga0184639_10001033_pt1 | contig 11680 bp, 12 predicted proteins | sample PLM31_170_b2_FD_133155 | JGI IMG/M metagenome (GOLD analysis project Ga0184639, IMG submission 133155) | Groundwater sediment microbial communities from an aquifer in East River, Colorado, USA - PLM3-1_170_b2 | ecosystem: Environmental > Terrestrial > Soil > Riparian zone | place: USA: East... | reverse complement strand
CCCAAAGCCGACGACCGCCTACGGCGCCAATCATTAGGAAATTCTTGGGTATTCTTGGGTTCTGTGGGGGAACTGGCGGGACTTCTAATCCGAGGGTCGGAGGTTCGACTCCTCCCAGGCGCACCACCCCATCCTCACGCCGAAATCCCTGTGCGGATTGACACTTCCGGAAGCGGTGGGGTAAGATACGGCGTCGTTTTCGATGCCGAAGGTTAAGCTTGTGGTGAGCGTAGCTCAATTGGTTAGAGCACTGGACTGTGGCTCCAGGGGTTGAGGGTTCGATTCCCTTCGCTCACCCCAGTTCGTGCGCCCGTAGCTCAGTTGGATAGAGCGTCGGACTTCGAATCCGAAGGTCGAAGGTTCGATTCCTTCCGGGCGTACCAGAATCGAGGGGCCGACACACAGCGTGGTGCGCCTGTAGCTCAGTTGGATAGAGCGTCGGACTCCGGATCCGAAGGTCAGAGGTTCGAATCCTCTCAGGCGTACCATTACGGCATCGGCGAGCCGTTAGCTCAACTGGCAGAGCAACTGACTCTTAATCAGTAGGTTGGAGGTTCGACTCCTCCACGGCTCACCATTTTTATTCTGTTCGTGCGAGAGTGGCGAAACTGGCAGACGCGCTGGATTTAGGATCCAGTGGGTGAAAGCCCTTGGGGGTTCAACTCCCCCCTCTCGCACCATGCGGATACTCCCCTGATGAAAGTTGCCGTCGAAGAGCTTGAGGCCTGCAAGCGCCGCCTTCAAGTGGAGGCGCCGGAGGACCTTGTCCGGAAGGCGTGGGAGGAGGCCTACGGGCGGGTGAGTCGTCAGGCACGGCTCCCGGGCTTTCGGAAAGGCCACGTCCCCCGGAACCTCGTGAAGCTCCACTTCGCCGACGAGGTGCGCCGGGAGGTGGCCCAGCGGCTCATTCCCCAGGTGTACCGCCAGGCCCTGGCCGAGGCCCGGCTGAAGCCCGTGGAGGATCCGGATTTCCACGAGGTCACGCTGGAGGAGGGCTCGCCGCTCAAGTTCACCGCGGTGGTGGAGATCAAGCCGGCGATCAGCCTGGGCGCGTACACTGGGCTGTCCGTCCAGCATTCGCCCGGCGCGGTGGCCGACGAAGACGTCGCGAAGACGCTGGAGCACCTGCGCGAGCAGCACGCCGAATTCAGAAGCGTCGAGCGCGCGGGCGATCTCGGCGATCTGGTGATCATGGACTACACCCTCACCCCCGAGGGGATGGAGCCACGGAGGGAGCAGGGGTACGCTTTTCTGGTGGGCTCCCAGGCGGTCCTCCCCGAGATCGACGAGGCGGTCATCGGATTAGCCGCCGGCGGCGAGCGCGAAACGCGCGTCCGCTTCCCGGACGACCACCGGCGGGAGGATCTCCGAGGGAAGATCGGCGTCGCGACAGTGCGGGTAGTGGAGGTAAAGGAAAAGGCGCTGCCGCCGCTGGACGACGAGTTCGCGAAGAGCCTGGGGCAGTACGCGACGCTGGACGAGCTCAAGGCGGAGGTCCGCAAGGAGCTCGAAGCACAGCGGGAGCGGGACAATCGGCGGGCGCTGGAAGACAAGGTGGTGGAGGCGCTCCTGGCCCAGCACGACTTCTCGGTACCAGAAGCCATGGTGCTCCGTCAGGTGGCGCATCTGATCGAGCACGCCCGCGAGCGGATGCGCCGGCAGGGGGTGGACCCGGACCAGATCAAGTGGGACTACGACAAGCTGGCCGGGGAGCTCCGCCCTGGCGCCCTTCGTGCGGTGCGGCGCGCCCTCCTCCTGGAGGCCATCGCCGACAAAGAGGGTCTGGCCCCGAGCGATGTCGACGTGGAGGCCGAGGTGGAGAAAATCGCCCGGGTCAGCCAGCGCCCGGCGCCGGCGGTCCGGCGGCTCATGGAGAAGAGCGGCGACCTGGAGGCATTGCGTGTCTCCCTCCGGGAGGCCCGGACGCTTGACCTTTTGATTCAGCACGCCCGGATCGAATCCTGATGTACACTAGGAGCAGATAAGGAGAGCGCCAATGGCCCTGGTTCCCATCGTGGTCGAGCAGACGCCCCGCGGCGAGCGGGCCTTCGACATCTTCTCCCGGCTCCTCAAGGAGCGGATCATCTTTTTGCCCACCTACATCGAGGACGAGCTGGCCAACCTGGTCATCGCCCAGATGCTGTTCCTCGAAGCCGAGGACCCGGACAAGGATCTCTTCCTCTATGTCAACTCCCCGGGGGGCTCGGTGACGGCGGGGATGGCGATCTACGACACCATGCAGTACGTCAAGCCCAATATCTCGACGATCTGCATGGGGCAGGCCGCCTCCATGGGCGCGCTGCTCCTGGCTGCGGGCACCAAGGGTAAACGCTTTGCCCTCCCGCACGCGCGCATCATGATCCACCAGCCGCTCGGCGGGGTGCAGGGGCAGGCCACGGACATCGACATCCAAGCGAGGGAAATCCTGCGGGTGCGCGACGAGCTGAACCGAATCTTCGTCCACCACACCGGGCAGAGCATCGAGCGGATCCAGCGGGACACGGACCGGGACTTCTTCATGACCCCCGTCCAGGCGCGGGAGTACGGGATCGTGGATGAGGTCATCTCCTCCAAGCCGACCACGCGCGCGGTGACGGAAGCCGAGGCCCTGGTGGGCGCGGCGGCCAAGTAGGGGGCGTATGGCCCGAACGCGTGAGACCAACGGCGTGCTGAAGTGCTCGTTCTGCGGCAAGAGCCAGAACGACGTGCGGAAGCTGATCGCCGGCCCCACGGTCTACATCTGCGATGAATGCATCGAGCTCTGCAACGACATCATCGCGGAGGAGTGGGAGGAGGAAAAGAGCCGGGAGATCCGGCGCCTCCCCAAGCCCGCCGAGATCAAGAACGTCCTCGACCAGTACGTGGTGGGGCAGGAGCGCGCCAAGAAGATCCTGGCGGTGGCGGTTCACAACCACTACAAGCGGATCGAGGCGGGGGGAGAGGTCGGTGACGTCGAGCTTCAGAAATCGAACATCCTGCTCGTCGGCCCCACCGGATCGGGCAAAACGCTCCTCGCGCAAACGCTGGCGAAGATGCTGCGCGTTCCCTTCACCATCGCCGACGCCACCACGCTGACCGAGGCGGGCTATGTCGGCGAAGACGTGGAGAATATCATCCTCCGCCTGCTCCAGGCCGCGGATTACGACGTCGAGCGGGCCGAGCGCGGGATCGTGTACATCGACGAGATCGACAAGATCTCGCGGAAGTCCGAGAACCCGTCCATCACGCGCGACGTGTCGGGCGAGGGCGTCCAGCAGGCCCTCTTGAAGATTCTGGAGGGGACGGTTGCCAACGTGCCGCCGCAGGGGGGGCGGAAGCATCCTCACCAGGAATTCATCCAGGTGGACACCACCGACGTGCTGTTCATCTGCGGGGGCGCGTTCGTGGGGCTGGACAAGATCATCGAGAACCGGGTGGGGAAGAGCGGCATGGGGTTCGGGGCCGAGATCCGGGGCCGGGATGACCGGCGGATCGGCGATCTCCTGGCGCTGGTGCAGCCGGAAGATCTGTTGAGGTACGGGCTGATCCCGGAATTCGTTGGACGCCTGCCGGTTGTCGCAACGCTAGAAGATCTTGACGAAGCCGCACTCGTCAAGATCCTCCGGGAACCGAAGAACGCCATCATGAAGCAGTACCAGAAGTACTTCGACCTGGAAAAGGTCCGTCTCAAATATACCGACGATGCCGTCACCGCGATCGCCAAGAAGGCCTTGAAACGGGGAACAGGCGCGCGCGGGCTCAGGGCGATCCTGGAAGAGGTCATGCTGGACGTTATGTACGAGCTGCCCTCCATGGAGGGGCTCAGGGAGTGCATCATCACCCGGGAAGTGATCATGAACCACGAGCGCCCGATCCTGATCATGGAGCAAAAGGCCGAGTCTGCCTAGCGCGTTGGCATTTGCCATGCCCGAGTTCCACGGCGCCCCGTTGGGGGCGCGTTTTGTTTTTACCTCGGAGGGGGGCTCTGCCCCCCTTCCGACGCCCCGCGGCAAAGCCGCCCCACTCGCTTGGCTCGGGGCTTCGGGGGCTGCCTCCCCCCGGAGGGAGAAAACGGCCCTGGCTGAGCTATGAGCGGGATCCTCTACGTGGTTGCGACGCCGATCGGCAACCTCGAGGACCTCGGGCCCCGGGCGCTCCGCACGCTCCGGGAGGCCGACCTGATCGCCTGCGAGGACACCCGCCGCACGAAGCACCTCCTCACGCGCTTCGGGGTCGCCACCCCGGTGACCAGCTACTTCGAGCACAACAAGCTTCGCAAGGGCCGACACCTCCTGAAGTTGCTGGCCGAGGGCAAGTCCATCGCCCTGGTGACCGACGCCGGCACGCCGGGCATCTCGGATCCCGGGTTCCTCCTCGTGAAGGAGGCGCGCGCTGCGGGCGCGACGGTGGTGCCCGTCCCCGGCCCTTCGGCGGTCGTTGCCGCCCTCTCGGCAGCGGGGATTCCCGCCGATCGTTTCGTGTTCGAGGGGTTCCTTCCGACCAAGCCCGGGCGGCGGCTCAACCGGCTCACGGCCCTGCGGGAACTGAAGATGACCGTCGTGCTCTACGAATCGCCGCACCGGTTACTCAAGACGCTGGAGGCGATCCGGGAGGTGTTCGGAGACGTGGAGCTGGTGGTGGCCCGAGAGCTGACCAAGCAGTTCGAGGAAATTGTCACGGGGCCGGTCGCCGAGCACCTCAGCCATTTCGCGGCCCACACGGTCAGGGGCGAGTTCACGCTGGTGATCCCGGTTGTCCGGGTGAGACCCGGGGCGTATACTGACCAGGTTTCGAAGAGGAGTAGCCTGAATGAGCATTCCCAGGGCCCTGACCATCGCCGGCTCTGATTCCGGGGGCGGCGCCGGAATTCAGGCGGACCTGAAGACGTTTTCCGCCTACCGGGTCTTCGGGATGTCGGTGCTCACCGCGATCACCGCTCAGAATTCCGTCGGCGTGCAGGGCGTGGAGAACCTTCCCCCCGAGTTCGTGGCGAGACAGCTCGAGTCGGTGCTTTCGGACTTCGGGACGGACGCGGCGAAGTGCGGGATGCTGTCCACGGCGGGTATTATTCGCGCGGTCGCCGCCAAGCTGAGGGAGCATCGCGTGGACAAGCTGGTCGTGGACCCCGTGATGATCGCCAAGTCCGGTGATCCGCTCCTGGAGCCCGCCGCCCGGGAGGCGCTGATCGCCGAAATGCTCCCGCTGGCCCTGGTTGTCACGCCGAACCTCCACGAGGCCGGCGCGCTGGCGGAGATGGCCGTCGCCACGCGCGAGGATATGGAGGAGGCCGCGCGGAAAATCGGAAAGCTGGGGCCGCGCCACGTCCTGGTGAAGGGCGGCCACCTCAAGGGAGAAGCGGTGGATATCCTGTTCAACGGCCGGGAGTTCACGGTGTTCCGCGCGCCGCGGATTGACTCGGCTAACACCCACGGCACCGGCTGCACCTTCTCGGCCGCCATCGCCGCCGGCCTGGCCCTGGGCCGCCCGCTCTCCGACGCCGTGCGGGACGCGAAGGCGTACGTGACGCGGGCGATCCGCGAGGGGTTCGCTCTCGGGCGAGGCGTCGGGGCGCTTCGCCACTTCCTCACCGACTGGTAGTGTCGTGCCGATAAGCATCCGAGGACGGGCATGAGCGGCGACGACCAGAAGATGGCGTTCCTGGACCACCTGGGGGAGTTGCGCAAGCGCATCCTGTGGAGCCTGGTCGCCATCCTCGTGGGGCTCGGGGTTGCGCTCAACTTCACCGAGCGTCTCATGAAATTCGTGCGGCAGCCGTTCGATGCGGCCATTCCCGGGACGAAGCTCGTCTTCCTCTCTCCGACGGAAGCGTTCTGGGTCTACATGAAGGTGGCGCTCATTGCGGGCTGCGTGCTGGCCATGCCGGTGGTCCTCTATCAGGTGTGGGCATTCATCGCGCCGGGACTTCATTCGCAGGAAAAGCGCTTCGCGGTGCCGTTCGTGCTCGTCGGGTCGCTTTTCTTTTTGGTGGGGGCGGCGTTTGCCCAGCTGGTGGTGATTCCGTTTGCCATGCGGTTTCTCGTCACGTTCCCGGGACCGGACCTGGTGCCGATGATCTCGATCGGGTCGTACGTGGATTTCGTGCTGAAGTTCACGCTCGCGTTTGGGGCGATCTTCGAGCTTCCCGTCGCGATCACGCTCGCCGCGCGCGTGGGGATCGTCACCCCGCAGTTCCTGGCGAAGAACCGGAAGTACGCGATTCTCATCAACTTCATTCTCGCGGCGATCCTGACGCCGACGCCGGACGTCTTCAACCAGGCGCTGATGGCGGGGCCGCTGATTCTCCTGTACGAGCTGGGCATCATCTCGGCGCGGATCTTTGGCCGGCGGCCCCGGCCGGCGGCCGAAGCGGTGCCTGAAGCGGCGCCGTGAGGGAAGGGAGCGCCATGGATCAGCTGATCGCCACCATCGCGAAGAACCCCGAGGAGGAGATCCGTGTGTCCCTGCGGGAGTACAAGGGGCACGCCTTCATCGATATCCGGGTGTACTGGAAGCCTCCCGAAGGCGAGGCGGCTCCGACGAAGAAGGGGGTCACGCTGAACCCCGAGTTCTTCCCCGACCTCAAGAAGGCCATGGCCGCGCTGGAAGCGGCGCTCGTCAAGGCGAATCTGATCAGCGAGGAGGGATAGCCCTGGCTCTTCCCTTCACCGCCCTCGACCTTCCCGCTCCGGTCCTCGGGGGGATCCGCAGCGCGGGCTTCGTCGGGTGCACCCCCATCCAGGAGGCGGCTTTGCCCGTCGCCCTCAAGGGCAAGGACGTGGCCGGCCAGTCACAAACCGGGACGGGCAAGACCGCGGCCTTCCTGGTCGCCGGATTCACCCGTCTCCTCAGAGGGCGACAGCCCGCGCGTGACGGGGTTGGGCCCACGGCCGGAGGCGTCGGGCCCCGCCCCCAAGGGGTGGGAGTGCCGCGGATGCTGATCATCGCCCCGACCCGGGAGCTGGTGGTCCAGATCGAGGCCGACGCCCGGCTCCTCGGACGGCACACGGGCTTCCGCATCCTCTCCGTGTACGGCGGCATCGACTACGCCAAGCAGCGGGACGAGCTCCGGGCCGGGTGTGATTTGCTCGTCGGCACCCCGGGCCGTCTGATCGACTACCTGAAGCAGAATGTCTGGTCGCCCCGGAAGGTGGAGGTGTTGGTGATTGACGAGGCCGACCGGTTGTTTGACATGGGCTTCATCGCGGATCTGCGCTTCATTCTGAGACGGCTGCCGCCGCCCGAGAGGCGGCAATCATTCCTCTTCTCGGCGACGCTGTCCTTTCGGGTGCTCGAGCTGACCTGGGAGTTCATGAACAACCCGACGCAGATCACGATCTCACCCCAGCAGAAAACCGTAGCGAAAACGGTCCAGGTGCTGTATCACGTCGGCCGGGAGGAGAAGTTCAACCTCTTCCTCGGACTCCTCAAGCGGGAGGGCGGGAGCCGGATCCTGATCTTCACCAACACCCGGGAGGAGGCGCGGCGGCTCGAGGACCGCCTCGGCCGGAACGGCTGGGAGGCGCGCGCGCTCACCGGGGACGTGGACCAGAAGCGGCGGCTCCGGATCCTCAACGACTTCAAGGAGGGGAAGCTCCCCGTCCTGGTGGCCACCGACGTGGCGTCGCGGGGCCTGCACATCGAGGGCGTGAGCCACGTGATCAACTGGGACCTGCCCCAGGATCCGGAGGATTACGTCCACCGGATCGGCCGGACCGCGCGGATGGGGGCGGAGGGCAAGGCCATCAGCCTGGTGGACGAAGCCACAGCCCTCATGCTCGAGCTAGTCGAGCGCTTCATCAGCCAGAAGATCCCGGTCGAATGGGCCGACGACAACCTCTTCCTTCCCGAGATCAAACCTACCGGCGAGGAGCGGCGCCGGTACGCCGAAGAGCGCCGGCAGAGGCTTCAGGCCCGCGGCGGCCCGCGACGCGGCGAGCAGGGCCGGAGGCCCGGCCGCGGGCGGTAATCCCCGCGAGGTCGGCGGTCCCTACCCTCTCCGCGAGGGGAGAGGGATAGGGTGAGGGGGCTTCTAGAAGCGACGGCGGCCGGCCAGGGACTGCTTTCGGAGGCGGAGGGACTGAGGGGTTACCTCCACCAGCTCCTCCTCGCGGATCCACTCGAGCGTCTGCTCGAGGCTCATGAGCCGCGGCGGGGTCAGGCGGATCCCCTCATCCGCGGTGGACGAGCGCATGTTGGTGAGTTTCTTCTCCTTGGCGATGTTGACATCCAGGTCATGGTCGCGGGCGTGCTCGCCCACGATCATGCCTTCGTAAACGTAATCCCCGGGTCTGACGAAGAGTTCTCCCCGCGGCCGGAGGTGGTCAATGGCGTAGGCGGTGGCGCGCCCGGCGCGGTCCGCCACCAGGGCGCCTGTCCCCCGGTGGGGAATTTCCCCCTGCCAGGGCTCCCAGCCGTCGAAGAGATGATTGAGGAGGCCGGTGCCCTTGGTGTCGGTCAGGAATTCCGACCGGTACCCGATGAGGCCGCGTGCCGGGATCCGATACTCGAGGCGCACCCGGCCGGTGCCGTGGTTCACCATCCTGAGCATGTGTCCCTTGCGCGTCCCCGCCTTCTGGGTCACCACCCCGATGAATTCCTCGGGACAGTCCACGACCATGAGTTCCATGGGCTCCAGGATCGTCCCGTTCTCCTCCCGCGTGATGACCCGGGGCTTGCCCACCTCCATCTCGTAGCCTTCGCGGCGCATCATCTCGATCAATATCGCCAGCTGAAGCTCGCCGCGGCCCGAGACCGTGAAAGTGTCCGGCGAGTCCGTCGCCTCGACGTGGATCCCCACGTTGACGCGGACCTCTTTGAAGAGGCGTTCTCCCAGGTGGCGGGAGGTCACGTACTGGCCCTCCCGGCCGGCGAAGGGGGAGGCGTTGGCCGAGAACCGCATGGCGACCGTCGGCTCATCGATACGGATCAGCGGGAGCGCGACGGGGTTGTCGGCATCCGCCACGGTCTCGCCGATCTCGACGGTCTCGATCCCCGCCACGGCGACGATCTCCCCGGGCCCAGCCGCCGGAATTTCGACCCGCTTGAGCCCTTCATACCCGTAGAGCGCCGTGACCTTGGCGGTCTCGACGGTGCCGTCCCGCCTCACGACGGCCACGCGGTCGGCCTGGCGAACGCTGCCGTTGACGATCCGGCCGATGAGGAGTCGCCCCACGTAGTCGTCCCAGTCGAGGAGGGCCACCCGGAACTGAAGCCCCATGGCGGGGTCGAAGCGGGGCGGCGGGATCGCGGCGACGAGAGTTTCGAAGAGCGGCTCCAGCGTGCGGGAGTCCTCGTCCGGCTTGAGCTTGGCGATGCCACGCTTGGCGTCGGTGTAGAGAACGGGAAAATCCAGCTGGTCCTCCCGCGCGTCGAGGTCAATGAAGAGGTCGTAGATCTCATCGAGCACGTCGGCCGGTCGCGCGTCCTTCCGGTCGATCTTATTGATCACGACGACCGGCGGGAGACCGGCTTCGAGCGCCTTTTTCAGGACGAAGCGTGTCTGGGGGAGCGGGCCCTCCGCGGCATCCACGAGGAGGAGGACCCCATCCACGAGCGTCAGCGTCCGTTCGACCTCGCCACCGAAGTCGGCGTGGCCGGGCGTGTCCACGATGTTGATCTTGATCCCCCGGTAGGTGATGGCCGTGTTCTTGGCCATGATCGTGATCCCCTTCTCGCGCTCCAGGTCGATGGAGTCCAGGATGCGCTCGGGGACCGACTCGTTCTCACGGAAGATGCCGGACTGCCAGAGCATGGCGTCCACCAGGGTGGTCTTGCCGTGGTCCACGTGGGCGATGATCGCCACGTTGCGGAGATCGGGCTGCCTCGTCAGTGGGGCCACGTCGCCGCTCCGATCCAGACGTACCCGCCCAGCTGCCACACGGTGCCGACGATGAAGGAGAGGAAGCCGAGGGCCACCGCCGCGCGCCACCAGCCGGGCTTGACGTGGAGGCGGACGCCGTCGCTCTTCACGGTCCAGTAACTGGCGGCGATCAGGAGTAGGATCCCGCCGAGCACGCAGAGGGCCCACCCGGGAAAGACAAAACGGACGAACGGCATGAGTCCCTCGGCCGGCCACAAGGGCATGAGCGTTCCACCTCCCATTGACAAAAATGGCGCCGAATCGCGCTCTCGTACTCTACCACGCGCCCCCTGGGGCGGCAAGAAAGGGAGCCCGTTGCCCGGCCCCCGCGGCTCCCATATAATGGCGCGTACCATCTCAGAGGACCGGCTCGACCGGCTCAAGCAAGGAGGCCTAACCGTGTTCAACCGCTTCATCGTCCTCGCCATTGCCGTCATCTGGGTTCTGGGCGGCGTCGCGGGCGTCCATGCCGAAGGGAGGAAAAAGGTGAAGCAGACCGCCGTTATCACGCTGGAGAAGGGCGGGGAGATCCGGATCGAGTTCTACCCCGAGGATGCGCCGAAGACCGTGGAGAGTTTTGTCACGCTGGCCAAGAAGGGCTTCTATGACGGCCTCACGTTCCACCGCGTGGAGCCGGGCTTCGTCGTCCAGGGCGGGGACCCGAAGGGGAACGGCACCGGCGGCCCGGGCTACACGATCAAGGCCGAGTTCAACAAGCAGAAGCACTTGCGGGGCGCGGTGGCCATGGCTCGCGCCCAGGACCCGGACTCGGCGGGGAGCCAGTTCTACATCTGTTTTCAGCCCGCTCCGTTTCTCGATGGGAAGTACACGGTCTTCGGCCATGTGGTCTCGGGAATGGAGCACGTGGACAAGATCAAGGTCGGCGACAAGATGAAAGCGGTCAAGATTATCGAAGTCACCCAGTAGCAAGGTGGACAACGGCGCGATGAAACCGCTGCCCGCGGGCCGCGTCCTCACGCCGTAGGGGGCGAGAAGCATGAGCGAGGGTTCGGATCTGCTTCACCTGTGGTATTCAGGAGAGTGACATGAGGCGATATTTCCTAGAGGCGATCGCGGTCCTCGCCTGTGTGGCGGCGTGGTCCATCATGGCGACCGGCACGGCGTGGGGGGGGGCGATCAAGGGGACGGTCAGGCTGGCGGGCGCGGTTCCCGAGTCGAAGAAGCTCCGGGTGACGATTGATGAATACGTTTGCGGCAAGGATAAGGAGGCGGAAGAGATTGTGCTGTCCCTCGAGAAGGGGATTCGCAACGCGGTCGTGTCTCTCCAGAACCCCCCGGCGGGGGCGAAGTGGAACGCCCCCCTGCCGCCTGCGCAGATCGATCAGAAGCAGTGCATGTTCGTGCCCCGCGTGGTCGTGGTGCCGGCCGGCGGCACCGTGGAATTTCTGAACAGCGACCGGCTCCTGCATAACCTTAAGAGCTTCAGCAAGGCCAACTCTCCCTTCAACAAAGCGCACCCGAAAGCCCGGACGATTTCCATCGTGTTCAAAGAGCCCGAGATCATCCGGATCGAGTGCGACCTTCACTCCTGGATGCGAACCTGGGTGGTCGTTGCCGGCCACCCGTTCCATGCGGTCACCAACGACAAGGGAGAGTTTACCCTCGACAATGTGCCCCCCGGGAAGTACACGCTCCAGATCTGGCAGGAAAGCCTGGGTACGGTGACGAGAGAAGTGACGGTCGGAGACACGTCCGCCACCACCGTGACGGTGGAAATGACCCGCAAATAAGGGGGCCGCCTGGAATCTAAGGCGTCACGGTAATCTTCTTCGAAGCCTCCCAGGCCGCCGAGTGGGTCGGCTCCGCGACCGCCCGCAGCAT
>Ga0184639_10001032_pt1 | contig 11682 bp, 9 predicted proteins | sample PLM31_170_b2_FD_133155 | JGI IMG/M metagenome (GOLD analysis project Ga0184639, IMG submission 133155) | Groundwater sediment microbial communities from an aquifer in East River, Colorado, USA - PLM3-1_170_b2 | ecosystem: Environmental > Terrestrial > Soil > Riparian zone | place: USA: East... | reverse complement strand
TTGAGTTCTAATCTTCAGTGAAAGGCGTTCAAGGCGGGATTAATCGAACCAATCACAGCATCTCTCAGGTCGGGAAGGCGGGCTCGCCCCCGCTGGTTTGCCAACACTCACCGCTGAACCCGCATTCCCTACTTGATCAGAGGTTCCAGTACTAAGACTTGCTCCCTTGACCGCGAACGTTTATCCTTCGGGCGTTCATGTTCCCGGCGATTAATAAGCGAGCTATTTGTCAGGGTTAGGTCAGAAGTTTTACTTAACAAGCACGTGCCTCCCGCTGATTCCCGAGTTTCCCGGGACGATGTGGCCCAAGTTTAATCCAAAGGAGTCTGCTAAATGATCAAGAGATTCGCCTTGTTGCTTTTGTTGCCGGCAATCCTCGCCGTTTCGGGATTCGCGCAGCAAACGACCACGCCCGCACCGCCACCGGCAGCCCCCGCGCCGCAGCCTGCTCCGCCCAAGACGCACTTGAGAGTTGGTCAGCCGGCGCCGGACTTTACTCTACGTGCGACGGATGGCAAGACTTACAAGCTAAGTGACTTCAAAGGCAAGAAGAACGTCGTGCTTGCGGCTTATGTACTGGCGTTCACCGGTGGTTGAACGAAGGAGATGAAGGCGTATCAGGCTGATATCGCCAAATTCGAAGCAACCGACACGCAGGTTTTCGGTCTCAGTGTGGACAGCGTCCCCGCTAACCGTGAATTTGCAAAGCAGATTGGCGTTACGTTTCCGCTACTTAGCGACTTCAAACGGACAGTGGTGAAGGATTACGGAATCTTCAATGAAGAGCAGGGCTTTGGCAATCGCGCAACTTTCGTGATCGACAAAGAGGGCATCATTCGCCACATCGACGAAGGAGGCGTGGCTATCGATCCGGCCAGTGCCGTTGAGGCGTGCAATGTGTTGACTCACAAGAAGGCGAACTGAAGAGAGTCTATCTTGCTGAAACTTTGGGATTCGAGTTGGCACTGGCGAGTCCGCGATCAATCAACGCGCGCAGGGCCTCAACACTCATCTCTCTAAGCGCTATCCCATTTACAAAAATGGCCGGTGTACTGTCGATGCCATAGAGCTCACCGTCGTCGATATCGTGCTTGATCTCCGCCGCGTATTTCCCGCCATCCAGCGCGGCGTCGAAACGCACGCGATCCAATCCCAGTTCGCCCGCATACTTTTTCAGCGAAGGAACGTCCAGCGCATTCTGTCGCTTAAGGAGCAACGCGATATATTCAAAAAACTTCCCTTGAGCGTGAGCGGCATTCGCCGCCTCTGCCGCTTTGCGAGCATTCGCATGCACGGCGAGCGGAAAATCCCGCACCACCAACTTTACTTTAGGGCCGTAGGATTTGAGCACCTCGTCGAGAATGGGCTGCATTGCCGCGCATGAAGAACATTGGAAGTCAGTAAACTCGACGATCGTAACCGGTGCGTTTGCATCGCCTCGAACCGGATCGTCATCTGCGCTTATCGATTGCACCGGGAGAGGTGGTTCGGAGATTAACAAGCGAATGTCGGCCCCTTTTCGAAGTCTTTCGGAGAGGACCTGCTCCAATCGTTGCCGGTCCTGCTCCTGTAAATATGAAGCGATTTGACTACTAACCACCGCGAGCTCGCCCGGAATCTTGGCCTTATTATCGGCATAGAATTTTGCCACCTCAGCTTCAGTGGGCGCACGTACCTTTTCGCTTATTTCCTTGCGTACAATTTCTTCCGGAGGGACGTTGCGGCGGTTTGCGTCGGCAAGCAAAAGCAGATCATTGATGGTGAGATCCAAAGCTTGCCTGGCAAGCGTGTAGGTATTGAGCCGTAGCTTGTAAGCGATCGGTTTGAGCCGCTCGTTTATAGTGCCCGCGGTTATGGGACGTCCTGATACCGTCACTACTACCGCGGACGGCGCCAGGCCAGAGGCGCTTGCGTTAGCCACGTTTACAACTGGATTGGATGCGCGCAGACGCTTGACTAATTCTTCGGATATCCTCGCTTGGCGCTCACTCTTCAAAAACGCCACCACTTGTTGGCGCATCGCGACCGGATTAGTTTGATCGATCTGATCGCGGTTGTCCTCAACGAACTTATTGATTTCAGTCTCCGCAGGCTCGGTTATCTTCCTGGCAACTTCCAACTCGTACAACTGTTGTGGAGTGATCCTTCTTTTGCCGGCTTCGCTCTCAAGCAATAGCGTATTGATTTGAAGGTCCAAAATCTGCCGGCGGGCTTCGTCGATTCTAGCTTCCACAGCTTCTATTTCTTCCCGCACTCTAGGATCAATTTCCGCCGTTGTGACGATTTGACCATTGACACTAGCTAACGGAATCAGGGCTCTGGGCGCTGCAATCGCGGGCGTAGTCGTCGATGGAGTTGGCTCCGGTTGAGAGACTGGCTGAGTAGTAGCCGGGTTGGCGACTACCCGGCGACGTGCGCCTCTACGACGCGGGGTCTGGGCCGAAGATTCAACAACAACAAAGAACAGAAGGAGAACTATGAAGAGGGTCTTAACAGTGTTCATCTAATTAATTGTCCGCGAGTTTTGATATCGATTGATATTGAAGCGACGTTTAGAGCACAAAGCGACGAGCGACGTTGCCCTGACAAGGCGATCTGGCAGGCGGGAAGACCATGCGGGGAACTGAAGCTGGATCTAGTTCGGCTCTCAATGATAGCGAATGATGCTTCGCCTGCGGCGCTTCGCAGGCTTTCGCGAGGGCAGCAGATTCTTTTGCCGGCCATTCAGAATGAAAGCAAGTCCCTGATGGGTGACCCCAAGCAGGCGGGCCGCACGTGTGACGCTGCCGTCAGATGCCAGAAGGGCGCGCTTGATTATTTCACCCTCGTAACCAAGCACCTTTTCTTCAAGCGAGCTGTCAGTTGCAGCTGTATCCAACGTCGATATTTGGGATCCTGAGGTTGAATCATGGGCTTCAGCCGAGAGGACCGATCGGGCACACTCGCCAAGGCGGATTCGAACTGCCGTGTGTTGGGAATGAGTCAACGCCGATTCAGCGTTCTTGTAGTAGTTGCGCAACTCGGCCGGTGACAGCACTGGTACCAGCTCTTCGATAATCGTAAGGGAGGCAAGACCTCCAGTCTCAAGATCGCCAGCCTGACCGGCCACGCCAACAGCCTCGTTGAGCCTCGCAAGAGCATCACTATGCCGGCCCATCCTGGCGAGTACTGTCGCATGTGTCGTGAGAGCCGCGGCGAGATTGGATTGTTCGTCGCCCTCTCTCAAACCCATTACAGCCGAGCTGGCAATCTTCTCTGCCTGTTCAATGCGGCCCTGAGCAAGAAGAGTCCTGGCTTGAGTATCTTCAACCTGGGCCCGAACTCCTTTGTCATTTAACTTGGAGGCCATCGAAAGGGCCCGGTCAAGATGCTCATGCGCGTCCTCAAATCTCTCCAGGTGCGCAAACAAGAATCCGAGATTATTTTCGACGACAGCAAGGGTACGCTCGTGTCCGGCCTCTTCAAAATGGAGACCTGCAGCCGTGTACTGCATCAGTGACCGATCAATATAGTCTTCTCTGCGTTCTGCCAGGCCAAGGTTTTTTAATACCGTCGCAAACTCAAGGTGAAACTTAGCCTTCAGTGAATGATTGCTACTCTTTTCGAATAGCGATTCAGATTCAAAAAGAATACGGACCGCTTCCCCGGAGCGGGAAGATACTTCTTCAACAATCGCTTTATTCAAGAGCGCTCTTAGCCTCTGTTCGCTTTCGAGATTGCCAAGGCGTTGCAGAGCATCGTCGAAGGTTATTCTGGCTTCATCGAGAGCGCCTTCGCGCCAGTAACAAATTCCCAAATCTACGCGCGTCTCGGCTACCTTTTCCGTTAGTCCCAGTTCGTCAAATATTGCCGAGCTCTCCGAGATGAGATCCTTGGCAGTTTCCTGCGCCCCCGGAATCTGACGTGCACTTCCAATCCAGCCTGACAAAGCGCCGACGCGCAAGAGCACTTCAGCGCGGACGGCTCCATCCAAACCCTCAACCCTGGGCCGATCCCCTATGCGCAGCCAGAATTCGTTCAAGGCCAACCTGGCATCCTCAAATTTTCCTGCTTCCTCCAGCTCTTTGGCTCGCGCGCAAACCAATCGTGCCTGTTCGCTGCTAGTGGCAGTAGCCGTATCATGTTGTAGCAATTCCACTTGATTCATTTTCATGTGAGGCCGTCCTTTTTCTTGCAAGAAACCTTGCAAGAGAATTAGCGGGCAGCTATGATGCGCCCGTTAGATACTAGGAGTGGGTTCCCTTCTTCGTGCAACTGGTATGTTACCACCCCAAACAATTAGGAGACAAAATGAAAACCTTCAAAGCAATCTGCGCAGCGTCAGTTATTGCCTTCTCACTTAGCCTTCCGGCTTATGCTGACACCCCCCCGGGGGATATTCACGTTCCGGGTAAGCCTTGCCCTATAACTGGTGGCACAGCGACTCCAACAACAGCACCAGGAGATACTGGATTACCTGGCGAAGCAACGGCAGTCGACGACGACCTCAGTTTCTCGTCACTGGCGGACATGCTGTGGACTCTGGCTTCGATTTTCTAGGACAAGCCGCCTAACAGGTTTCAGATTTTCAAATCTGCCGTGACTGGGTCACGCTACTGCCTTAAGTTAGTATGCGACTTACCGGGTTGTATCTTTGTATGCCCGGCAAGGGGGCGCTGACAGGGCGCATGCTACCTTCATATTGCACGGAAAGGCAAGAGCAATTGAGGGAATCGGCACTCGAGTAACTCCCGGATGGCTGAGGCCAATCCATGATTGTGTCTGGCGCAGACCCGAGGTTGAACGCCAAGGGACCTAATTTTGGTTCGCTGCTACGAGCCTTTGAACCGTTTCCAAGGTGTCAATTTCATTTGGTTTCTTATCTGGCCTCAATCTGAGAATTCTGGGAAAGCGGAGGGCGTAGCCGCTTTTGTGCCTTTTCGATTCCTGGACACGATCAAAAGTAACCTCAATCACCATCTCGGGTTTGACCAGGCGCACTCTTCCATGCGCGAATTCCCTGATTGTGTGGTGCGTAAACCACTCTGTCATCTCCGCTAGCTCGGCATCAGTCAAGCCTGAATAAGCCTTGCCAATGTTCAGCAACTCATCATCTTCTTCCGATCGGCGAACCGCAAAGGTGTAGTCAGAAAGCAGATTCCTACGCTTGCCGTGACCCACTTCGACTGCCGTGACGACCACATCGAGAGTCGCGATTGCCCGTTTTAGTTTGAGCCAATCGCGGCCACGTCTACCTGGTTTGTAGAAAGACGCTGGACTCTTAATCATCAGACCTTCGTTTCCACGAGCCCGAGCGTCATTGAATTCTTCGTCGAGAGCGGCAACCTCGGCGAAGCGCTTGGCAAAGGAAAGTCGGACGATGCCTTGCGACGGAATCATTTGCTCCAGGAGTTTGCGACGCTCTTCAAGAGGTTCGTCCGTTAACACCCGCCCGGCGGCATACAAGAGATCGTAGGCCACAAGAATCACAGGCACCTCCAGCAATAATTCTTCGCCAATGGTTTTTCTCCCGAGTCGCTTTTGCAGTTCGCTAAAAGGCAGGATTCGCTCGCCGCGAGCCGGCACAATTTCCCCATCGATAACGGCGTCCATTTCCAGATTCCTGAGTGGCGAGGCAAGCTCAGGAAAACGATGTGTGATCTCATCCATAGTGCGGGAGTAAATAGCCACGCGTCCATCCTTTGTATGTGCTTGCGCGCGAATTCCATCAAATTTGTCCTCCACAAAAAACTCGCCGGGCATCGTACGCGCGATGTCTGCCAGATCGGCGGCGGGCGTTGCCAGCATAAATTTGATGGGATGAAACAGACGCAGGTTGACGTCTTGCAGGTCATTGGCCCTGGCGCGAACGGCAGTTTCACCGATGTCGCCAAGAAGCATGTTCACCTGCGCTATCGTTGCCAGAGGTCGCTCGAAAGCCCGCGCAAGCGCATCTTCGACGAGTCCTTCTCTAAGCCCGATTCGCAGGTCCCCAGCCAACAACTTGATAAGGTACTTCGCCTCGAGCGGCGTAGCATGGCTCAACACGGCTGTTAACAGGCCGGTCTTGTTCTTGATCCCACGAGTTTCACTCAAGCGTGTGATGATGGATTCTGTTTCGGCAAGACTTATGGTCGGCTCGTGGAAGTGTTGCGCTTCCTTAATAGCTTCGTGCGCTGTTTCACCGGCATCTCCGAGGCGCACATAAATGGGCCCGAGCTCCTCGAAACTTAGGCCCGTGGCCTCGCTCAAGGCGGTATTAATGATGCTGCCCCCGACGTTGGTGGTCCGCGCATCGTTCTGTGCAAATTGGTGACCCGCGAAGTAACGAGCCGCCCGGCCGAGGTCAGCATCGCCTAGCTGCTTGAAATAGTTTCCAACGAGTGCAGTTTTCTCGAGCTTCTTTTTTGTGGAGGCGACTTGCTCGGCCACCTCGGCAAATCGCTGGAGGGAACCAGAAATGGCGTCGGCGGATGGCGTAGCTTTGACATCCTTTTCAACCGGAGCTGTCATAAGACGCTTTACTCACGCCTTTCCAGGAATCCGAGGAGACCCCCTAAAGTTAGAACATTTACAGTCGGCTGCTAAAAGGTTGCGGGACAGCTAAGCAAGTGTCAAGCAATCAAAAAGAATCAAAACGAGATCGAATAGCGTTACCGCTGAGGAGGATTAACTGACGACAGCGGGACTCGAGGCGGTTGATACTTTCTGGTTTGTCAGGCCACGGGTTACAATCTTTCACCTTGAAGTGGATTTTCCGAAACGTATAAGTTGAAAGGTATCTTGAGAAAGTGGTTTTACTGATTCTCGAGTCGCTCGGCAGTACCGAGTTACTCTTCATCTTAGTGATGGCGCTGGTTTTTTTCGGTCCGCGCAAGCTCCCGCAACTAGGTCGCTCGCTGGGCAAAAATCTTGCGGAATTTCGGAAGGCCTCTGAAGACTTTAAACGCACGTGGGAGAAAGAAGTCAGTCTCGAAGAGTTTGACGGCGCTGGGCCGGTCGCTAGTCAAGCCATCACTGAAGAGAATTCGATACTGGACAATGAAAAACCAGCCCGGTCCCTACAACCGCCAATGATTGAAGCCGTAACGCCAGACCGAGTAATAGCGCGTCACACGGCCGGGGCAGACGCGCTTCCTTCACCTGACAATACTGGTTTGGCTTCCGACGGAAGTGATTTTGACGGCACGACTGAGGAGGCTAAACCCTCGCCCAAACACGATTGGTTGTGAGTTAGTTAGACGAAGATAAATATTAATGTCAACGTTTCTAAGAGCACTCGGAACAGGAAAAGGCAGGGAAGAGGAACTCGGCGGCCAGATGTCTTTCCTCGAACATCTGGACGAGCTGAGAAGCCGACTGATTCGTTCACTAGCGTTTGTATTTCTCGCAGCCGCAGTTTGCTGGTTTGTCTCCGATCGCATCTACCGTTTTCTTGCTGTGCCAGTCGAGCATGCACTTGCCGAAGCGCAGAGACGCCAGGTGCCGATCAACGGATTGACCGGTAACGAGAAGATCCTGCCTTTGACTTCGGTCAAGGAAAACGACGTCGGCCGCTACATCTTCCCCGAAGAAACAAAGGTTGGCACCAGCGTGATTCCCGCTGGAGTTTCCGTGACGGCGCGTGCCGCAAAAGACTCTCAGGGAGTTTTGGGACTCTTTACGGATGAACCGTTATATGCCGGCGCTACTATCATCCCTAAAGGCGTGCGCCTTCCGGTCGACTTCACCGCGTTGCCGGACGCAATTGCCGGCATCAACGACAAGCTTATCGTCACCAGCGCGATCGAGCCGTTTTCTCTCTACGTCAAGGTTTCGCTTTACGCGGCAATCTGCCTGTCCGTGCCGTTTCTGTTGTGGCAAATCTGGGCGTTTGTTTCGCCCGGTCTATATCCGCACGAGCGCGCTTACGTCACCCCTTTCATTGCCCTCTCGTCGATCTCGTTCGTGCTCGGCGCGATGTTCGCCTACAAAATAATTTTTCCACCGGCGGCGAAATACTTGCTCGGATTGGGTCAGGATTTCAGGCTCTTGCTAAAAGCGGACGACTACTTCGATTTCATCATCATAGTGATGTTGGGCATGGGAATAGTTTTTCAGATGCCCGCGATTACTTATGTGCTGGCGCGGATAGGGCTGGTCACGGCGAAGTTTTTGATAAAGATTTGGAAGACGGCGCTAATCGTAATTCTAATTTCCGCGGCGGTTCTCTCGCCCACTGGCGATATTCCCAACATGCTCTTGTTCGCCGCGCCCATGATTGCTCTCTACCTAGTGTCGATATTTGTGGCCTGGATATTTAGCCGTCCCAGAACGGCAGTTTGACCTTTTAGATCTCAAATCTAAGATGTCAAACCCGGATCTTCTGCCTGAAGAGTGTTTCTGGGGCCAAAAGGCAACTTTGGGCCGCATTTATGGCATCTTGACTGTGTTCCTGGGGAGACCTAGAATCCTTTAGTTTCCGCATTCGAGTCCCGGATTGCCGTGTTTCGTTTCAGTTCCATACGAAGTTCTTATTTGTGTTATTAGGAGTTTAGTCATGTCTTACCAGAAAGCCGCTCTTCGCCTGGCAATTTTCTCCCTCGTTCTAGCCGCTGCCAGCTTATCTGGCTTCGCGCAAGACCCTCGGCAAAGCCAGCAGGATCCGATGGACAAACCACGCAATGTGAAGCCCGAACTCAAGAAGGCTTACAAGGATTGGCTGGAGAAGGACGTTACTTACGTCATTACGGACGAAGAGCGAAAGGCTTTTAAGAAACTCGCAACTGATGACGAACGGGAACGATTTATCGAAGAATTCTGGCGCCGTCGCGATCCCGATCCGGATACGGATGAGAATGAATTCAAAGAGGAGTACTACGAGCGCATTGCCTACGCCAACGAGCATTTTGCTTCCGGAATCCCGGGTTGGAAATCCGATCGCGGACGAATCTGGATCATGTATGGCAAGCCTCACGAGCGCGAGACTCACCCGATGGGAGGCAGCTACGAACGTCCTTCCTACGAAGGTGGTGGTAACACGTCGACCTATCCATTTGAAATCTGGTTCTATCGTTATCTTCCGGGAGTAGGTTCCGGTGTGGAGATCGAGTTTGTCGATCCCACAGGCAGCGGCGAGTATCGCATCGCGCGCAATCCCAGCGAGAAGGATGCGATGTTGCATATCCCGGGAGCAGGCTTAACGCTCTCAGAACAACTGGGTCTCTCTAACAAAGGTGATCGAATCAGCGGAGTTGGCGGTGTCGGGACTGCAAATTATCAGCGTGAACAAGATAGTCCCTTCTCGCGCTTACAGTTGCTGGCTGATCTCAGCCGTCCGCCGCAAGTAAAGTTTAACGACCTCGCCTCGGCGGTTAGTACCGGCATCATCGAAGAGAACCCGCTCAACTTCGACATTCGCGTCGACTTCTTCCGCCAATCAGACGAGCGTGTCATTACCGCGCTAACGATTCAAACGTCGAACAAGGATCTGGTTTTCCAGGACAGCGGTGGACTACAACAGGCTCGAATCAATATTTTTGGACGAATCACATCAGTTGCCGGTCGGCGTGCCGGTGTGTTTGAAGATCCCGTAATCACGACTGCAACGACCGAGGAGCTGAACGAAGCTAAGGACCGCAAGTCTGCTTACCAGAAAGCTGTCGCTCTCGCGCCGGGAACTTATAAGGTAGATGTTATCGTCCGCGATGTCGCCTCGGGAGCCACCGGTATACGACACGTCGGTTTCACAGTTCCCAGATATGATGCTCAGAAGCTCTCGACCTCTACTCTGGTGCTGGCTGCTAAGTTGGAAACTCTGATCGACCAACCAGCCGTCGGACAATTCGTCATTGGCCAAACAAAAGTGATTCCGAATGTTTCCGGGATCTACCAGCGTGGGCAACCGGTGGGAGTTTATCTGCAGGTTTACAACGCCGGGATTGATCAAACGACGCTACGGCCCTCGGTCGATGTGGAGTATGCGCTATTGAAAGATGGCAAAGAGATTGGCAAGCAAGCGGAAGATTGGCGCGGCATGAGCGACTCAGGCCAACGCCTAACCCTGGCTCGGCTGATCGATACGCGAGCATTAGCTCCGGGTGAATACGAGTTGACGATTCGCATTCGCGATCGCGTCTCGGGCCAGGCGCTTGCGCCGGCAGCGAAGTTCACGGTGGTGCAGTAAAGTTCACGCTGGGACCCGCGGGTGTCTCGCCCGCAATTAGCGCGAACCGCGGACAATCTGATTGCTCAAAACCGTCGGACAACGCAGCGAATGTGGGCGAGACGAGCACCCCAGCGGATAGAAAAACATCCGCTGGGGACCCCGCCACGCCCACGGTTCCAGTAGTTTCTCTCCCCATTCCGGTCTGGTGTTCCACTCAAAAGGAGTCCGCCGTGTCTAGTCAGAAACTAATTCTGCGCTCTGCACTAGTTATCCTCTCGCTGTTGTTAGCCAGTTCCTTCGCTACATCACAAACCGAAAAACCCCAGCAAGGCAAACAGGTCAAAGGGCCCCGGCAAGCCAAACAATCAAACCAAACGCCGGACGATCAGCCTCGTAAGGTCAAAGCTGAACCGAAGAACGCCTATGAGCGATGGCTAAGGGAAGATGTCGCGTTAATCATCACTCCGGATGAGCGCAGGGGATGGGAAAAGCTCAAGACCAACGGAGAGCGGGAAGAGTTCATTAAGATCTTCTGGGGTCAGCGCGATCCCGATCCGGATACCGAAGAGAACGAATACCGGGAGCAGTATTACGAGCGAATAGCTTATGCGAATGAACACTTCAGTTCAGGCAAGCCCGGCTGGATGACTGACCGCGGACGAATCTACATCAAGTTTGGTAAGCCCGACGAAATCGAATCTCATCCGGCTGGTGGCTTATACCAACGGATGTCTTACGAAGGTTGCGGATCGACCACGACCTATCCCTTTGAGAAGTGGTTTTATCGCTACATCCCCGGGGTCCGCAGCGGAGTCGAGATTGAATTTGTCGATCCCTCCGGAAGCGGCGAGTATCGAATTGCGCGCGATTCGAGTGAGAAGGATGCGATGGCTCACGTACCAGGCTTTGAGCGAACGTCTGTCGCCTCGCTGGATTCCGGTTATCGTCGTGAGCAGGATTCACCGTTTGCCAGAATTGAACTGCTGCATGATCTCGAGAAGGCTCCCGAGATAGAGCGGAGGAACCTTGGCGGAAGCACTGGCGGCCCAGCAATCGACGACAATCCGCTTAACTTCGATGTCCGCGCCGACTTTTTCAAGCTATCTGATAGTCGCGTGCTAACCGCTTTCACCGTCCAAACTGAAAACAAGGATCTCGTCTTTAAAGATAGTGGCGGATTGCAGACTGCCCGCCTGAACATTTTCGGGAAGATCGTTACTGTTACCGATCGGCGTGTGGGCGCTTTCGAAGACTCTGTCACCACAAGTGCCACGGTTGCTGAGCTAACCGACGCGAAGGAGAGGAAATCCGCATACTCAAAGGCTGTTGTTCTCGAGCCTGGTCGCTACCGGGCAGACGTGATCGTTCGCGATGTGGTCTCGGGAGCTACCGGAGTTAGACAGTTTGCTTTTCAAGTTCCAAAGTATGAAGACGGCAAGCTGGCGACGTCCAGCATGATCCTGGCGGCAAAGCTGGAGAACATGGACGGGAGGCTTGCCGCTGGTCCATTTGTGATTGGTCAAACCAAAGTCATTCCTAACATGACCGGCCTTTAC
>Ga0184639_10001031_pt1 | contig 11683 bp, 7 predicted proteins | sample PLM31_170_b2_FD_133155 | JGI IMG/M metagenome (GOLD analysis project Ga0184639, IMG submission 133155) | Groundwater sediment microbial communities from an aquifer in East River, Colorado, USA - PLM3-1_170_b2 | ecosystem: Environmental > Terrestrial > Soil > Riparian zone | place: USA: East... | reverse complement strand
GTGATCCAAAGTCCGGTGGGGTGGATCTACCATCATTTCTCGCGGGATCCGATCGCCCTCCAAGAGCTCCCCCCTGACGAATGGCGCGCTACGGCCAATCCGTTGGCCGAAGCAGCGGAGCTGGCGATTGATCGGGATGCGGGAACCCGATGGGAGAGCCGCGGGCCCCAACGCCCCGGGATGAGCTTTACCCTCGACCTCGGGCGCTCCCACCTCCTCGGTATGGTGTCGTGGCTTCCCGGCACCTTTCAGGATGTGCCCCGAGGCGTTCGGCTCGAGACCTCCGTCGACGGCCAGCAGTGGTCCACCATGGTCAACGTGCCAAGCTATCAAAGCCCTCTCTACTGGGGGTGGGCCCACCCGATGGCGCGGGTCCGACGGGGCCGGGTGGAGCTCCGCTTCCCGCCGCACCAGGCCCGTCACATGCGCCTCACCCAGACGGGAGAGGACAGTCACTACTGGTGGACGATTCGTGAGCTTTATGTCCATACGGTTCACGAGGGCTCCCCTCCAGAGACTTCGGGGGTCGCGCCGCTCGTGGCCCGGCTCCGGGAGCGCGGCGTGCGCTTCGTCTATGCGGACCAGGGCGTCTCCACTCAGATCGCCCTCATGAGCGCAGGGACGATTGGCATCTTGCCCCAAAACTTCTTCACCGACTCCCACGGCTGGCGCGAGCCCGACCCCGATCTCCCTGATCGCATCCGCTTCCGGCGTGGCTATGCGATTGTGGTGCCCAATCACGAGGCCCCGGACTTCGACGCCCGGGCGCGGGAGCTGGGAATCCTCTGGGAGGATGAACAGGTCGGCGGATGGCGCCTCTATACGCGCCTTCGCCGTCAGCCCCTGGTCGGCCGTCCATTCGAGATCCAGGGCCGGGTCACCGCGTCTGAACGCCCCCAGGACGCGGGCCTGGCACTTGACGGACAGCTCAAGACCCAATGGCGCGTGGATCGGCAGAGACCTGGGAGTTGGTTTCAGGTGGACCTCTCCACGTCCCATGAGGTGAGCGGACTGCTCGTGAACTATGGCCAGCCTTCCCACGAGCTCCCCCGCGCCTTTCAGCTCCTCGCCTCACTCGATGGCGCGCGGTGGGAACCCCTCTCGACCTCCGCGGTGACCGTGGGTCCACTTCGCTGGGATGGCCGTCACCTCCTGCGGGACGGAGTCGAGCAACTCCGGGTCACCTTCCCACCGCGACAGACGCGCTTCCTCCGTCTGGTCCTGATCGGCCCCTCAGAGCTTTCCTGGACGGTCCCCGAACTGAGGTTGCTGGCACCAGGGCTGGAACGGAAAGGCTCCCCGTGAACTGGGGCTTCGCCTCCTCCCCCGAGCCCCGGCGATGGTTGATCGTTACCGCCCTGCTCTTCCTCGCCACCCTTCTACGCGTTTCGGTCATCTTCTATCAGGATATCTCGGGCGACGACGCCACGGTCGCCCTCGCCGCCAAGAACATCCTGCGCGGGCAGGACTTCCCGGCCTTCTTCTACCACCAGGCCTATCATGGGTCACTGAACGGGTTCCACCTCGTCCCGGCGCTCCTCCTCTTCGGCCCCTCGGCGCTGGTCGTCCGCCTCAATGCGGTGGTCTATTCCCTCCTCTTCCCCCTGGGGCTCTACCTTTTGGGACGTCGCGTCTTCGACGAGACAACCGGCCGAGTGGCACTTCTCCTCGCCGCCATCCCCCCGTTCCTGCTCAGTTACTGGAGCACGGTCGCCGAGCCGCACTTCGAGACCAATATCTTCGGAGTCCTCCTCCTCCTGCTCGCTCTCGCCATGGCGCAGGCGAAGAACGAACGCCGATACGTCCGGGGCGCACTCTGCCTGGGATTGACCGCCGGGCTCGCCTGGTGGACGAGCCCAAAGGTGATCGAGGTCTTGATCCCCGCCATTCTCGTGGCGTGGGTCAGGAACCCCAGACTCCCACTCTGCCGAGCGGGGCGGGCCCTGCTAGGGAGCTTCCTCCTCGGGAGCCTCCCCGCCTGGCTCTTTGCCATCTCACGCCGCGGCCTCGGCGACCTGAATCAGTTGTTCGACGCCGGGCTCAATCTTCCAGGAGAGCGGCTCTCCGCGCTCGTGACGACGGTGGTGCCGACACTGCTCGGCACGTACTACTGGCCCGCCGACACCTCCGCACGGCAGGTGGCCCTGCTCGCTAACATCGCCGTCTATCTCATCGCCAGCGCCGTGGGGCTCTACAGCGCCATCCGGCTTCGACGCGCCCCGGATGCCCCAACGACCCGTGAGTCCGGCATCTGGATGTTGCTACTCACGCTCGTCGTCCCGTTCGGCCTGCTCTGCGCCTCCGCGTTTGTCCCAGACTTCCACCGCGACACCACCCGGTATGTGCTCCCGGTCTACATCCCGCTGCTGCTCTTCGTCGCCGCGCTCGTGACACGTCTTAGGCGATGGTCGCGCCTGGCGGCGGCCGCCCTCTTAGTTCTTCTCCTCACCTTCAACGTGTGGACGAACCTTCAGTTCATGTGGCCACTTCACCCCGACGAGCGGGCCCGGCGGAACGCGCACATTGGAAGACGGCAGGCCATGATACAGTTCCTCGATGCCCACCCCCTCGATGCGCTGTACGTCGATGACCCACACGCGAGCCTCCGGTGGGCGTTCTACCTCGACCGCGTCGCCGTATCGAACCTGAGCAACGAGATCTATCCCCCACACGCCGTCGAGGCTGACGCCGCCAGACGCGTGGGGATCCTGATCCAGCGTCACGTGGAGAGCTTCCAGGAGACCTTGGCGGCCGCAGGGATTCGCTCCACACACAGCTACACTCCTCAGGGGTGGCTCTATACCGACTTTGCCCTCGAATCCCAGGCATACCGCGAGTTGTCTGCCGTGGGTTGGAGGGCTCTCGCCTTCCCCCACCCCGAATCGGCCCACCACGCGGTGGATCGGGACGCAGGCACCCGCTGGGAGAGCCAGGCGGAAAGACGGACGGGGATGTGGTTTCAGATCGACCTCGGACAAGTCCGCAGGATTGGAATGGTGACCTGGCTTCCGGGCGGCGTTGATGACCTTCCGGTCGGCTTCCGTCTCGAGGCGTCCCGGGACGGACGCGAGTGGGTTGGGGTCCGTGAGGTCCCTGCCTATTATGGTTACCTGTATTGGTCTGGGGATCATCTAATCGGGCGAGCCCGCTGGGGACGAGTGGAGGTGCGCTTCCGGCCGCGGGCGGCTCGCTATCTGAGGATCACCCATCTTGGAGAAGATCCCGATTTCTGGTGGACGATTCGCGAGCTGTTCGTGTATGAAGCGGTCAACTCCCCTGCCGGCAACCCAGCCGATTCGGCCGCCCTCGTGGAGCGACTGCTCCAGAGCGGGATACAGAGAGTCTACGCCGACCATGGGATCGGGGCTCGACTCTTCCAACTCAGTCGGGGGAAACTGATCGTCCTGCCCTCCAACCTACTTGTGGATGCGCACGGAAGGGCGCCACACCCCAACCTCCTCCCCCGGCTCCGCATACACCCGGGTACGGCCATCGTTTATCCCGTTGCGCTGCCTTCGGCCGACTCGATCGAACAGGCCCTACGCGCTGGAGGCGTGGACTTTACGCGCGAAGAGATCGGCAGCGATCGCGTTCTCAGCCGGTTTGCTCGCCCTGAGCCACCAGGGACACCCCTCAGCCGCTCGGGCTGGAGCGTGTCGGGAAGCCTGACGGGACCCAACCCCCACATCCTCTTCGACGGGCAGCTTCACACCCGCTGGACGACTCCAGGACCCCAGACACCGGGCGCCTGGCTCCGAGTAGATCTGAGGGAATCGACAGTGCTCTCAGGCCTCGCCCTAGATCTCGGCCCATTCCGCTCTGACTACCCTCGGGGCCTCGCCCTCGAAATCTCTCACGACGGTCTTCACTGGGAGGTCGTAGAGACCACTCCCCTCTTCCTGGGTCCCCTCCGCTGGGCGGGCACTCATCTCTTGAGAGACGGAGTGGACCGTGTCCTCCTCCGCTTCGGCCCTGTTCGGGTGCGCTCTCTTCGCCTGATCCAGACCGGGCGTGACCCGATCTCTCCCTGGTCGATCGCCGAGCTTTACCTCTTCACGCCCTGAATGCGCCAGCAGGCTGTTGAAAAAGGCCCATCTGCGGCGAAGGCTTTCCTCGGAGGAGGCCTCGACGGCCCCCTTCATCTCGGCTGGCCTTAGATCGGCCAGCCTATGGCCGAACCTCCCCCAACTTCTCTTCGCGGAAGTTGCGAGCGGAGCGAGCGTACCGTTGCGGGCACCCGCCGTCAGGCGGGTCGGGCAATGCCGGCGCTCGACGCGCCGCCTTGCATCTGGACCTTTTTGAACAGCCTGCCCCAGCAGGGTGTTGAAAAACACCCTGCTGGGCTATACTGCCGTGCTATGCAGATCCTCGTGACCCGGGGGTGCCGTGATGTCCAGGGGGCTGCCGCCTTGACTTTCGCGAGCCCAGGGCGTATGGTTCCGCCTCAGATGTCCACAGGAAGACCTCGAACCGGGCCCGCCATCCAGATCCACTCTGGTCTCGGGCGCTCACTGGTCTATGGATGATCCGGAGCTCGTTCGAACGACAGAAGCGACGAGCGACCTCGCTGGCTGTTGGGCCGATTACCTCAGGCCCCTCAGGTTTGACCACTGGATCAAAAACCTTGTGGTCCCGGCAGGAAGCACCCTCGCGCTCGCCGCTCACCGCATCGTCCCGGATTGGGGCGTGGTCGGCACTGCCGGCCTTGCGTTCTTAATCTCCGGGTTCGTCTCCTCGACCAACTACGCGATCAACGAAGTCCTCGATGCCCGCTTCGATGCTCAGCACCCGGTCAAGCGGGAGCGTCCGATCCCCTCCGGGCGAGTCCGGGTCGGACCGCTCCTCGTTCTTACGGCGGTCATTGCGCTGACCGCGTTTGCCGGCGCGACGTGGCTCTTCCCCCCCGCGTTCGTTCTGGCCAATCTTGCGCTCTTCCTTGCAGGGCTGCTTTACAACGTGCCGCCAATTCGGCTGAAGGATTGGCCTTACCTCGATGCCCTCGTCGAATCGCTGACCAACCCGATCCGGCTTTCCATCGGGTGGTGCGCCGTCTTGCCGACCAACCTTGCGACACCCCCGATCCTCCTCCTGGTCGCGGTCTGGGCCTTCGGGGCCTTCCTGATGACGGGCAAGCGGCTTGCGGAGTTTCGGCTGCTCGGATCCGGGGCGGCTCGGTACCGTCAAACCTTCGAGTCCTACTCGGTTCGGGCCCTCTTCGGGGTCCAGCTCGGCTACGCGATTGCCGCGATGCTGGCCTTGGGGTGGTTCTTCGCTTCGGAACGTCCCCAACTCCTTCGCTCCCTCCCGCTGATTGCGCTGATCCTGGCGTGGACCTTCAAGATGACCTTTGAGCGTGAGAGCCCGCTCATTGATCCGGAACACCTGTACCGTCGCCCGGTCTTCCTGATTTTCTCCCTGGCCCTTTTCGCAGGGATGGTCGCCTGGGCGGTGCGGTAACTCACGCGTGAGAGTCCTCGTGACCGGCGGCACCGGCTTCACGGGAAGCCATCTCGTCCGCCGCCTCCTTGGCCGGGCCCACCGCGTCCGCGTCCTCGACCGTGAAGCCGGCCTGTTCGCGGATGAGCTGCGCAGCCTCGGCGCGGAACTTCATCTCGGAAGCGTCACAGACGCCGCCCTCGTGGAACGACTGACCGCCGGCTGCCAGCAGGTCTTTCACCTGGCAGCGGCCTTCCGTCAGATCAACCTCCCGAAGCGTCTTTACTGGGAAGTGAACGTGGAAGGGACTCGGCGGGTGGCGGAGGCGTCCTTGCGCCACGGGGTGGAGCGGTTGATCTACTGTTCCACACAAGGGGTCCACGGGGATATCAAGGAGCTCCCGGGGCACGAGGATTCCCCCATTACCCCCGAGGATTACTACCAACTCACGAAGTACGAGGGTGAGCAGGCGGTCGCCGAGATCGCCGGGCAGAGTCTCGCATACACCATCCTCCGCCCGATGGCGATCTACGGCCCGGGCGACCCCGGCCGCTTCCTCCTCCTCTTCCGCGCGGTCCGCTCTGGCCGCTTCCTCATGTTCGGGGACGGAAACACGCTCTACCACCCGCTCTATATTGACAACCTGGTGGACGCCTTCGAGTCGGCGGCGGAGCGGTCCGAGGCCATCGGCCGAACCTACCTGATCGGCGACGACCGCTACTACTCGCTCAACGAACTGGTCCGTGAGGTGGGACGGAGCCTTGGCCGGGAGATTCGGATCGTCCATCTCCCCTTCTGGCCGCTGTGGGCCGCCGCAGCCATCTGCGAGGGGCTCTGCCGTCCCTTCAGGATCGAGCCGCCCCTCTTCCGTCGCCGCGTGGACTGGTTCCGTCAGAACCGCGCCTTTTCGATCGAGCGAGCCAAGCGCGAGCTCGGATTCCGCCCGAAGGTCGACCTTCGCACCGGCCTTGCCCTCACCGCCCAGTGGTATAAGACTCACGGCTATCTTTAGCGCCGCGCCGATATGCGTCGCCCGACCCACCTTCGGTGGGTGCCGGTAGTGGAACGGCCTCCGGCCATTGATCACCTTTCGGTCGTCGGGCGTACCTTTGCGGGCACCGAGTCCCGCCGCAGGCGGGCTTGGTCGTACGCCTCCGGGTCCCTCCTCCCTCGGGCCTTGTGACGCTCGCATCTAGGCGCGGCGCAAGTGCAGTGCTGAGCCCCAAGCTTCGCCATGGTCTCGAGGGGGGCCTCCCCCTCCTCGCCCTCCTCCCGCTTCTGATTCGCCACGAGCCCGTCAGCCCGTTCCTCCGCGTCCTTCAGGTCTTCTCGATCCCTCTGGCCATTCTGGCGGTGGGATGCGTCCTGGTGCGACTCCTCCCTGCCCGGCCAGCGGCCCTCGCGGTCGGAGCACGCCTGGGCGGCTGGCGCGGATGCGCCCTCGTCTTCCTTGCCACCCTCGCCGCCGTCTCCCTGGTTCGGTCGCAACTGATTTCGCCGCGTCCCGACGACCCGCGACGGGAGCACCTCCTGACCGGCGACGAGCCGGCCTATCTCCTCTTGACCCACAGCATCGTCGTCGACGGCGACCTCAACGTCTTCAACAACCGGGAGCAAAATGACACACGCTACTTTTACAGTCGTCCGCTTCTCGGACCCGGGCAGTTCGGCTTTCACTTCTACAACCGGGTCTCGGGAGGGAGACTCGCGGGACGGGAACAGGAGTGGGTCGGGCGGGAGTATCTGGTCAACCGGCCCGGCCTCCCGATCCTCATCGCGCCCGCGTACTGGGCGGGGTTTCACTCCCAGCTCCGCATTCGGTTTACCGTCCTCGTCTGGATGAATCTCCTTGCCGCGACCCTCGGGGTCGTCACGTTCCTGCTGGCGAGAGCGGTCTCGCGGGCCCCCGGCCCAAGTGCCGTCGCTGCCCTCCTCGTCGCGCTCACCCCTCCCCTCCTCTACTACTCGGCCCAGATCTACCCCGAGCTTTCGGCCGGGCTCTTCGCGGCGGGGGCGATCCTAGGTCTCCTCCAGGCCCGCGATCGCTGGGGGGCCTTCATGACAGGATTCCTCATCGCCTTCCTCCCATGGTTTAACGAGCGATTCCTGGCCGTGACGCTGGTCCTTGGCGCGGCCGGCCTCGCCCGGCAGCCGCTGCGCCGTCATGCGATCCCGTTTGGGATCCCGATCGTCCTCTCGCTCATCCTCGAAGGGCTCTACGACTGGGGGTTCTTCGGAGTCCCCTTTCCGCTCAATAGTCGCAAGCCTTTGGTCCTGAGCGCGATTCCGACGGGGCTCCTGGCCATCCTGACTGACCGGGACAAGGGGCTCGTCTTTCTCAACCCGCTCTTCTTGCTCTCCCTCGTTGGGCTGATCCCCCTCCGGCGCCAACATCCCTGGCTCGCCGGCACCCTCATCGCGCTCCTCACCGTCTATCTCTTTCCGATCGCGGCGTTTCCCGACTGGCACGGCGGGGTCTGCCCGCCGCTCCGCTACCTCGCGCCGTTGGCCCCGCTCCTCGTGGTCCCGCTTGTCACACTCTTTCAGGAGAAGGGCTGGCCGCTCACGCGGGCGGCCCTCGGGGTCTTCGGGGCGTGGAGCGCCTGGATCGGGCTCCTGCTCGCGGGCCAGCCGAAGCTCCTCTTCTGGACCTACGGGGCAATCTTCCACGCTGAGGCGTTTCATCCCGCCCACGGCTTCTTCCCGGGCTATTTCCACCCCGCCCGCGGCGCCGTCCTCAGAAGCCTGCTCTGGCTCGGGCTCCTCGCTCTCTTCCCCGCCCTCGACTGGATGCTGGCGAGGGCCGGCCTCGCGATGACGCCACGCATGGTGTGGCAGTGGCTCCCGATCATCGTGGCCTCCGGGATCCTCGCGGTCTCGCTTGCCTCCGCCGCCATCGGATGAAGGCGGGGGCGCTTTCTTTGATATACTGAATTCCCATGTGCGGTATTGCCGGGATCGTGGAACACTCGGAAGACCGCGAGGCCCCGAAGGTCGTTCTTGAGGCCATGCTTCGAACGATTGAACACCGGGGGCCCGATGACTCGGGCCTCCACCTCGACGGCCCGGTCGGTCTCGGAATCCAGCGCCTCAAGATCATAGACCTCGAGGGCGGCCACCAGCCGATGACCAACGAGGACGGCTCGGTCTGGGTGGTCTACAACGGTGAAATCTATAACCATCTTTCCGTTCGGCGAACGCTTGAATCCCGGGGGCACCGCTTCCGGACTGACCACAGCGATACCGAAGCCATCGTCCACGCGTGGGAGGAGTGGGGCGAGGCCTGTGTTCGAGAGCTCCACGGAATGTTCGCCTTCGCCATCTGGGACGCCCGGACCCGGACGCTCTTCCTGGCCCGTGATCGGCTAGGGATCAAGCCGCTGTACTACTGGCTCGATGGCCAGCGCCTCGTCTTCGCCTCGGAGCTGAAGGCCATTCTCGAACATCCGGGGGTGGATCGCGAGGTGGATCTTCAGTCTCTCTACCACTACCTCGGCTACGAGTTTGTCCCCGGCCCCGCGACGATGTTTCGCGGGATCCGAAAGCTCCAGCCCGGCCAGACCCTGACCCTCCGGAACGGCCAGGCGGAGCCGCGTGAGTATTGGGATGTGAGCTTTGAGCCCAGTGATGAGCCTGAAGAAACGCATGTCCGGAGGATTCGGGAGCTTCTCGGTGAGTCGGTTCGAAAGCGGCTCATGGCCGATGTCCCGCTCGGGATCTTTCTTTCTGGCGGCCTGGACTCGACCGCGGTGCTCGCCCTCGCCCGTCAGGCGACGACGCAGCCGCTACCGACCTTCACGATCGGTTACGCGGATGAGAGCTTCAGCGAATGGGAGTATGCCCGGCACGCGGCGAGATATTACGGGACCGAGCACCACGAGATCCTCATCGAGCCAGTGACCCCGGCCCTCATCGAGTGGGCGGTCTGGCATCTGGACGAGCCGATGACCGACCTCTCGACCCTCCCTCTCTCGATCCTCTGCCGCGAGGCCCGGCGCCACGCCACGGTCTGCCTCTCCGGCGAGGGCGGGGACGAGGTCTTCGTCGGCTACGACCGCTTCATCGCGAGCAAGTGCGAGCGGCTCTACCGCCGGCTCCCATCCGTGGTTCGGCGTAGTCTGATCGAGCCCCTGATCCGGCGCCTGCCGGATCAGGAGCAGAAGAAGGGGCTCGTCAACGTCGTCAGGCGCTTTGCGGACGGGGCAGCGCTCGAGGCCGACGGCGGCCACATGCGCTGGCAGTACTTCTCCTCGCCTGAGCAGGACCGCCAGCTCTATACGGAAGCGTTCCGGGGTCAAGTCGCGATGGACCCCTTCGCGCCCGTCCGGCAGGTTCGCGCCCGGGCCAGGACCGGAGATCCTCTCTCACAGGAACTCTACGTAGATCTCCGCCTCACCATGCCGGACTCGGTCCTGATGAAGGTCGATAAGATGTCCATGGGATACGCCCTTGAAGTCCGCGTGCCGTTTCTGGACCACCTGATGGTCGAGGCCGCGGCCCGGATCCCGAGCCGGCTCAAGTTCCCCGGTCTCCGGACAAAGGCGATTTATCGGAAAGCGATGACCGGGCTCCTCCCCGAGAAGATCCTTCACCGAGGGAAACAGGGGTACAGTCTTCCGCTCAAGCAGTGGCTTCGTCAGGAGCTCCGAGAGTATATGGTCGACGTCTTGAACGCTTCGCCATTGCTCCAGGCGCACCTCAACCTGGACCACGTGAACCTCCTGATCCGCCAGCATCTCCGCCGGAGCCACAACCACAACCACATCCTCTGGGCCCTTCTGAACCTCGCCCTCTGGCATCGCCGGTTCATCGAGCAGATCCCGATCCGGGAGGGTTGAGGAGCGGGCCGAGAATTCCGTGGGGCGACAGACACTTTCCTTCGTCCTTCGGGGTGGCATCAGCCTGGCCCTCCTGGCCCTTCTCCCGCTCCTCGGGTTTGTGGACCTTGGCCGAACGACTCAGTTGATCGTCGGCGCGGATCCGCCCTTTCTTCTGCTGGCCGTGGCGCTCCTGACCGGTGACCGCTTCCTCATGGCCGCCAAGTGGCGCCTCCTCCTCCAGGCGCGTGACGTGGCGCTCCCCCTTGGTTCCGCCGCCCGCGCCTATTACGTCGCCTCCTTCGCCGGTCTCTTTCTCCCCATGACCGTCGGGGCCGATGTCGTGCGGACGTTCGCCGTGGCACCGCGATTTCGAAACCCAACCTTGGTGGCCTCCATCATCTTAGAGCGGGCCCTCGGCGCCCTCTCCCAAGCCCTCCTCGCGACATGCGCGGTGTTTCTCCTCGCTCATCTGGCCGGCGTCCCGCTGGGCGCCCTCGGGTGGGGTGTCGGCGCCGTCATCCTGCTTGCGGGGCTGGCCTGTCCCCTCTCGTTCCGCGTGGCGCGCTGGTTCACGCGCTGGCCCGTCCGGTCTCCCTTGATGGCGAAGCTCCAGGGATGGGCCCAGGTGTATCTTGAATACTCCACCCAACGTGGGGTGTTGATTCTCTTCCTCTTGCTTTCCCTTCTTGAGGGGCTCTTCCCCGTGGCCATCCACTATGCGGCCGGACGGGCCCTGGGTCTCCAGGCCTCCCTCGCCCTCTACATGGCCACGATCCCGATCGTGTTCCTCATCGCTCGCATTCCGGTCTCCCTCGGAGGGATCGGGGTCGTAGAGTCCTCCTTCGTGGTTCTGGCGGGACGGATCGGTCTCGGCGCCACGGAGGCCTTCGCTCTCGCGCTCCTGGCAGAGGTGCTCCTTCTCATCTCGCTCCTCCCCGGCGCGCTCTTCGCCCTCCAGCCGATCCCCGCCCACTCTGAGGGAAAGCCGTGACCGAGCGTCTCGCCGACGTCCCCGGCGCCCTCTTTGATTCTGAGCGCTCCAGGGTCCACCGCTACATGGATCTGGTGGTTGGGCGGCGAGGGTGGTGGCCCCTTCTGAAATATGAGATGGCGATGCTTGCGAGCGGAGTCCCGGGGGCCCTCGGCCTGGCTCTTCGGGCCCGGCTCTACCCATGGGTTCTTCAGAGCTGCGGCCGGGACGTGATGTTCGGCGCCCACGTGATTCTCCGGCATCCCCACAAGATCCGCATCGGGGACCACGTGGCCCTTGACGACAACGTCACCCTGGACGCCAAGGGAACCGCGAATCAGGGGATCAGCCTCGGTAATGAGGTCTTCATCGGGCGGAGCTCGATCCTGGCGTGCAAAGATGGAGAGATCGAGCTCGAGGACGGGGTCAACGTAAGCTATCAGTGTCTCATCTTCTC
>Ga0184639_10001029_pt1 | contig 11686 bp, 7 predicted proteins | sample PLM31_170_b2_FD_133155 | JGI IMG/M metagenome (GOLD analysis project Ga0184639, IMG submission 133155) | Groundwater sediment microbial communities from an aquifer in East River, Colorado, USA - PLM3-1_170_b2 | ecosystem: Environmental > Terrestrial > Soil > Riparian zone | place: USA: East... | reverse complement strand
CGAGGTATCGGTACACCTGGACGCGCCGGCTGTCCCGGTCCTCGTAGTGCCAGAAGTACAGGTACGGACGCCCGCGGATCTCTTTCGTGGTGGCGCCACAGCCGACTTGCATGCACCGGCATCGGGATAACCTTACTTAAGGTTAACCGCCGGGTGGGTGGATCGGGCGGGCGTCGCCCCCACCCCCCCATTTCCTGTGGAAACCCTTAATCGTCCAGGGCCCCCTGCGATGGACGCGTGGACATCCTCCTCGTCTCCCTCACCCGGGACCTCGACGAGATCCGCGCCCTCATCACGTCCGCGGGACACCGGATCGTCGAGGAGGTCGTCCAGGTCCGGCCGACCCCCGATCCACGCACCTTCGTCGGCCGGGGGAAGCTCGACGAGCTCCGCGCCCGCGTCGACCGCGGTGGGATCGACGTCGTTGTGTTCAACGGCGAGCTGCGACCGACGATGCACTACCGCCTCGAGCGCGCGCTCGGCGTCGAGTGTTACGACCGGCTGCGCGTAATCCTCGAACTGTTCGCGCAACGCGCGGCGACGCGCGAGGCGCAGCTCCAGGTCGAGCTCGCCCTCCTCCAGTACGAGGTGCCCCTCCTCCGTGAATGGATCCATCAAGCCGAGGTCGGCGAGCGGCCCGGCTTCATGGCGGGCGGCGAGTACCGCGTCGACGCCTACTACGAGACGGTCAAGCGGCGTCTCAAGAAGATTCGCGACGATCTCGCCGGGATTCGACGCGAGCGTGAGGTCCGGCGGTCCCTGCGTAAGGACCGCGGCTACGGCCTCGTCGCCCTCGTGGGCTATGCGAACGCCGGGAAGTCGTCCCTCCTGAACGCCCTCACGGGCGAGCACCTCCTCGTCGAGGACCGCATGTTCTCGACCCTCTCGACGACGACCCGTGCCCTGCCGGAACCCCGGCGGAGGGTCCTCCTCACGGACACGGTCGGGTTCGTCGATGGCGTGCCGTTCTGGATGGTCGATGCGTTCCAGGCGACCCTCGAGGAGATTTTTCAAGCGGACCTCGTCCTCCTCCTAATCGACGCGCCCGACGAGGACCGCGAAATCCTGCGCAAGGTGCGCCTCGCGGCCCGCACGCTCCTCCCGCGGATCGGCGAGGGGTCCGTCGTCCCCGTGCTGACGAAGGCGGACCTCGTCGGCGAAGGCGCGCTCGCGGACAAAGCACGCCTCCTCGAGGAGTCCGAGTTCCACCGCCCGCCCCTGGCGATCTCCGCGCGGACAGGGCGTGGCCTGGACGCCCTCCGCGACGCCATCCTGGCGTCCTTCGCGTACCCGATCGAGATGCGCCTCGTCTTCGATCCGGACTCGGACGTCCCCGCGAAGCTCCACGTCATCCACGAACGAGCGCAGGTCATCGCGACCCTGCACCACCCGGACCGCGTCGAAGTCCTCCTCCGATGCCGCGACCGGGACCGCACCGCGCTGGCGGCGCTCGGCCGCGTCCTCGAGGTGCGGGACGCCGTCAGTCCTTGACGCGGAACTCCTGCTTCTTCTCCACGAGCCGGCGTCGGTAGTCGGACGGCAGGTGATAGTCGACCAGGTTCTCGAGCCGTTCGAGGTTCTTCACGAACACTTCCTTCGACGCGGTCGAAGCGAGCCTCGCGAACTCACGGTCCTTCACGATCGTGTCGAAGAAATAATACCCGCCGACGAGGGCGGCGAAGAACCCGACCCACCCGACCCAGACCAGGTACGCGCCAATCGCCTCGTGCAGGTTCCTAAGGAAATCGGGGCTCTGCGCCGCGAACAGGTTCGCCGTCGTCCAGAGGATCAGGCCGAACACCCCGAGGCCGAAGATCAGCGTGCTGAGCTCATACCGCAGCTCGCGGAGGAGGCCCATCGCGCGCGGGCATGAAGGCGGCCGACATAAGCTTGACGGGGACAGGTTTCATCGCGGGACGCGCCATGTCGGCGCCGGATGGCGGAACGCACCCCTCTGTACGACCGGCACGTCTCCGCGGGCGCCCGCATGATCGAATTCGGCGGCTGGGAGATGCCCCTCCAGTATTCCGGGATTGTCGAGGAGCATCTCGCGGCCCGCCAGGCCGTCGGCGTGTTCGACGTGAGCCACATGGGCAAGATCCTCATCGAGGGTCCGGCCGCGCACGCGTTCCTCGACGGCCTGAGCGCGAACGATGTGCCGACATCACCCGGACGCGCGCGGTACACGCACCTCCTGCGCGAAGACGGCACAATTCTCGACGACGTGATCGTGACGTGTCTCTCCTCGACCCGGTTCTTCGTCGTCTGCAACGGGGGGCCTCGGCCCGCCGTCCTCGCGTGGCTTGACGCCCGCGTCCGGGATGGCGCGACCCCTCAGGACCGGACGCCGGACCTCCTCTGCCTCGCGCTTCAAGGACCTCGGGCCCCGGAGCTCCTTCAACGGTTCACGTCCGTAGACCTCACGAAGATCCGGCCCTCCGGGGCCGCCGTGATCGACTTCGTGCCGCCGGCGCCGTGGGGGTCACGCCCGAGAGCCGTTCCACCGGAAATCCAGGGGTGGGGGTCCCCCTCGTTCGGCGGTCCCTCCATCGACCCGGGACAGGAGCCCACCGTTTCCGGTGGACGGGCCGCGTTCCTCGTCACCCGGACGGGGTACACGGGAGAGCCCGGGTTCGAGCTGTTTCCGGCCGCCTCGGAAGGCCGTTGGGTGTGGGAATCCCTGATCGCGGTCGGCGCGGACCTCGGGATCAAGCGGATCGGCCTGGGGGCGCGGGACACGTTGCGCCTGGAGAAGGGCTACCTCCTCTCGGGGCAGGATTTCGACGGGCGGCAGACACCCCTCGAGGTTCATTGTGAGTGGGTCGTCAAGTGGGATCGCGAGTTCCTCGGGAGGTCGGCGCTCCTCGCGCAGCGGGAACGCGGCGACTACCGGCGTCTCGTCGGGATTCGCATGGACGACAAGGCGATCCCGCGTCACGGACAGGCGGTCCTGGCCCTCGGGGGCGAGGTCGGCGTGGTGACGAGCGGCACGCTCTCGCCGTCCCTGAAAGTCGGCATCGCGCTCGCGTCCGTCGATCGCGCGGTCGCGGATTCGGGGACCGCGCTCGAGGTCGACGTCCGAGGCGTCCCGCATCCTGCGCGTGTCATGCAGCTGCCCTTCCTGTAGTCCGCGCCTCCGGCCTCCGTGGGGCGTTTCCCATGGAGGGAATACGTTCACCCATCTCCTCCGCACGTTGATATACGCGCGCGCCTTGCAGATGTGGTAACAGACGTGGTAACAGTGGGCCTGGGACGAGTAACAGACGTGGTTCAAAAAGTAATATAGTCCCAGACCCAGTTCGCCGCGCCTACCCCCGGGATGGCTCTTGCCATCCTCCTATCCACGGGCATCGCACCCGCGCGGAGGCCCCTTCCATGGAACAGATAAGGATTCCCGAGTCACCGCTCGCCGAAATCTTCGGCCGTGAGCCCGATCCCAAGCTGACGGACAACGCGATCCGCGTCCTCGAGAAGCGCTACCTGAAGAAGGAGGACACCGGCCGCGTCATCGAGACGCCGAAGGAGCTGTTCGCGCGCGTCGCGTGGAACCTCGCGCAGGCCGAGCGGCTCTACGGCGCGGACGAGACGAAGGTCCGCGAGGCCGCAATCCGCTTCTACCGTATGATGGCGGACCTCGATTTCTTGCCGAACAGCCCTACCCTGATGAACGCGGGGCTGGACCTCCAGCAGTTGTCCGCTTGCTTCGCTGGAGATACTCTGATTAGCACACTCGACGGGCCGAAACCTATCGAGACGGTCGCCGTCGGGGACATGGTCCTCACGCACGAAGGCCGATACCGCCGCGTCGTCGCGACCTCGAGGCGGGAGGCGCCCGTCCACCGCGTGAAGGTCCACCGCTTGCCGCCGGTACTCGTCACCGCAGAGCACCCGTTCCTCACGACAGACGGTTGGGTCCACGCGAAGGACCTCGCCGGGCGCCACGCAATGGTTGGCGCGCCCACCTCTGGCACGGCGACGACGGAGATTGAGTTTGAAGGGGAGATTGACGGCGAGTTTGCGTATGCGCGTAAGACGGGTCGCTCGCAGGCGTCCGAAGTTCGGCATAGGATCCTCGGCGTTCGGAGCCTTCAGATCAAGCCCGTCAAGGCTCACGTGTCGCTCGACGAAGAGGTCGGCTGGTTCTTCGGCATGTACCTCGCCGAGGGATGCGTCGACGTCACGAAGCATTTGATTCGGTTCACGCTCGGATTGCACGAAGAGGCCTACGCGAGGCGGCTGTCCGCCATCCTGAGCGAACGCTTCGGCCTCGTCTCCGAACGTGTGTACACAGTGAACGCGCCGACGTCGTGGCTCACCGTTCGCGTCAACAGCAAGATGCTCGGGCAACGAATCGTGAGAGAGTTCGGCACGGGGTTCGACCGGAAGGCGATCCCACACTGGGTGGTTTCCGCACCCCGGGAGTTCCGGGCCGGCTTGCTCCAAGGCGTCGCAGATGGCGATGGGACGCACATCAACGTCCACCAGACGAGAATTACGCTGTCGAACGAACACCTCGTGCGGCAGCTCTTCGAACTCGCCGTGGGGTTGGGGCAGACACCTAACCTCAGGGCCGAGACGATGCCAAAGGGCGCTACCGCCCGTCCTTGGTCGATTGCCCTGGGAGGTCGCCCGATGTACGTGAAAGACGGGGCATACCTCGTCGAATCCGTCGAGCCGGTCGACAAAACGGTCACCGTCTACAACCTCGAAGTCGAGGAGGACAACACATATGTGGCGAACCAACTCGTGGTCCACAATTGCTTCGTCCTCCCGGTCGACGACAGCCTCGCGGGCATTTTCCAGACGCTCAAGGAGTCCGCACTAATCCATCAGTCAGGGGGCGGAACTGGCTACTCGTTTTCGCGGCTGCGACCGAAGAACGACTTCGTGAAGTCGACGATGGGCGTCGCGAGCGGGCCCGTGTCCTTCATGAAAGTGTACGATGCCGCGACGCAGCAGGTCAAACAGGGATCCAAGAGACGGGGTGCGAACATGGGCATCCTGCGCGTCGATCATCCGGACATCCTCGAGTTCATCACGTGCAAGGACAAGACGACGGACATCACGAACTTCAACATCTCCGTCGCCGTGACGGACACGTTCATGGAGGCCGTGATGGCCGGGTCGACGTACGACCTCGTGAATCCGCGCACGAAACAGGTCGTGGGCCAGCTCGACGCACGCGAAGTGCTCGACAAGATCGCACACCAGGCGTGGAAGAACGGCGAGCCCGGTTTGTTCTTCATCGACGAGAATAGTCGCCGGCAGCCGACGCCGAACGTGGGCGAGATGGAGGCTACGAACCCTTGCGGCGAACAACCACTTTTGCCATACGAGTCGTGCAACCTCGGATCCATCGATTTGCAGCGCCACATGAGCCGCGCGCCGCGCGGCCGGTGGCAAGTCGACTGGAAGAAGCTCGAGCGGTCGATCCGCATGAGCGTCCGCCTCCTCGATGACGTCATCGACATGAACGCATACCCGGTCAAGCAGATCGAAGAGATGACGCAGGCCACGAGAAAGATCGGCCTCGGCGTCATGGGATTCGCTCGGATGCTGTTCATGCTCGAAGTCTCGTACGACTCCCGTGAAGGCGTTGAGTGGGGTCGCAAGATCATGAAGTTCATTGAGGAGACCGGCTACGACGAAAGCCGCAAGCTTGCGGAGGAGCGCGGCGTCTACCCGGCGTGGAAGGGCAGCCGCCACGAGGAGCGAGGGATCCGCCTCCGCAACTCGTACGTGACGACCGTCGCCCCGACCGGCACGCTCTCCATGATTGCCGACACGTCGGGCGGTTGCGAACCCGAGTTCAGCCTGATCTGGTACAAGCGTGTCATGGACGGCGAGCAGCTTCCGTACTTCCTCGACTACTTCGAGGAGGTCGCGAAGCGGGAGGGCTTCTGGTCGGACGACCTGAATCAGAAGATCCTCGCGAACCGCGGATCGCCCCGCGGGCTCAAGGACGTCCCGGAGAAGTGGCAGCGGGTCTTCGGCGTCGCGTACAACGTCTCGCCGGAATGGCACGTCCGCATGCAGGCGGCCTTCCAGGACCACTGCGACGCGGCGGTGAGCAAGTGTATCACGGGCGACTCGTGGATCTTCACGGACCGCGGGCTGGTTCGGATCGGGTCGCTGCACCGCGGGGAGGCCCCGGACACGTTCTCGTGCCGAAACTTGCGGGTCGCGAGCAACCCCAGCGTCGCGGACGCGAGGGAGTACTACTACGGGGGCGTCCAGCCCGTGATCCGGGTCTCGACGGACCTCGGGCTCGAGCTGGGCGGCACCCCCGTCCACCGGGTCAAGGGCATCGAGGCAGGCACGGTCGTCTGGAAGAGTCTCTCCTCTCTCCGGGTCGGAGACCGGCTGCTCGTGGAGTACGGGTACGGACTATTCGGCAACGAGCACGAGTTCGCGAAGGTGTACGGCCGGCCGTTCCAGCACGCACGAAGGACGAACTCCAAGGACGTGCGGATTCCGTACAAGATCACAAGGGACCTGGCCCGGCTCCTTGGGTACCTGGTCGCCGACGGTGGATGGAACGTCAACTCGATGTACCTGACGAACGAGGACGACGGCGTCTTGCAGGACTTCTGTGAAATCGCCGCGCGCCGGTTCGGAGCTCGGGCCGGAATCGTGGCAGACCCCCGGACGCGTGCCACCCGCACCGGCCACGTCGACTCGCGGGAAATCGTGTCCTTCCTCCGCGATTACATGGAAATGTCGAACCGCGCGGAGACGAAGAGCGCGCCGGAGATCGTGCTGCGGAGCGGTCGCGAGATCCAGAAGGAGTTCCTCCGGGGGCTGACCCTTGACGGGTACGTCCGCGCCGACGGCCGGATTGTACCCCTGACGACGATGTCGAAGGAGCTCGCCGTGCAGGTACAGATGATGCTGCTGAACCTCGGCATCCCCTCGACCCTGAGCTCGAAGAGGATTCAGTACAAGTACAAGGACGAGGCGAACCGGAAGCGGGAGAGCTACGAACTCGCGATTGTGACGGACTGGAGGAAGGAGTTCGTGGGAACGATCGGGTTCGCGGAGGAGAGGAAGCAGCGAGCCGCGCGAGGGCGCCTTCATCTCCCCGGGGACACGTACCACGGCGTCCCCGTGAGCGTGGTGGACCTCGAGTCCTTGGCCCTGGAGAAGGCTGGCGTCGTCAAGTCGCAGAGGTTGAGGGAACAGCTGTGGAGCGTCCCGAAACGCGCCCGGACGGGCCGGGAACCGTCCCGAGAGAGCCTCCTGTGGTTCCTCGACGTCACATCCGACTTCGCCGACCATCCCTCGTGGAAGAGGCTCAGCGAGCTCGTCCACCAGCCGTTCGTGTACGCGCGGGTCAAGGGGACGACGTATGGGCACGAGGAGGTGCACGACTTCCATGTCCCATCGAACAATACCTTCGTGGCGAACGGCTTCGTGAGCCACAACACGATTAACCTGCCACCCGAGGCGACCGTGGAGGACGTGAAGAAGGCGTACCTCCTCGCGTACGAGCTGAAGTGCAAGGGGATCACCGTGTACCGCGAAGGGTCGCGGGAAGATCAGGTCCTTAACGTCGGCGTGCCCGAGGCGCAGCCCGCGAAGGCGGCGGCGAAGGAGGTCCGCGTCGAGGTGCCGCCCGAGCCGACGATCACGCGACCCCGCGCCCGTCCCGACGTGATCACGGGGCGCACGCAGAAGATCCTCACGGGCTACGGCGCCCTGTACGTCACGGTCAACGAGGACGACAAGGGCCTGTTCGAGGTGTTCGCGCAGATCGGCCGGGGCGGCGGCTACACCGCCTCGTTCACGGAGGGCCTCGCCCGCCTCGTGTCCCTGTGCCTTCGCTCCGGCGTCCCGGTCGACGAGATCATCGACCAGCTCGAGGGGATTCGCAGCCCGCGCATCGCCCTGGACCACGGCGAACGCGTCTACTCGATCCCCGACGCGATCGCGAAGGCGATCAAGCGGCACATCGGCGCACACAAGGCGGGGATCCAGCCGCCCGTCGAGTCGTTCGACGACCTCGGCGGGGCCGTCGAGACGGTCGAGACGGACGTCGAGCTCGAGCGGGAGACGCGCGACGTCGAGGCGATGATCCGGAAAGGCCTGAACCCGGAGTGCCCGGAGTGCGGGAAGCAGCTCGTCTACGAAGAGGGCTGCGTGAAGTGCCGCTCCTGCGGCTACTCGGAGTGCTGACCCCTCCGGGGGCAAGCGCCGGTCCATCCTGGCGCTCGTCGGACCTTGCGTGAGAACGTCACTCACGCGGGCCGCCGGCGGCCGTGCGAACGTAAGCATTTAAGAGAAGGGCCGTGCTACGCGGCCTTCAATCCCGGAAGGCCCGGCGGAGGCCTCAGGGGTGCGTCTCATGTCGAAGTCGAAGGAGTCCCTCAACCCGTTCGAGGTCGCCCAGAAGCAGATCGAGCGCGCGGGCACGAAGCTGAACCTGGACCCGGGGATGCTCGAGGTCCTGAAGTACGCGCGACGCGAGCTGACGGTCCACTTCCCCGTGAAGATGGACGACGGGCGGGTGCGCGTGTTCACGGGCTACCGCGTGCAGTACAACGACGCGATCGGCCCGTTCAAGGGTGGCATCCGCTACCACTGGAAGGTGTCCCTCGACGAGGTCCGCGCCCTCGCCTCCTGGATGACGTGGAAGTGCGCGGTCATGGGCATCCCGTACGGCGGCGCGAAGGGCGGCGTGATCTGCAACCCGAAGGAGATGTCCCGCAGCGAGCTCGAACGCATGACGCGCCGCTACGCGTCCGAGATCTCGATCATCATCGGCCCGGAGAAGGACATCCTCGCGCCGGATGTGTACACGGACAGCCAGACGATGGCGTGGATCATGGACACGATCTCGATGAACAAGGGCTTCGCCGTGCCCGGCGTCGTGACGGGCAAGCCGCTCGTGATCGGCGGCTCCCTCGGCCGGGACGAGGCGACGTCCCGCGGCCTTATGTACGCGGTCCGCGAGGCCGCGAAGAAGGTCGGCCTGGACCTGAAGGGCGCGACGGTCGCCGTCCAGGGCTTCGGGAACGTCGGGTACAACTTCGCTAGACTCATCCACGACGAGGCTGGCGCGAAGGTGGTCGCCGCCTCCGACTCCAAGGGCGGGATCGTGAGCGAGAAGGGCTTCGACCCGAAGGAGGTCTTCGTGTTCAAGGAGAAGACCGGCACGGTCATGGGCTTCCCCGGGACGCGCAAGGTCACGAACGAGGAGATCCTCGAGGTCGAGGTCGACGTCCTCGCGCCGTGCGCCCTCGAGGGCGTCATCACGGAGGCGAACGCGCCGCGGATCAAGGCGAAGATCGTCGGCGAGGGGGCGAACGGGCCGACGACGCCGGAGGCGGACGACGTCCTGTTCAAGAGGGACGTCCTCGTGATCCCGGACATCCTCGCGAACGGCGGCGGCGTCACGGTCTCTTACTTCGAGTGGGTGCAGAACCTCTCGGAGTTCTTCTGGACGAAGCAGGAGGTCGACCAGAAGCTCGAGCATCAGATGGTGAACGCGTTCAAGGCGGTCTGGGAGATGCACGACGCGAAGAAGGTCGACATGCGCCAGGCCGCGTACATCGTCGCGATCAGCAAGGTCGTCGACGCGTACAAATGGCGCGGCATCTATCCGTAGCCGGCGCGACATGCCCCTCGACGTCGTCGTCTGCCTGAAGCAGGTCCCGAACCCGGACCTCCAGTTCCAGGTCGCCCCGGACGGGCGTGACATCCGGCGGGATGCGCTGAACTACAAGACGAACGGCGCGGACGAAGTCGCCCTCGAGGAGGCCGTGCGCCTCAAGGAGAGACACGGCGGCCACGTCGTCGCCCTGACCGCCGGACCGAAGCGCGCGGAGTCGATGCTGCGCGAGGCGCTCGCGAAAGGGGCCGACGAGGCCGTCCGAGTGGCGTTCGACGACGCGGGCTCGTTCGACGCCGGCAAGGTCGCGCGGATCCTCGCAGCGGCCCTGCGGACGATCAAGCACGACCTCGTCCTGACGGGCGTGCAGTCCGACGACCTCGCCGGATCGGCGACGGGCGGCCTGGTGGCGGGCCTCCTCGGCCTGGCCCACGCGAGCGTCGTGACCCGCGTCGAAGTCAAGGGTCCGGAACTCGAGGTTGCGTGTGAGCTCGAGGGAGGCTTCGAGCGAATCACGGCGCTCCCGATGCCTGCGCTCCTGACGATCCAGTTCGGCGCGAACGTGCCCCGGTACGCGCCCCTGCCCGCGATCATGAAGGCGGCACGCGCGTCGATCAAGGAGGTCGGTCCGTCGGCCCTCGGCGTCGCGTCGTGGGACGCGTTCTCGGGCCCGTACGCGTTCCGCGTGCGTCGCCTCTCCCCTCCGCCGTCGAAGGGGCGCGCGGAGCTCGTCACGGGCAGGGTCGACGAACAGGCGAAGCGGCTCGTGCGGCTGCTCCGTGAGAAGGGTTTCGTCCGGGGGTGATCGCGCGGGCGTGGACGTCCTCGTCGTCGCGGAACATCTCGACGGCGTGCTCGCGCCGTCGACCCTGGAGCTCGTCGCGAAGGCGCGCACCCTCGTGTCCGCTTCCGGGGGCGGCGTGAAGGCCGCCCTCCTGGGGAGCGGGACCACGGACCTCGCGGACGCCCTCGCCTCCCATGGGGTCGACGTCCTCCACGTCGAGGATCCCGCCCTCGCGGCGTACACGTCGGGCGGCTACGTGCAGGCCCTCCAGTTCCTCGTGACCCGGCTCGCCCCCCGTGCCGTCCTCGTCGCGCACACGGCGGAGGGGTACGACCTCGCCCCCGCCCTCGCCGCCGCGGCGGACCTCCCGCTCGTGACGAACTGCGTCGACGTCGCGCTGGAGGGCGACGTCCTCGTCGCGACCCGGCGGATGTACAACGAGAAGGTCCAGGGGGAATTCGAGATCGCTTCCGACCGGACGTACGTCGTCACGCTCCGCCCCGGGGTGACTGCGCCAGCGGGGCCGGCCCCCGGCGGAATCGTCACGTCGACCTCAATCGCGATTGACGCGGACCGCATCCGCGCGCGGTTCGTGCGCCTGTCGCGCCCCGAGGTCTCGGACGTCGATCTGGCCCAGGCGGACGTCATCGTGAGCGCGGGCCGCGGGATCCAGAAGAAGGAGAACCTCGCGCTCGTCGAGGCCCTCGCGAAACGCCTCGGCGGCGTCGTCGGGGCGTCTCGTCCGCTCACGGACAACGAGTGGCTGCCGAAGACGCGCCAGGTCGGGCAGAGCGGCCGCACGGTGCGGCCAAAGCTCTACATCGCATGCGGGATTAGCGGCGCGATGCAGCACGTGAGCGGGATCAAGGACGCCGGGCTCATCGTCGCGATCAACACGGACCCGAGCGCGCCGATCTTCGAGGTCGCCCACGTCGGGTTCGTCGCGAACGTCCTCGAGCTGCTGCCCGCGGTCCTGAAGGAGCTCGGCGGCTGACTCACGCCGGCGAAGGTCCCCGCAGGCTTCATCTGGACCCCTTCGCATGCCGAGCCATGGCGTGGCCTCCGCCACCGTCCCAGTGGGGCGCCTCGCCCCCGAGGCAGGGCCCGCAGATCGTGGCCGTCATCCTCGTCGTCGTGTTCGTCGTCGTCTTCCTCGTGATCGGCGTGGCGATGCTCTCCCCGTTCGGGACGGGGCTCTCGAGCGCGGTCTTCATCCCCCTCTGCGGGGCCGTGATCTTCGTCGTCGTGCTCCTCGTCGTCGCCTTCTCGTCGGGGATGCAGCGTCGGACCCT
>Ga0184639_10001028_pt1 | contig 11689 bp, 10 predicted proteins | sample PLM31_170_b2_FD_133155 | JGI IMG/M metagenome (GOLD analysis project Ga0184639, IMG submission 133155) | Groundwater sediment microbial communities from an aquifer in East River, Colorado, USA - PLM3-1_170_b2 | ecosystem: Environmental > Terrestrial > Soil > Riparian zone | place: USA: East... | reverse complement strand
CGGCCCGTCCCAGGGCTCCATCAGGCAACCGTGATAGTCGTAGAAGGCCTTGAGGTCGTCGCTCATGGACTCGTGGCCGCTCCACGCCTCCGGGATCATCATGAGGATGGCGTGGGGCAGGGGGCGGCCGGTCATGACCAGGAACTCCAGCACGTTGTCGAAGATCGCCGAATCGCTTCCGCCCTCGAGCACGATGGGGAAGATCTTTTTCAGATCGGGCAGCAGGTTCGACTCGCAGAGGGCTTCTCGGGCCCGCATCCAGTTGATGTTTCCGCGCAGGGTATTGATCTCGCCGTTGTGGGCCAGGTAGCGGTATGGGTGCGCCAGCGGCCAGGAGGGAAACGTGTTCGTGGAGAAGCGCTGGTGGACCAGCGCGAGCGCCGACTCGATGGCCGGATCAACCAGATCAGGGAACATGGTCTCGATCTGGTCCGCCGATAGCATCCCCTTATAGATGAGCGTGTTGGAGGAGAGGCTCGGCAGGTAAAAGAGCTTGCGCTGCGGCATGTCGGTGCCGTACACCGCGTGCTCAACGCGCTTGCGGATGACGTAGAGGGCCCGCTCGAACTGCCCGTCGTCTCGAATCGCAGGATTACGCGCGATGAAAACCTGCTTGATGACCGGCTCGACGGCCTTGGCGCTCGGCCCGATCGGAGAGTCGTCCGTGGGCACCTCCCGCCACCCGAGGAGCGTTTGCCCCTCCTCGCGGATGATCTCCTCAAAGATCTGCCGGCACCTGGTGGCCTGTCCCGGATCCGTCGGGAGAAACACCAACCCGGCCCCGTACCGCCGGGGGCCGGGCAGGCCGATACCGACCCCCGCGCACTCGCGGGCGAGAAAGGCGTGGGGCATCTGGATGAGGATCCCCGCACCATCGCCCGTGTTGACCTCGCAGCCACAGGCGCCGCGATGGAGCAGATTCTTGAGGACCATCAGTGCCTGTTTGACGATGGCGTGGGACTTGCGCCCCTTCATGTCCACCACGAAGCCGACTCCACACGCGTCATGCTCGTGGGCGGGGTCGTAGAGGCCCTGCCTGGGCGGCAGCCCGGCGGGTGTCAGCGTCGCGTGGTCCGTCTGGTCACTCACGAGGACCTCCTCGACCCTTGTGAAGGATCGGTACAATCATTTCGGCGAGGATACACGAACTCAAATCATAAGTCACGCCCAAAAGAAAAATACTGTGCATGAGCTTTACTAATAATGTAACGTGGGGGCATGAACCTGGAAACTCTGCAACTCTATTGCGACGTGGTCCGCCTCCGCAGCTTTTCGCGCGGCGCCGCCGCCAACGAGGTCTCCCAGTCAGCCGCCAGCCAGGCAATTCAGCAGCTCGAGGCCGACCTAGATGTCCACCTGCTCGACAGGACCAAGCGCCCGTTCACAGTGACCGCCGAGGGGCGCGTGTTCTATGAGGCCTGCCGGGACCTCCTCGACCGCTTCAGGCAGGCCAGGGCCCGTGTCTCTTCCGCGCGGACCCGCCTGGACGGGACGATCCGGGTGGCCGCCATCTACTCCGTTGGGCTTCACGAGGTGAGCCGCCACATGCAGCCCTTCATGTCGGCCCACCCCCAAGCCCGGATCCAGCTCGAATGCCTTCACCCCCACAAGGTGGTGGAAGCGGTCATCAACGACGAGGCGGACATCGGGATCATGTCGTACCCACCGGCGATGCGCTCCCTGGCGGTGATCCCCTGGCGCGCGGAGAAGATGGTCCTCGTCTGCCACCCGGGGCATCGTTTCGCCAAGCGGCGGGTGGTGAGGCCGGCCGACCTGAACGGGGAGAAGTTCGTCGCCTTCGACCCGGACCTGGGGATCCGAAAGGCCATCGATCGGAGCCTGAAGCAGGGGAATATCCGGGTGAGCGTCGTGATGGAGTTCGACAACATTGAGACGATCAAGCAGGCCATCGCGATCGGCGCCGGTATCAGCATCCTCCCCCAGCCGACCGTGGTAAAGGAGATCGAGATCGGCAGCCTCGCGGCCGTGCCGCTCGGGATCCCAAACCTCGCGCGGCCGGTGGGGATCATTTACCGCAAGCAGAAACACCTCTCTCCCACGGTTGTCCGATTTATCGAGTCGCTCAGGAAAGCCAGCGACCGCGGGTAGTTCGCGCGGATTGAACGGCCGCGGTCCCGCCCCGGTTGGTTGAGACCCGGTAGGCCGCATGCTATCCTAGCCCCCGCATGAACAACGACACGGCGCTTCTCCTCATCGCGGCCAGCGAGTCGGACTCCAACCTGTACTACGCGACGCGCTTCCTGGCACCTGACCCCTTCGTGTTCCTGCAAATCGGGGGACGCAAGATCCTGCTCATGAGCGACCTGGAGATCGACCGGGCGCGGGCCCAGGCCCGGGTTGATGAGGTGCTGTCCCTCTCGGAGTACGAGGGCAAGGCTCGCCAACGCTGGCAGTCCCCCCACCTCATCGACATGGTCGGCCTGCTCTTGGAGGCCCACGGGGTCACGGTGGTCAGCGTCCCGTCGAACTTCCCGCTGGAGTATGCCGACCGCCTGAGGGACAAGGGGGTGCGTGTGTCGGCCCGACCCGATCCCTTCTTTCCCGAGCGCCTCATCAAGTCGGAGGACGAGATCGCGGCGATCGCTGAGACACAACGACATACGGAGACGGCCTTTGAAGCGGCGGTGGGGGTCCTGAGGGAGAGCCAGGCTAGGGGGGGCCAGGTGTCCTGGCAAGGCAAGCCCCTGACGGTTGAACACTTGAAGAAGGTCATCAACGTCTCGTTGATGGAGAACGACTGCGTTGCCCAGCACACGATCGTCGCCTGCGGAATTGACGGCGTGGACCCCCACAATCAGGGCTCCGGCCCCATCCGGCCCCACCAGTCCATCGTGTTCGACATTTTTCCCCGTTCCAGTCGCACCCGATACTTCGCCGACATGACGCGGACCGTCGTGAAGGGAAAGGCCCCCGATGAGCTCCGACGGATGTACGACGCCGTCCTGGCGGCGCAGCTCCGGGGGATCGAGCTGATCCGAGACAGCGCCTCGGGTCAGGCCATTCACGCGGAGGTCACCCGGACCATGGAAGGCCGCGGGTTCGAGACCGGGTTCGTGGACGGCCGGATGCAGGGGTTCTTCCACGGCACCGGGCACGGGGTGGGGCTCGACATCCACGAGCCGCCACGCATCAGCAAGGTGGACCAGGTCCTCAAGGCCGGCCAAGTCGTCACGGTGGAGCCGGGTCTTTATTACTCCCGCTGGGGAGCCGTTCGCATCGAGGATCTCGTCGTCGTCGAGGCCGCCGGCTGCCGCAGCCTTACCCGCGCCCCCAAGGCGGCGCTTCTTGAGCTGTAGCCCCTTTCCCCCTGATTGCCTTGCTATTCCCCGGTCGCTTCGATATCATAGAAATGGTTCGCCCGCTTGAGGGCGGAAGTCGGTCCAGGGACGTCGGGCCTCAATGTTTGAACTCACGCCACGACGGCAGGCGCCTGCGTGCGGGGCGTGAAAGGCAGGTGGACGTACATGAGCGATTTTCAGGACGAATACTCCGAGTCTCTCGAGATTGAATTTCAAAAGCTCCAGGGGGCGCTCCTCAACGACTCTGTCAGCCTGCTCGCGCCCAGCGAGCCGATTCGTTTCACCGCCAATGCCACGGTGCACGAGGCCATCACGAAGATGCTGGCCAACCGCCGGGCGGCGGTCGTGATCGTGGACGGGGAGGGACGCCTGACCGGCATCTTCACGGAGCGCGACGTCCTCACGCGCGTCGTCGGGCAGGGGCGGGACGTCCACCGGACGACGCTGGCTGAGGTGATGACGCCGGAGCCCGAAGCGCTCTCCCCCCAGGACCGGATCTGCTTCGCGGTGAACCGGATGAACAACGCCGGGTACCGGACCGTCCCGCTCGTGGATGCCGAGCGCCGGCCCATCGGGATCGTGACGGTGAGTGACGTGGTCAAGTGGCTGGCGGAAATTTTCCCGGAAGCTGTGCTGAACCTCCGTCCGGGAGACGAAATCAAGCACCCGCTCCAGGTGGACGCCGGTTAAAGGGGAGAAGGAGCCCATGGGCGACGTCGTCGCATCGGCACCGACAATCCAGAAGCCGCGCCGCCAGCTCGATCGTGCCGTGGTGCGGTTTGCCGGCGACTCGGGGGACGGCATGCAGGTGACCGGCGAGCAGTTCGCCACCGAGGCCGCCTGGGCGGGGGCGGACATGGTCACGCTGCCGAACTTCCCCGCGGAGATCCGGGCGCCTGCCGGCACATTGTTCGGTGTGTCCAGCTACCAGCTCCAGTTCGGCAGTCGGCGCGTGTACACGCCCGGAGATCGCCTCGACTGCCTCGTGGCCATGAACCCCGCCGCGCTCCGGGTGCATCTCGGGGACCTCAAGGAAGGCGGCCTCCTGATCGTCAACACGGCCTCCTTCGAGCAGAAGAACCTCGATCGGGCCGGCTACACCAGCAACCCGCTGGACGACCGGGCGCTCGAGGACCGGTACCGCGTTCACAAGATGGACGTGACCCGGCTCACGATGGACGCGCTCGAGGGGCTCCCGCTCAACGTGAAAGAGAAGGAGCGCTGCAAGAACTTTTTCTCCCTCGGGATCGTCTCGTGGATCTACACGCGTCCCATCGAGCCGACCTTAAGCTGGATCGCGAGGCGGTTCTCCAAAAACGCGGCGATTGCCGAGGCAAACACCCGGGCCATCAAGGCCGGGTACCACTTCGGCGAGACGGCCGAGATTTTCACCGAGTGCTACGGCATCGAGCCGGCGCAGATGCCCCCCGGGCTCTACCGGAGCATCACCGGCAACCGGGCGCTCGCCTGGGGGATCCTGGCGGCGGCCCAGCGCACCAAGCTCCCCGTCGTGTACGGGGCGTATCCGATTACGCCGGCCAGCGACATCCTCCACGAGCTGTCGCTCCACAAGCGATTCGGGGTTCGAACCTTCCAGGCCGAGGACGAGATCGCCGCCGTCGGTGCGGTGATCGGCGCCGCCTTCGGCGGGGCGATCGGCATCTGCGCTTCCAGCGGGCCGGGGATGGCCCTGAAGGCCGAAGGCATGAACCTGGCCGTGATGGCGGAGCTCCCGATCATCGTCTTCGATGTCCAGCGGGCGGGGCCCAGCACGGGGCTGCCGACGAAGACCGAGCAGGCCGACCTGCTCATGTCCCTCTACGGGCGGAACAGCGAGTCTCCCGTGGTCGTGCTGGCACCGATGACGCCGGGCGACTGTTTCTTCATCGCCTACGAGGCGATCCGCATCGCCGTGAAGTACATGGTCCCCGTGATCGTCCTGAGCGACGGCTACCTCGCGAGCGGCGCCGAGCCCTGGCTGATCCCGGACCCAAAGACATTGCGGGAGATTCCGGTGGCGTTCCGGACCGACCCGCAGGGGTTCTTCCCGTACGTCAGGGACGAGGGGACGCTGGCCCGTCCGTGGGTTCGCCCGGGAACGCCCGGCCTCGAGCACCGGATCGGCGGACTCGAAAAGCAAGATGTCACCGGCACCGTCTCCTATGACGCGGACAACCACGACTTAATGGTGCGACTGCGCGCGGAGAAGGTGCGCCGCGTCGCGCAGGAAATCCCCCCGACCACGGTCAACGGCCCGGCGGCGGGCGATCTGCTCGTCGTGGGCTGGGGGAGCACCTACGGCACCATCACCGCTGCCGTGGAGGAGCTCCACGAGGAGGGGAAGGCGGTGGCGAGTATTCACCTGCGCCACCTGAACCCCCTCCCGCCGGACCTCGGGCAAATCCTCCGCCAGTACGAGCGGGTTCTGGTCCCGGAGATCAACAGCGGACAGCTCGTGCGTGTCCTCCGCGCAGAATATCTGGTGGACGCCGTCGGCTTCAATCGGGTGCGTGGGCTCCCCCTTCCAACCCAGGAGCTTCGGGAAACCATTGAGCAACTATTACAGGATAAGAAATGAGCGATCCGCCGAGCGTCGCTGAAGTCCCCCGGAAATACACGAAAAAGGATTTTGAATCCGACCAGGACGTTCGCTGGTGCCCCGGGTGCGGAGACTACGCGGTTCTCAGCGCGATGCAAAAGATGATGCCGGACCTGGGCATCCCGCGCGAGAACGTCGTGTTCGTCTCGGGAATCGGCTGCTCGAGCCGATTCCCGTACTACATGAACACGTACGGCTTCCACACGATCCACGGGCGAGCGCCAGCCATCGCCACCGGCCTCCGGTTGGCTCGACCCGACCTTAAAGTGTTCGTGGTCACGGGTGACGGCGATGGCCTGTCCATCGGCGGGAACCACCTGCTCCACGTCCTCCGCCGAAACGTGAACGTTACCATTCTGCTCTTCAACAACAAAATCTACGGCCTTACGAAGGGCCAGTATTCCCCCACCAGTGAGGTTGGAAAGGTGACGAAGTCGACCCCGGCAGGTTCCGTGGATCGGCCGCTCAGCCCGTGCGCCTTTGCGCGCGGCTCGGGAGCGACGTTCGTCGCCCGCACGGTTGACCGCAGCGTCGCGCACATGGAAGAGACCCTCAAGCGCGCGGCGCGGCACACAGGTGCGGCCTTCGTCGAGATCCTCCAGAATTGCAATGTCTATAACGACCTCGCCTGGAACGTCATATACGACCGGGAATCCAAAATCCTGTATGAGCTGCGCCTCGAGCACGGTCGGCCGCTGCTGTTCGGCGCTGTGGATGATCGGCGGTCGCTCGTGCTGGACGGCCCGACGCCACGCGTCGTCCGGGCAAAGGACGTTCCTGAAAGCGCGCTCTGGGTCCACGACGAGACTGATGCGTGGAAGGCCTCGGTGCTGACGAAGCTGTCGCCCCCAGAGTTCCCGATCCCGATCGGCGTCCTGGAAAGCGTTCAGGCGCCCGTGTACGAGGACATTCTCCTTGAACAGGAGCGGAAAGCCATCGCCGAACGGGGACCCGGAGACATGGCCGCGCTCCTCGTCTCGGGCGATACCTGGAGGATCGGCTAGGAGCGCGAGGGCGGCGCGGGGAGCCGCCCCTTCCGCACCGCCCCCGGGACAGGTCGAGGGCAGAGCCCGCACTTGAACTGTGTCCTTACGCGCCGGCCCCTACCAGGGGTCGGCAAGTTTGTTTTGAAGGGCCGGCAATGAAGATCAGGGTCGAGGACCACGTCCAGTTTCAACCTCAGAAGCTGGCGAAGATCGCCCTGGCGGCAACCGGACGTTTCCAGCTCGACCTCTACTGTGTGGCTCCGGGCCAGACGCAGAAAGCCCACACCCACGACGCGCAGGACAAGGTATACTACGTTCTCAAGGGCGCGGGCCGGTTTTCCCTCGCCGGGAAGGAGGAGAAGCTCGGCGAAGGGGAGGCGCTCGTGGCCCCCGCCGGGGTGGAGCACGGGCTGGTTAACGACGGCCCGACTCCGTTGGTGGTTCTGGTAGTGGTGGCTCCGCCCCCGACACATTGAACCTCGAAGATCACCGAAAGCTATGGCCGCGCCGGTTCGCGCCTCACTGTTCGTTACCTGTCTCGTGGACCTGTTCTACCCGGAGGTCGGGGTGGCCATCGTCCGGCTGCTGCGCCGCCTCGGTGTGACGGTGGACTTCCCGGCAAGTCAGACCTGCTGCGGGCTTCCGCTGTTCAACTCTGGCTACCATGGCGAGGCCGCGCGGGTGGCCCGCCGTACCCTCCCGCTCTTTGCCGCCTCCGAGTATGTCGTGGTTCCATCCGGGTCTTGCGCCTGGATGGTGAAAAAGGAATACCCGGGACTGTTCGACGATGAGCCGGCGCTCAGGAAGGAGGCCGAGGCGCTGGCGAGCCGCACCTACGAGCTGTCCCAGTTTCTCGTCAAGATACTGGGCCTGAGCCGCGTGACCACGAACTTCAGAGGAAAGGTGACGTACCACGACTCCTGCCACCTCCTCCGCGGCCTGGGGGAGGCGCAGTCCCCACGGACTCTCCTGAAGAACCTGGAAGGCGTGGAGCTGCTCGAGCTTCCTGGCGCGGACGAGTGTTGCGGATTCGGAGGGTCGTTCTCCGTCCGGCTTCCGGACGTCTCGACATCGATCCTTGGCAAGAAGATTGCCAACATCGAGAAGACCGGGGCCGAGTGCCTGGTCGCCTGCGACGCGGGCTGCCTCATGCAGATGGGCGGAGGCTTATCGCGGAAGGGATCGGCGGTGCGGGCGCTGCACCTGGCCCAGGTCCTGGCGGGCACCGACGGCATATGAGACATCTCCCGTCCTCGCTGAAAATCCCGTTTCCCGAGCGCGCGGGAGCAGCGCTGAAGGACGCATCCCTCCAGGAAGCGCTGACCAATGCCACGACCAAGTTCATCGGCCTCCGGAAGGACGCCTTTGCCAGCCTCCCCCAGGGCGACCTGTTGCGCGACCGGGCACGGGCCATCAAGGAAGCCACCCTCGAGCGGCTGGACTACTACCTTGAAATGCTCGCCGATAACGTCGAGAGGCTCGGCGGTCGCGTTCACTGGGCGGCCACCGGGGAAGAGGCCCGGGACATCATCCTTCAGCTCTGCGGCGACAGGGGCGTGAAAACGGTGGTCAAGTCCAAGTCCATGGCCACCGAGGAGATCGAGCTGAACGAGGCCCTGGAGCACGCAGGTGTGACGCCGGTCGAGACCGACCTCGGCGAGTACATCATCCAGCTCGCCCGGGAGAAGCCGTCGCACATCATCGTCCCGGCCATCCACAAGACCAAGGGTCAGGTGGCCGTCCTGTTCTCCCACGCGCTCAAGGGGCGCTTCGCGGCCGACCCGGAAGTGCTCACGGCCGTGGCGCGGAAGGAGCTGCGTCAGAAGTTCCTCCAGGCAGACATGGGAATAACAGGGGCGAATTTCGCGGTCGCCGAAACCGGCACCATCGTGCTCGTGACCAACGAGGGCAACGGACGCATGGTCACCTCGCTGCCGAGGATCCACGTCGCCCTCATGGGCATCGAGAAGGTGATCCCCTCGATGACGGACTTGGTCGTGTTCCTCGCCATCCTGGCGCGGAGCGCCACCGGCCAAAAGCTTTCCGTCTACACCACTCTCGTGCGGGGACCCCGCCAACATGGGGAACTGGAAGGTCCCGAGGAGTTCCACCTGGTCCTGATGGGCAGCGGGCGCTCCAATCAGATCTCCGGCGAACTCCGGGAGGCGCTCTACTGCCTGCGCTGCGGTGCCTGTCTCAACGTGTGCCCGGTCTACCGGCAAATCGGCGGTCATGCCTACGGCTACACCTACCCGGGCCCGATCGGCATCTTGCTCACGGCCATGCTGAACGGGGATCACGCGGTAAAGGACCTGGCCCACGCCTCCTCCCTCTGCGGCGCGTGCCACGAGGTCTGCCCCGTCAGGATTGATATCCCGCGGATGCTGATCGAACTGCGCCAGCGCCTCGATCGGGAGCGGATTGCTCCCCTGGCGGAGCGCGGGGTGTTCAGGGTCTTCGGTCGCGTGCTGGCTTCGCCGACGCTGTTCAGACTGTCAGCCACGCTCGGGCGAATGGCCCAGCGACCCTTTGTCAGGGAAGGGCGGCTCGGGAGCCTGCCGCTGGTCTTCGGCAAGTGGACGAAGACCCGCGACCTTCCCCCGGTCGCGTCCAGAACCTTCAGCGAGCGCTGGAAGGAGCTCCGGTAGCCGTGGCGACGCGCGCCGACTTTCTCAGCCGCATCCGCAAAGAGGTGCGGCGGACGCCCGGGCTTTTTCCCGCCTCGACCGCGATCCCGCCCGACAGGCCGTCGGAGGCCGCTGCGGCGATCAGACGGCAGATGTCCGAGCGCTGGCCCGAAGCACTTGAGCGTTTCAAGCAGGAGTTCGAGCGGGTCAGCGGCGTCTTCCACCGCGTCACCCATATCGAAGAAGTCCCCGGGGTGATCCAGGCCCTCGCTCGGGAGAAGGACGCGCGGGAACTGATCACGTGGGAACCAGGCGAACTTGGACTCGATCTCCGGCCACACCTGGAACCTCAGGGGTTGAGCGTCACGGTGGCCCCGTCCGACGCGCAGGACGGGGCGCGGCTCTCCTACCGCGAGGCAGCGGCCCGGGCCCAGATCGGCGTCACGGGGGCCGACTTCGTGCTGGCGGAGACCGGGACGCTCATCCTCATTTCCGGCTCCGGCCGACCCCGCTCCACCTCGCTCCTGCCCGAAACTCACATCACGATCTTCGGCAAGGAACGGATGCTCGAAACGCTGGAGCAGGTGGGCGTCGTACTCGAAGACCTTCACGTGGACCCCACGGGCACGATGAGCGGCGCCGTCATCAACTTCATCACCGGGCCCAGCCGGACCGCCGACATCGAGCTGACCCTGACTCGCGGCGTCCACGGGCCCAAGGAAGTCCACGCGATCTTCGTGGAATCGCTCTGAGGGATACGGCGTGGAAGGTGGCTCCAAGAGATACTTCATGCCGTATCAGGTCGAAGCGCTGATCCCGGAACTGACGGAGATCATGGGGCGCTTGATCGAGATGCAGAGTGAGATGCAGGAGATCCGTTCTGGCTTTCGTCAGGAACAACACCGGATCGCGATGGCGGGGGGCGGAATCCTCGACCGGGAAACCTGGCGGGAACGAACCCGGCGGCTCGAGGAGCTCACGCGGCAGGTGCAGGAAGGAATCGCCGCCGTCGTCACACTGGGGGGAGTTCCCAAAGACCTGGGCACAGGTCTGGTGGACTTCCCACACCTGATGAACGACCAGGAGGTGAACCTCTGCTGGCGCTTTGGCGAAACCAAGATTAGTTTCTGGCACGGCCTCGACGAAGGATACGCCGCCCGCAAGCCCCTTTAAAGGAGACCTGAATGGAACTGATTCTGACCACCGCGGGGAGCTATCCTCGGATCGGGGACGCCCCCGAACTGCAGCGCCATCGCCAGGCTTACGCGCAACGGGAACGCGGCGAGATTGGCGAGGAGGCGTTCCGAAAAGTCGAGGACGAGGCAACGGCCGAGGCGATCCGGGAGCAGATTGAGGCGGGAATCGATCTGGTCACCGACGGTCAGATCCGGTGGTACGACCCCTACTCCCATTTGGCGCGTGGCCTGGAGGGAATCGAGATCAACGGCCTGCTTCGCCTCTTCGACACCAACTGTTACTTCCGCCAGCCGGTGGTGAAGGGGCGAGTCCGGCGCAAGGGGCCGATCCTTCTCCGAGAGTACGAATTTGCACGTTCGGTATCGTCGCGGCCGGTCAAGCCCGTGCTGACGGGGCCGTACACGCTGGCGCGGGGGTCGATCCTCGGAGGGGGATACGGCTCCGTGCGCGCCCTGGCTTCGGCCTACACCGAGGTCCTTGCCGAGGAGGTCAGCGGCCTCTCCCGGGCTGGCGCCCCGCTCATCCAGCTCGACGAGCCAGCCATCCTTCACCATCCGGAGGATTTGAATCTACTCGAGGAAGCGCTGGTGGTCCTGGCGCGTGCGCGTGGAACGGCGAGGCTGGCGCTTCACACTTCGTTCGGGGACGTGGCGCCGCTGTATCGCGATCTCCAAGCTCTTCCGGTGGACGTGCTCGGGCTCGACTTCACCTACAGTCCCAAACTCCCCGCGCTGATCGCTGACGCGGGCTCCCAGAAAGTGCTGGCGCTTGGCGTGATCGATGCCCGCAACACCAAGCTGGAAACGGCGGAACACGTGTTTCCCATTCTGGACACGGTGCTGCCCGCGCTGAAGGCCAGCCAGGCCTACCTCACGCCGTCCTGTGGTCTCGAGTTCCTCCCGCGGGACCGTGCGCGCCAGAAGCTCGAGACCCTGAAGCGCCTCAGGGACGAGTACCTCG
>Ga0184639_10001027_pt1 | contig 11693 bp, 12 predicted proteins | sample PLM31_170_b2_FD_133155 | JGI IMG/M metagenome (GOLD analysis project Ga0184639, IMG submission 133155) | Groundwater sediment microbial communities from an aquifer in East River, Colorado, USA - PLM3-1_170_b2 | ecosystem: Environmental > Terrestrial > Soil > Riparian zone | place: USA: East... | reverse complement strand
GACCGCCAGACGGGCAAGACGGCTATCGCGATTGACACCATCATCAACCAGAAGGGCCAAGACCTGCTCTGCATCTACGTCGCCATCGGGCAGAAGAAGGCGCAGATCGCGCGCGTGCTCGCCACGTTCGAGAAGGCCGGCGCGATGGACTTCACGACCATCGTCGTCGCCGCCGCCGACGACCCGGCGGCCATGCAGTATATCGCCCCGTACGCCGGGTGCGCCATGGGCGAGGAGTTCATGGAGACCGGGCGCGACGCGCTGATCGTGTACGACGACCTCTCCAAGCACGCGTGGGCTTACCGGCAGGTTTCGCTCCTGCTCCGCCGCCCGCCGGGGCGCGAGGCCTACCCCGGCGACGTGTTCTACCTCCACTCGCGGCTGCTCGAGCGCGCCGCCCAGCTTTCCGACGCGCGCGGCGGCGGCGCGCTCACCGCGCTCCCCATCATCGAGACGCTGCTCGGCGACGTGTCGGCGTATATCCCCACCAACGTCATCTCCATCACCGACGGCCAGATTTATCTGGAAAGCGATTTGTTCTACTCCGGCATCCGCCCGGCGGTGAACGTGGGCATTTCGGTGTCGCGCGTGGGCGGCGATGCGCAGACCAAAGCGATGAAGCAGGTTGCGGGCCAGCTCAAGGGCGACATGGCCGCCTTCCGCGAGCTGGCGGCCTTCGCCACCTTCGGCTCCGACCTCGACCGGGCCACCCAGCGCCAGCTCGACCGCGGCTACCGCCTCACCGAGATCCTCAAGCAGGTGCAATACGAGCCGATGTCTCTCGAAAACCAGGTGATGGTCATCTACGCCGGGACGCGCGGCTTCTGCGATACGGTTCCGGTGGAGAAGATGAAGGCCTGGGAGGCGGCGTTCCTGCGCTTCATGGAGACGTCGTATCCCGAGATCGGCAAGGACATCGCCGAGAAGAAGATCATCGCCGAGGACAACGAGGCCCGGTTGAAGGACGCCATCAAGGCGTTCGGCGCGGGCTGGCAGGGCTAAAATTCAAGGATGAATTATGAAGGATGAAGGCTGAAACCAGACTTCATCCTTCCGCCTTCATCCTTCATCCTTTACCACTATGGCCTCTCTTCGTTCCATGCGGCTCCGCATGCGGAGCGTCAAAAATATCTCGCAGGTGACGCGCGCGCTGGAAGCGGTGAGCGCGTCCAAAGTGCGCCGGGCGCAGCAGGCCGTGCTGGCCACGCGCCCCTATGCCAGCAAAGCCTTCCAGGTGCTTCAGCACCTCGGCACGCAGCCGGGCACGCCCACCAGCCTGCACCCCCTGCTGGCCAAGCGCGATACGGTGAACACTATCGCCGTCGTGTTCATCACCAGCGACCGGGGGCTGTGCGGCGCGTATAACACGAACATTCTGCGCCACACCCTGATCTTCGCCCGCGAGCAGACCGCGCCGGTCAAGTTCATCGTGGTCGGGCGCAAAGGCCGCGATATGCTCCTCCGCCGGAGACGGCCGCTGGTGGCCGAGTTCATTAACCTGCCCGGCAACCCCAAATTCACCGACGTTTCGGCGATTGGCGGGCTGGCGGTGGAGGAATTCCTGACGGGCCGGGCAGACGAGGTCTACCTGGCGTACACGGACTACGTCAACACCCTGCGCCAGGACCCGAAGGTTCACAAGCTGCTCCCGCTGGAGCCGGAACGGCGGCACCTGGACGATGGGCTGAGCGAGCACCTTGAGCGGCGCCTGGTTGCGCCGAGCGGCCCGGCGGCGGCCTACATCTACGAGCCGTCGCAGGAGGGCCTGCTCGACGTGATCGTCCCGCGTTTCACGGCGATCCAGATTTTTCAGGCCATCCTCGAAGCGATGGCGAGCGAGCACGCCGCGCGCATGGTCGCCATGCGCAACGCGACCGACAGCGCGAAGGAACTGCTGGGGACGCTGCAATTACAGTACAACAAGGCGCGCCAGCTCTCGATCACCAGCGACCTGCTCGACATCGTGGGCGGGGTGGAAGCGCTGGCGAAGGCAAGACAGCCGTAAATCTCCAATCTCTAATCTCAAGTCTCTGTCTGGCTGGGAGATTGGAGATTAGAGAATTGAGATTGGGAACGAGGAGAGTCTAATGGCCAAATCAACCGGCAAAGTCGTTCAAGTCCTGGGCGGCGTGGTGGACTGCGAGTTCCCCGAGGGGAGCCTGCCCGAACTGTTTGACGCCGTCGAGGTCCCGCGCTCCGGCCAGGAGCCGCTGGTGCTGGAAGTGCAGAAGCACCTCGGCGATAACTGGGTGCGCTGCGTGGCGATGGACACGACCGACGGCCTCCAGCGCGGGGCGGCGGCGCACGGGACCGGCGCACCCATCATGGTCCCCGTCGGCCCGGCCACGCTCGGGCGCGTGTTCAACGTGCTGGGCCGCCCGGTGGACAATGCCGGCCCGGTCGTGACCGACATCCGCTACCCCATCCACCGCCCCGCGCCGAGGTTTGACGAGCAGGTCGCGCGCGTGGAAGTCTTCGAGACCGGCATCAAAGTCATTGACCTGATCGCGCCGTTCACTAAAGGCGGCAAGACCGGCATCTTCGGCGGCGCGGGCGTGGGCAAGACCGTCATCATCACCGAACTGATTTCCTCCATCGCGCGTGTGCACAAAGGCAACTCGGTATTCGCCGGGGTGGGCGAGCGCTCGCGCGAGGGCACCTCGCTCCTGCGCGAGATGACCGAGTCCGGCGTGATGAAAGACACCGTGATGGTCTTCGGCCAGATGAACGAACCGGCGGGCGTGCGCCTGCGCGTGGGCCTCACCGGCCTGACCATGGCCGAATACTTCCGCGACCAGGGCCGGGACGTGCTGCTCTTCATTGACAACATCTTCCGCTTCGTGATGAGCGGGTCGGAAGTGTCGGCGCTGCTGGGCCGCATGCCCTCCGCCGTGGGTTACCAGCCCACGCTCGCCACCGAGATGGGCGAATTGCAGGAGCGCATCACCTCGACCAAGACCGGCTCCATCACCTCGATGCAGGCCGTGTACGTCCCCGCCGACGACTACTCCGACCCCGCGCCGGTGGCGACCTTCACCCACCTGGACGCGACCATCGCGCTCGAGCGCAGCATCGCCGAGAAAGGCATTTATCCGGCGGTGGACCCGCTGGCCTCCACCAGCCGCATCCTCGACCCGAACATCGTGGGCGCGGAGCACTACAACACCGCCCGCGAAGTCCAGCGCGTGCTCCAGCGCTACAAGAACCTGCAGGACATCATCGCCATCCTCGGCGTGGACGAGCTTTCGGAAGACGACAAGCTGCTCGTGGCGCGCGCCCGCAAGATCGAGAAGTTCTTCGGCCAGCCGTTCGTGACCGCCGAGCAGTTCACGGGCCGCAAGGGCGTGTACGTGCCGATGAAAGAAACCGTCCGCTCCTTCCGCGAAATCCTCGACGGCAAGCACGACGACCTGCCCGAAGACGCGTTCCGCCTCGTCGGCACGATTGACGACGCGGTCGCGAAGGCGAAGGAATTGGCGGCGTAGTATGCCAATTCGGTGTGAAATCGTCAGCCAGGATCGCCTCGTGTACGAGGGCGACGTGGACATCGTGGTCGCCCCCGGCGTGGACGGCGAGATGGGCATCCTGCCGCACCACGCGCCCCTGCTCACCACGCTCAAGCCCGGCGTGCTGAAGGTCCGGCGCGGCGGAGAAGAAGAAATCTTCGCCGTCGCGGGCGGGGTGATGGAAGTGCGCCCGGACATCGTGACCGTGCTGGCCGATGCCGCCGAGCACGCCGACGAGATTGACGTGGCGCGGGCGGAAGAGGCGCGGCAGCGGGCGGAGGAATCTCTGCGCGCCGGGCCGCCGCCCGGCTCGGAGGCGTTCATGGCCGCCGAGATGGCGCTGCGCCGCTCGAACCTGCGGCTGCAAGTGGCCCAGCGCCGCCGCCGCGCGCCCCGGATCGAGTCGAGCGGCTCCGGCGGCTAGCCTTTCGTCATGCTGCGCGCCGTCTCGCCCCGCTCGACGGGGCAGCGAAGCCTCTCGGGTTGAGACCCTTCGCTGCGCTCAAGGTGACAAGCCTATCATGGCGCTTTTCTCCAAAGAACTCGGCATTGACCTCGGCACCATCAACGTGCTGATCTGTGAGGGCGGGCAGATCGTCCTCCACGAACCCAGCGTCGTCGCCATTGCCGTCGCCGAGCAAAAGATCGTCGCCATCGGCCAGGAAGCCAAGGATATGTATGGCCGCGCCCCGGACAGCATCGAGGTCATGCGGCCCCTGCGCGACGGCGTCATCGCCGACTTCGACGTCACCACCAGCCTGCTGAAGTACATCATCCTGAAAGTGAGCGGCTCGTTCAGCCTCTTTCGCCCCAGCGTGGTCATCACCGTCCCGTGGGGCGTGACGAGCGTGGAGAGCCGCGCAGTGCAGGAGGCCACGCTGCAAGCGGGCGCGCGCGAAGTCTTTCTCCTTCCTGAACCGCTCGCCGCCGTGCTCGGCGCGAACCTGCCCGTGGCCACGCCCACCGGCAGCATGGTGGTGGATTTGGGCGGCGGCGCGACTCAGGCCGCCGTGATCTCGATGAGCGGCATTGTCTCGGCGCACACGGCGCGCGTGGGCGGGATGAAACTCGACGAGGCCATCATGACGTACATCCGCAAGAAGTACGGGCTGGTCGTCGGCGACCCGACTGCGGAGGACGTGAAAATCCGGATCGGCGCGGCGCTCCCGGTGGACGAGGAGCTGACGATGGAAGTGCAGGGGCGGGATCAGGTCACCGGCCTGCCGCGCACGACCACGATCAGCACGGGCGAGGTGGTGGAAGCGTTGCAGGAGCCGCTGGGCATCATCACCGGGGTCGTCAAAACGGTGCTGGAAAAGACGCCGCCCGAACTCGCGGCGGACATCATCGAGCGGGGGATGGTGCTGTGCGGCGGCGGCAGTCTTCTGCGCGGGGTTGACAAGCTGTTGACGAAGGAAACCGGGGTTCCCGCCTACGTCGCGGAGAATCCTCTGGCCATCGTGGCCCTGGGTGCGGGCCGGGCGTTCAAGCAGTTGGAGATTCTCAAGCGCGCGTTGGGGCGAGCGTGAGAGGTGACTACTCCAACAACGGCTTGACAACCTCCAGCAGATTCAACAGCATGCGGGCCGTCGCGCCCCAGAGGGTGTGGCCCTCGTAGTAAAAGTAATAGACGGGCACAGGCCGGCCGGGGACGATCGGATCGCGATACTGTGTTTCCAGGTTCGCAGGGTCGGCCAGCCAGCGCAGGGGGACGCCGAAGACTTCGGAAAGCTCGACCGTCGAAAGCACAAACGGGTACGGCCACGGGATCACGCCGACGACCGGCGTGATGCGATACTGCGTGACGGTGAGCAGCTCGTCGAGCTGCCCCAGCACGGTGACGTGCTCCGGCTTCAACCCGATCTCCTCTTCAGCCTCGCGCAGCGCGGTTTGGACGCGGCCGGCGTCGTCGTCGTCCACGCGGCCTCCGGGGAAAGACACCTGCCCCTTGTGATGTTCAACCAAGTCGGTGCGCTGGGTGAGGAGGACGTGCCACTCGCCCTGATCCGGATAAAGCGGCACGAGCACGGCGGCCGGGCGCGCCTCCCACTCCGCTTGGGTCTGCGGCGAGCGGGAGGCCAGCCGCGCGCGGAGGGCGTCGGCGAAGTTGGGCATTGGGTGACGCGCCGGGCGCGGAGACGACCCGCCGGGTCGTCTCTACTTTTTCTTTTCCTCAGACAGTGTCTCGATCAGTTCAATATCCTTTTCCAGATCGCGCTGCCGCACCAGCCAGCTGACGAGGTACAGGAACGGCAGGCCGAAGAAGACGGCGTACCCGGCGATCATGTAGCCGACGGTGTTGGGGGTTTCGTCGAGGAGCATATCAGCACCCTTAGGCGGACAGGAGCTTCGCCTTCAACTGTTCCACCCGGTCGTTGAGACGTTGGAGCCGGATGCGGTTGAACAGGAAGCAGAAGTACACGACGGTGAAGGTGAACAGGCAGAACAGAAACGTTTGCAGCATGGCCGGAGTCAGAGGCGCACTCCCTTTGGCCAGGGGGTTGGCGGGGCCGAACAGCACCGGGTGAATCGAACGCATCATTTGGATCGAGAAGTACGTGATCGGCACGCTGACAAAGCCGACGATCCCATAGACGGCGGCGAACCGCGCGCGGCGATCGGGGTCTTCGATTCCGGCGCGCAGCATGAGATAGGCCACGTAGATCAGCCAGGTGATCGTGGCGGTCGTCAGGCGGGGGTCCCACGTCCACCACGTATTCCAAATAGGCCGCGCCCAGATGGCCCCGGTGATGATATTCATCAGCGCAAAGACGACGCCGATCTCCACGGACGAAGACGCGACGACGTCCCACGTGCCTTCATGGGTCCGTAGATAGGCGATGCCGGCGATGACGGTCACGAGGAAGGCCAGGCCCGCCACCCACGCCGAGGGGACGTGGAAGTAGAAGATGCGCTGCACGTCGCCCATGCTGGTCTCGCGCGGGGCGTAGAGAAAGACCAAGCCTGTGGCAGCCACCAATAACAGGGCTGTGACCACGTTCAAGATTTGCAGATTGCGGTCGGATTTTGACATGACGGATTCCTCCACTCGGATGCCCGGCCAGAAACCGGTTTCTCCCGGTGTTTCGGCTTATTCCTCGACGATGTAATCAAACACCATGAACGCGATCGCGACGAAGATCACGTCGTAGCCGATCAGCAGGTTGATCCACGGGCCGATCTCATCCCACCCTGCCGCTGCGAGAATGGCGGCGCTGGCCTTCACGCTGGCGACCAGCACGGGGATGGCGACCGGGAAGAGCAGGATCGGCAGCATCACGTCGCGCGCGCGCGAGTGGATGGCCATCGAGGCGAGCAGCGTCCCCACGGCCGCGTATCCCAGCGTGCCCAGCAGCACGACGAGCAGCAACAGCGGATTGATCAGCGAGAGGTTGAAAAGGACGCTCAGCACGGGCAGGATGATGATTTCCACCAGCCCCATGAACAGCAGGTTGCCGGCGGCCTTGCCGAAGTAGAGCGCGCTCCGATCCACAGGCGCGAGCAGCAGCCCGTCGAGCGAACCGCGGTCTTTTTCCATCGCCAGACTGCGGTTGAGGCCGATCGTCCCGGCGAAGATGAACGTGACCCACAGCACGCCGGACACGACGGTCGCGAGCGTGGCGCGGGAACGTTCCAGTTCGAGCGCGAAGTTGAAGATGAGCACGACGAGCAGCGAGAACACGAGCATCGCGCTCACGAGTTCTTTGCTGCGCCGCTCGGCGGAGAGGTCTTTCCACACGACCGCGCCGGCTGCGCGCAGGAAGTCCGCCGCTTTCTGCTGCCAGCTTTCGGTGCGGGCCGGCGAGGCGGGCAGGGGGCGGGGGACATCCGTGTCCGCGACCGGAAGCGGGGCGGCGGGATGGGAGTCAGTTGACGAGTTCGGCATACACTTGTATTCGGTCCGCAGTTGCACTGCGGGCGGCGGGCGGCAGTGCAACTGCCGCTCGAACCTTTGAGTTCTCAGTTGACGACGGAGGCATAGGTCTGGCCGAACGTGGCGGGGTCAATCTCGCCGCGCCGGGCGGAGTGGGCGATCACGCCGCGCGAGAGGATCACCATCCGGTCGGCGAGCGCGAGGCCGCGCGCGAGGTCGTGGGTCGTCATCAATACCGTCCGGCCCCGCGCGGCCACGTCGCGCAGCACCCCGTCGAGCATCGCGGAGGCGTCCTGGTCGAGGCCGGTGTACGGTTCGTCGAACAGCATGACTTCCGGCTCGTGCAGCACGGCGCGCGCGATGGCGAGGCGCTGCTGCATCCCGCGCGAGAAGGTGCGCACCAGGTCGCGTCTGCGCGCCGCGAGGCCGACCTGCTCTAGCACGGTATTGAGGCGTTGGGCGCGCTGCCGGACGCCGTACATCCGCGCGTAGAACAGCAGGTTCTCTTCGGCGGTCAGGTCGCCATAGAGCAGGGGGTGATGCGAGACCACGCCGAGCCGCCGGCGCACTTCGCCGGCCCCGGCGGGCAGCGGGAAGCCTGCGACGCGCGCCTGCCCGAACGAGGGCCGCGCAAGCGTCGCCAGGATGCGCAGAAGCGTGGTCTTGCCCGCGCCGTTGGGGCCCATGAGCGCCACAAACTCGCCCGGCGCGACTGCGAGGTCAACGCCCCGCAGCACGCGCTGGAGGCCGAAATTCTTGGTGAGAGAACGAGTTTCGATCATTCTTCCATCAACTTGATCAGTTTCGCTTTCAGCCCTGCGCGTTCGCCCTGGTACTCGCCCTCGCCGATGTCCCCGGCCTCGAAGTCGTCGTCCAGTTCGGCGACGGCCTGCAGGAGGTCTTCGCGACTCTCCGGTTCTGCCTCAGCGGCGCGCGCGCGCCGGAGCCACCACAGGCCCGCGCCGATAAGCACGAGCGCCACCGCGCCGAGGCCGATCCCGATGCCGGGCGAATTGGAGGCCGTGAGCGCCCCTGCCCCCGCGCCCGAAGCCGCGCCCCCAGGCTCGCCCGAAAGCTGGAAGGTGACGGTATCGCCCGCGGCCAGCCCGCTCGCATCGAAGGTGTGGTACGTGGTCCCCTGAATGTCTTGCGAGCCGCCATCCTGCAATTCTCCCCCCCGCAATTTTACGCCCACCTCGGGGAGCAGCACGTTGAGCGCGTTCACCGGGTGAAGTATCTTTTGCTCGAAGTTCAACTCGCGGTCGTAGGGCAGGTGGAACGAGAGCAAGACCTGCGCGGCGTTGGGGCCGGGCCGGATGGGCGCGGTGAGGGCAATCCCTTCAGCGGTGCGAACGAAATCCACACCCTCCTGCCCCCCCTGCATCGTCACGTCGGTTGCGCCGGAGGGGAGGGGGAACTCAACCGTGGGCGCGTCCTGCTGCGCAATGGTTTTGTCGCCCTCGTTGGACAGCAGGAACAACTCTCCCACGGTCGCCTGCCCGCCCGCGAAGTCGAAGAATACGTGCATGCGCTCGACGCGCAGCGCTGCCGGGTCGGACGTAGATTCGAAAACCGTGACCGCCGCCGCGGGGGTTTGCCCTCCGTCAAAGGAGAGCAGGTCGGAGCCGTAGATCACGCCCTGGTAGCTCGCGGCGACGATGAACTGCCGCCCCGGCACGTACGGCACGTTCTCGAACTGGAAAGTTCCGGCGACGCCGACCGTCGTAGACAACGTCGCCGCTTCGGTGAAGTCGTCGAAGCCGTGCAGGTTCACGGTCAGGCCCTCGGGGATGGCTGCGCCTCCCGTCCCGTTGGTCACCGCGCCCGTCACCCGAACTTCGGTCGCGATAGGCGCGGCCCCCGGCGCAGTGTACTCGTAGGCGAACGCGCGCACGTAGTCGAGCGCGGCCCAGCGCTCGTCGTCGGTGAGCGTGCTCTGGAAGGCGTGCGTCCCGTCGCCAAGGCCGTTCGTCACCACATTGAAGAAATCCGACTGGCTGGCGGCGGCCATAGACTTCTGATCGGTGAAGTCCGGCATCGGCTTGCCGGCCTCGGCTTTCGGCCCGTCCCCCTGGCCGCCCTCGCCGTGGCACTCGGCGCAGCTGGCCGCGTACACGGCTTTCCCGGAGTCAGTCTTCTCTTGCGGCGTGCTCAGCGTGTACACGAAGGCCACGAGATTCCACCGCTGGGCTTCGGACAGCTTCTCCGACCACGGCGGCATGAACTTGTCGAGGCGGCCTTCGGTGATGATTTGAAACCACATCGCGGGCGTGGCCGCGCGGGCGAGGTCGGGCGTCGAGAAATCCGGGAGCGGCTCACCGGACCGTTGCGCCAACAGCTCCGCCGACTTGGTTCCGTCACCTTTGCCCGTCAATCCGTGGCAGGCCGCGCAGTGCTGCGCGAACAGCGCCGCGCCTTCTGCCGACGAGGGCTTGAAGCCCGGGTAGGCGAGGCCAGCCGGGATGGGGGGCGCAGCGGTCGGGAGTGTGGCCGGGGGCGTGGAAACGGTAGAAGAACGCGACCCCGGCGGCGGGGTCACATCACCGGCCAGCGAGCAGGCCGCCAGCAGAGTCGCGCCGATGGCAATGAAGATGAGGCGCGAACGTTTCATCCGGCGGCCTCGGCCGGCTGGAGTTTCGCCCCGCACGCGGCGCAGAAGCGGTCGCCGGGCTGGATGGGATGGGCGCACGTCGGGCATACGCGTGCGAGCACCCGTCCGCATTTGAGGCAGAACTGGTCGCCGGGTTTCGCCAGTGCGCCACAGTTGGAACATGTCACTCCGTCCGGCGCGGGGGCGGGGCGCTGAACCGGGGCCGGCTTGCGCCTCGCGGCCACTGCGGCCTCGACGAGGTCATCCGCGCTTTGAACGGCGCGCGCTGCGGGCTTCGCGCGACGCTCTAAAGAGGACCTGCGGCGGGCGGCGACGGCGCGCTCGATTTCGTCTTCTGCGCTCACAGCGTGCTCCGGCAGTGCCGGGCCGAGCGCGTCCAACTGTCTGAGTATGGCCACGCCCTGCGCGACGAACTGGGCGCGTTGGGGCGTGTAATCCTCGTCGCTGATCTTGCCCGTCGCGTGGTCGAAGTCCAGATCGCGCAGTGCGGTCAGGAGGCTTTCGCGTTCGGCCACGAGTTGGTCGGCGGGGCTGATTTCTTGTTCCGGCATCTCCCGCCGCTCGAGGATGGGCCGGGCGACGATGAAGGCCACGAGTAGAAACAAGGCCAGGCCCAACAGCAGAGAACCAATGTCCATAATTCTTCCCAGTTTTTTTTCGATGTCACTCTGAGCGAAGCGAAGAGTCTCTAACACTGGCGCAGAGATGCTTCGCTGCGCTCAGCATGACAGGCTTGTCTCTACTTGTTTAATAACGGCTCAATCACGCTCATCAACTCAGCCTGCGTGGTGGGGCCGATCTTCACAAACGCCAGCCGCCCGGTCTTGTCCACGAAGTAGGTCTCGGGGACGCCCTTGATGCGATAGGCCTGCGAGATGCGGGTGCCAAGGTCCGGGCCGTTGGGATAGGTGACGCCAAAGCGCCGCATAAATGCCAGCGCGGCGGTCTCGGTGTCCACGTAATCCACGCCGATGAACAGCACCCCCCGGTCTTTGTAGTGTCGCCACGTGTTTTCGAGTTCCGCGGCTTCATCTTCGCAGGGGATGCACCACGAGGCCCAGAAGTTGATGACGACCACTTGCCCGCGCAGGTCGGCGAGCCGGTAGGTCACTCCGTCGAAGGTAGTGATCTCGAACTCAGGGGCCATCTCCCCTGCGCCGACCGGCCCGGCGGCCAGCGGCCCGTTGCGCCTCATCTGGAAGGCGACCAGCGTCAGCAGGCCCAGCACCAGCGCGAAGATGGCGATCTGGCCCCAGTGGATTTTACGCGTGGGGACTTCAGCAGAGATGTCAGACATAGCTAGCGGCGCTCTTGGAGTTCCTGTTCCAGCCGCGCGGCGTATTCGTCGGCGGGGTCGGGCGGGGGTGGCGTGGCCGCGGATGTGGCCGGGGCCGGGCGCGCCATCTGGCGCAGGAAGCGCCACAGGACGAACCCGCCCGCGACCAGCGCCAGCGGCGGGATGACCCAGACCAACACGGTCGGCCCGCGGGTGGACGGCTGGGCCAGCACCCGCTCGCCGTACTGCGCGACGAAGTAATCCAGAATCTGCGGCTCAGACCACCCGGCGGTGAGTTTCTCACGGATGGTGGCGCGCCACTGGGCGCAGGCCTGGGTGGGGCAGACGTCCAGCGGCACGTTCTCGCACACCGGGCAGAAGAGTTTCTTGGCGATGCGATTGACGTCGTCGGCGGTGACCGGGCGG
>Ga0184639_10001025_pt1 | contig 11699 bp, 9 predicted proteins | sample PLM31_170_b2_FD_133155 | JGI IMG/M metagenome (GOLD analysis project Ga0184639, IMG submission 133155) | Groundwater sediment microbial communities from an aquifer in East River, Colorado, USA - PLM3-1_170_b2 | ecosystem: Environmental > Terrestrial > Soil > Riparian zone | place: USA: East... | reverse complement strand
TGCTACACCAGCAACCCGGCTCTGGTGGGCACGACTGACCTGACCCGATGCACCACCGCGTTAGCGGCCATGCCCACCATCAGCAGCCGCAACCTCGACGGCGACGTCAGGCCGCTGATGGTCAACGCGACGCTGGTCAATAATTTTTTCAAAGACCTGAACCTCAAAGCTTATTATCGCCTTTACGACTTGGAGAACCGAAGTAAGAAGTTTACGCTTGAACAAGGCTTCATCGTCAACGACGTCGGCAACCCCGCGGACGCAGGAGCGGAGAGCCGGTTCCTTGAATACTCCAAGAATGCGGTCGGGGTGGAGGCGGCCTATAACCTCACACGTTGGTTGACCGCCAAGCTAGGCTACGGCTGGGAGACAATGCACCGTGTATCATGGCCGGTGCGCCAGTTGCGCGATTCGGATGAACACAGCTTCGGCCCGACGGTGGATATCAAACCCACGTCCTCGCTGCTCGTGCGCGCTTCCTACAAACATTTCTGGCGCCAGGGTAAGGGATACGACGACATTAACGACACTGCCAATATTTCCCGAATGTTCGACCAAGGGGCGCGCCAGCGCGACAAGGTCGGTCTGTTCGCGCAATTCACGCCGATGGACACGCTGAATTTTTACGCGGGCTTTGACTTCATCAACGATCGCTTCGAGCACAGCGTCATCGGACTCCAGAACGATATCAATTACTCGCCGTCCGTCGGCGCGATCTATGCTCCCCTGGATTGGGTCCGGCTGTTCGCCGACTACAATTGGGATAGCTTCGTTTGGCGATTGGACCACATGCAGCGCGCGAATACGACTCAAAATCCCAACGATCCCGCCACTTGCGACGCGACTTGCCAGCAGCGGCAGTGGACTAGCCGGGGACGGGAGCAGGTCCATACCTTCAGCATCGGCAGCGACCTCGATCTGATCAAAAACCTTTTGACCTTTCGCACCCAATACGGTTTCTCATTCGGGAAGAGCGAAGTCCACGCCAGCGGCGCCGGTTGCCTGAGCGGCGGCGGTCTTCCTTTCCCAGCTTCCGGCGCTTGCATACCGGCCACGGATTATTCGCCGATCACCAATATGTGGCACGAATTGCTCATGCGCCTCGAATATCAAGTGCACAAAAACATCGCCCTCAATCTCGGCTACTACTTCAACCATTACAACACCAAGGACAAAGGGGTCGACATCATGAAACTTTGGATGGGCGACCAAGACCAGTGGAGCATCACCGGCAACGCCAATCTCGGGCGCTCGATTTTCCTCGGCGATCAGCTCAAGGGGCCGTATACCGCCCATGTCGGCTTCTTGAGCTTGAAGCTAAAGTTCTAGGACGACTCGCGGCGGAGAGAAGCCCGGGTACCCGATCACCCCAGTTCTATTCGAACCCGGGCCGGGGAGGCTGCTTGACTTCGTGAGTCGGGGATGGAAATAGAATCGTTGTCGAACAACAAGTCTACGACCTATTTTCTAATCGATCTGCCGATTTCTCAAGGGATGTTGTCGTTACGCAAATTGGAATGGAATTGAAGATGGCCCGGATCATTTTGGCTCTGGGTCTTGATCTTCTCGTTTTATTTTTCTTTTTTTCAGCATCCTATTCACAAAACATCGCCCCTCCCGCGCAAGACCCGATGGCCGGGTCACGGGTCTTCGGCGCCAAGGGGTGCTCGAACTGCCACTCGGTAAACGGCGTTGGCGGCAAAGTCGGCCCCGATCTGGCTCGGGTCGGACGGAACCGCTCGTTCAACGACATCGGTGCAGCCATGTGGAACCATCTCCCGCAAATGGCGGCCGAGGCGAAAAAGCGCCGCCTATCCATTCCGGAACTCTCCCCCACCGAGGCAGGGGATCTGATTGCGTTTCTCTTCACGCAAAACTATTTCGACGGCTCGGGGAACCCGGCGTCCGGCAAGAAACTCTTTACCGGGAAAAGCTGCATCCTTTGCCATCAAATCGCAGGCGTGGGCGGCGTGCTCGGCCCGAATCTCGACGCGGTGGGGCAAACGGCGGCGCCGATCAACTTGGCCGCAGCGATGTGGAACCACGCCGCCGCCATGGCCGACTCCATGCGTACTCGCGGGATCGAGCGGCCGACTCTTAGCGCATCCGAGTTGCGCGACTTGATCGCGTATTTAAGAGCCGCGGCGCGTCACGGCGGGGGCGCGCCCGTGAGTATGGTGCCGGGCAGAATCAACGATGGACGCGCGTTGTTTGAAAAGAAGCAATGCATCAAGTGCCATAATATTCAGGGCAGCGGCGGCAACATCGGGCCGGATCTGGGCAAACGCGGGCTGCACCGGGATTTCGTTGAATTCGCCGCCGCCTTGTGGAACAAAGCGCCGGCGATGTTGCGCGAAATGCGATTGCGAAAAGTGGCCGTTCCATCGCTCACGCCGGAAGAAATGGCCGATATCATCGCTTACTTGCGTTCCTTTCAATACTTCGGAACAGCAGGGAATCCCGCCCGTGGCCGCCAAATCCTGGCCGACAAACAGTGCCTGGTCTGCCATTCAGAGGGCGGTGAGCTCGCCAAGCGAGCGCCGGATTTCGCCCGCATCAAAGGTCTGGATTCGCCCGCGGCCGTAATCTCGGCAATGTGGAGCCACGGCGGCGCGATGGCGCAACGCGCGCAAGAGCAAAAAATGGCTTGGCCTCAATTGACGGCGGACGACATGACCCACCTGATGGCGTTTTTCGAGCGATCGACGCGGAGCGAACGGTGAAGGCGAACAGAATAAATTATTTCGCATGTTTGGCGTCCCTGGTGTTATTATTTGCCGCCGGCAATCTCGGGGCCCAGGAAGACACATGCACGACTTGTCATCTGAGCTTAGGTATCGAAAAGCTCACTAAGCCCGCCGAGAATTATAAAGCGGATATTCATGTAGCCAAGGGCTTCGGCTGCGTCGCTTGCCACGGGGGCGACGCCACCAAGATGGGCATGGAGGCCATGGATAAAGCGAAGGGCTATATCGGCAAACCCCGGCCCGCGCAGATTATCCAGGTGTGCGGGCGCTGCCACGCGGACCCACGCTTCATGCGCCAATACAATCCGAGCCTGCGGGTGGACCAGGTTGCCGAATATGCTACTTCGGTTCACGGCCGGAGACTAAGGGAACAAAACGATCAGAAGGTCGCGACCTGCGCCAGTTGTCATAAGCCCCATTCGATCCGGCCGGCGAACGACGCGCGCTCCTCGGTGCATCCGACCCGCGTCGCCGACACCTGCGGTTCGTGCCACGCCAACGCGGAATACATGGCGTCTTATAAGATCCCCACCGACCAAATGGCAAAATACAAAAAAAGCGTCCACCGAAAAATGATGATCGAGAAGGGAGATTTGTCGGCGCCGACCTGCAACGATTGCCACGGCAACCACGGCGCCGCGCCGCCCGGTGTGTCGTGGGTGGGAAATGTCTGCGGGCAGTGCCATCCGGTCAACAGCGAATTATTCAGCAAGAGCCGCCACGGGCAGGTCTTTGTGCAAATGGGCATTCCCGGCTGCGCCAGTTGTCACAGCAACCACGAGATTCTCCCAACCTCCGACGCAATGCTCGGCGTCGGTGCTAATGCCGTCTGCACGGGCTGTCATACTGACCAGGACAAAGGTGGAACGACCGCTGCCGCCATGCGCCAGTCCATCGAACAGCTCAGGACCGAATACGAAAAGGCCCATGCGGTCCTGGCAAAAGCGGAAGACGCAGGCATGGAAGTAAGCCAGCCGCTCTTCGATCTCAATGGGGCCAAGACCGCGCTGGTCAAAGCCCGCGCCTCCATCCATGGCTTTAAGTTGGACGGCGTGAATGCCGAGGTCAAACCGGGACTGGAGATCAGCCAGAAAGCCTATGCGCGGGGCATTAAGACCCTCGACGAACTCCAATTCCGGCGCAAGGGATTGGCCGTGTCGGCCTTGATCATCGTGGCGCTGATCGTCGGATTGGTGCTAAAGATCCGCCGCTTGGAAGGAAAAAAATGATGGGGCAGGACGAAGCATCTTCGGTTCAGAACGCGACGCGCAGAGATTTTCTCAACTGGTTTCTCGGCACTACCGCTGGCGCTTTCATCGTATCGGTTCTCTATCCTCTCAGCCGTTACCTCATCCCCCCGAAAGTGGAAGAATCCACATCGCGCACCGTCACGCTGTCCATCAAGCCGCAAGAGGTCAAAGCCAACAGCGGGCAGATCTTTCGTTTCGGCAGCCAGCCGGCGATCTTGGTCAGCACGCCGGCAGGTGAGTTGAAGGCGTTCTCCGCGGTATGCACCCATCTCGCCTGCATCGTGCAATACCGCGCGGATCTCGGCCAGATCTGGTGTGCTTGTCATAACGGTCACTTCGATTTGAACGGAAAAAACGTCGAGGGGCCTCCGCCCAAGCCGCTCGAAGAATACGCGGTCAACTTCCGGGGCGATCAACTTGTCGTGAGCAAAAAGGGTTAATCATGGAGACGGGTTCTCCGAAAAACAGCAAACTCTGGCACTGGCTTGACGAACGGATCGGGCTCAAGGACCTCGAAAAGCTCGCCAAGAAAAAAGATATCCCGCTGCACCGCCATACCTTCTGGTATTACTTCGGCGGCATGACCTTGTTTCTGTTCATGGTCCAGGTCGCCACGGGCATTCTCCTCCTTCTTTACTATCGCCCCAGCGCCGGCGAAGCCTTCGAGTCGATCCAGTTTCTCATGACCGAGGTGGAATTCGGCTGGCTCATCCGCTCGATCCACGCCTGGGCGGCTAACTTGATGATCTTCGCTATGTTCGTTCATCTCTTCAGCGCTTTGCTGCTGAGAGCGTACCGCGCGCCGCGCGAGCTGACGTGGCTCTCGGGAGGGGGTCTGCTGGCTTTGACGCTCGGCTTCGGCTTCACCGGCTATCTTTTGCCGTGGAACGAGCTAGCGTTTTTCGCCACCCGGGTCGGCACGGAAATCCCCGGCGTCGTCCCGGTCATCGGCCCTTTCATACGGCGCTTGCTGCGCGGCGGCGACGACGTGACGGGCGCGACGCTGACGCGCTTTTACGGCATCCATGTGGCGATCTTGCCGGCCATCGCGATGGCGGTTCTCGGCGTTCATCTTTTTCTCGTGCAAAAGCACGGCATGAGCCGGCCGCCGAGCGAGGAGAGCGGCGAGGGTACGAAGCGGGTCATGCCTTTCTTTCCGAACTTCTTTTTGCGCGATTTAGTGGGTTGGCTCTGCGCTCTCGGCGTGCTGGCGGCGCTGGCGGCCTATTACCCCGCCGAGCTGGGAAAGAAGGCGGACCCTTTTCAGCCCGCGCCCATCGGCATCAAGCCGGAATGGTACTTCATGGCGATGTTTCAAACGTTGAAGCTAATACCCAGTCACATCTTGGGCATTGAGGGCGAACTGCTCGGTGTTCTCGGCTTCGGCGCCATCGGCGCGGTTTTGATCCTCATGCCGTTCCTTGACCGCCGCGCCGGTTCGACGCAGCCGAGTCGCTTTCCCGCGGCTTTTGCAATCGCTTTAATCCTGTATATGATTTTATTGACCTACCTCGGCTATACGATGAGTCCGACGAAATAATTTTACGCCGATTTTGGAGTCTTAGGGTGTGTTCTGATTTAAGTTCTGAGGTAAAGGAAGTAGCAGTCTCGTTGTAGTCGGAAGGTAATGCCGCCGGGAGATGTTTGGTGACCCGTGTTCGAATTAGTCTGATAGCCATCGTCATTGCCGTGGTATTGGGAGTCGCCTTTGCCGGTTACCGGACCTACGACTACGTCGAACACGACCCTAATTTTTGCGCCTCGTGCCACCTTATGGCCAGCGCGTGGAATACCTGGAAGCAGGGACCTCACAATAAAATCAACTGCCACGTGTGCCACCAACAGAACATTCAAGACCGAACGCGTATCGTTTGGAGTTGGGCAACGTCTAACCTGGAAAATGTTCCGCCGCACACCAAACTGAATCGGCGGGTGTGCGAACAATGTCATCTGAACGACAAGACGAACTGGCCGCAAATCAGCAAGACGGCGGGCCACGAGCTTCATGTCAAGAGGGCAAACCTGGAATGCCTCGCATGTCACTTGCCGTCTTTGCACGCCGTCAAACCCACGGCGAAAGAGTGCGCGGCCTGTCACTCGAAGGCGTCCGCTAATATCGGCGGGATGAAGGCGTTTCACTGCACCGCATGCCACCGGTTTACGGCAAAGGATCAGAAGAACGGTCTCAAACCGGCAAAGGCTATATGCGTCGCCTGCCATTCGGGCATGTCGCTCAAGGGAGAAACCTTTCCTACAGAAGGGCCGATGCAATATGAATGCAGCGTATGCCACAAGCCCCATAGCCGCCCGCTGCTCGGCTTTTCCGATTGTCTGGCGTGCCATGCGCCGATCGCCGAAGACCGGCGTCATTTTGAGATGAAGGCCCTGACCCAATGCGTTACTTGTCACAAGCCCCACCATTGGAAGGTCGGCGCAGCAGCTGTGATAAAAAAGAGTTGACTCGAGAATAGAAAGGAGAATCAGCGATGAAGAAAACATTAATATTTGTGATTGGACTTTGGATTGGGCTGGCCTGGACTGCCGGCGTCTTAGCAGCGGACGCCAAAGCGGGGAAGGCGGTCTACGAAAAGTCCTGCGTGGGATGCCATGGCGCGGACGGCAAAGGCAACCCCGCCATGGCCAAAGTCTTGGGAGAAAAGGGGTTGAATATCGTCGGCGCGGATACCGCCAAGAAATCGGACGATCAGCTCATGAAGATTATTGTTGAGGGCGCCGGCAAGATGCCGGCTCAGAAATCTCTCAGCAAGGACGAGCAGAAGCAGGTGTTGGGTTACACCCGTTCCTTGGCAAAGTAAAATCTGACACGGCCCCATCCATCTAGTAGTCGCGGGCGTTTTGGGAAAACCTGGAACGCCCGCTACCGGCGAGAACTTTGCGTTACTCGCGCCGGTGACTCCGAATCCCCCCCCCCCCAAGTTTTTGCGTTAAAGGATTTCTCCTGCGTCGTCACATCCATGCTCAAGCTCTAAAAAGCTCGCCCATGCGCCGGCCGAAAAACCGGCCGGCGATGAAAAGACTTCCAGCCAAAAGCAAAAGACCCAGCATTCCCATCGCACTCGCGATATAAGGGCCGTCCGCGATGCGACCCAGCAGGGCATAGATGGCCTTGGTGATCGGGTAGTACGGCTCCTTTGAGGCGAGAATAAGGCTATCGCTTACTTCCAGCATGGCGAACGAAAAGGATAGCACCGCTCCCGCGATGAGGTTGGCGAATATCAGCGGCATCGTGATCTGATAAAGGGTCTTCAACGGGCTGGCGCCGAGATTGATGGCGGCTTCCTCAAGGGCGACGCTGGTTTGTTGAAAGCCGGCGTAAGCCGCGCGTACCATGTAAGGCAGGCGGCGCACCGCATAGGCGATAACGAGCAGCGGGACCGGATTGCCGCGGGGATCGAGGGGCGTTGCCGAAAACGCCGCCACATAACCGAAAGCCAAAACGAGACCAGGGAGCGCCAGGGGAAGCATCGCCAGCGCATCCAGCACACCGCGAGCGGGCACCCGCTTACGCGCCAAAAGGTAAGCGATGGTAACCCCAAGAACGACGTCGATAATCGTGCTCAGACTGCTCAGCAAGAGACTGTTTTTAATACTGAGGAGCGCAAGTTCATGGCTGAATACATCTCTATAAAACCGCACAGTGTATTCAGTGGGAAGCACGCTCAAAAACCAACGGCCTGTCACCGACGTCAGCAAAACGCCTAGATGAGGAATGAGAGCGAGCGCTGAAACGCCCAGGACGACGCCATAAGCGACTGCGGTCATGGACGCTGACGCGGGACGCGCGGCTGAAGTTACATGGCCGCGGCCCAGCATCTCGTAGCTCCCCCCGCCCAGGATGCGCTTCGACAGATAAAAGAAAAACAGCGTGAGCACTATGACGGCCACCACGAAAGCGTAGCCCATGGGGTTTTGATGCAGGTCGGTCACCATGTTGAAAATTTGCACGGCAACGACTTCGCGATACTCAAAAATCAGCGGTGTGCCAAGGTCGGTGAACGCCCAGATGAACACGATGATGGCTCCGGCAAAATAACCGGGAAGCATCAAAGGAAAAGTAACCGTTCTAAAAAGCTTGAAGCTACTCGCCCCCAGGTTCTTCGCCGCTTCCTCAAGGCTGGGATCGACATTCGCCAGGGCGGCGGCCAAATTCAGATACATGATCGGGTAAAGATGGAGCGCCTCCAAGATCACCACACCCCAAAAACTCCCGCCACCCAGCCAGTCGATGGGCTGGTTGATCACACCCGTCTCAAGCAATAATAAATTGATCGATCCAAAACGCGCCAGTATCTGGCGCATGCCGATAGCCCCGACGAAAGGCGGCAGCACCATGGGAATCAATATGAGACCGTTCAATAACCCCTTGCCGGGAAATTGGTAACGCACGAGCAGGAGCGCCAAAGGCAGACTGATCAGGGTCGTAAATAGCGTCACGGCTAATCCCAAATTGACGCTGTTGGCCAGAATGATGGTATAGTTCGGGCTGGAAAACATGAGTTTCATGAAAACCAGAGAAAAACCTTCGGCGGTAAAAAAAGCATTGGAGAAAACGTAACCGAGGGGATAGAGCATGAAGACGATGAAAAACAGCCAGAGAAAGATGAGCACCGCCGCATTGGCGGGATTCAAATCGTAACGACGCAGCCAGCTAGTCACTCGACTCCTCCTGCGGCAACACGACTACGGCTTGGGCGTCGAACTCGAGGGCGAGTCGATCTCCGACCTGAGCTTTCCTCGTTGTCGGGTGGTATTCCACGGCGCGCACGATGGCGCTGTCCGCGAGACGCAGGGAGTATTGTTCGTGGTCGCCGAGGTACATGATGCTTTGCACCTCGCCGATCAACTCGTTGGTCCCATCGGATGATGGGATGCCACTTGACGCCGGGGCGGGCTTTAAGCGCAGAGATTCCGGCCGCACCGAGCAAACAACCGGCTCGCCCCGCGCCATCCCCTTGACGCCGTTTTTCGCACGCACGATGCCGGCTTGAGTTTTAACTATTAATAGGTCGCCCACCTCTGCCAGCGTCCCGGGTAATAGATTGGTCCCACCGATAAACTCGGCGACGAAAGTTGATTCAGGTCGCGTGTATAATTCATGGGGTGTTCCACACTGAACGAGGCGGCCACGCCGCATAACCGCAATACGATCCGCCATGGACAACGCCTCGGCTTGGTCGTGGGTCACGTAGATCATCGTGCGCCCGATTTTACGGTGGATGTCTTTGATCTGCGTGCGCATCTCCACGCGCAGCTTGGCGTCGAGATTTGACAAAGGCTCATCCAGCAAGACGACGTCGGGCTCGATCACCAAGGCTCGGGCGAGGGCGATTCGTTGTTGCTGGCCGCCCGAAAGCTGATTCGGCATGCGCTCGGCGTAGGCCTGCATCTGGACGATTTCGAGGGCGTGCCTAACCCGCTTCTCTTTCTCGATCTCGGATACACGGCGCATTTTAAGCCCGTACGCCACGTTACTGCGCACGTCCATATGCGGCCACAGCGCATAATTCTGAAAAACCATTCCGGTGTTACGTTTGTGCGGCGGCACCCGGCTTTGATCTTGGCCGTTAAAAAGAATGCGGCCTTCGTCCGGAGCATAAAAGCCGGCGACCGTACGGAGCGCCGTGGTTTTGCCGCATCCGGACGGCCCCAAGAGAAAGAACAGCTCGCCGGCGCCGATGTCCAACGTCAGGTTGTCGACGGCCCGGGACTGGCTAAGGACCTTGGTGACGGATTCAAATTTTACGCTAACCATCAGATAAGCTCCCGGGCTTCAATTTCTTTTTTTCCAACCGTACGCTACCAGGCCGAACGAGATAAAAGCAAAGGCCAAAAGGCTATACCACTCCGAGCGTATGATGGGCGGCTTGACGCCCATCAGGTATTTACTGCGGGCGAAGTGAATCCACTCGTTGAGTTTTTGATTGCGAAACACAGGATCCTTCCACTTCGTTTTCGCCAGTTCCAGAGCCTCATCCGCAGAGATGGGCATAGCCGCCAGCCTGTGCCATTCCTGTTCGCTCAAACCATCAGCCAACGCCTCCTTCCACGCCCGCGTGAGGAGATTCTTTTGGTCGATGACCAAGGCGCCGATCAAGTCATTGACGATCGACCAACGCTCGGAGCCCAACTTCGGGTCAAACGCAAATTCCGATCGCCAAGAGAATGGATTGAGCTTTACCGCAGTGTTCTGCGGCGACAGCGCATACAAGGACGGCAGGACGCTGAAGCGATTGAGTTGGAAACGCTGAGGGCCGTCTGCCGATTTTTGGACCCACAACCACAGTTTTTGACCTTCTTCGGACATCACAAAGCGGATGAAGGCCTTGGCGACATCCGGGTTGGGCGCGCCCTTCAAGATTCCGATGCAATCGGGAGTAATGATCGTTAAATTGTCGGGCATGACAAAACCGATCTTATCGGACCCTGCTTCCTTGACTTGAGCCCAGGCATAAAAGTCGATTGCCAAACCGTACGCGACCTCTCCGATGGCCACGTCTTTGGGAATCTGACTCGCCGAATTTGTGAAACTGCGCACATTGGCCCCTAACCCGGTAATGATCCGCCAGCCCTTCTCCCAGCCATACGCCTGCAGGATGATTTCATACGCCATGTGCACACTGCCGCTCTTACGCGGGTCCGAGGATCCCACCCAGCCGAACGCTCGCGGCGATGCTAAATCTTCCCACGTCGTGATGACGGGCAGCTTGGTAAGCCCTAGAACGATCTTATTATAGACGATGCCAAAGCCCGACAAGGTAGCGCCATACCAGGTGTGATCCGGATCATACAGGGGAACCCCGGCCAACCGCGGCGGAATTTTTTCGAGCAACGACTTGGGTAAAGTGTACGAGTCGAGGAGATGCGCTTTTTTTAACGCTAAATAGGGGTCAAGCCCGCCGCCGAAAAAGATATCGATGCCGATACCTGATGGCTTGTTTTTGTATTCCGATTCGAGATAGCGGAGGGTTTCCGATGTGCCGCCTACGTCCATCCACTCGAGCGCTACGGTCCGTCCCGTGTCACTGTGGTAACGCGCCTTAAACGCTCTCTCAAACTCATATCTGATCCCCTCCCAATGAGGGGAAATTAACACGAGCCGATCGGCATGGCCGGCAGCGGGCCAACCGGCGAGCAGCGCGAACCAGAAAACCAGAGCGGTCAGACGAATCCGGGCACCCTCCATCCGGGTGAATCTCACGACGATCAGCGGCAAGAAGCAAGAGCTTATTATGGTCACGAAAATGCAGCTCACGTCATGAGATACGGGTCAAGCCTTTGCGCGAGTGATCTTTTTCCGGTTGCGTACTCCAAAATTCAACCGAAAATTTCAAATGTCTTTGCTAGGACCTCAGTCGCTCAATTTCGAGCTTAAACGACAGCGCCGCATAATAAGCCGGAAATAGCAGTGAAGCAAACACAACCCTCGGAGTTGATTCCGGTAGGCTATAGATCACCCACAACAATAGCGCGCCCCACACAGCCCCAAAGACGTTGGTGAAAGTCCTGAGATAAGGACTCCGGCTCGGGTAGACGTACTTGATGGGAACAAACACCAAAAGAGAAAAAACGATGATACTAAAAGCGTTGACCCACAGCGGGGTCCTGAGCACGTAGAGGTAGAAAGCGAGGATATTCCAGTAGGAGGGAAAGCCGAGAAAAAATTGATCCGATGTTTTGGCCT
>Ga0184639_10001024_pt1 | contig 11702 bp, 11 predicted proteins | sample PLM31_170_b2_FD_133155 | JGI IMG/M metagenome (GOLD analysis project Ga0184639, IMG submission 133155) | Groundwater sediment microbial communities from an aquifer in East River, Colorado, USA - PLM3-1_170_b2 | ecosystem: Environmental > Terrestrial > Soil > Riparian zone | place: USA: East... | reverse complement strand
GAGCTGCGGCGTCGAAGATGGCGACATCCTTGAGTTCACCGGCGAGGACGGTCGGGTCGTGGGCAGGGCGCCCGCCGGTCGGGTCTTCGTGGACGGGAAGGGGATCGGGGATGTGGGGGATGCCGTCCTCAAGGACCGACAGCACTTGGCGCAGGATGGGATCGTTGTCGTGGTCCTTGCCGTTGATCGACACCTCGGCAAGCTGGTCGCCGGGCCGGAGATTGTCTCGCGCGGATTCGTCTACGAACAGGCCTCAGGGAGCCTTCTCGATGACATCAGGCCCCTGATCTTCTCGGTACTGGAGGCCACCCCAGAGGAGGAGCGGACCGACCGGGCTCTCTTGCAGCAGCGGATCAAGACCACGTTGAAGCGGCACTTTCAGAGGGAGATCGATCGACGGCCGATGATCATTCCCATGATCATCGAGGTGTGACGAAGGAGGCGGCGAATGGCGACAGAGGGAGAATCGGTGCCGGTCCGCAAGACCTCGGGCTCATTCGGAGTGGCGGCCCAGGAACCGCAGGGGCAGGGTGCTCGATCGCCGTATGCACAGATCCTCGGCCACCCCAAGGCCCGAGAGGCATTGGGCATCCTCGGGATTGCCTTGGCGATCTTTGTCTTGGCGAGCCTCCTCTCGTACGATCCGATTGACCCTTCGTTCTTTCACTCCGGTGGCGGCCCAGGGCATCAGGTTCGGAATTATGCCGGGCGGTGGGGGGCGGAGCTTGCCGGCGATCTGCTCGAGGTCCTGGGGGTTGGCGCGCTGAGCTTGCCATTTTTCCTCTTCTTCCTGAGCTGGAGGCGGGTGACCGCCAAGGAAACCCACTTGGTGGTCTTGAAGCTGGTGGGAGTGTTCCTGCTCTTGCCCAGCCTCGGGCTGCTGGCGCAACTCCTGGCGGGGGTTGGTCTGTCGGTAGGCCCGGTCTCGGAGAGACCCGGTGGCTTTGTTGGCCAGGAGCTTCATCGAGTTCTACGCCCGCTCGCCGGCAGTGTGGGCCTGCCGCTGTTGGGACTGACCACCCTCTCACTTGCTATGGTCTTTCTGACCTCCCGGTCGCTCATGGGCCTCTCCAGCGGATGGAGGGGTTACGGTAAGCGGATCGCGGCGCGGTGGCGGGAGCGAAACAGCGCAAAGGCGCAGCTCCCCGGACGGATCCGGCCGCCATATACCCCTCCCGCCGAGGAGGAGCCTCAGGTGGAGACCCGACTGATCCCGATCCTGTCAGAGCCCATCTCGGTCCCTGCCGCGTCGGAGCACGAGACCCCAACGAAGGAGACACCGGTCCAGCGCTCTTTTCCTTTTGCCGTCCCAAGCGAGGGATTTCAGATCCCGCCTCTGTCGTTCCTTGATATGCCGACATCGCTGGAGGCAGGGATCTCGAAGGAGGAGCTTGAGACCAACGCGGGGGTCTTAGAGAGGAAGCTGCTCGACTTCGGTGTCGAGGGGAAGGTGGCCGAGGTGCAGCCGGGGCCCGTCATCACCCGGTACGAGATAGAGCCGGGGCCGGGGATCAAGATCAACCGGATCGTCGCATTGGCTGACGATCTGGCGTTGGCCCTTCGAGCCTTGAGCGTGCGTGTCGTCGCGCCGATCCCCGGGAAGGCAGTCGTGGGTGTCGAGATCCCCAACCGCCACCGGGCCGGGGTCCACCTGCGGGAGGTGCTGGCGTCGAAGGCCTTCGATGGCTCTACGGCGCAGCTTCCGCTTGCGCTGGGCAAGGACATCGCCGGCGAGCCGTACGTGGCCGACTTGGTCCAGATGCCCCACCTGCTCATTGCCGGAGCCACCGGTTCCGGGAAGAGTGTCTGCCTCAACGCGCTGATCCTGAGCCTCCTCTACAAAGCCACGCCGGAGGGCGTCCGTTTCCTGCTGATCGATCCGAAGCGGGTCGAGCTCTCGGTCTATGATGGGACGCCGCATCTGGCCGATCGCGTCGTTTCGGATCCGAAGGAGGCGGCGAAGCGACTGAACCGCCTTGTGAGCCACATGGAAGGCCGCTATAAGTTGTTCGCCAGGCTCGGGGCCAGGAACATCGGCACCTACAACCGGCTGATCCGGATCGCCCGGCGGGAGGGGGGCGGCGAGGTCTTCCGCCCCCTCCCGTACCTGGTGGTGGTCATCGACGAACTGGCCGACCTGATGCTCTCGGCTGCTGCCGAGGTGGAGGGCTCTATCGCCCGGCTGGCGCAGATGGCCCGGGCGGTCGGGATCCATCTGATCGTGGCGACCCAGCGGCCTTCGGTGGACGTGATCACCGGGATCATCAAGGCTAATTTCCCCGCCAGAATGGCCTTTCAGGTCTCTTCCAAGGTCGATTCCCGGACCATCCTCGACATGAATGGCGCTGAACACCTGCTGGGCGATGGGGACATGCTCTTCATCCCACCCTCGACGTCCAAGCCGATCCGGATCCATGGCGCGTTCGTCTCCGATATCGAGATCAAGCGGGTCGTCGATTTTCTGAAGGCTCAGGGTAAGGCCGAGGAGTTCCCCTGGTCGCTGCTTCCGGCGGAGGACGAGCCGGAGCCGACCGGGAACGAAGAGGACGAGATGTACCGGCAGGCAGTCGATCTAGTGGTCACGACCCGCCAGGCCTCTATCTCTCTCATACAACGGCGGCTGCGGATCGGGTTCAATCGTGCGGCGCGAATGGTCGAGCGAATGGAGCGGGCTGGGGTGGTCAGTCCTCTCGATGGGAACCGGCCGCGGGAGGTGCTTGTGGAGCAGCGGACCCTCTGATGCCGGTCCAATCAGCTTCGCCTAGCATGGTTGCTGGCCCCCTGGCCACTCCCTGTCCGCGATCCCGGACCGGGCTCACGGACCGGGACGACGTACCTGACAACGTACGCCTCGATCGGGCCAGGGGACCGCGCCTTGCTATGCTCGCTTCTTGGCCCGGCACATTGCCCAGCAAGCTAGGTCATAACAGTTGGAGGGGCACTCGCCGATGAGGGGGTCGATCGCTCGGAGCGTGCGCAGTGTGTGTGCCGCCCTGGTTCTCTTAGAGATCGCCTTTCCGTTGGTGGTGTCGGCGCTGACGGCGGAGGAGGTGGCTGACAAGGTACAGGCGACCTATAGAGGCTTTTCGGACCTTCAGGCCGGATTCGTCCAGCGGGCCACCAATCGGCTGAGTGGCACGACTCAAGAAGCCTCCGGGCGCCTCTTCCTCAAGTGGCCAGGGAAGATGCGATGGGAGTACGAGATGCCCGAGCCCAGGCTGTTCCTTATCGACGGCAAGACCCTCTGGAGCTACAGTCCAGCGGAACGACAGGCGGTGGCGCAGGATGTGAGCGGCGCGATCAGCACAAGCCCCATCGGCATTCTGTTCGGGCTCGGCAGTCTCCGGCGGGATTTTCGCGTCCGGACGATCCTCCACGGGGGGGCGAAGGACAGTCCGGAGTATCTCCTGGACCTTGCGCCAAAAGGGCAGGATCTCTCCTTCAAGCGCGTGATCCTCGCGGTCGATCGGGAACTCTTCCTGATTCAGCGGCTGACGGTGTTCGACCTCTATGGCAATACCACCATCGTCGATCTCTCCGACCTGCAGGTCAACCCCGGCCTCAAGGATTCGCTGTTCCAATTTTCGGCGCCGCCTGGCACCGATGTCGTCGCGCCCCCGAAGCCTCCCAGGATGTAGCGACGTACGATCACCCGAGTGCTCCTCGTCGTGACTCGATCATCTGCAACCAGCAAGAATCCCCTTAGCGCGTTGGGGGGTTCTTCCATTCCGCCAGGGCCTCCAGGTCCGGGTGGAGAAGGGGATCGCCTGTGTCCAAGGAGAGTTCTTTTGACATCAGTTCAACGGTCGATCTACAGGAGGTGGATAACGCCGTTCAGCAGGTCATGAAAGAGATCGGGCAGCGGTTCGATTTCAAGGGGACATCATGTCGCATTAGCCGTGACGAGACGGGCCTCACGCTCCACGCCGACGATACCTTCAAGTTGAAGGCCGTGGTGGAGCTGCTCGAGTCGAAGCTGGTGCGGCGGAGGGTCTCCCTGAAGGCGCTCGAGTATGCGGCCCCCGAGGCGGCGGCGAAAGGGACGATTCGGCAGCAGGTGTCCCTCCGGCAGGGGATCTCCGCTGAGAAGGCCCGTGAAATCGTGAAGGTCATCAGGGGGCTTGGCCTCAAAGCCCAGGCCCAGATCCAGGCGGACCAGGTGCGAGTCTCGGCGAAGAACAAAGATGACCTGCAGGCCGTCATCGAGGCATTGCGAGGGCGGGATTTCGGCATTGACCTGCAGTTCGGCAATTATCGGTAGCGGTGCGCTTCGCCCGCCTCTTTTTCCTTTATCCGGCGGACGAAGTTGTGTAAGATCGGCATGAGAGCTGAAGGGATTGCCGATGTGGAACGATTCGAAGCAGGAAGGTATGCGAGGCGAAATCGGAACGATCTTGATCGTTGACGAGGACGCTAGGTCCGCGGGCGAGCTCCAAGCGTCTCTGGAGCGCCGGGGATTCTCGGCGGTTGTGGCCCGCTCTAAAGAGGAGGCCCTCGAAGCGCTGGGCATCTCGGAGCACCGCCCCGGCCGGTTCTCTCAGGAAGGGAAGCAGATCCCCGCCGTCCTCGGCCATCAGGTCGGCATCGAGATCGAGAAGACCGGTCTTTTCGAAGAGACCGCAGGCGCCCTGGCAAGATCGAACTTGCTGTACGAACTCAGCAACCAGTTGCATTCTATCCAGGATTTTGAGGACACGGTCCAGTTGGCTGCGCAGCAGATCCTGGAGGCGTTCCAGGCCGATGGGACCCTCATCTCGTTGCACGAGACTCCCCCCGGCGCTGTCACTCGGGTCGGTGTCTTCTTGGGTGGCCGACGGGGTTCCGAGCGCTCATCGGACCTTGACCCGATTTCCCAGGCAGTGATGGAGGCGGGCAAGCCGATCCTGGTCTCATCCGCCAGCCACGTCGCGGCTCATGTCTCGGCCTCCCTCCTGGAAGAAGGGGTCGAGGCGCTGATGGCCGTTCCTGTGCAGGGGATGTCCGGCCGCCACGGCGCCCTCGCCCTGTACTATCGACGGCCCAGGGAGTTCCGACCTCTCGAGGTTGAGACCCTCGGGATTTACGCCAATCATCTGGGGATCGGCCTCGAGAATGCCAGACTGTACGCCGCCTCGCAGCAGCGGGCCGAGCGGATCGCGGCGATCAGCAGGCTGTCCAGGGTGATCAGTTCCTCGCTTGATATCAGCGAAGTCTACCAGACATTTGCCGAGGAGGTGAAGCAGCTCATCCAGTACGACCGGATGGGGGTGGTCGTGCCCGACGCCTCGGGCAAGGGTTTCACAATCCTCAAGCTTGCCGGCGATCAACCCACCATCGGCGAGCAGCGCGCCATGGGGTCGAACGGTGAGGGGACAGGCGTCCAGTGGGTGATGTCCCGGCGACAACCCCACGTGGAGCGTGATCTGGCCGAGAAGCGACTGTTCACGGAGGATGAGCTTCTCCTGAGCGAAGGGGTCCGATCCTGCGTCCGCCTTCCTCTCATCGCCAGGGGAAAGGTGCTCGGCGCGCTCTTCTTGGAGAATGCCACGCCCTGTTCATACGGTGAGCGAGAGCTGGAGCTGCTGGTCCCGCTTGGTGAACAGTTGGCCATTGCGATCGAGAATGCGCGCCTCTTTCAAGAGATCAATAGATTAGCTGTCACCGACGAGCTGACAGGTCTTTTTAATCCTCGCCACTTCTACCATCATCTCGAGCAGGAATTCAGGCGGGCCCAGCGGTATTCTCGCCCCCTCTCGCTGATCATGCTGGACATCGATCACTTCAAGCGATACAACGACCTACATGGCCACCTGGCCGGGGATCAGGTCCTGCGCGTTATTGCCGGCAGATTGAGGAGCAATACGCGGGGCGTCGATTTCCTGGCCCGATACGGAGGGGACGAGTTTAGCATCATCCTTCCGGAAACCGACCTCGGACAGGCCAGGGTACAGGCGGAAAGAATCCGCTCTGCGATTGAGCAGGACTCTCCTGGCATCCATGATCCGACGGGGGGAAAGGGACTCACCGCAAGTCTCGGACTCGCCTGCGTCGGGCCAGACATCCGTCACATTGAAGATCTTGTCGGGGCCGCGGATCGGGCGCTCTATCGTTCCAAGGCGGCGGGCGGCAACCAGATCTCCCTAGCCTGAGGGTTCGGATCTGGCGCTGATGGTGAAGCCCCCGGGACCTCGAGCGTGGTCGTTGGTCTCACGGGGGCCCTTGCTGCTCGCGACGGGCTTCCACCTCGGCCGGGTTCCATACGCGCCGGGCACGGTCGGAAGCCTGGCCGCGCTCCTGCTCTACCTTCCATTCCGGCGCCTCTCATGGATGCTCTTCCTTCCAATCGTTGCCATGCTGTTTGCCGTGGGCACCTTCGCGGCCGACCGGGCGGAGGCCGTGCTTGGGGCCAAGGACCCCCCCGCGGTGATCATCGATGAGATCGTCGGCTGCTGGGTGGCGCTGCTGGCAGTTCCGCCCCACCTCGTGCCGCTGCTCTGCGGTTTTGCCCTGTTTCGCCTGTTCGACATCTGGAAGCCGTTTCCCGCGGATCGTGTAGGGAGGCTTCGCGGCGGATGGGGGATCATGCTGGACGATCTCGTGGCAGGGACCTATGCGAATCTCTCGGTCCGATTACTGTCGTGGGTGCTGCCGGGCGTGATCGGGTAGGTAGGCGATGATGCGCTCTCGCATCCTGAAGGTGTGTGGGATGACCGAATCAGCGCTTGATGAGGCGCTCAGTGACTTTGCTGGCTCCCTGGGAAACCCGACCTCCTCGCTGCTGGCATGCCCAGGGGAGATCCACCTTCGGCTCACGGTGAACACCGAGTCGGAGGAGCAGGGGACGCGATACCTCGACGATCTCGAGGCCAGGATTCGCCAGCGGCTCGGCGAGCTGCTCATCGGGCGAGACGGAGAACAGATGGAGGACGTGGTGGCACAGCTCCTTCGGGATGCGAGCCGGACTGTTGCCGTTGCCGAATCGTGCACCGGGGGGTTGGTCTGCCACCGCCTGACCAACGTCGCCGGAAGTTCCACCTACTTCGTCCGCGGAGAGGTGGCCTACAGCGACCACGCGAAGGAGACCCTGCTCGGGGTCCCCCGTGAGTTGATTGCCCGGCACGGTGCGGTGAGCGAAGCCGTTGCCCTGGCGATGGCCTCTGGCATGCGAGACGCGGCCGGGACCGATCTGGCGCTCGGGATCACCGGAATCGCGGGGCCAGGCGGTGGCAGCGCCGAGAAGCCGGTCGGCCTGACGTATATTGCGATCGCTTCGGACGCGGGGGCGACCTGCCGGGAATTCCGATTCATTGGCGATCGAGCGACCAACAAGCTGCTTGCCTCACAGGCGGCCCTCGACATGGTCCGCCGACATCTGCTGTCCCGCAGAGATGCCGCAGAGACCTGATCAGCTCCTTCCCCCCACCATTCGCGCCTTTGTCGCCGTCAATCTGGATCCTGGCCTGAAAGAGTCCGTCGCCGTCGTCCAAGAGCGGCTCAAGGCGGCCCGCGCCGATGTGGGGTGGGTGAAACCCGAGAACCTTCACCTCACGCTCAAGTTCCTGGGGCAGGTGGCGGACGCATCAGTGCAGGCGATCGCAGAGGCGATCGAATCCGCCGCGTCAGGGTACGGGGCCTTTCGCCTTGCCTTTGCTGGCGTTGGCGCTTTTCCTCAACCCCGCTCGGCCAGGGTTGTCTGGGTGGGGATACGCGAGGGCGGGGAGGGGTTGGTCGGGCTCCAGGCCCGGCTAGCGGCTGAGCTTCAGCCGCTAGGATTTCCACCGGAGACGCGTCCATTCGCCCCGCATCTCACTCTCGGCCGGGTCCGCGGCCCGGGGCGCCGCGAACAATTGGCCCAGGTCCTGACCTCCTTGCCGGCCGAGCCGCTTGGCGAGATGGTGCTCGATCGGATCGAGCTGATGAAAAGCGATCTTCGGCCGGACGGTGCCCGCTACTCTATCCTGCGCTCCTTTCCGCTTGGGGGCCTTCCATGAAGGTCGCGGTGTTGAGAGATTCCGCCAGCGAGATCTTTTGCGCCTCGCTCCAGGCGGTCGATCCTGCCGAGGCGGCGCGTCGTCATCTCGTGTGTGAAGGGGGACACCTGATGGTCGATGGGGCGTCCTACCCGCTGGACTCGATTGAACGGATCCTCCTGGTCGGCGCCGGCAAGGCAAGCGGGGCGATGGCGGAGGCGATCGAAGGGATCCTAGGGGATCGCATCGCCGATGGCCTGGTGACGGTCACGTACGGCCAGTCCTTCTCTACCAGGAGGGTCCGGCTTCAAGAGGCGGGTCACCCGATCCCGGATGATGCCGGCCAGCGGGGGGCCGAAGCGATCCTTTCGCTCCTGTCTTCCGCGGGGGAGCGCGACCTGGTCATCGCGTTGATCTCTGGTGGCGGCTCGGCCTTGCTGCCGCTTCCAGTTGCCGGGGTGCGGCTGGGCGATAAACAGGAGTTGACCCGACAACTGCTGGCCTGCGGGGCGACCATCAAGGAGATCAACGTGATACGCAAGCACATCTCCCGGGGGAAAGGGGGTCGATTGGCTGCTGCGGCTGCGCCCGCCCGCCTGGTGGCCCTGATTCTCTCTGATGTCGTCGGCGATCCGCTTGACGCGATTGCGGCTGGACCGACGGCTCCTGATCGGAGCAGCTTTGCCGATGCCTGGGCGATTATCCAGAAATACGACCTGGAGCGGACGGCCCCGTTGGCGGTCTTGCGCCATATGCAGGCGGGGCTTCGCGGGGAGGCGCCGGAGACCCCGAAGCCGCAGGACCCGCTCTTTGCCAGGGTGAGGAACGTGATCGTCGGCAACAATCTCCAGGCCCTGAAGGGGGCCGCGGCTCGCGCAAAGACCCTTGGTCTCTCGCCCCTCATCCTGTCGTCGTCAGTCGAGGGAGACACCCGGGAGGTGGCCAGGGTCCACGCCGCATTGGCGCGTGAAGTTCGGGCCACGGGGAATCCGCTCCCTCCTCCCGCCTGCCTGATCTCAGGCGGGGAGACGACCGTCACCTTGCGAGGAAAGGGGAAGGGAGGTCGCAACCAGGAGTTCGTCCTGGCGGCCGCCTTGGAGATCGATGGGCTGCAGGATGTCGTGGTCTTGAGCGCCGGGACAGATGGGGCCGATGGTCTGACCGACGCTGCCGGCGCCATCGCCGACGGCACCACTGTCTTCAGGGCACGCTCACTTGGGCTTGACCCGGTCCGCCTGCTCGATGACAACGACTCGTACCACCTCTTTCACCGCTTGGGCGACCTCGTGGTGACAGGGCCAACGAACACCAACGTGATGGACATCAGGCTGATCCTGGTCGGTTGATACGTTCATCAGATCAACGATCGGCGACCTCTGGATGGTCTACAAAAGGTTCAGTTTGACCTTGACAAGGAAAGCAGGAAGAGGCTATTTTTAGCCTTCATCCCACGGAAGGAGCGCGATGTTTGAAGGGCTTTCGGAACGGTTAAGCCTGGTCTTCAAGAAGCTTCGTGGTCACGGACGCCTCACCGAGCAGAACATCGCCGAGGCGCTCCGAGAGGTCCGGCTTGCCCTGCTTGAGGCCGACGTGCATGTGAGGGTCGTGAAGGGGTTCATCGAGCGGGTTCGCGAGCGCGCGGTCGGCCACGATGTGTTGGAGAGTTTAACCCCTGGCCAACAAGTTGTGAAAGTGGTCTATGAAGAACTGGTGGAGGTGTTGGGGGGCAAGCGCATCTCGCTTGTCTACGCCCCAGAGACGCCGACCACCGTCATGCTGGTGGGCCTCCACGGATCCGGCAAGACGACCACCGCGGCGAAGCTGGCGCGATGGCTCAAATCAGAGGGGCGCTCGCCGCTCCTGGTGGCAGCGGATCAGGCCAGGCCCGCCGCCAGGGAACAGCTCCAGATCCTGGGGCGCTCCCTCGAGGTGCCGGTGTTCGCCGGTGAGGGTTCGGCGCTGCAGGTGTGCCAGGAAGCGCGACGCATCGCGAAGGAGCGTGGGCACAACCCGTTGATTCTGGACACGGCGGGACGGCTGCACATCGATGAGCCATTGATGCAGGAGCTTGTGGCGATCAGGGAAGCGACTGCCGCCGCCGAGATCCTGATGGTGACCGATGCCATGACCGGCCAGGATGCGGTGAATTCGGCCCTCCGATTCGACACGGAGCTTGGACTAACCGGATTTATCCTGACCAAGCTCGATGGCGATGCGCGGGGCGGCGCGGCCCTCTCCATCCGGTCGGTGACCGGAAAGCCGATCAAGTTCATCGGGGTGGGGGAGAAGCTGGACGCCTTAGAACCGTTCCACCCCGAGCGACTGGCCTCCCGAATCCTCGGGATGGGCGACATCCTGAGCCTGGTGGAAAAGGCTCAGGCGGCGGTCGATCAGGGGCAGGCCAAGGTGCTTGTGCAGAAGATTCAATCCGAAGGCTTCACGCTGGATGATTTCCGCTTGCAGCTCAGGCAACTCAAAGGCCTCGGGCCGCTGGACCAGGTGATGGAGATGATCCCAGGGTTTTCCCGACACAAGGAACTGGTAGATCCAGGCGCCGCCGAGCAGGGGTTCAAGCGGGCTGAGGCGATCATCGACTCTATGACCCGCAAGGAGCGGCACTCTCCGGGCCTCATCAATGGCAGCTGCCGCAGGCGGATCGCCGGGGGAAGCGGCACATCGGTGACAGAGGTGAACCGGCTCCTCAAACAGTTTTCGCAGGCCCAAAAACTGATGAAGCAGGTAATCTCGGCGGGTGGTGGCGCCCCCCGTCAGAAAATGGCGAAGCGCCTTCTGCCCTTTTCGGGCATGTGAACAGTGTTTCTCTAACCATTTTGCCCTAACTTTGTGGAACACTGTGCCGGGCCAAGAAACGAGCATAGCAAGGCGCGGACCGCTGGGCCGCACCCACTGCGCGGGTACCCGGCGTACTTGTTGAGGTACGTTCGTCCCGGTCCGTGAGCCCGTCCCGGGATCGCGGACAGGGAGCGCCCAGGGGGCTAGCAACGCCGCTAGGCGAAGTTAATTGGAACGGCACTAGGGATAGAGAGGGGACTCAGAAATGGCGGTCAAGATCAAACTGCGAAGGATGGGGGCGAAACAGCACCCCTTCTATCGGCTGGTTGTGGGTGATTCGCGGGCCGCGGGGGGCGGAAAGGTGCTGGAGAATCTTGGCACCTATAATCCTCATGGTGATCTGCCGGCACTTGACGTGAAGGCAGAGCGGGCGTTGCACTGGCTGCAGCTCGGGGCTCAGCCTACCGATAGTGTCCGTCAGCTCTTGCGGCGGGCGGGCGTGATGCGGCAATTCGCCGAGAGCAAGGCGGCCGGGAAGGGTCGATAGCTCCGCAGGCGAGATCGAAAGACTCGGAGGGAGGGAAGATGGAAGGCGGTCCGTTGCTTCCGAATCGGGACCCCTCAGACGAGGCAAAGGCGCTGAAGGAGCTGGTGGAATTGATGGCGCGGGCATTGGTGGACAGTCCTGAGCAGGTCAGCGTCGAGGCGGCGGAGGAAGATGCGGCGTTGGTTCTTCGACTTCGGGCGGCCTCTGCCGACATCGGCAGGGTGATTGGGAAACAGGGTCGGACGGCCAAGGCGATGCGCACTTTGCTGCACGCCATCGCTGCCAGGACGAAGCGACGAGCCATCCTGGAGATCCTGGAATAGCCGATGCCGTCGCCCTATCTTCTTCTCGGCAGGGCCGTCGGGCACTGGGGGCTGGATGGAGGGATCAAGGTAGAGCCGTACGCAGATCCT
>Ga0184639_10001023_pt1 | contig 11705 bp, 12 predicted proteins | sample PLM31_170_b2_FD_133155 | JGI IMG/M metagenome (GOLD analysis project Ga0184639, IMG submission 133155) | Groundwater sediment microbial communities from an aquifer in East River, Colorado, USA - PLM3-1_170_b2 | ecosystem: Environmental > Terrestrial > Soil > Riparian zone | place: USA: East... | reverse complement strand
TGAGAATGAGGTCCGGGCGCTGCTCGAGGGCCGTCGCAATGCCGGCCTCCCCGTCCACCGCTTCGATCAGGCGATAGGACGTGCGCCGCAGCAGGTCGCGGACGATCTTGCGGTTCAGCTCGTTGTCCTCGACGTAGAGGATGGTCTTTTCGCTCATACCGTCTCCGCTCTCTCCACGCGCAAGGGGATCGTGAAGGAAAAGGTCGATCCCTTTCCGACTTCGCTCTCCACCCAGATCCGCCCGCCGTGCAGCTCGACGAATTTCTTCGTGATGCTGAGCCCCAGGCCGGTGCCACCGAACTGACCGGCGATCGTGGCGTCTTCCTGTCGGAATTCACCGAAGACCGTCTCCAGCCTATCCTCCGCTATTCCGGTTCCGGTGTCCGTGACGCGGTAGTGGAGGACGTCGCCGCGAAGGTCGACCGCAACCTCGACCCCTCCCTGCTGCGTGAATTTCAACGCGTTCCCGACGAGGTTCATGAGGCACTGGGTGATGCGCCCTCCGTCACCGCACGCCACCGGAATGTCTTCAGGCACCGCGGCCACGAGGTCCAGCCCCTTCTGCGCTGCCAGGGGACGGAGGGCGGTTGTCACGCTCATCACTGTGTCCTGAACCGAGTAGTCTGCCAGGGCCAGGTCCATGTGCCCCGCCTCGATCTTGGCGAGGTCAAGGACGTTGTTGATGAGGCGGAGCAGGTGCTTGCCGCTGTTTTGAATGTCGGTCAGGGGCACCTTCAGCTCGTCCGGTACCTCCCCATAGATTTCGCCGAGGATCAATTCATTGAACCCGAGGATCGCGTTCAGCGGCGTGCGGAGCTCGTGACTCATGCTGGCCAAGAAATCGGACTTGGCCTTGCTGGCCCGCTCGAGCTCGACGTTGAGCGTCCGCTGCTCCTCGTAGAGCTGGTGGAGCTCGTGGCTCATCTCGTTCATCCGAGCGGCCAGGGCGCCGAACTCGTCGCGGTTCGGCACGTCGATGGTCGCGCCGAAGTCTCCTTTCGCGATCTGGCCGAGGAAGCCTCCGGCCGCGCGAACGGGGATGATGAAGGACCAGGAGATGACGAACCCCAGGATGAGGGCGAGGGCGATCGACGCTGCGGCGAAGCCGCCCATGAGAAGCAAGGCTTGACGGTTCTCCGCCTCGACGCTCTGCCGGAGTCGGCCCATCCCGGCCTCTTCGCTTCGGACGACTCGGGTGACGAGGGTGGCGATCTCCCGATACTGTGGATAGCCCTCGTTGAGATGAAGCGCCATTGCCTCGTCGGCCTTGCCATCCCGAATGAGGTGGGCGATCTGCGCCACCGTTCTCAGCATCTCGTCCTCGGCCGCGCGGATCCGGTGGATCGCTTCACGCTCGCCAGGCGACGCAGCTCCTTCGAGGCGGGCGAGCGTGTCGGCGAAGCGGTTCTTCTCGCGGAGGATGCTCTCGATGGCGGCCTCGTCCCGGAGAGTCACCGCATTCCGAGTGACGTTCATCTGCACGCCCACCGCCTGCTCGATCTGGCGGGACGCGTCGACCCGCTCGCGGGCCTGATCCAGGAGCCGGCTTTTCCGGGACACGCTCGAAATCGTCTGAAGGCTCAGCGCGGTCATGGCGATGAGGAGCAGGGCGATCAGGAGAAACGCGCCGAGGAGCTTTGCGTGGACCGAGGCGCGGATGCCGGCGACGCGCCGCACCAGAAAACCCAGGGGCGAGCGGGTCAGGAGCACGCCCGCGATCCTTTCGCCCAGGCCTAACGTCGTTTCAGGAGCCGGAACGGTGGGCTCGACGGGCTGTTCGATCTCGTGTGGGCACATGCGGCGTCCAGGACCCAGCGCGTATGCTATGGGGCCGATTTTCGCAGGTCAAGGCGGACATCCTCTCGACACCACTCACCGGACGACCGATAATCGCGAGCCAAGGAGCTACGTCATGGTCAGCACACTGGGGCAGGCCGCCTCGCGGCGCCGCTTCATCACGGGCGCGGCCGCTGGTGGGACCGCGGCCTTCGGATTCCCCGCGGTCGTCCTCGCCCAAGCGCCCGTCAAGTGGCGCGTCCAGACCGCCTGGGACGCTAGGACCGCGGGCTATACGGCGTTCCAGAAGTACTGCGCGAATGTAAAGCTGCTGACGGAGGGGAAGCTCGAGTTCCAGCCGCTTCCGGCGGCCGCGGTCGTCGGGACGTTCGAGATGTTCGACGCCGTGAAGACGGGTGTGCTCGACGCCATGCACTGCTTCAGCAACTACGGGGCCGTCAGGCTGCCCGCCACGGCATTCCTTCCCTCGTATCCCTGGCGCTGGACCGGCCGGACCAGTGGGAGACGTGGTTCTACGAGCTGGGGGGAATCCAGATCGCGCGGAAGGCGTACCAGGCCCACAACATGTTCTACGTAGGACCGATCCAGCACGACCTGAACCTGATTCACTCCAAGGTCCCCATCCGCTCCTTCGAGGAGTTCAAGGGGAAGAAGATCCGTTTTCCGGGCGGGATGATCGCCGAGATCTTCTCGTACGCCGGGGTGTCCACCGTGATCCTCCCGGGCGGCGAGGTGTACCCGGCGCTGGAGAAGGGGGTCCTCGATGCCTCGGACTACACCGGCCCGGCGGTGAACTACGGCCTCGGCTTCGCCGAGGTCGCGAAGTACATCATCATGGGGCCGCCCACGACACCGTGCCTCCACCAACCGGTGGACCTCATGGACCTCACGGTCAACATGGCAAAGTGGAACGCACTGCCGAAGCACGTCCAGGAGATGGTGATCGCCGCGACGCGCCAGCACTCGTGGGACCACTACGCCTACATCCAGAAAGAGAACATCGCGGCCTGGGACAAGTACAAGGTCAAGGGGGTCCAGATCATCCGGCTCTCCGATGTGGACATCCAGAAGTTCCGGCGGTACGCCATTCCCATGTGGTTCAAGTGGGCCAAGAGGGACCCGCTGGCCCGGGAGGCGTTCGCGTCCCAGCTCGCGTTCATGAAGACGTTCAACGTCGGGTACATCACGGACTCGATGCTGGTCGACATCGACGGGAAGACGAAGCTTACCCTCTAGTCCCGGCTCCAGCTGCGCAACGGGGCCTTTGTAACGAGAGAGTCGAGTAGCGCGCGCGCTGCCTGTGCCACCTGATCCACGGCACGATTGAAGGCGACGTCGTTTGCTTTGGAAGGCCGTGTGGAGCCGCTCAGCTTTCGGACGAACTGCAGCGAGGATGCCCGGACCTCATCGTCCGTCGCCGGTGGCTCGAAGTTGTGCAGAGTCTTGATGCTTCGACACATGAGAAGCTCCCTATTGTGGCGTTAAGCGGGCGAGATAGTCGCCCGCGACGCTGCCGCGGGCCAGTAGCTCGGCATCGTAGCCAGCCGCTCGCGCGCAGATGCTCAGCACGTTGAAATTGATCCAGAGCCATGGGAAGGGCTTGCCGATGAGCGAGCGGTATTTGAGCTGGAATTCGCCCTCGCCAGCGTATCTCAGGGGCGAGGAAATCACACGAGGAGACGTGGAATCCAACAAGATTTGACCGCGAAGACCGAGCCGGTGCTTGAGCAGAGCCAGAAGCTCCCGCAAACGCTCCAACGTGCCCGTCAGGCCTATGGTGTGTTGAAGGAAGATGATCGTTTCGAATGCGCCTTGATCGATCGTAAAGATGTCAGCCTGGTAGACCTGGTCCAGGCCCCGGCGCTTCATCAGGTCGACGAGGGCTTGTTCAATGTCGACGGAGACGACGTCAAATCCGGCTTCGCGGAGCAGCAGGCTGTGTCGCCCCGCCCCAGCTCCAGCATTCAGAACGCGGCCCTTGCATGATGCAAGAGCCAGGTCTTCAAGGCTCTTGAGGCGTTTGAGCGGCTCGAAACCCTCGGATGAGCTCTTGCGGTGGAAGGGTCCGTACGTTCCGCGGACGTAGAAGCGCACCGCGCGTTGTCGAGTCCAGTGATCGTTGAGGGCACGCGCGTAGGGCTCGAAGGGCTCGGTCAGAGGGGCGGGCCGAAGCCACCGAGGTAGCCGAAGGTGCTCGGTCAGCGCCAGCGCGCGAAGGCCCAGCCGCCGCCCGTCCCGGCCGGCGTGCGGTAGACGGGGACGTAGTCGAGGAGCTCCATCTTCAGCCGGGCGCGCTGCATTGCTCCACCGAGCGCCACCCAGTTCAACGTCTCCGAGCCGGCGGAGTGCAGCCGGTGGCGCGGGATCGAGCGCAGGGCCGCCGCGTCGTTCCGCTCGAGCGCCCCCAGCAGCCCGCGATCGAGCTCCTCGTCGACCACGAAGTGGCTCAAGCCTCCCGAGGCGATGACGGCGACCGACGCGGACTCCTTCCATTCTTCGACCGCTGCGGCGATCGCTTCCCCCGTTGCGAAGGAGCGTCGGGGAGTCGGCTGGTTCGGCAGGTAGCAGGTGTTCTGGAACACCGGGAGAATCGCGCCGGGCTTGTTGTCGAACAGCCGCTTGATGACGAAGGCGAAGGCGTGCGGCAGCCCCTGCTCGCGCGGAGGCGTCTCGCGCACGTAGTCCAGCTCGCCTTGCTTCGTGGGATATCGTCGGGCCACGCGGCCGCCGTACGGCTGCTTCACGTAGCGCATGTGGGCGACGTCGAAGTCGTGCTCGATCAGGTACTCGATCAGGAAGCGGCCGAAGCGGCTCGCCACTGGCACGTCCATCGGAACGTCGCCGTACCCGCGCATGATCGCCTCGGCGACTTCGGGATCGCGCGTGCCCGGAGGCACCACGCGCGGGATCAGCGGCGCGCTCTCGCCCCAGTAGACCGCCAGGGCGGGCATGTTGTCCTCGAAGAACCACTCGTCCTGATCGTCGCCGATGATCACCGTGATGTCCGGGTTGACGGCGCGCAGCGTGCTCGACAGCTCGTCGAGCGCGCGCTGGCAGGCCTCGGCCTGCGCCTTGAAGGGTTCCGACCCGCGATATTTCTCCCGCGCGTCCGGCGCGATGGAGTCCAGTGCTTCCTGGTACGGCATCACCAGGCCGTGCGGGGGAAAGGCGAGCTCGGGGTTGCGCTGGTCGTTTCGCGCGTACGAAGGCCAGAGCTCTCCGGGCAGCGTCAACATAGGCGTATGCGAGGTGCCGATGCCGAGAACTATGTCCGCCATATCTTCTCCGGGTCCAGGCCCATCGCCCGCCGGAAGGCCACACGGATTTCTTCGGGCTGGCCGGTGAGGAACGGGAAGTCTTTTCGCTGGGCGAGGCCCGGCGTCCGCTCGCGCTTCTCGCCTTCGGCGAGGGAGTAACCCTTGAGGAAGAAATCGCGGCCGATGATCGGCAGGCGCACGCAGATATTTTTCTCAGGATCGCGGATCACCGCCCTGGGCTCGCCGCCGCGGGCCACGAGCTCGGCCTCGTCCAGGATGGTCTTGCGCATCATGATGACGCCGCGGTCGCTCTGGCCCAGGTGCTCCTGGGTCCGGTCGGCGACCGTGCCCTGTCCGACCCACGCGACGAAGTCCTGATTCATGATGTGGGTCGTGATCCAGCGCCCGGTCCGTGGGTCCTTGATCGGGCTGTACCAGGAAGGGATCCGGTCCTGCGTGAAGGGCTCCATCTCGTTGGGTACCCGGTCGAAGAACCAGCCGACGCTCAGCATGTTCTGGTCGTCGATGGGCACGCGCCACTCGAAGTGACCCCCGGTGAAGAGACAGTTCGGCCAGAGACACGTGCGCCCGACCGTCCAGAGCTCGTCGCGCTCCGACTGGCCTTCGAGGATGCGCCGGTAGGTGAAGCCGTGCTCGAACTCGTCGAAGCCGATCTTCAAGTGCCTCGGCGGCTTGTCCCCGTCGAGGCGGTTCAGGGTGCGCGTCCAGTTCGAGTGCAGCCACTCGAAGTGCACGGGGTCGATGGAGTTCTCCTGGCACTGGAACCAGTTGCACGGGACTTCCGAGAACACGATCTGGACGAAGCCGTTCCGCCAGGTGAACGGCTCCCAGGTGGGCACGAGCGGCGCGGGTGGCGGCCCGAGGTACGCCCACACCAGGCCCGCCTTCGGCTCCACCGCGTAGGCCTTGAGACGCACGCGGTCCTTGAAGCGCGCTTCAGGATGCGAGACTTCCTCGAAGGGCTGGTCCAGACACCTGCCGGTGTGGTCCCACCGCCAGCCGTGGTAGTGGCAGCGCAGGCCGCAATCCTCGACCCAGCCATACGACAGATCCGCCCGTCGATGCGCGCAATGTCGGTCGACCAGGCCGTAGTTGCCCGTCCTGTCCTTGTACAGGACGAGATCCTCGCCCATGAGCCGGACCGGCTTGATCGGGTTGTCGTCCAGCTCGGCCACGGCGGCGATGGGCATCCAGTATCGCCGCAGCAGCTCGCCCATGGGCGTGCCCGCGCCGACCTCGGTCAGCCGCCTGTTCTGCTCCTCGCTCAGCACGGGCCCGATTCTACCTCCAGTTTGGGTATAGTGAGCACCACCGTGGCGGCTGACGCCCTCGTGCTGCACGGTGTGTCGCTGCGGCTGAGGATCTACTGACGGTGGCAACACGCACGGAGGCTCCAATGGACTTCGGCATCTTCACCATGTTCAGCACGCGCGAAGGCTCGACGCAGCAGCAGATCTTTCGGGAGTGGTTCAATCTGGCGCAGGAGGCCGAGGACGCGGGCCTCGATACCCTCTGGCTGGGCGAGTCGCATTTCAGGCCGCAGCGTGCCGTGCTCGCATCTCCGCTCATCGGCGCGAGCGCCGTCGCGGCCCGTACGAAGCGCATCCGGGTCGGCCTGGCCGTGCAGGTGTTGCCGCTGGCCAACCCGCTGCGCGTGGCGGAAGAGGCGGCGATCGTGGACCACATCAGCGAGGGCCGCTTGATCTTCGGCGTGGGACGGAGCTCGTTTCTGGAGTCCTATGAGGGCTACAACGTCGATTACGCCGAAAGTCGAGCGCTCTTTCTCGAGTCGCTGGAGATCATCCAGAAGGCGTGGCTCGAGGACACCTTTTCCTATACCGGCAAGTACTACGACTTCCACGACGTGCAGCTCGTCCCCAAGCCTTATCAGAAGCCCCATCCGCCGATTCGCGTCGCCGTGGAGAGCCGGGAGACGTTCGCCCTGGCCGGACGGCTCGGCTTCCCGATCTTCATCCGGTATCAGATGGACGTTCCCGAGCTGCAGGATTTGCTGAGGCAGTATCGGGATGCGCGCCTGGCCGCGGGATCCACCGGTCCGAACGACGTGATCTTGCAGATCGCCGCCTATGTGGCGGATACGGCCGACCGGGCGCGCGCGGAGCCCGAGGCGAGCACGATGCGCCAGCGGCGTCTGGTGCAGGCGGCTCTACATCGTGCCGCCGACCCCGAGGCGTTCGAACGGCTCAAGCGCCTCGCCGAGGTCAGCTACGACGAGGTGCTCCCGCGGGTCGCCTACGGAACACCGGAAGCCGTGGTGGAGCGCATCGAGGAATTCCGGCAGGCGCTGGGAATCACGGGCGTCTCGCTAGACGTGAATCCCGGTGGCCAGATTCCCTATGACCGCGTCGTGCACTCGATCCGCCTGCTGACCGAGAAGGTCATCCCGAAATTCAAGTGACGCGAGGCGAACCAACGACCGATCAGGAATCATCCGGTTCGTCAGCCTAATCGAGCGAGTCCGTCCGGTAAACATGCGCGGTATCAGGGTGTTGCATGGCCACCGGAAATGGCCCGCTCCTTGCGGTTTCCCTCAGCAGGGGACCCAGAATGTCCGGTAGTTTCACACGCCACGATCGCTTCAATCCACGTCCGGGCGCCGGTATGCCCTTCGCGCCGGCGCCGACCGAGTCGACCCGGGACGTCACCAACCATCGCGCCCGGTTGGAAGCACTCCTGGAGATCAGCCGCGAGCTGTCTCGGATCCAACCACTGGAGTCCCTGCTGGGGAAGATGGCTGAGGCGTGCGGGCAGCTTCTTGATTCGGACTCGGTCGGCATCCGTGTGCGGGACGGTGACGACCTGGTGCTCGCGGGCGCGTATGGCGCCTCTGCCGACGCCATGTCCACCCCGCGGCTCAAGATGGGTGAGAGCCTGTCGGGAGTCGTTGCCGTGAGTGGCGAGCCCCTGGTGGTCTGGAATCCCGCAGACGATCCTCGGTTGACGCCGGCGCACCGGGAGGCGTATCGACGTTACCGAGCCTTTCTCGGCGTGCCCCTGACGGTGGGAGCGCAGGTGCTGGGCGTTCTGAGTATCAGGACGCGGCGAGAGTACGGGTTCTCCCTGGAGGATCTGCACATCGTCGGGGCGTTTGCGGCCCAGGCGGCGATCGCGCTGGAGAACGCCCGGCTCTACCGGCAGACCGAGGAACGCGCGGAGAAGCTGGAGACCTTCAGCGCGCTGACGGGTCTCATGACTTCGGCCGGCAACAGCCCGCGGGTCATCGAGGCCGTGGCGCAGGCCGCCACCACCCTGCTCGGCGCCGCCATGGCGCGCGTCTGGGTCGCGGATCCTCTGGGCCGTGTGCTTCGCGATCAGGGGAGCTCCCGAGTCGGTCCTGAGCTGGAACAGCTGGCGACGGAGCTTCGCGTCATCCGCTACGGCGAGGGGTTGATCGGGCCGATCGTTGAATCGCGGGTCCCCGAGTACATCTTCGACATCGGCCAGGATTGCCGATTGCTGAATCCGCGCCTCACGACCGAGGCGGGCCTGCGAGGTTTTGCTGGCCTTCCGCTCATCGCCGGCGATCTCCTCGTGGGCGTTCTCGCGATCTTCTTTCGTGGCGAACGCCGCTTCACGGCAGAGGACAAGGAACTGATGCGCCTGCTGGCCAATCAAGCCGCCATCAGCATCCACAACGCCCGTCTGCTGGAGGAGTCCAAGCATCACCAGGCCCGGCTCGAGGCACTCCTGAGCGCCAGTCGCGAGCTCTCGGGGATTCAACCGGTCGTGTCGTTGCTCAAGCGCATCGCCGAAGCGTGTGGACGCCTCTTGGGATCGGAGTCGGTGGGGTTCCGACTCATGGAAGGCGATGAGCTCATCGTCAGCGGGTCGTGGGGCGACAACGACGAGATCATGCTCGCACCTCGCCTCAAGATCGGCGAGAGCCTCAGCGGGATGGTCGCGGCGCGTGGAGAGCCTCTGGCGATCACAGACCTTGCGAACGATGCACGGCTTCTTCCGGCCCATCGCGAGGCCAATCGCCGGCTCGGCTACCGAGGCATGCTCGTCATCCCGGTCAAGGTCGGTGAGCGCGTCGTGGGAGTGCTGAGCATCCGCACCCGACGGGAGGAGGGCTTCTCCGCGGAAGATCTCACGATCGCGACGGCGTTCGCTTCCCAGGCCGCGGTCGCGCTGGAGAACAGCCGCCTCTACCAGGAGACGCAGCGGGCCTACGACGAGCTCTCCGAAACCCAGGACCAGCTCACCCAGGCGAGGAAGATGGAGGCGGTGGGGCGCCTGGCGGGCGGCATCGCCCACGACTTCAACAATCTCCTGACGGTCATGACCGGGCGCAGCCAGCTCCTGCTCCGCCGGCTCACGACGGAGGATCCGGTGCGCGCGGAGATCGAGCTGATCGAGAAAACCGCGAACCGGGCCGCCGACCTGACTCGCCAGCTGCTCGCGTTCAGCCGTAAGCAGATCCTTCAACCGACGGTCATGAATCTCAACGCCGCGGTTGCCACCATGAGTGAGATGCTGCGGCGAATGATTGGTGAGGATGTTCTTCTGGTCACCGCGCTCGACCCGTCGCTCGGGTGGGTCCAGGCCGACCCGAGCCAAATCGAGCAGATCGTCATCAACCTGGCGGTGAACGCCCGGGATGCCATGCCGAAGGGCGGGCGACTCACACTCGGGACGGCGAACGTCGAGCTGGAGGGTGCCTACGCTCGGGCCCACGTCGGGGCGCATCCGGGTCCCCACGTCATGCTCGCGGTGAGCGACACGGGAGTCGGCATGGACGCGGACACCCGGACGCGGATCTTCGAGCCCTTCTTCACCACCAAGGGGCCCGGCAAGGGGACAGGGCTGGGCTTGGCGACCGTCTACGGGATCGTGAAGCAGAGCGGTGGCCACATCTGCGTCTACAGCGAGCTCGGTCAAGGCACGGCGTTCAAAATCTACCTGCCGCGCGTTGACCCGGCGGCCGACCCCGTGGAGCCGGGCGGACTGCTGGCTCACGTGGCCCAGGGCCGTGAGACCATTTTGCTCGTGGAGGACGAGGGGGCAGTCCGGGAGCTCGCGCGAGATATTCTCGAGGCCAACGGCTACGCGGTGCTCGAGGCGCGTCATGGCGACGAGGCCCTCGCGATCTGTGAGCGCCATTCCGAAGCGATCCACCTGATGCTGACGGACGTCGTAATGCCGGGCATGAACGGGCGCGAGCTGGCCGAGCGGCTTGCGCGGCTCCGGCCCGAGACGAAGGTGCTGTATATGTCCGGTTACACGGACAATGCCATCGTCCTCCATGGAGTCCTGAATGGCCGCGCGGTCTTCCTCCAGAAGCCCTTCACTCCTGACGCTCTCGCGCGCAAGGTCCGCGAAGTCCTCTCTCTCTGAGGCGAGCGACCGCGGAGTATACTAGGCCGCGATGAGCGCACCGGGCTTTCGTCTCTACGACCCCACCGCCGAGCCGCGCATTGTCGCTGAGCGCCTGGCGCCGAGGCTCGCGAGCCTCGCCGGAAAGCGCGCGGGCATTCTCGACAACGGCAAGGCCAACGCGGGCACGCTGATGCTCGCGGTGACGAAGATTCTCCAGGAGCGCTACGGCGTCGCCGAGGTGATCAAGCGCGAGAAGCCGGTGGCCGGCCCTCCGGTCCCCGAGGTCCTCGCCGCGCTTTCGCAGTGCGACTTCGTGCTGGTCGGCAGCGCCGACTGAGGGTCCTGCACGTCGTGGAGTATCCACGGCGCAATCTTGTTAGAGCAGCGCGGTGTTCCCACGGCCGTCATGGGCACCTTCGAGTTCGAGGCGCTCGCGAAGCTCGAGGCGAAGAACCGCGGCATCGAGGAGCTGCCGCTCGCCCTCGTCCCACACCCCCTCGGGGGCATCCATGAGGACGAGGTGGTCCGCAAGGCCGACCTCGCCCTCGAGTCCGTCCTGAAGGCGGTGACCCGCGCATGAGCGAGCTCGGCCCGGCGGCGACGATCTTCGACTTCCCCGGTACCCATGAGGAGATCGACGCCCTTTATCAAGAGCGCGGCTGGACCGACGGGCTGCCGATCGTCCCGCCGACCGAGGTGGCGGTGCGCGAGCTTCTCCGCTGGACCGATCGCGATCCCCGTGAAGTCCTGGGCGTGCTGCCGCCGCGCCAGGGCGAGGCCACCGTCGAGCGCATCGCCGCCAACGCCGTCATGGCCGGCTGCCGGCCGGAATACCTGCCCGTGGTTCTCGCCGGCATCGAGGCGCTGGCCGACCCGCTGTTCAACCTCGACGCCATCCAGTCCACGACCCACCCGGTGGCGCCGCTCCTGGTGGTCAACGGACCGATCGCGCGCGAGATTGGACTCAACGCCGGATACAACGCGTTCGGCCAGGGCTTCCGGGCCAACGTCACGATAGGCCGGGCGGTGCGGCTGGTCCTGATGAACGTGGGCGGGGGCCTGCCCGGCATTGGCGATCGGGCCACCCAGGGAAGCCCTGCCAAGATCGCCCACTGCGTCGCGGAGAACGAGGCCGAGAATCCGTGGGAGCCGCTGCACGTCGAGGCCGGGCTCCCGGCTGACGTGAGCGTCGCGACCGTCTTCGGCTGCGAGGGCCCCACAACATCCAGGACCACTTCAGCGCGACCGGTCTCGGTGTGCTCCTGACCGTCGCCGGCGCCATGGGCCAGG
>Ga0184639_10001022_pt1 | contig 11705 bp, 10 predicted proteins | sample PLM31_170_b2_FD_133155 | JGI IMG/M metagenome (GOLD analysis project Ga0184639, IMG submission 133155) | Groundwater sediment microbial communities from an aquifer in East River, Colorado, USA - PLM3-1_170_b2 | ecosystem: Environmental > Terrestrial > Soil > Riparian zone | place: USA: East... | reverse complement strand
ACGCCCGCGCGGTCCACGTCGAGCACGACGGCGACGCCGGCCAGCGGGTAATCAATCGAATTGCGGATGCGCAACTTATGGTAGCCGCCGCGGCGGCCGGCCGTGCGCGCGGGCAGGTAGGCGGCGGTAACAAGTTCGTCGCGGCCCAGCGCGATGCGATCCATGCCGTCGTTCTTGTAGAACTTGGCGATCGGCAGCCGCCGCACGCCGCGCGGCCCGGCCATTTCAATTTCGGCGTCGAGCGCGAGCAGCGCGGGCGCCGAATCACCCGACCACACGGCCCAGCAGCGCTTCCCGCCCGGCGCCACGTGGCAAACGTCGCCGTCCTTTTTCAGGCAGAAGCCGAGCGATTTGCGCCAAAAGTAGGACTGGTTGTACCAGAGGCAGCGCGTCTCGAGGCACAGATTGCCGCCGAGCGTGCCCATGTTGCGTTGCAGAGGCCCCGCGATGGTGGCCGCCGCGCTCGCGAGCACCGGATAGTTCGCGCGCACGACAGGCGACTCGACGATTTCGGTCAGCGTGGTGAGCGCGCCAATGCGCAGCGCACCCGCCGAGGCATACGTGATGCCATGCAGCGCGCGGATGGGCTTGACGTCCACGAGCACCCGCGGCGCAAAGAGCTTCATCTGCAGGTTGGGGACGACGTCGGTGCCGCCCGCGATGATCATGGCCTCGGGACCATGCTCCGCGAGCATGCGCACAGCTTCTTCGACCGTGGCCGGACGCGCGACGCGGCAGGCGGGCATGGTCATCGCGCGCCTCCGTTACCGCTTAGCTTTTTCTGCTTTTCGCGCAGCGCTGCTAGAACTTTCTCCGGCGTGATGGGCAGCGAATTGATGCGCACGCCGACCGCATCGTAGATGGCGTTGGCAATCGCGGGGATCGTGGCCGCCAGCGAGCCTTCGCCTGCTTCCTTCGCGCCAAACGGCCCTTCGGGGTCGTTGCTCTCCACAATGATGGACTCGATTTCCGGCGTCTCGAGCGTCGAAGGAATGCGGTATTCGAGCAGCGTGGGGTTCATCAGCCGGCCGTTGTTCCAGACCATTTCTTCCTGCAGCGCCTGGCCGAGGCCCATGTACACGGAGCCTTCGATCTGGCCCTTGACCGTCAGCGGGTTCAGCGCGCGCCCGCAATCGTGCGCGGCAACGATGCGGTGCACGTGGACGCGGCCGGTTTCGGTGTCCACCGAGACTTCGGCCACCTGCGCGCTGTAGCTGTACGAGGGCGAGGGGCCGACGCCCGCGCCCTTGAACTTGCCGCCGCGCGCGTCTTCCGGCGGCGCGTAGGTGCCTTTGGCAACGAGGGCACCACGGAACTCCATCGCCACGGCTACGCCTTCTTCAAACGGGAGCTCGACGCCCGCGACGTTCTTCGAGGTGATGCGGTCCTCGCGCGCGACAAAGTCGGATGCATCGCACTTGTACTTCTGCGCGAGCGCTTCAAAGATTTGTGTCCGCATGTTGCGCGCTGCGTCGAGGCACGCGTTGCCAGCCATGAACGTCACCCGGCTCGAATAGCTCCCCAGGTCCACCGGCGTCAGCTCCGTATCCGCGGCGACCAGCTTGATGCGCGCAGGACGCACGCCGAGCTCCTCGGCAACGATCTGCACCTGGATCGTGTCCGAGCCCTGGCCGATCTCGGATGCGCCGGTATAGAGCGTCACCGCTGCGTCGCGGTCGATCTTGATGTGCACGGTGGTGTGCGGCATGTTCGAGCGCACGATGGGGTTGGCCGCGCCGCTGACGTAGTGGCTGCACGCGATGCCCACGCCGCGGCCGTAGGGCAGCTTGCCGTGCTTCTCCGCCCAGCCGGAACGCTCCTGGGCTTTCTCGATGCACTCCGGAAGGCCGTAGCTCGTCACGCGCAGGCCGTTCGCGGTGAAGCACGGCGCCTTCAGCAGATTGCGGCGGCGCAGATCGGCGGGATCGAGCCCTGCGTCGTGCGCCAGCGCGTCGAGCATGGCTTCAAACGCGAAGCGCACATTCACCGTGCCGTGGCCGCGCATCGCGCCGCAGGCGGGCTTGTTGGTCAGGACGCGGTAGCCGTCGTAGCGCACGTTCGAGATGTCGTAGATCGCGCCGAGCAGCGCGCCCGAATAAAGCACGGTCACGGGGCCGTAGCCGCAATACGCGCCGCCATCCTGCACGACGCGCGCGGCGACCGCGCTGATCCTGCCGTCGCGCGTCAGTCCCATTTTCAAATCCACGATCGTGATCGGCCGGCCGCGGTGCGCGTAGAAAACTTCTTCACGCGTGTAGGTGATCTTCACCGGCCGCTTCGCTTTTTTCGCCAGGACGGCCGCGGCCACTTCCAGCGGGATGATTTCGCTCTTGCCGCCGAACCCGCCGCCCACGAACGGCTTGATCACGCGGATCTGGCTCATGGGCATCTCGCAGACTTCCGAGAGCGTGCGGTGCAGATAAAACGGCACCTGCGTCGAGGAATGTACGGTGAGCCGCCCGTCGGGCGCCCAGATCGCGAGCGTCGCGTGCGGCTCCATCGCCGCGTGCGTCACTTCACCGGCGTAGTAGCGCTCTTCGCGCACAAACGCAGCATCAGCGAAACCTTTTTCCGGGTCGCCGAAGACGTGGTGATATTCCTTCTCGATGTTGTGCGGCTTGGTCTCGTGGATCCAGTGCTCGGCGGCTTGCATGGACTTGAGCGGGTCGAAGTGCGCGGGCAGAATCTCGTAGTCCACTTCGATCAGCTCCAGCGCCTGCTCGGCAATCTCCGCGCTCGTGGCGGCGACGGCGGCGACGTTGTCGCCGATATAGCGCGCCTTGTCGATCGAGAACACGCACTCGTCGTGGCCGATCGGCAGGATGCCGTAAGGAGTGGGCGCGTCGCGGCCCGTGGCAACCGCCTTCACGCCGAGCAGCGCTTCGGCCTTCGACGTGTCGATGCTGCGGATGCGCGCGTGCGCGTGCGGCGAGTGCAGAATCTTCGCGTAGAGCATCCCGGGGACGGCGAGGTCGTCGGTGTACTTGCCCAGGCCGGTGACCTTCGCCGGCGCGTCGGTCATCGGGAGCGGCTTGCCGATTACGGAGTACGACGCCACGCGCTACCTTCCCACCGTGGCTGGCGGCGTGGCGCGCGCGGCGGCGCACTCGATCGCCAGCTTCACCGCCTCGTAGATTTGCATGTAGCCCGTGCAGCGGCAGAGGTTGGAGGAGAGCGCGTCGCGGATTTCCTCAAGCGGGGGGTTCGGATTGCGGTCGAGCAGCGCCTTCGTCGCGATCAGGAAGCCCGGCGTGCAATAGCCGCACTGCGCGCCGCCCGATTCGGCAAAGCCCTGCTGCACCGGCTCGAGCTCGCCGGTCGGCGCAATGCCCTCCACCGTCGTGATCTCGCGCTCCTGGTAGCAGGACGCGATGGTCACGCAGGAGAGCATCGGTATGCCGTCCACGAGCACCGCGCAGCAGCCGCAACTCGAATCGTCGCAGCCGCGCTTCGAGCCCGTCAGGCCGAGGTCTTCGCGCAGCACATCGAGCAGCAGCTTATCGGGCGGCGCAGCAACTTCGTGCCACTCGCCATTCACTTTCAGGCAGATGAGTTCTTTGGTCATTTGCTAGCGCTCAGCCGTCAGCGGTCAGCCCTCAGCACTCAGCCGTCAGTTCACAAAACTGGCGCTTCACTTCCCGCGGCTCAATCTGCAAATCGTCCATCAATAGCCAAAATCCGCGGGCGCAGAATGTGCATGCTCACGCACGCCCAGTGCTTCCACGCGGCACGCACCCAGCAGGTTCATGTACGCGCAGCGGTCCGGGACTCCGTTGACCCAGCGCGCGAGCCAGCGCTCGAACTCTTCGAGCTCGCGGCTCTGCTCGTGGTACTGGCTGAAGAACGCGTGGTCGCGCCCGTAATGGCCCTGCACCGGCGACGGGTGCGCGCCCCAGGGCTCATGGACCACGGCGGTGACGAAGAGGCCCGGGATCAGCGTGCGGTTCGGGTCCGACGCGATTACCTCGGGCGCGACGATTTCTTCCGCGACGACAATCACTTTGCGCGACGCTCGCGCGCCATCCACGGCCACACCCAGGTTGCCCCAGAGGTGCGCGTTGCCGAACTCGTCGGCGCGCTGCACGTGGATGATGGCCACGTCGGGCTTGATCGCGCGCACGGCAATGAGCTTCTCCTCATTCACCGGCGAGGGAAACTCGCGCAGATTGCCGTTTTTCTTGAGCAAATCGCTGCCCAGCGTCGAATACGTGGGCATGAACGGCACACCCATCGCGCCGGCGTGGAGCCCCAGGGCCAGCGTGAAGTTCGAGTAGTCCACCATCTGCACGGGCCGTGGGATATCGCGCTCGACGGCGCGGCGAAAGCAGTAGCCCACACCGGCCGAGACGTTGCCCACCCACGCCGCCATCACGCGCGTGACGCAGCCCGCGCCGATCAACTGGTCGAACAGGATGTCGGAGATCGGCCCCACAAGCGTGAGGTCGCGAAGGCCCTGGCGGATGATCTCGTGCCCGGCGGCAAACGGGATCATCTGCTCGAGCTGCGCGCCCATCAGCACCATCGAGCCCGGCATCACGTGCCGCGCAACGGCTTCCTTGATCGTGACGAGTTTTGATGTGCCTGCCATTTTCATCTCAGCGCCTCACCGGCCGACCCAGACCGGCGCGCGCTTCTCCAGGAACGCGCGGATGCCTTCGCGCGCGTCCTCGGTCTGCATCAATTCGTTCAGGTAGAGCTGCTCGATCCCCCGCAGGCTGGCTTCGAAATCGAAGCCGATGCGGTCACGCAGCGCCTGGCGCGTCATGCGCAGCACGAGCGGGCTCAGACTTCCCAGCTCGCGCAGCAGCGATTCCACTTCGGCAGCCAGCCGGTCGTCGGGCACAAGCCGCGTGACCAGGCCCAGAGCCTGCGCTTCGCGCGCGGAAATCGAGCGGCCGGTCAGAATCAGGTCGTAGGCCGCGCGCGGGCCCGCGAGTCGCGGCAGCGTGAGGAGCGCGACCGGCGGGAAGCAGCCGAGCTTGATCTCCGGCTGGCCGAACTGCGCCGATTCGGTGGCCAGCACGAAATCGCAGAACGTGGCCAGCTCCATGCCGCCGCCCAGACAATGGCCGTGCACGGCTGCAATCGTGACGCAATCGGAGCGATGGAGCTGCCGCACGACGTCGTGGAATGCGGCCAGCATTTTCGCAACACGGTCGGGCGTGTGATCGCGGACTTCGGCGCCCGCAGAGAACGCTTTCGGCCCCGCACCCTGGAACACGATGAAGTCGCACTGATCCGCAAGGTGGACGAGCGCGGCGCCGAGCTCGCGCATCATCGGGATGTCTAGGATGTTGAGCGGCGGCCGGTCGAGCGTTACGACCGCGGTGCGGCCTTCGGTGACGACGTGGACGGTGGCGCTTCGTGTGGCGGGCGTGTTCATGCCTTCGTCCAGAAGCGCTCGGGATCGATTTCGCGCATCACGGCGAGCTCGGCGCCGATGGGCGCAGGCGTCTCGGCCAGCTCGTCCGCCACGCGCAACGTCCAGCCGGTATTGCTGAGCACGTCTTCGACGCGCACGCCGGGATGTGTGGAAGCGAGATACGCTTCGCCATCAGGCGTGAAGCGCAGCACGCCCATCGTCGTGATGATGGCCGAAGGCCCCGAGCGCGCGGGCAGGCCCTGCGTGCGCCGCCAGGAATCGCCCGAGCCGAAGCCGGGCGAGGTGATGTGCTTGACGCGCTCGACTAGGCGCGCGCGGCTGTGCTCGAGCAGCACCACGGTGCGCTGCGCGAGGCACGCGATATCGCACGCGCCCCCGGAGCCGGGCAGGCGCGTGGGCAGGCCGTTGCGCTCGCCCCAGGTGGAGTTCAAGTTGCCGAAGCGGTCCGCTTCCGCCGCGCCCAGAAAGCCCACGTGCACGCGGCCCTGCTGCAGGAGCCCCATGACGTCGAGCATCGTGCCGCAGAGCGTGGCGCCGCGCAGGTTCGGCGGGTCCGCCATGGTGTAGAGCAGCGTCGGCGCGGGCGTTTCGCGGATCACGCCGTTTTCATAGAGGCCCACCGCCGCGGGCGCATGCGTGCGCTTGGCGACAATGAACGCGAGCATCGGCAGCCGCATGCCGACGAAGACCGTCTCCGCGTCGTGGATTTCGCGCGCCGCGGCGGCCACCATCAGCTCGCCCCGCGAATAGCGCGCCTGCGTCTTGTCCTGAACGGGCGTGGACATCGTTTGCCGCCGCTACGTGATTCCCTTTTCCGCAATCCACTTCGGCTCGGTGGCCTGGATTTCGTTGACGAGCTTCACGTCTTCGGGCTGCGGCAGCATCTCGCGCAGGTACTCCGTGTGCTCGCGCTCGGAGAGCAGCTCGCCGGTGACGCCGTACGGCTGGTTCGCGAACTCGCCGATGTGCCGGTTGAACTTCAGGTCGGGCACGTAGAGCTTCGGCTGGCCCGGCGGCACGCTCTTGTTGATCTGCTCCATGAGCTTGCAGCACTCCAGGTAGTAGAGGTAGCGGTTGTGCTCGTTCATGTGCTCGAGGTCCGGGGCCTCCTTGGCCTGCGGCTCGTCGTAGCGGCCCTTCAAGCCCCAGACGTAGAACCAATGCGCGGAATTCGAGTGGTCCACGCCGAAGAGGTCGTAGCTCACCGGGATCCACTTGTTGATGTATTTCTGCACGACCGCGAGCGGCACCACGCCCGCTTTCACGATGCGCTTCACGCCTTCCTGGCCCGTGCCCAGGTGGAACGATTCTTCCTTGAGCATGGGGATCATGGACTGCGCGAGCGGCGCAAAGCCCGAGTAGCTCAGCATGGTGAGCTGGAACTTGCCGTCGCGGTCCACGAAGTCCGTGTAGGTGAAAAAGTCGAGCCAGTTGACCACGTCCTGGTTGAACGCGCCGAGCAGCCGCTTCTGCTCGAACGCGCGCCGCTCGAGCATCTTCTGCGCCTCGACGCGGCCGCCGTAGCCGAAAAAGTTGATCAGCAGGTGACACATCTGCCAGCCGTGGCGCATCTCTTCGGTCACCACGCGGCAGAGCGATTGCCGGTCGTGCTCCGAGGGCGAGGTCTCGAACAGGCGCCGCTGTTGCTCCACCGACGCGAACTCGGTGTCGCCCTGATAGACGATCAGGTTGAGCAGCGCGTCGCGCATGCGCTGGTCGGGAATCTGGATAACCTTCTCCCACTTCGGGCGGCCTTTGAAGGCGCCGAATTCGATCTCGTTCGAGCGCGTCGGCCCGAACTTGGCCTCGAACTGATAGTTGACGACCTCAGGGTAGGCCACGCCGATGTCTTTCTGCCAGACGCGGAACAGGTCCACCCAATCGTCAAACGTCGAAATGCGATGTGCGCGCATGATGGCGACTCCTCCTGGTTTCCTTCCCGCCTGCCAAACTCTTCCTTTGCCCCGCGCAAAACGCTAGCGACCGCGGAAGCGCGGCGCGCGCTTCTCGAAAAACGCGCGAATGCCCTCGCCGCAATCTTCGGAGGGAAAACACTTCATCTGCGTCTCGGCCTCGAACTCAAGCGCGCGCTCGAGCGCCGCGCGGTCGGACTCGAACAAAACTTTCTTGATGGCGCGCACTGCGAGCGGCGGCGCCTGCGCCAGGCGCTCGGCCAGCGCGCGCGTTTCCGCGGCGAGCTGCTGGGCGGGCACAACGCGGTTCACCGCGCCGATGCGCTCGGCAGTCTTCGCATCAATCATCTCGCCCGTGTAGAACATCTCCGCCGCGCGCGCGGGGCCCACCAGCCGCGGCAGCAGATACGTGCCGCCAAAATCAGGAAACAGCCCGACGCAGGCGAAATTCTGCCCAAATGTGGCCTCATCGGAGGCGATGCGGATGTCGCACGCGAGCGCCAGGTTCATCCCCGCTCCTGCCGCGGGGCCATTCACCGCGGCGATGGCGGGCTTCGGCATCGTGCACAGCGTGAGGATCGCGTCCATCCCCGCGCGCAGCAGCGGCTCGAGCTCGCGCCCGCCGCTGCGTTCGCGCGCCTCGCTGATCACAGCCAAGTCGCCGCCCGCGCAGAACGCACGGCCCGCGCCGGTCAGCACCACGACGCGCACCTCGGGGTCCGCGGCGACGCGCGCCAGCGCCGCGGAGATCGCCACGCTGAGCTCGGCGTTCAGCGCGTTCAGCCGGTCGGGCCGGTTCATGGTGAGCGTCGCAATCGCGCCCTCGCGCGATTCGAGCACCAGCGTAGCCGAGGCAGCAGGTTGTGTGGCGTTGGCCATGTTCACTATCCCAAGCGCTTCAGCACCACCGCGAGCTGGCGGAAGTACCGCAGCTTCGGCCCGCGGCCCGTGGCGTTCTGCCCGCTGGTCGAGGGCAGCACAAACACCTGCGCGCCATAGAGTGTTTCCTTCTGCAAACCCGCCTTGCAGGCGCGCTGCGCGAATTTTTCGTAGACCAGCTTGCCGTTGAACGCCACCACGCGCGGCGCGTACTGCTCGATCTTCTGCGCCAGCACGATGCGCCCCTCGGCGAACTCTTGCCGCGTAATGTCTTCGATCCCGCGCGTCGGGCGCTTCACCAGGTCCGTCAGGCCGATGCCAAATTCGATCAGCCGCTTGTCGTCGCGGCATTCGAGCGGCTCGGGCACGATGCCCGAGTCATAGAGCAGCGGCCAGAACTGGTTGCCGCGGCCCGCGTAATAATGGCCCACGCGCACCGAGCGCTCGCCGGGATTGAAGCCGATGAGGATCAGCTTCATCTTCGGCCGCAGATAATCGGGCAGCGTGCGCATTTATGCCAGGTTCACCCAGACGCTCTTCACCTGCGTGTAATGCTCGAGCGCGTGCATGCTCAACTCGCGCCCGTAGCCGCTCATCTTGTAGCCGCCGAAGGCCGCCGCGGGATCGTAATTGTTGTACGTGTTGATCCACACCGTGCCGGCCTGGAGCTTGCGCGCCACGCGGTGGGCCTTGGCGATGTCGCGCGTCCAGACCGCCGAAGCCAACCCGTAGGGCGTATCGTTCGCCATGCGCACAGCGTCGTCCACGTCGCCGAATTCGATTGCGGCCAGCACCGGCCCGAAGATCTCCTCGCGCGCAATCGTCATGTCGTTGCTTACGCCGTCAAAAATCGTGGGTTGAACGAAGCAGCCTTTGCCGTTGCCGACCTGGGCGCGTTCGCCGCCGGCAACGAGCTTCGCGCCTTCGGCCTTGCCCTTCTCGATGTAGCCGAGCACCGTCTGCATCTGCCGCTCGCTGACGAGCGCGCCGAACCGCGTCTTGGGGTCGAGCGGGTCGGCGGGCTGCAGCTTCTTCGCGCGGTCTACCAGCTTCTGCATGAAGTCGTCGTGTATTTTCTTTTCCACGAACAGCCGCGAGCCGGCGGCGCAGACTTCGCCCTTGCCGTAGAAGATGCCGATCGTGGCGCCCCGCACCGCGGCGTCGAGATCGGCGTCCGCGAAAACGATGTTGGGCGACTTGCCGCCGAGCTCGAGCGTGACGCGCTTCAGCGTGTCGGCGGAGTCGCGCAGAATGTCCTGCCCCGTGCGCGTTTCGCCGGTGAAGGCAACCTTGGCCACGGCGGGATGCCGCACCAGCGCCTTGCCCAGGACCGCGCCCGGGCCCGTGATAACGTTCACCACGCCATCGGGCAGACCGGCTTCCTGGCAAATCTCGGCGAAGCGCAGCGCGGTGAGCGGCGTCCAGCTTGCGGGCTTGAGCACAATCGTATTGCCCGCGGCCAGCGCCGGCGCCACTTTCCACGACGCCAGCAGCAGCGGGAAATTCCACGGCACAATCGCAGCGACCACGCCCAGCGGCTCGCGCAGCGTGTAGTTGAGGAACGGCCCGCGGACCGGCACCGTCTCGCCGTGAATTTTCGTCGCCCAGCCGGCGTAGTAGCGGAAGACTTCCGCCACCATGGGCATGTCAACCTGGCGCGACTCGAAGATGGGTTTGCCGTTGTCGAGCGTTTCGAGCGTGCCCAGCTCTTCATTGTATTTATCGATCAGGTCGCCGACCTTCCAGAGCAGCTTGCCGCGGTCGGAAGCGCTCATCTCCGCCCACGGGCCGGATTCAAACGCCTTGCGCGCAGCCTGAACGGCCGCGTCGGCGTCGCGCTCGTCGCCCTCGGCGATCGTGGTGATCGTTTCACCCGTGGCGGGATTGACGGTGGGGAACGTCTTCCCCGAAGCCGCCTCCACCCACTTGCCGCCGATGAAGAGCTTGCCGGACTTCACCTGAACCTGCGCTGCCGTAGCCATCGTGCCCCCCGTTCATATCGCGCAAATCGCCGCGTTAGCCCGCCGCGCTCAGCGGCAGGTCACTTCCCCTTGAACTGCGGCTGGCGCTTTTCGACGTACGCGCTCAAGCCCTCTTTGGCATCTTCGCTGGTGAAGAGCAACTGCTGCAATTCGCGCTCGACACCCAGCGCTTCCGCAAACGGAATCTCCGAGCCGGTGACGACGGCGCGCTTGATACGGCCCACGGCGCGCGAAGCCTTGTTCGGCGGGCAGAACTGCTTCGCGTAGGCCATCACGTCGTCCCAGAACGTGTCGCGGTCGTAGATGTAGTGGACCAAGCCGAACTCGAGCGCCTCTTCAAAGCTGAACGTGCGGCCGGTGACCATCAGCTCGAGCGCCCGTGCGCGGCCCACCACGCGCGAGAGCCGCTGCGTCCCGCCGGTGCCCGGCAACACGCCGAGGTTCACTTCGGGCAGGCCGATCTTGCCGGCTTCTTCTTTGGCGATGCGGATGTCGCAGGCCAGCGCAATTTCGAGCCCACCGCCGACCGTGTGCCCGTTGAGCGCGGCGATGACGAGCTTCGGTGTCTGCTCGAAGCGCAAGAGCGTCTCATTGGCGTGCAGGCAGAAATAGTATTTGAACTGCGGGTCGGCCTTCGTCAGCATGGAGATGTTCGCGCCCGCGGAGAAGAATTTCTCGCCTGCGCCGCGCAGCACGATCACGTGGACCTTCTCGTCCATGCGCGCACGGAGAATGGCGTCGTCGAGCTGCTGCATCATCTCGTAGGTGTAGGTATTCGCCGGCGGGTCGTTCATTTCGACGATCGCAACGCCCTCCTCCACCCGGTAGTTCAGCAGTTCCTTTTGTTCGACTGCCTGCGTGGTGGCCATCGCTTGCCTCCGTTCGGAGAAATGAATTCGGAATTCTAGCCCGCGGCGCGCGCCGATTCGGCAGGCGCCCGCCGGCCGATCGCCACCGGCCGCAACCCGCGGCCCGCGTGCCCGTTGGCCACGCCCTCCAAGAAAATCGTCGCCAGAGTCTCGGCCAGATGCTCGGCCCGGGGATCAACGCGCGGGTTGTGCCATTTGTAGACCCAGTTCATCATGCCGAACAGGCTGAGCACGGCCACGCGCGGGTTCACGCGCCGCACGCGCCCCGTGCGCCGCATCTCATCAAACATGCGCCGCGCCATCTCGTAATAGCGCCGCTTGATCTCTGCCACCTCGCGCCGGTAGGGGTCTTCGAGAAACTCTTCTTCGCGCGCCAGAACCTTCATCTCCATGGGGTGGCGCAGGAAATACTCCACGTGGTTCGTCACCAGGATGCGGAGCCTCCCCTCAGGATTGGTCACACCTGCCAAGCGGCGCTCGAGGCGCTTCAGGATGCTCTTAAATGCATGCATTTGAATGAGATAGAGGAGCTTCTGCTTGCTCTCAAAATAGTAGTAGAGCCCGGAAAGCGAAACGCCGGTAGCGCGGCTGATGTCGCGGATCGAAGCGCCCTCGTAGCCCTTTTCAGAAAACACGCGGGTAGCGTGGCGCAGGATATGGCGCAGCTTGGCCTGGGCGT
>Ga0184639_10001021_pt1 | contig 11705 bp, 9 predicted proteins | sample PLM31_170_b2_FD_133155 | JGI IMG/M metagenome (GOLD analysis project Ga0184639, IMG submission 133155) | Groundwater sediment microbial communities from an aquifer in East River, Colorado, USA - PLM3-1_170_b2 | ecosystem: Environmental > Terrestrial > Soil > Riparian zone | place: USA: East... | reverse complement strand
CCCTCTCGCTTGCCCCTCCCTCCCCTCCCTGCTATCATCCCCCGCATGTTGCCCGGTCTCGTCCGCTCGATGCGGCCGAAGCAGTGGATCAAGAACGGCTTCATCTACGCCGCCTTGGTGTTCGACGGCCAGCTCGGGAACACGCCCGCCCTGCTGGTCACGACGCTCGGATTCGCCCTCTTCTGCCTGGCCACTAGCAGCATCTACCTCATCAACGACATCCGCGACCTCGCCGAGGACCGCCAACATCCGACGAAACGCAACCGCCCCCTGCCCTCGGGCCGCCTCCCCGTCAGCGCCGCCTGGGCAGCGGCGGGCGCCTTCGGTGGCGTCGCCATCGTGGGCGGGTTCCTGCTCGACCGTGAGTTCGGCTGGATCGTCCTGAGCTACGTCGCCCTCTTCATCCTCTATTCCTTCCGTCTCAAGCACGTCCCCATCCTCGACGTCTTCGCCATCGCCGCCGGTTTCGTCCTGCGGGTCGCCGCCGGCGTGGCCCTGATCACGGTCGTGCGGTTCTCCCCTTGGTTATACGTTTGCACGACCCTGCTCGCCCTCTTCCTGGGCTTCGGCAAGCGGCGCGCCGAGCTGTCGCTCCTGGCCGAGAGCGCCGGCCAACACCGCCGCGTGCTCGACGGCTACACCTTGCCCCTGCTCGACCAGTTGATCGTGGTCGTCTGCAGCGCCACGATCATGGCCTATTCGCTCTACACTTTCTCGGCCGAAAACGTGCCGAAGAACCACCTGATGATGTTGACCATCCCCTTCGTCGCCTACGGGATCTTCCGCTACTTGTGGCTGATCCATGTGGAAGACGCCGGCGGCGCCCCGGACGAGTTGTTACTGTCGGATCGGCCGCTCTTGCTGACCTTCCTGCTCTGGGGAGCAGCGGCGGTCGGCGCCCTCTACCTGGGGACATGACCACCGCCTGCGCCCCAGGCAAGATCATCTTGCTTGGAGAGCACGCCGTCGTCTACGGCCGCCCGGCGCTGGCCGTGCCGGTGCGCCAGGTCCGCGCCTGCGCCCACCTTCGGCCCGCCGAATCGGGGGAGCCGGGCTGGGTCCGCCTGGAAGCGCCGGACCTGGGCTTCTCCGCGTGGCTCCACGAGGCTCCGCCAGATCACCCGCTGGCCGGCGTCTGCCGGGCGGCGCTGCAAGCGCTCCGCCCAGCCCGCTTCCCTCCTATTCGACTTTCAATCGAATCGACGATCCCGCTCGCCTCCGGGCTGGGTTCGAGCGCGGCGGTGTCGGTCGCCATCGCTCGCGCTCTGAACGATCACTTCGGCGGCTCGCTGACGACCCTTGAGCTCTCCGCCCTGGCCTACACCGGCGAGACGATCCTGCACGGCACGCCGTCGGGGATCGACAACACGGTCGTGGCATTCGACCAAGCCGTCTTCTTCGTCCGCGGCCGCCCGCCCGAAGCGCTGCGCCTTGGAGCGGCCTTCCATCTCGTGATCGGCGACACCGGGATTCCGGCTCCGACGGCACAGGCCGTCGGCCAGGTGCGCCGGCGCTGGCAGGCGGACCCCGCCCCTCTGGAAACCCTCTTCGACTCGATTGGTGAGATGGCGACCCAAGGGCGCCAAGCGATGATCGACGGCGACTCCGATCGGCTTGGCTCTTGCATGAACGAGGATCACCGTCTCCTGGTTGACCTTGGCGTCTCCTCGCCTGAGCTGGATCGCCTTGTGGAATCCGCCCGGGCGGCCGGGGCGATCGGCGCGAAAATGACAGGCGGCGGCATGGGCGGCAACATGGTCGCCCTCGCTTCGCCCGAAGGAGTCGAAGCCGTCTCCCGGGCATTGCGGGCCGCCGGCGCCGCCGGCGTCATCCACACGGAGGTTGCACCGTGATCTTCCTCAAGTTGGGCGGCTCCCTGATCACCGACAAGTCCCAGCCGGAGACGGCGCGGCTGGACGTCGTGCGCCGACTGGCGGAGGAGATCGCCGCGGCACGGAAGGCCGACCCGTCGCTCCGGGTACTGGTCGGCCACGGGTCGGGATCCTTCGGCCATGTGGCCGCCGCCGAGTTCGGAACGCAAGGCGGGGCAACCACATCGAAGGAGTGGCGCGGTTTCGCCGCGGTATGGCGCTCGGCCAATCGGCTGAACCGGATCGTCGTCGATGCCCTGGCCGACGCCGGCCTCCCCGTCCTGGCCTTCCCTCCTTCCGCCTCGGCCGTCGCCACCGACGGTGTACTCGATTCGCTCGCCCTCAGCTCGATCGTGCGGGCCCTCGCCCATGGGCTGGTCCCGCTCGTCAATGGCGACGTCGCCTTCGACACCAAGCGCGGCGCGTGCATCCTTTCCACCGAGGCCGTCTTCGGCTTTCTGGCGCCGGTCCTTCAACCGAGTCGGATCCTGCTCGCCGGCGCCGACGCCGGGGTCTTCTTCGACTTTCCGTCGAACACCAATCTGCTGGCCAGTGTCTCGCAGCACCTGCTCGGGGACGATAGCCTTCAGGCGTCGGCCACCATCGATGTCACCGGGGGGATGGCCGAGAAGGTCCGGACTGCGCTCAAGTGGGTGCGCGCCGATCCGGACGTCGAAGTGCGAATCTTCTCGGGCGAGGTCCCGGGGCTTCTGCGCGACGTCCTTCTCGGCGGCAAACCGGGCACCCAGGTCGTCTGGTCCGACAGCGCCAGCTAGGCCCCTCTGAGTCTCCTTCTCCTCGATGAGTGGTGGCCGAGTCGCCGAAGGCGATCGGCCTAGGCCCATGGCCAACCCCTGATCTATCACGACATGTTCGGCCTTTACCCGCGCTTCAAACCGCGCATGGGCAAACTCTTCGGCGAGGCGGCAAGGTGATCCTGGGCGGGCTCCAGCAGTACCTCAAGGAAGTGTCGGAACGGTCCTTCCCGCGGTCGGAGAATTGGTTCGGGATGTCGGATGACGAATACCAGCAGATGCTCGATCTGATCGGATGAAAAATCATGGCCCTGCCGGGGACTTGAAGCCAGGCCCTGCAACTGATCGTGGCCATCGCGCTTCGCATCCCGGAGGGGATTGGGCGCCTGGTTGAATTAGTCGGAGCCAACCTCGCGCCCAATGGCCTCTCGCTACAGGTGGGCCTGCTTAGAAGTCCCCGGTAGGGCCAAAAAGAAAGAAGTCGATCGTGGCAACGGAGAACTTCATCACGAGAGCTCTGCGTTCTCCCCTGGCCATCCCAAAACAGCGCCTCGAAGCGCTCAACAGGCTGCTCCTCGGCCCGGACTCTCAGGTGGTGTGATCACCGACTGGGACTTCGTCCGCGCCACGGCGGCCGGCACACCCTTCGAAACGCCGGTCGAGTCGATCATGACACGCCAGGCGGCCACCGCCGCACCCGGCGACTCGCTGCTCGAGGTGCTGCGCCGTTTGGAGCATCACGGTTTCAGCGCGCTGCCGGTCGTGGAGGGCGGGCGCGTCGTCGGCGTCGTCTCCTCCGACTTGCTGGCGACGAGATCGCTCACCGCCTTGCTGCAGAGCCAGACCTCTGCAGGGTAGAGCTTCTTACCCCCACCCCCACCCTCCCCCGTCGAGCTAAGACCGCTCGACAGGGGAGGGCGGAATCGTTCCCCCCGTCCGCTTTCGCCGGAAGGCGGGCGAGGTTTGGGTGGGGGTGGTTGTATGATTCACCTCCGCGGAAAACGGCGGCACGGAAAGATGGGCAGAGTTGTTGCCCGGATCCCAACAAACCTGAACCGACCATAGGGCCCGCCCGTACACGCACCCGGAGTCATGACGATGGACAATCCGCCCGGTGATCCAGTGTTGGCCATGCCTTACCCCTCCAGCTGGGTCGATCGTCTGATCGCCTGGATCGCAGGTCTCCCGGGGCCGGCATGGGTCTTCTACGTCTTGCTGGTGGCTGTGCTGATCCTGATCAGCCAACCCCTTCGCTGGCTCGATGGCTCCCTGCCCGTAGGGACCTTCGATCTGGCCCGGCTAGCCGAGGTGCCTTTTGCCATCTACTTCCTGGCACTGATGCACCGTCTGAACTCGACTGCGCGCCAATCGCTCCAAGCATTCCGCCCTGCGTTGGCCGTCAGCGACTCTGAGTTCGCCAGACTCGAATACGAGTTGACCGTCCTGCCGCGGACGACGGGGATCGTGTGCCTTCTGGCCGGTATCCTGTTCGCCGCCATCAGTGTGTCCGACTCACCCGCAGGATACGGCGTCGGCGGTGATGCCTCGGCCGTCACGTCCGTCTACTCCGTCTTGTTCCTGGCCGTCACAATGACGTTCTACGTGCTCTTTCTTGTGCACACCGTCCGCCAGTTGCGTTTGGTCAATCGCATTCATCGAATGGCAACCAACATCAACCTCTTCCATCGTATTCCGGTGTATGCCTTCTCCGCCCTGACCGTCCGCAGCGCGATCGGCATCATCATCGTGGTCTACTACAACACGTACTTGACATACTCTCTCCAAATCTTTGGCCCCGTCCCGGGGATGTCGGCGTTCGACATCAGCACCCTCACCCTGGTCCTCCTGATCGCAGCCGCCTCGTTCGTTCTACCGCTCAACGGTATGCACCGGCGCCTGGTACAAGAGAAGGAAAAGCTCATCGGCGAGGCCGAGCGTCGCTTCGAAGCGATCCTGGCCAGGCTCCATGAGCGTGTGGACCAGGACAACTTCGAGAGAATGGATGATCTGAACAAGGCCTTGGCGAGTCTGGTGATCGAGCGCGAAGCGCTGGCCAAGATCTCCACCTGGCCTTGGAGACCCGAGACCTTGCGAGGCCTCCTGACGCTGATCGCTCTGCCAGTTCTGCTGTGGTTGGTGACGTCCTATCTGGGGAGACTCCTCGGACTCTAGGAAGCAGACGCGCGCCTCGGGTGCGGCCGCAAAGGCCCGGCGAGAAGGCCTTCCCACCGCGGGGAGGCAGCGCGCGGACCGTGTCGTCAGGAATGCCCTGAAAGCTATGGAGGTTACGAAATGGAATCGGTGCTGGAGAAGCTCAACATTCAGGCCGTCAACCCGGGCGCCTGCAGCGGCCCCGACGATTGGATCGAAGACCCGGCGGGCAAGGAGTTGATCTCCTACAACCCGACGACCGGCCAGCCCCTGGCGACCATTCGCCAGGCAACGGCGAAGAGCTACGACCAGGTCGTCCAGGGCGCCGACGAGGCCTTCCGCTCGTGGCGCGAAACGCCCGCCCCGGCGCGCGGCCAGCTCCTGCGCGATCTAGGCGACCTGCTGCGTGAGTACAAGGAACCGCTCGGGGACCTGGTCAGCCTGGAGATGGGAAAGATCCGCGCCGAGGGTCACGGCGAGGTCCAAGAAGCCATCGACATCTGCGACTTTGCCGTTGGGCTATCACGCCAGCTGTATGGCCTGACGATGCACTCGGAGCGCCCCGCTCACCGCATGTATGAACAGTGGCACCCGCTCGGCCCGGTGGGCGTCATCACTGCGTTCAACTTCCCGGTGGCCGTTTGGTCCTGGAACGCCGCCATTGCCATCGCCTGCGGGGATCCCGTCATATGGAAACCTTCCTCGTATGTCCCACTGACCGCCATCGCCGTCACCCACCTGGCCAACCGCGTGCTCGCCGATCACGGGCGACGAGGCTTGCTGAACCTGGTCGTTGGCACGGGACGTGACATCGGCGATCAAATGCTCGCCGATCGGCGTCTGCCGTTGATCTCCTTCACCGGATCGACCGACGTCGGCCATCGCGTGGCCCAGACCGTCGCCGGACGCTTCGGGCGGACGATCCTCGAGCTGGGAGGGAACAACGGCATCATCGTGACCGAAGATGCCGACCTCGACCTGGCGGTGCGCGCCATTCTTTTCGGCGCGGTCGGCACGGCCGGTCAGCGTTGCACCTCCACCCGCCGCATCCTTGCCCAGCGCCGGATCCTGCCGGAGCTCTCCCGCCGGCTGATTGCCGCCTACCGACAGGTCCGGATCGGCGATCCCTTGGATCCATCGACCTTGATGGGTCCCCTGGTCGCCGGGAGCTCGATCGAGGAAATGCTCGACGCGCTCCAGCAGGCCCAGGCCGACGGAGGCGAGATCCTGACCGGCGGCAAGCCTCGCCCCGACATCGGTCCGAACTTCGTCGAGCCAACGATCGTCCGCATGCCGGCCCAGACGGAGATCGTACGGCACGAGACCTTCGCCCCGATCCTGTACGTGCTCGAGTATGGTGAGCTGGAGGAGGCGATCCGATTACACAATGATGTGCCGCAAGGGCTGTCCAGCGCCATCTTCAGCGAGAGCATGCGCCAGGTCGAGCGGTTCCTGTCGGCGTCCGGATCCGATTGCGGGATCGCCAATGTCAACATCGGCACGTCGGGCGCGGAGATCGGGGGCGCGTTCGGCGGCGAAAAGGAGACCGGCGGAGGGCGCGAATCGGGTTCAGACGCGTGGAAGCAATATATGCGCCGCCAGACCAACACGATCAACTGGTCGAGCGAACTGCCCCTGGCCCAGGGAATTCAGTTTGGGGACTGAGATCATGAGATCAGTGGTCAGTGGTCAGTGGCCAGTCGTCAGCGGTCAATGGTCAGGGGTCATAGCGGATTATCGGACAATGGAGGGTGGTCCGAGATTGCGGGTCAAGGATTGGGATTACCGATTGAGGATCATCTCCGCAATAGATGATTGGCTGAAACTTGCGGCTGCGGCAATTGCAGGTCTTGATGATAGCTGATATCTGATGGCTGACTGCTTACTGCTGGTTTTCTCTGACCACTGGCCACTGTCCACTGACCACTGTCCACGGTCCACCGACCACTGTCCGGTGACCACCGACCACTCCTAGGGAGTGGCTGTCGCCTCGCCCGATTCAGGGATGTCGGGGGCTTCCAGGACGGGAACGCCGGCGGTCTCACCGGAGACGTCGGCAGCCCCAGACCAGACCCAACCGTTGATCCCCTGACCGATCCGCATGACGAGCCACCAAGTGCCGATCGGCGTATCGTCGTATCGCCCAAGGATCTCGGCCGTCTGACCCTGCAAGAACAGATCGACGATCGGGTAGTCCTCGCCCGGCCCGCTGCGCACGGAGACGTTGTATTTCGCCGTTGCGGCGGCGAAGACGGGGGTGGAGCTAGTCGTCGGCGTGGAGGTCGGTGGGACTACGGTCGGCGTTTCGGTGACCGGCACCGGCGAAAGGGTCGAGGTCGGCGCCGAACGAGTCAGCTCCGCCATCGCCTGCGCAGTGCCCAGGACGTCTTGACTGGTGAGGGTCGGAGTCCCGGAACGACCACAAGCCGAGACCGCCGCCGCCAAGAGCACGGCCCCCAGGAACTTCGAGCTCGGGAGGTGCATCCTATCCCCGTTCGCCGACGGAAGCATCGGCGGCGCGGGAGTATACCAAAGCCTGGGATCAATGGACCTGAAGCGGGGCTTCGAAACAATCCGATCCCCCAAATCTAGGGCGCTTGCGATGTCGGGCACCACCCCTTTGGCAAAGAGGGCTGTTCGCCGCCTGGGCCCCAGGCGCCGCTCTTCCCAGGTTTCCCGCGGGGCTGCCCCAACTGGTACTGCCGTCCTCTGAAAGGTCCTCGTAAGGCCGACGTATGATGGCCTTATGGGCAACTTGGTGGAGAGCGAAATCGCTTCGCAAGTTTCCGTCCGTGAGCGGCGGATAGGAAACCGCGGGGATCCTCGCCAGGACAGACTGGACTGGGAGGAAAAGGTTCACGAGGCCGAGTCCTTCTTGGACCGGGCCCGATCCCGGATGGTCCTGGCCGCCGTCTCCTTCTGCGACGGAGCGATCAGTGCGGGGCAGTTGCGGGCCTTCCGCGAGCTGCTGCGCGAGCAAGAGAAGTGCCTCCAGGCACTCCACGAAGACCCGGTGGCGCCCTTCATCGAGGAAGAGGTTCTGGTGCCGGCCGTCGTCGCCGCACCGTCCATCTCCACGCCGAAGACTTCAGAATGGGAAGACCTGCCGGACCTGCCGGGAGATGTCTCACCGGAGTTGCGGGATATGTTGGCGGCTCTCGATTCCAAGATCGAGCGGCTGGAGGAGGACCTCCACCTGGGGCGAATCAACGCCTCGCAATACCGCGCCATCCGCCGCCATTACCTCGATCAGAGGCAGGTTGCGGTTCGGATCCAGCGGACGCACCCTAACAGCGATCGCTGGAGAGTTGTGTTGGAAGAGGGCAAGACGTCCTTCTTGCTGCAGCTCAATGAGGCGGTCCTGCGCAGCTTCACCTTGTACGATTTGCGCACCCGGGCCCGGATCTACAGCCAGGGCAACCTCCCGGCGGCGGCGGAGGAGGCGGTACGATTGTTGGGCACGTTCGGACCGGATGGGCCGCAGTCGAAGCCGGGACGGATGCTGGGGATGCAATCGGACGACGGTCTGGCCTACTTGCTGATCCCCGGGGAGTACACCGCGGCGCTGGTCGTCTTTACCCAGGACCCGCCCGCCTGGCAGCTGCGGGCGATGCGCGAAGTCCATACGAACTTCGAGGCCGCCAACCGCCCGACCCTCGAGCGTGGCGAGCGCCAGACCCTGATCTTCCCCGACCTGTCGCGCTTCATCCGAGAGTAGACCCGTTCCTGTCGTAGGGGCACGGCGTGCCGTGCCCCTGCCCGTTTCGGAAAGCATAGGCGCCGGTTTCCCGGCGCCCTTTGTGTGTGGTAGACCCGCCTTCAGCCCGGGTCTTGGTTTCTCCGCTGGTCCCGGCCTTCAGCCGGGGTCCTGGTTTCTCCGGTAGTCCCCGGCTTCAGCCGGGGTCCTTTCGGCCTCACGCCGGAGCCACGTTCCCTACGCTTTGTCGGCCAGTGCCGCCTGGGCCGCGGCCAGCCGGGCGACGGGGACGCGGAAGGGGGAGCACGAGACATAGTCCAGCCCGATCCGGTGACAAAACCAAACCGACTTCGGGTCACCCCCATGCTCTCCGCAAATCCCGACCTCCAGCCCCTTGCGCGCCCGGCGCCCGGCTTTGACGGCCATCTCCATCAGCTTGCCGACGCCCGCCTCATCGATGCTGGCGAATGGATTCTCCGGCAGGATCTCCTTATCCAGATACTCCATCAGGAATCCGGACTCGGCGTCATCGCGGGAGATCCCGAAGGTGGTCTGGGTCAAGTCGTTGGTGCCGAAGGAGAAGAACTCCGCGTAGCGGGCGATTTCGTCGGCGGTGAGCGCCGCCCGCGGAACCTCGATCATCGTGCCGAACTTGTAGTCGATCTCGATCTTCTGCTCGTCCATCACCCGCCGGGCCTCGGCCTCGAGCACCTGGCGCTGCACCTTCAACTCGTTGACGTGCGAAGTCAGCGGGATCATCACTTCGGGGTGGACGTCGACCCCGTCGCGGGCGCAGGCGCAAGCCGCCTCGAAGATGGCCCGCACCTGCATCGTGGTCAGCTCGGGAATGTGGATGCCGAGCCGCACCCCGCGCAAGCCGAGCATGGGATTGGCCTCCCGCATCGATTCGACCGCCGACAGCATGCGCTCCTTCTCGGCCAGCGCCGCCGCGTCCTTGCCGTTGAGACGCAGCTCGATAACCTCTTGCAGCAGCGTGTCGTGCGCCGGCAGGAACTCATGCATCGGCGGGTCGATGAGGCGGATGATGACCGGCAAGCCGTCCATGGCGCGGAACAGGCCGTCGAAGTCGGATCGTTGGAAAGGCAGAAGCGTCGCCAGCGCGCTCTTCCGCTGCTCCTGGTCTTGCGCCAGAATCATCTGTTGGACATAGGGCAACCGCGAAGTTTCGAAAAACATGTGCTCCGTGCGGCACAGCCCGATTCCTTGCGCCCCGAAGCGCCGCGCCCGTTCGGCGTCGCGCGGGTAATCGGCGTTGGCCCACACTTCCAGCCGTCGGAATCCGTCGGCCCAAGAAAGCAGCTCGATCAGGTACGGATCGGTGACGTCGGGCAGGACCGTCGCCAGCTGACCGGCGTAGACCTCGCCCGAGCCCCCGTCAATCGAGATCCACTCCCCCTCTTCGAGCGTCCTGCCGTTCACCGACATCCTGCGGGCCTCCAGATCGATCTCGAGCGCCGCTACGCCCACCACCGCCGGCTTGCCGAACTGACGAGCCACGAGCGCGGCGTGCGACGTTCGACCGCCGCGGCTCGTCAGAATGCCGTTGGCGGCGAGCATGCCGTGCACGTCGTCGGGTTTGGTCTCCGGTCGGACCATGATCACCTGGCGCTTGTCTTCCTTCGCCCAACGCTCGGCGGTGTCGGCGTCGAAGGCGATCATCCCCACCGCCGCTCCCGGCGAAACGTTCAGACCGGCGGCGATCCGTTCGGCCTTCTTGCGCGCGGCGAGGTCGAACTGCGGATGAAGGTAGAAGTCGACTTGATCCGCTTTGACCCGGCGGACGGCTTCCGACCGGGAAATCAGTTTCTCGGCGACCATGTCGACGGCGATCCGCACCTCCGCCTGAGCCGTCCGCTTGGCGTCGCGCGTTTGAAGAATCCACAGCTTGCCGCGCTCGATGGTGAATTCCACATCCTGCACGTTGCGATAGTGCCGCTCGAGATTCTGGGCCACCCGGGCGAACTGCGCGTAGACCTTGGGCATCTCCCGCTTGAGCTCGGCGATGGGCTTGGTGATCCGGGTGCCGGCCACTACATCCTCGCCCTGGGCGTTGGTCAGATAGTCGCCTTCGATTTCCTTTTCCCCGGTCGTGACGTTGCGGGTTGTCGCCACGCCCGTCCCCGAGCCGTGGCCCATGTTGCCGAAGACCATCGCCACGATATTGACCCCCGTCCCCAGATCGTGAGGGATCTTGGCGGCGTTGCGGTAGTCGATAGCTCGCTTGCCGTTCCACGATTTGAAAACGGCCTCGATCGCCAATCGCAGCTGCTCGGCCGGGTCGGTTGGGAAATCCATACCCGCTTCACGGCGTACGATCGCCTTGAAGGCCGCCGTAATTTGGCGGAAATCCTCCGCCGTCAGATCCGAATCGGATTCCACTTTCCGCCGGCTGCGATGCTCCGCCAGCACCTGCTCGAAAGGTTCGTCGGCGACGTCCAAAACGACGGTGCCATACATCTGGACCAATCGCCGATAGGCGTCGTAGACAAACCGCGGATCCCCCGTCAGCCCGGTCATCCCTTCCGCCGTGGCGTCGTTCAGACCGATGTTGAGAACCGTATCCATCATGCCCGGCATCGAGAACTTGGCGCCGGATCGGCAGGAGACGAGCAGCGGGCGGCGGGGATCGCCGAAGCGTTTCGCCGTCTTCTTTTCCACCGCCGTCAGCGCCGCCAGCACTTCCGGCCACAGCGCGGTCGGCAGCCGGTTGCCCTTCTTGAGGTAAGCGTTGCACGCCTTGGTCGTGATGGTGAAGCCGGGGGGCACCGGCAGGCCGATGCGGGTCATCTCGGCCAGATTGGCGCCTTTTCCGCCGAGCAAGGACCGCACACCGTCCCACGATCCGGCCGCGCGCTGAGCTGCACGCACCTCTTCAAAACGATAGACCCACTTCGTTGGCATCGAACGCCTCCAGCGTGTTCCAGGAAGGACAGCGACTGGCGCCGCGAATCCTGCTCGGCGCCAGACGCCAATCATACCGCCTTTCGCGCGGCCCTCGATTCGGACGCCGACTCGGATTCATGGCCCTACCGGGATTCACCCGCGGGTTTCCTGGCCCGCGTAGGGGCGAAGCACGTCTCTTGAGCGAAGCGTAGGATCCCTCGACGCATCAAGACACGTGCTTCGCCCCTACATACCCTCGGCAACCGACATCACCCACGGCCGCCGCATCAACCGCCGAGGAAGTTGTCGGGCCTGATTTCGCCCCTT
>Ga0184639_10001020_pt1 | contig 11709 bp, 13 predicted proteins | sample PLM31_170_b2_FD_133155 | JGI IMG/M metagenome (GOLD analysis project Ga0184639, IMG submission 133155) | Groundwater sediment microbial communities from an aquifer in East River, Colorado, USA - PLM3-1_170_b2 | ecosystem: Environmental > Terrestrial > Soil > Riparian zone | place: USA: East... | reverse complement strand
GACCGCCGGGTGAAGCGCTTCGAGGGGAGCGAGTAGTGTTCGCCGCGGCTGCCCTCGCGTTGCTCGTTACGCTCGCGCTCGTGCTCGTGCGGGCGCTCGCCGGGCCCACCCTGCTCGACAGGTTGCTCGCCGCCAACACCGTCGGCACCGTGGTGCTGCTCCTGCTCGCCGTCATCGGCTTCCTGACCGGCCGGCCCGAGTTCCTGGACCTCGCGATCGTCTACGGCCTGCTCAACGTCGTCGGGACGATCGCGGTGCTCAAGTTCTTCCGCTACGGCGATCTCGGCGATCCCGGCGACGAGGAGCGCGCGTGATCGACGTCGCGAGCTGGATCTGCCTCGGCGTCGGCGGGCTCGCCTGCGTCGTCGGCGCGCTCGGCCTGCTGCGGATGCCCGACCTCTTCACGCGGATGCACGCCGCGAGCCTGGTCGACACCGTGGGCGCCGGGTTCGTGCTCCTGGGCCTCGCGCTCCAGGCGGGGCTGACGCTGGTGACGGTGAAGCTGGCGATGATCGCGGTGCTGATCTTCTTCACCAGCCCGACCGCGACCCACGCGCTCGCGCGGGCGGCGCTGTACCGCGGCGTGAAGCCGCTGCTCGCCGAGGAGCGCGCGCCATCGAAGCCCTGATCATCAACGTGCTGCTGACGATGATGGCGGTCGTGACGATCGGCATCATCGTCCAGCGCAACCTGTTCTCGGTCGTCGTCCTGGCGGGCGTCTACAGCTTTCTGATGGCGACGGTGCTGGTCGGGCTCGATGCGGTCGACGTCGCGATGACCGAGGCGTCGGTCGGCGCCGGGATCTCGACGGTGCTGCTCCTCGCCGCGCTGTTCCTCGTCGGCGCCGAGGAGGCGAAGCCGCTCGTCCGGCCCTGGCTGCCGCTCGCGCTCGCGCTCGTCGTCGTCGGCGCGCTCGTCTACGGGACCCTCGGGCTGCCGGCGTTCTCGGACCCGAGCGCGCCGATCCACACCCACGTCGTGCCGCGCTACCTCAACGAGGGCCTGAAGGAGACCGGGGTGCCGAACATCGTCACCGCGGTGCTCGCGAGCTACCGGGGCTATGACACCCTCGGCGAGGTGACCGTGGTGTTCACCGCAGGGGCCGGCGTGATCGCGCTGCTCCGCCGAGTGCGGCGCAAGGACTGAGGGGGCGGGCCGTGCGGAGCTATCTCGTCCTGCGGGTCGTCGCGAAGCTGCTGATTCCCTTCATGCTGCTCTTCGCCCTGTACGTCCAGTTCCACGGCGACTTCGGACCCGGCGGCGGCTTCCAGGCCGGGGTCATCGGGGCGGCGGCGATCGTGTTCTACGCGCTCATTTTCGGCCTGCCGGCGGCGAAGCAGCTCGTGCCCGAATGGATCGTCGAGACGATGGTGGCGGCCGGGATGCTCCTCTACGCCGGCGTCGGCGTCGCCGGGATCCTGCTCGGGGGCAACTACCTCGACTACTTCGTGCTCGACCACGACCCGGTGCACGGCCAGCACCGCGGCATCTTCTGGGTCGAAGCCGGGGTGGCGATCACCGTGTCGGGGGTGATGCTCAAGATCTTCTACATGTTCGGCGGCCGCCGCCGCGACCCGGACGAGGGATGAGCGCCGGAGCGGTCGGGGGCCACTACGCCTACTGGGTGACCGTCTTCCTGATGGTCGCCGGCCTGTACATCGTTATCGCGCGCGGCAACCTGGTGAAGAAGCTGATCGGGCTGTCGATCTTCCAGACCTCCGTCTACCTGCTCTACATCGGCCCGGGCAAGCTGATCGGCGGGACCGCGCCGATCGTCGCCGCGGGCTTCGGCGTCTACTCCAACCCGCTTCCGCACGTCCTCATCCTCACCGCCATCGTCGTCGGCGTCGCGACCCTCGCGCTCGGGCTCGCGCTCGTCGTCCGGATCCGCGAGGCCTACGGCACCATCGAGGAGGACGAGATCCTCGACCGCGACCGCGAGCCCCGGGGCGGCGAGTGATCCGCGCGCAGCTCCCGGCCCTGCTAGTCGTCGTGCCGCTGGTCGCGGCGCCGGTGATCGTGCTCGCGCGCCGCGCGGCGCTCGCGTGGGCCCTGGCGGTGGCCGCGAGCTGGGCGTCGTTCGCGATCGCGGTCGCGCTCTTCCTGCAGGTGCGCGAGGCCGGCGTCGTCTCGTACGCGATGGGAAGCTGGCCGCCGCCGTGGGGAATCGAGTACCGCATCGACGCCCTCGGCGCGTTCGTGCTGGTGCTGGTCGCCGGCACCGGCGCGGTCGTCGCGCCGTACATGAAGCACAGCGTCGCGGCGGAGGTGCCCGGTGAGCGGCTGTACCTCTTCTACGCGCTGTACATGCTGTGCCTCTCCGGGCTCCTCGGCATCGCCGCGACCGGGGACGCGTTCAACCTGTTCGTGTTCCTCGAGATCTCCTCGCTCTCGACCTACGTCCTGATCGCACTCGGCCGCGACCGCCGGTCGCTGCTCGCAGCGTTCCAGTACCTGATCATGGGCACGATCGGCGCGACGTTCTACGTGATCGGCGTCGGGCTCCTGTACCTCATGACCGGGACGCTGAACATCGCCGACATGGCGGCGCGCCTTCCGGCGGTCACCGAAACCCGGCCGGTGCTCGCCGCGCTCGCGTTCGTGACGGTCGGGATCTCGCTCAAGCTCGCGCTGTTTCCCCTGCACTTCTGGCTGCCGAACGCCTACACCTACGCCCCATCCGCCGTGACCGCGTTCCTGGCCGCCACCGCGACCAAGGTATCGGTGTACGTGCTGCTGCGCTACTTCTTCACCGTGTTCCACGCCTCGCCGGCGATCGCCTACGTTCCCTACCAGGACGCGCTCCTCGCGCTCTCGGCGATCGCGATCGTCACCGCGTCGCTGGTCGCCGTCTACCAGCCCGACATGAAGCGCATGCTCGCGTACTCGAGCGTCGCGCAGATCGGCTACATCACCCTCGGCCTCGCGATGGCGAACCAGGCCGGGCTCACCGGGTCGATCGTGCACCTCTTCAATCACGGCATCACCAAGGGGGCGCTGTTCCTGCTGCTCGGGGGCGTGGCGATGCGCGCCGGCGGTGCGTCCTTCGACCGCCTCGCCGGGCTCGGGCGAGCGATGCCGCTCACCTCGTTCGGCATCGTGATCGCGGGCCTGAGCTTGATTGGGATCCCGGCGACCGCGGGCTTCGTGAGCAAGTGGTACCTCGTGCTCGGCGCGATCGAGCGCGGCCAGTGGTGGCTCGCAGCGCTCGTCGTCGGCTCCTCGCTGATCGCGGTGGCCTACGTGTGGCGCTTCGTCGAGGCGGCCTATCTCCAGCCGCCGGGGCCGGCATCGCCGCGGCCCGGAGAGGCGCCGCTCGCGCTCCTCGTCCCCGCGTGGCTCGTCGTCGGCGCTTGCGTCTGGTTCGGACTGTCCACCTCGTTCAACGTCGGCGGCGCGGCGAGCGCCGCCCAGCTGCTCCTGGGCGCCAAGTGACCCCGCAAGTCGCCATCGTCCTCGCGCTCGTCATCCCCGCCGCCGGGGCGATCGGCATCGCCGCCTGCCATCGCGCGCCGAACCTGCGCGAGTCGGTGACGCTCGCCGCGGCGGTGGGCATGTTCGTCGTCGTGCTCTCGCTCGTCGGGCCGGTGCTGGAGGGCTCGCGTCCGGCGCTCTTTCTCTTCGAAGCGTTGCCGGGCATCGGGATGGCGTTCCGGGTGGAGCCGCTCGGGATGCTGTTCGCGCTGGTCGCCTCGGCGCTGTGGATCGTCAACTCGATCTACTCGATCGGCTACATGCGCGGCAACAAGGAGCAGCACCAGACGCGCTTCTACGTCTGCTTCGCGCTGGCGCTCGCGTGCACGCTCGGCATCGCGTTCGCCGGGAATCTGCTGACGCTCTTCCTCTTCTACGAAGGACTGACGCTGATCACGTACCCGCTCGTCACGCACCACGGCGACGACGAGGCGCGGCGCGGGGGACGGACTTACCTCGGGGTTCTGCTCACGACCTCAATCGTGTTCCTGCTCACCGCGATCGTCACGACCTGGGCCGTTGCCGGGACGCTCGACTTCGCGCCCGGCGGGATCCTCGGGGACGCCGGCCTGTCGAACGCCGCGATCGGGGGGCTGCTCGCGCTGTACATGTTCGGGATCGGCAAGGCGGCGCTGATGCCGTTCCACCGCTGGCTGCCGGCGGCGATGGTCGCCCCGACCCCGGTCTCGGCGCTGCTGCACGCGGTCGCAGTGGTGAAGGCGGGCGTGTTCGCGGTGGTCAAGGTGATCGTGTACGTGTTCGGGGTCGAGCGGATCGCGGGGCTCGCCAGCGTCGACTGGCTGCCGGTGGTCGCCGGCTTCACGATCGTCGCCGCGTCGGTCGTCGCGCTGCGCGCCGATAACCTGAAGCGGCGGCTCGCGTACTCCACGGTGAGCCAGCTCTCCTACGTCGTGATGGCAGCCGCGCTGCTCACGCCGCTCACCGTGGTCGGCGCGGTCCTGCACATCGCCGCGCACGCGTTCGGCAAGATCACCCTGTTCTTCGCGGCCGGGGCGATCTACACCGCCGCGCACAAGACCGAGGTGTCGCAGCTCGACGGCATCGGTCACCGCATGCCGTGGACGCTCGGCGCGTTCGCGGTCGGCGCGCTCTCGATGATCGGGCTGCCGCCCGCGGCGGGATTCGTCAGCAAGTGGTACATGCTCGCCGGCGCGATGGCGATCGAGCACTGGCCCGCGGTCGCCGTGATCGTCGTGAGCACGCTGCTCAACGCCGGTTATTTCGTCCCGATCGTCTATCGCGCGTTCCTGCGTCCGCCGCCGGAAGGGGAGGCGCACGGCGAGGCGCCCTGGCCCATGGTCGTGGCGATGGTGGCGACGGCGGCGCTGACCGTGGCCATGTTCTTCTACGCCGACGTGCCGCTCGCGCTGGCGCGAGGCGTCGCCGGAGGGTAGCCATGGAACAGCACTGGCTGACGCGACCCGAGACCATCCGCAAGCTGTGGTGGATCTTCGGCATCGTGCTGGCGTCGACGGTGGTCGCCGGTCTGCTGGTGAGGCACGACGGACACTTCGGGGTCGATTCGATCGTGGCGTTCGACGCCTGGTTCGGCTTCCTCGCGTGCGCGGCGCTGATCGGCATCGCGAAGGCAATCGGCGTGTTCCTCAAGCGGCCCGACACCTACTACGAGGAGCGCGATGACTGATTGGGCGCTCCATCCCGGGCTGCTCCTGATCTTCGGCGGCTGCCTCCTCGCCGGCCTGCGGGGGCGTGCGCGCAGCGTGGCGATCCTCGTCCTGCCGCTCGCCGCGCTTGCTGCCCTGTGGGCGTTGCCGGAGGGCGTGCTCTGGCGGGGAGCGTTTCTCGGGTACGAGGTCACGCCGCTCGCCGTCGACCGACTCGGGCGGCTCTTCGCGACGATCTTTGCGGTGATGGCATTCGGCGGCGGCCTGTTCGCGCTGCGCCGGGCGAGCCCGCTCGAGCTTCCGGCCGCGTATCTCTACGCCGGGTCGGCGATCGGCGTCACGCTCGCCGGCGATCTCGCCACCGTGTTCGTCTACTGGGAGCTGATGGCGGTCGGGTCGACGCTGGTCCTCTGGAGCGCCGGCACGCCGCAGGCGTGGGTCGCAGCCAAGCGCTACCTCATGGTCCATCTGTTCGGCGGCGTCCTGCTCTTCGCGGGGGTCGCCGGGCACGCGGCGGACGCCGGGAGCGTGGCGTTCACGCGCCTCGCGCTCGACACGCCGGCGCACTGGCTGATCCTCGCCGGCTTCCTCGTCAACGCCGGCGCGCCGCCGCTCTCGGCCTGGCTCCCGGACGCCTATCCCGAGGCGTCGTGGAGCGGCACGGTGTTCCTGTCGGCGTTCACGACCAAGGCCGCCGTCTACGTGCTGCTCCGCGGGTTCCCGGGCGAGGACCTGCTGCTGTGGGTCGGGCTGTACATGGTGTTCTACGGCATCGTGTACGCGCTGCTGGAGAACGACATGCGGCGCATCCTCGCCTACAGCATCGTGAACCAGGTGGGGTTCATGGTCGTCGGGATCGGCATCGGCACCGAGATGGCGTTGAACGGCGCTGCATCGCACGCGTTCACCCACATCCTCTACAAGGCGCTGCTCCTCATGTCCGCCGGCTCGGTGCTGTACATGACCGGCCTGCGCAAGTGCAGCGATCTCGGCGGGCTGTTCCGGAGCATGCCGCTCACCGCCGCCTGCGGCATCGTTGGCGCGGCCGCGATCTCCTCGTTCCCGCTCACTTCCGGCTTCGTCTCCAAGTCGATGATCGCGCAGGGGGCGATCGACGAGCATCTCGCGCTGGCGTGGTTCCTCCTCGAGGCCGCCTCCGCGGGCGTGTTCCTGCACGCCGGGATCAAGTTCCCGTGGTTCGTCTTCTTCCAGAAGGACTCGGGCCTGCGCCCGCCCGATCCGCCGTGGAGCATGCGGCTCGCGATGCTCGGGTTTGCCGCGCTCTGCATCGGCCTGGGGGTCTGGTACGAGCCGCTTTACCAGATGCTGCCCTACCCGGTGACCTACGTGCCGTACACCCCGGACCGCGTGACGGCGATGCTCCAGCTGCTGCTGTTCTCGGGTCTCGCGTTTTTCGCGCTGCTCGGGTACCTCAAGCGGACGCTCACGATCACGCTCGACGTCGACTGGCTCTGGCGCGTGGCCGGCCCGGGCGCGGCGCGCGTCGCCGCGTGGGCGATTGCCGCGACGCGCAGTGCGGTGCTCCGCCGGGGCGGCGCCGTGCTGCAGCGCATCGGGAGGGCGGTCGAGCGCTGGTGCGGGCCGGAAGGCGTGCTCGCCCGGACGTGGTCCACGAGCGGGATGACGCTGTGGGTCGCGGCGCTCCTCGCTGCATATCTGCTCGCGCGCTATTTGTAAGGTCGATGCAAGGCTCCGGCCCGCCACGAGGCGGCCCGCCCGTCGGCTTGCTTTCGCCGGAGGCGCGGACTACCATCCCTGCACGAGAAGAGGGCTTCCGGATTGTGAAATCGCGCGGACTCGCGGAATAGCGGCGGGCGCGGCACTGTTGCCTAACCGGGCGCAGGACAAAGAGGCCTTCACCACCGTTGTTCTCACCGAAGGAGAGTTCCCATGAGCAAGGAGCAGACCAACAAGCCCGCCCGCCGCCGGTTCCTGACCGGCGCGGCCGCCGCGACGGCCGGCGCAGCGGCGATGGGCTTCCCGATGATCATGAAGGCGCAGCAGCCCATCGTCCTGAAGATGCAGGGCGCGTGGGGCGCCAAGGACATCTTCAACGAGATGGCCGAGCAGTACGTCACGCGCGTGAACGCCATGGCCGGCGGCAGGCTGCGCATCGACTACCTGGTTGCGGGCGCGGTCGTGAAGCCGTTCGAGGTCATGGATGCGACGAGCAAAGGCGTGCTCGACGGCGCGCACAGCGTGCCGGTGTACTGGTACGGCAAGCACAAGGCGGCGTCGCTCTTCGGCACGGGACCGGTGTTCGGCAACGACGCGCACCACACGATTGCATGGTTCTACGAGGGCGGCGGGCAGGCGCTCTACGAGGAACTGGTGCAGAAGCATCTGAATCTCAACGTGGTGGGCTTCCTGGTGTTCCCGATGCCGACCCAGCCGTTCGGCTGGTTCAAGAAGCCGATCAAGGATGCGGCGGGGCTGAAAGGCCTCAAGTACCGCACGGTGGGCCTCGCGGCCGACCTGTTCCAGGAGATGGGAGCGAAAGTGACGCAGCTGCCGGGGGGCGAAATCGTTCCGGCGCTGGAACGCGGCGTGATCGACGCGTTCGAGTTCAACAACCCGACCTCGGACATGCGCTTCGGCGCCCAGGACGTGATCAAGAACTACATGATGGGCAGCTACCACCAGGCGTCCGAATGCTTCGAGATCGTTTTCAACAAGACGAAGTACGAGTCGCTGCCGAAGGACCTGCAGGCGATCCTGCGGTACGGCGTCGAAGCGGCCAACTCGGCGAACTTCTGGCTCGCGATGGAGAACTACTCGCGCGATCTGCAGATCCTGAAAGACAAGCACAAGGTCAACGTGATCCGCACGCCGAACGGCATCATGCTCGAGCAGCTCAAGGCCTGGGACAAGCTGACGGCGAAGCTGAGCGAGGACCCGATCAACAAGAAGATCATCGATTCGCAGAGAGCGTGGTACCAGCGCGTCGTTTACTACGAGCAGCTCAACGCCGCCAACTATAAGCTCGCCTACGAGCACGTGTACAAGACCAAGTTGAGCTGATTGCCCGGAAGCTTCACGGTTTTTCGGATCATGGGGCGGCACCGCGAGGTACCGCCCCATTTTTGTTATTCCTGAAATTGGTCTGTGAGCAGAAAATGATCAACCGCTTCATCTACGGCGTTGACCAGCTCAGCAAGACGATCGGGCACGCCTTCGCCTGGTGCATCGCGATCCTCACGCTGGGCACCTGCTACGAGGTGTTCATGCGCTACATGCTGAACGCGCCGACCTCCTGGGCGTTCGACATGAGCTACACGCTGTACGGCGCCATGTTCTTCATGTGCGGCGCGTACACCCTGTCGCGCGGCGGGCACGTGCGCGCCGACATGTTCTACCGGCTCTGGCGCCCGCGGACGCAGGCGACCATCGAGCTCGTGCTCTACATCCTGTTCTTTTTCCCCGGCATCCTGGCGTTGGTGTTCTCGGGCTGGGCCTACGGCATCGACTCGATGAAAATCCGGGAGGTGAGCGTGAACAGCCCGGCGGGGGTGCCGATCTGGCCGCTCAAGCTGCTGATCCCCTTCGGCGCGGCGCTGCTCGCGCTGCAGGGCGTGGCCGAGGTGCTGCGCTGCATCCAGTGCCTCCGGGACAACCGCTGGTCGCCGCGGCTGCACGACGTCGAGGAGCTCGAGCAGCAGCTGATCCAGCAGGCGAGGGCCGCTTCGCAGGCGACCGCTGCAGGGGCAGGGCGATGAGCGACCCGGTCATCGCCCTGATCATGCTCGGGATCCTGGTCTTCACGATCATGATCGGGTTCCCGGTCGCCTTCACGCTGATGGCGCTGGGCGTGGGCTTCGGCTACTACGCCTACTTCACGGCCGGCCAGGTGTTTTTCGACAACCGCGTGTTCTACCTTCTGACGCAGAACACGTTCACGGTCCTCAACAACGACGTGCTGGTCGCGGTGCCTTTGTTCCTGTTCATGGGGTACATGGTCGAGCGCGCCAACATTCTGGACAAGCTGTTCTTCAGCATCCAGGTGGCGCTGCGCCGCGTCCCGGGGTCGCTCGCGGTGGCGACGATCGTGACCTGCGCGATGTTCGCCACCGCCACCGGGATCGTCGGCGCGGTGGTCACGCTGATGGGGCTGCTCGCGTTCCCGCAGATGCTGAAGGCGGGCTACGACACCCGGCTCGCCGCAGGCGCGGTGTGCGCGGGCGGCTGCCTCGGCATCATGATCCCGCCGTCGATCCTGCTGATCGTGTACGGCGCGATGGCCGGGCTGTCGGTGGTGCAGCTCTACGCGGCGGCGCTTTTCCCCGGCTTCCTGCTCGCGGGGATGTACGTCGTGTTCGTCATCGTGCTCGCGATCTTCAAGCCGCACCTCGCCCCGTCGCTGCCGAAGGAGCAGAGCGACCGCCCCGCGACGGAGGTCGTGCTGATGCTCCTGACGTCGTTCGTGCCGCTGGCAGTCATGATCCTGTGCGTGCTGGGGGCGATCATGTTCGGCCTGGCGACGCCGACCGAGGCCGCGGCGGTCGGCGCGCTCGGGGCGACGCTGCTTGCGGCGGCCTATCGGGCCCTCACCTGGGGCCGGCTCAGGGAAGCGGTCTACCTCACGGCGCGGACCTCGGCGATGGTCTGCTTCCTGTTCGTGGGGTCGGCGACCTTCGCCGGGGTGTTCAGCTACCTCGGCGGCGAGGGGATCATCAAGGAGTTCGTGCTCCACCTCGATCTCAACCCAGTCACGTTCCTGCTGATCTCGCAGGTCATCATCTTCCTGCTCGGCTGGCCGCTCGAGTGGACCGAGATCATCATCATCTTCGTGCCGATCTTCCTGCCGCTGCTCGCGCACTTCAACGTCGATCCGCTGCTGTTCGGGATCCTCGTGGCGCTGAACCTGCAGACGGCGTTCCTGTCGCCGCCGATGGCGATGGCCGCCTATTATCTGAAGGGCATCGCGCCGCCGCACGTGCTGCTCACGCAGATCTTCTGGGGCTGCCTGCCGTTCCTGTTCATCGTGCTCTTCTCGATGCTGGTCGTATACGTGGCGCCGGACATCGCGCTCTGGCTGCCGCGCGCGATCTACGGGAACTGACCGGGATGGACGCCTCGCAGCTCAACTGGCTGTCCGCGGGCGACGCGGCGCGGGCAATCCGGGACGGCGCGATCAGCTCCGAGCAGCTGGTCGAGGCCTGCCTCGCGCGCGTGCGCGAGGTCGAGGAGAAGGTCCAGGCGTGGCAGTTCCTCGATCCCGAGCACGCGCTCGGGCAGGCGCGGGCGCGCGACCGGGACCGGCGCGAGGGGCATCCCTCCGGCCCGCTGCACGGAGTGCCGGTCGGGATCAAGGACATCATCGACACCGCCGACATGCCGACCGAGGACGGCACGGTGCTGCACGCCGGGCGCACGCCGGCATGGGACGCGACGGTGGTGGCATGGCTGCGCGCGGCCGGCGCGGTGATCATGGGCAAGACGGTGACCACCGAGTGCGCGGTGTTCACGCCCGGTAAGACGCGCAATCCCCACAACCCCGAGCACACACCGGGCGGGTCGTCCTCCGGCTCGGCCGCAGCCGTCGCCGCGGGAATGGTGCCGCTCGCGCTCGGCAGCCAGACGAACGGCTCCACCATCCGCCCGGCAGCGTTCTGCGGCGTGTACGGCTTCAAGCCGACCCACGGGCTGATCCCGCGGCACGGCATCCTCAGGCTTTCGCGCACCCTCGACCACGTCGGCCTGTTCGCGCGCACGCTGGAGGACATCGCGTTGCTCGCCGAGGAGCTCGTCCGGTACGACGAGCGCGACCCCGACACGCGGCCGCGCGCGAAAATCCCGTTTCGCGAGCTCGCCGCGCAAGATCCCCCGCTGCCGCCGCTGCTCGCGTTCGTGAAGGGCCCGGCGTGGGAGCGCGCCGAGGAGGAGACGAAGGAAGCGTTCGCCGAGCTTGTCGCCGAGCTCGGCGACCGCGTGGTGGAAGTCGAGCTCCCTGAGTCGGCCCGTCAGGCACTCGACTGGCATCGCACGATCATGGAAGCGGAGATGGCGGCGAGCCTCGACGCCGAGTGGGAAAAGGGGCGCGACCGCCTGTCCGCGCGGCTGCGCGAACAGCTCGCCCGCGGTCGCGAGGTGCGCGCCCTCGACTACCAGCAGGCGCTCGCGCGGATTCCGCTCCTCAACGCGGGGTTCGAAGAGCTTTTCGCGCGCTGCGACGCGATCCTGACGCCGGCGGCGCCGGGAACCGCGCCGCGGGGCCTCGACTCCACCGGCGACCCGGCGTTTTGCACGCTCTGGACGCTTTGCGGGATGCCGGCGATCAGCCTGCCGCTGATGCGGGGCACGAACGGCTTGCCGCTCGGCGTACAGCTCGTCGGACCGCGCGCGGGCGATGCGCGGCTGCTGCGCACGGCACGTTGGCTCGCTGCGCAGGTCGCAGCGGCCTGAAGCGGAACACGCGGAGGACGTTGAGATGGCATTCAAAATCCTGGCCGGCATCTTCGCGATCGCGCTGATGGTCGTCTACATCGGCGCGATCGCAGTGAAGCTCAAGGACCCCGCGCTCTACGTGGTTGCGTCCGTCGGGCTCGCGATGGTGATCGTGGACCTCCTG
>Ga0184639_10001018_pt1 | contig 11716 bp, 16 predicted proteins | sample PLM31_170_b2_FD_133155 | JGI IMG/M metagenome (GOLD analysis project Ga0184639, IMG submission 133155) | Groundwater sediment microbial communities from an aquifer in East River, Colorado, USA - PLM3-1_170_b2 | ecosystem: Environmental > Terrestrial > Soil > Riparian zone | place: USA: East... | reverse complement strand
CGTCGAGCTGGACGTCCCCGTCGAGGAGGTCGTCGTCGGGGACGTCGTCCTCGTACGCCCCGGCGAGAAGATCCCGGTGGACGGGATCGTGGTCGACGGGATGTCGGCCGTGGACGAGTCGATGATCACCGGGGAGTCCATCCCCGTGGAGAAGGTCCCCGGCGACGAGGTCATCGGGGCCACCATGAACAAGACCGGCGCGTTCAGGTTCCGGACCACCAAGGTGGGCAAGGACACGGCCCTGGCCAACATCGTCCGGATGGTGCAGGACGCCCAAGGCTCCAAGGCCCCCATCCAGAGGACCGTGGACAAGGTGTCGGGCTACTTCGTGCCGGCCGTGATGATCCTTGGGATCCTGGCCTTCGTGGCCTGGTTCAACTTCGGGCCCGCGCCGACCGCGGCCTTCGCGGTCATCGCATTCGTCACCGTCCTGATCATCGCCTGCCCCTGCGCGCTGGGCCTGGCCACCCCGACGTCGCTCACGGTGGGCATCGGGAAGGGCGCGCAGCACGGCATCCTGATCCGATCCGGTGACGCGCTCCAGACGGCCATGCGGCTGGACGCCGTCGTGCTGGACAAGACGGGAACCATCACCGTGGGCCGGCCCTCCCTCACCGACGTCGTGGCCGGCGAGCTGCCGGACGAGGAGCTGCTCCGCCTGGCGGCGGCGGTCGAGCGCAACTCCGAGCACCCCCTGGCCGAGGCCATCGCGCAGGGCGCCAGGGACCGGGGGATCGAGGTCCCGGAGCCGGAAGGGTTCCGGGCCATCCCCGGTCACGGGGTCGAGGCCACGTTAGGCCGCCGAACGATCCTGCTCGGCAACCTGAAGCTGATGCGGGACCGGGATGTCGACGTGGCGGACCTCGAGCCGAAGGCCGAGGCCCTGGCCGCCGCCGGCAAGACCCCCATGTACGTGGCGGTGGACGGCGGCGCGGCCGGTCTGGTGGCCTGCGCCGACACCGTCAAGGAGGACTCGCGGCGTGCCATCGCCCGGCTGAAGGACCTGGGGATCGAGGTGGCCATGATCACCGGCGACAACCGGCGTACCGCGGAGGCCATCGCTCGCGAGGTCGGGGTCGACCGGCTCCTGGCGGAGGTCCTGCCCCAGGACAAGGCCCATGAGATCCGCAAGCTTCAGCTCGAGGGCAAGACCGTAGCCATGGTGGGCGACGGGATCAACGACGCCCCGGCCCTGGCCCAGGCCGACGTGGGGATCGCCATCGGGACCGGAACCGACGTGGCCATGGAGGCCAGCGACGTGACCCTCATCTCCGGGAGCCTGCGGGGCGTCACGACCGCCATCGAGGTCTCGCGGGCCACGATGCGGAATGTCCACCAGAACCTGTTCGGGGCGTTCGTCTACAACACCGCCGGTCTGCCCGTGGCGGCGGGGCTGCTGTACCCGTTCTTCGGGATCCTGCTGTCCCCGCTCCTGGCCGCGGCGGCCATGGCCTTCTCCTCCGTGACGGTTGTCTCGAACGCGAACCGGCTTCGCCGGTTCCGCCCCGTGGAGGTGTGAAGGGATGCTCGACAACGTGATCGTGACGGGCGCAGGGCTGGCCCTGATTGGCGGCATCGTCTGGTTCTTCTGGGGGCCGAGGAGGGAGGGCTACCGGGTGCCCGTCACCTCCTCGGGCTACCAGGAGGCCATGGTGCTGGTGAAGGGCGGCTACGCACCGGACACGATCATCGTCCGGGCGGGCAAGCCGGTGCGCCTCAACTTCCGGCGGGAGGAGTCCTCGGCCTGCTCGGAGATGGTCGTGTTCGGGGACTTCGGCAAGAGCGCCAAGCTCCCGGAGGGAGAGATCGTGCCCGTGGAGCTCCTGCCGCAGGAGCCGGGTACCTACGAGTTCACGTGCCAGATGGGCATGCTCCGGGGCCGGCTGGTGGTGGAGGCATGACGATGGGCGCATCGGTCCCCGTGGCCCGGCGCAACATCCTGGCCGATCGTCGGCGCCTGATGACCAGCGTCCTCGGCGTGGGCGCCGCCGTCGCCCTGATCCTCCTCCTGCAGGGCCTGTGGAGCGGGTTCCGCGTGCAGATCTCGGCGTACGAGGACAATGTCGGCGCCGATCTGTTCGTCGGCGAGGCCGGGACCCGCAACTTCTTCGGCGTCCCCTCGGTCCTCCCGATGGAGGTAGTCTCCACCGTCCGTGACGTCCCGGGCGTGCAGCGTGCCGATCCCGTCGCCGTTCGGTTCGCCGTCCTCGACCTGCACGGGCGCAAGCAGTCCATCTTCCTGGTGGGCTCGGTCCCGCAGAGTATGGGCGGGCCCTGGGAGCTGGTCGCCGGGCGGGCGGTCCGGTGGGACGACGAGGTCGTGATGGACCGGAGCCTGGCCGACCAGCACGGGATCGGCCTGGGCAACCGGGTCGAGGTCATGGGCGAACCGTTCCGGGTGGTCGGCCTGTCCGCCGGGACCCGTTCGTGGATGGCCGGATTCGCCTTCACGACCCACGCGACGATCGAGCGGCTGCTCTCGATGCCGGGCACCACGAGCTTCGTCCTCGTGCGGACCCCGGAGCCGGCCGCGGTCGCCGAAGCCATCCGGGACCGTACGGGTCTCACGGTCCTCACGCCCGGCGAGCTGGGGGACAACGACCGAGCCCTGCTGGCCCGGATCATGAACGGGCCCATCTACCTCATGCTCCTGATCGCCTTCGTGGCCGGCACCCTGATCGTCGCCCTGACGGCGTATTCCGCCGTCGTCGAGCGGATCCGCGAGTACGGCATCGCCAAGGCCATGGGGGCGCGGCGGGGGCGGCTCCTCCGGGTCGTCCTGGGCCAGACCCTCATCATCGCTGCACTGGGGACCTCCACCGGCTACCTCATCTTTCGTGGAGCGGCCTGGCTGGTGGTATCGCTCAGGCCGCAGATGTGGGTGCAGCCGTCCCTCATGAGCGTCGGCGGGGCCATCGTCGCGGCCGCCCTGATGGCGGTCCTCGCGGCCGTCGTCCCGACGCGCCGGATCGCCCGTTTGGATCCGGCATCGGTGTACAGGGGGTGACGAAGGTGGCCGGCGTACCGATCGGACGGCGGAACCTGTTCTCGGAGCGCCGCCGGACCTTCCTCGGCATCGCGGGTGTCGGCGTTGCCCTGCTCATGGTCCTGGCTTTGGACGGGATCTTCGCCGGGGCCATGCGGGAGGTCAGCCGCTACATCGATGCCTCGGAGGCGGACTTCTTCGTCTCCCAGCGTGGCGTCCGCACGATGCACATGTCCTCTTCGTCGATCCCGCTTGCCGCGGTGGAGCGGATCCGCATGCTCCCCGGGGTGCGGTGGGCCGACCCGATCCTCTACGACTCGGGGGCCGTCACGACTTCCGAAGGGCGGGAGCTCACCTACCTGATCGGCTACGCCCCCGGGGGGCGCGGCGGGCCCGCCCCTCTGGTGGCCGGGGAAGAGCCCGGACCCGGTGAGATCGTCCTGGACGAACGTGCGGCCGACACGCTCGGGCTCGGGGTCGGAGGGCGGGTGGAAAGCCTCGGCCGATCCTGGCGGGTCTCGGGGCTGACCACGGGCATGACCAACATCGTGAACTCGGTCTCCTACGTGCCCTTCGACGACTTCGCGGCGGCGAGGGGACTCGATGGGGTTGCCAGCTACGTCCTGGTCGGATCCGAAACCCCGGCCGACGCGCTCGCCGGCCGGATCGAGTCCGCGACCGGTCTCACCGCCCAGAGCCGCGCTCGCTTCTCCGCCGAGGAGCGTCAGCGCGTCAAGGACATGAGCACCGAGCTCATGCAGATCATGACCTTCGCGGCCTTCCTCATCGGCCTCGCCGTGATCGGGCTCACGCTCTACGCGGCGACCCTGTCCCGGCTGCGCGAGATCGGGTGATGAAGGCCCTCGGCGCGAGGCCCGGTCGCCTGGGTCGGATCGTCCTCTCCCAGGCAGCGTGGACCGTTGGGGCCGGCCTCGCCGTCGCGGTGCTGCTCGCGCTGGGGCTTGGCTGGGTCCTGGGCCGCGTGGCGGCCACCCTGCCCCTGGTGGTGGAGGCGTTCTCCGTCGTCCGGGTGGGCGTTGCGGCCGCCCTCCTCGGTGCCCTGGGCGCCGTTAGCCCGCTCATCAGAGTGTCGCGCGTCGATCCCGCGACCGTGTTCCGGAGGTAGCCATGGACGAGATCGCCATCAGGGCCGAGCGGCTCGAGAAGGTTTTCGGGGAGGGCGATATCCAGGTCCGGGCCGTGCGCGGCGTGGACCTGGAGGTCCGGCCCGGAGAGGTCGTGCTCATCATGGGGCCCTCGGGGAGCGGGAAGACCACGCTCCTCTCGATGCTGGGCGCCATGCTCCGCCCGACGTCTGGAAGGATCGCGATCGACGGCGTGGACCTCGCCGCCCTCCCGGAGTCGCGCCTTCCCGAGTTCCGCTCGCGCAGGTTCGGCTTCGTGTTTCAGGACTTCAACCTGCTCTCGGCATTGTCGGCCGTGGAGAACGTGGAGTTCGCCCTGAACCTGGCGGGGGTGACCGGGCGCCGGGCCCGGGACAGAGCCAAGCGTCTGCTCCTGGGGTTCGGCCTGGGGAAGCGACTTTCGTTCCGCCCGGAGAAGCTGTCGGGCGGCGAGAAACAGCGGGTCGCGATCGCCCGGGCCCTGGCGAACGAGCCGGCGGTCATCCTGGCCGACGAGCCGACGGCGAACCTGGACTCGAAGATCGGCCACGAGATCGCCCGTCTGCTGCGGCGGGCGGCCACCGAGGAGGGCAGGAGCGTCGTCATCGTGAGCCACGACATCCGGCTGAAGGACATCGCCGACCGGGTGCTGTGGCTGGAGGACGGAGAGTTCCGCTCGATGACCGAGATGGCCACCGACCCCGTCTGCGGCATGGCCGTGGGTGGCGAAGGCAGCCCCCACTTCGCCCACGAGGGGCAGACCTACTTCTTCTGCTCGACGCAGTGCCGGGACGAGTTCGCCGCCCAGCCCGAGCGGTTCGCCGGACGCGTGGCCGCGCCGGCGTGAGGAGGTGACGAGGATGGAGCCCGATCACGACGTGGTGGTCCGGCTGCGAAGGGTGGAGGGGCAGCTCACCGGGATCCGCCGGATGTACGAGGAGGGCCGGTACTGCGTGGACGTGCTCGACCAGCTCGCGGCGGCCCGCGCCGGGCTCGAGGCCGCGGCCCTGCGGATCTTGGAGCGGCACGTGGACGGCTGCGTGCGCGACGCGTTGGAGAACGGAGACGGTGCGGAGAAGGCGGCCGAGCTCCTGGCCGCCGTTCGGAGGTTCGTGAGGAGCGTGTGAGATGGGAGCTAACGTAAGCATCATGGGGCCGGAGCGGACGCGGAGGTTCTGGAGGGCGCACGGCAGGTCGCCCTTGCACCTCACGCTGCTCCACGCCTTCGGCAACAACCCGACCACCGCGTGGACGCCCGAGGGGCTGTCCATCTGGTACGGCCTGTCCGTCGGCGGAGTGCGAGAGGTCCTGTCGGAGTTCGCGGCGTGCGGGATCGTCTGCCGGACCGCGCACCCGGCGGACGCCTTCGTGTGGAACGGCGCGCAGGACTGGGCGGTGCCGCACGATCTGGAGTCGCGGGCCATCGTGCGTGACCGGTGGATCTCGCAGACCTGCGAACCTGCCGCACCGCTCCGGAAGGTTGGCGGGCGATGATGACCCGGAGGTTCGTCGCGTCGAGGGAATCGAGGTGACGAAACCGCCCTGGCCGATGCTGTGGCTGACGCCGGTCACGACGCACATCGAGGGGGTGAGTCCCGTGACCAAACGAACCACGCTCGCGTTCTGGACGGCCGTGGCGGTGGCCGTCTTCCTCGTGGACGGCGGCGTGTCGAGCTTCCGAGAGCTGTTGGGCGGCGGCGGGGCACGCGATGTCGCTCTCCTCGTTGTGGCGGCTGTGGGCAGCGCGGCGGCGCTGTTCGTGCCGGGCCGCATCGTCTTCGTGACCGCCCGCCACCAGCGGCGAGCCGACAAGCACTGAGGGCCGTCGCCGAGCTCCGCCCGTGCGGCCGACCCTGCTCGAAACCCTGGCTCTAGCCCGCCATCGACGGTCCGGGCCCATGGAGGGCCCCGGCTCCAAACCGGCCCGCCGTGGACGGGCCCGGACGGGGCTTCAGTGGTCCATGTCTCCCATGTCATCGTCGAGGATGGGCATCGGGAGCTGGATCTCAGATGCGGCAGGCGCCGGCTCGAGGGGGGAGAAGGAGATGCCGTTCGGCTCCAGCCCCACGGGGATCGTCGCGACGACCCGTCCCTCGACGAGGTCGATCACTGCCACATCGCCGCCGTAGATGTTCGTGATGTAGGCGTGCCGGCTGGAGGGCTCGATGACGATCCCGTGCGCCCCCATACCGGTCTCCAGGGTGGCCGTGACCGAAAAGGTGGCCGTGTCGATGATGGACACTGTCGTGCTGGGGTCCTCGGCCGTCCCCTGGTTCGCGACGAGCAGGAAGGCGCTGTCTGGGCTCACGTAGACCTGGACCGGGCCGGCGCCGACCCGGACGGTGTCGACGAGCCTGCGGCGCTCGACGTCGATCTTGCCCACGGCGTCCTCGGCGTTCAGCGACACGTACGCGAACCTCCCGTCCGGGGAGAAGCCGACCTGCACGGGCCGCTCCCCGACCCTGATCCGGCCCACCTCCCGGTTCGACTCCGTGTCGATCACGCTCACGGTCGTCCCGCCGGTGTTGGCAACGTAGACCCACTTCCCCTCGGGGCTCGGACGGAGGCCGTGGGGGAAGTCGCCGACCCGGATCGTCGCGATGACCCGCATCGCGGATGTATCGATCGCGCTCACCGTGTCGTCCGTGCTGTTCGTCGTGTACGCCATGCTCCCGTCGGGGGTGAGGACGACGTGGGCGGGCTCCTTGCCGGTCGGCACGGTGCCCAGGAGCTCGTACGTCCGGGCGTCGACCGCGACGGCCAGCGACTCGTGCCCGCTGACGGCCCAGACGCTCCGACCGTCGGGAGCGACCTGGAGGTTGTGCGGGCCCTCGATCCCGGTCAGTGTCGCGATCACCGCGTTCGTCGATGCATCGATGGCGCTCAGGCTACCGCTCCCCTCGTTCGCTACCCAGATGGTCCCGCGGATCACGCCCTGGTGGCCGGTTGCGGGCGGCCCAGCCTCGGCCCCGCCCGCGGTCCGAGCCGGGATGCCCTCGTCTCCTCCATCGGAGAGAAGCGCGACCAGCGCGACAGCCCCGCCCACGGCGACGGTCGCGACCAGGGCCACGAGGATCCGGTTCCTCATTACGTCCACCCCTTTCAGCCAGACCTTCGTGCTGCGGCCAACGTGCCGTGATGCGATGAAGCTTCCGTGAAGAGCCGGTGCGGTTCCTCTGAGGGATCCGTCGGCTGAGGAGGCGGGAGCGGCTCCGCCTGGAGCCGTGGGCTCCCGCCTCACGGCTCGTCGCGCCGGCGGCCGTGAACTCCGCCTCACCAGCTGCCCGGCCGCCAGCCGAGGGCTTCATCCCAATCATGTCGTGCCTTCATCCCGTGTTCACAGCCGCTCCGTAGGTTCGGTCGCGAGGAGGTCGATGCGGATGCATGCGCTGGAGCATGGGGTGAAGGGAGCGGGCGTCGACGGCCCGGCCGTCGGGATACAGCCTGAGCCAGACGCCGGTCACGAGGCCCGGCGTCCCCCCATCCCGAGCAGCGTGTGGATCGGCGTGCTTGCCAGCGGGGGCATGGCGCTCCTGTACACGGCCGTGGTGATCGGGGCGTCGGGGTCCTTGGCGCACTTCCGCGACCAGGTCGCCACGGACTGGTACCTGCTGCTCCCGATCGTGGCGGGGTTCGGGGTTCAGGTCGGTCTCCTCGCCGAGCTCCGGCGGCGCCACAGGATGCAGCGCGCCGCGGCGGCCGCCGGAGTCACGGGTGCCGGAGCCTCCACGGTCGGCATGGTCGCCTGCTGCGCCCACCACATCGCGGACCTCGCCCCGTTCGTGGGAGCGACGGCCGCCGCGACGTTCCTCTATGACTACCGGCTCCCGTTCATGGCTGCCGGCCTCGGCCTGAACGCCGTCGCCATCACCATCGCCGCCCGGCGGCTCCGTCGGGTTCCGCCAGCTACCTACGAGGAGGTCGAACACGCATGCGCAACCGGGTGATCCTCGCGGCCTTCGCCGTCGCCGCGCTCGCGGGCGCGGTTGGGGTGCTTGTCCTGCGGGACGGCTCCGAGCCTCCCCCGCCCGCCGAGGAGGAGGCTGCCACGATCGAGACGTCGTCCAGCCTTCCGCCGCAGGTGGTGAGCGCCGGAGGGGTCGACGTGACGATCGAACCGATCCGGCTCGACGACACCGGCGCCGTCTTCCTGGTCACGCTGGACACGCACTCCGTGGACCTCGGCGTGGATCTGGCCCGGGTGGCGACGCTGGCGGTGGACGGCATCGAGTGGCTCGAGCCTTCCTGGTCCGGGGATCCGCCGGGCGGGCATCACCGCCAGGGGGAGCTCAGCTTCGAGCCCGCAGGGTCGGCGTCGGGCACGGCGACACTCACGATCGCCGGATTCCCGGAGCCGCTTGAGGCCGCGTGGAGCGTCGGCGTCTCGTGAGGGTCTCCACTAGGGCGCAGACCGTGGACGGATCGCAGATCGAGCGAGGAAGGTAAGGACACCGTGACAGCAGGTCGGATATCGCGCAGAAGGTTCCTGGTCGTGACCGGCGTCGCGCTCGGGGGTGCCGCCGCCGGAGGTTTCGCTCTGCTTCGGGGAGGCGACGGGGCGCTCTCCCCGGTGGGACCGTCGAGCGCGGCCGTGATCGCCGCCGAGCGTCGGCGCCGCCTGCCGGGTGCGACGGTCCGCGAGCTGAGCTTGGAGGCCGCGCCGGCCACCGTCGACCTCGGCGGTCGGGAGGTCTCAACCTGGGCCTACAACGGGATGGTGCCGGGGCCCGAGGTACGCGTGCAGGCGGGCGAAGTTCTGCGGGTGCCCCTGCGGAACCTGCTGCCCGACGCCACCACCATCCACTGGCACGGCATCGCCTTGCGCAACGACATGGACGGGGTGCCGGGACTGACCCAACCGCCGATCGCTTCGGGGACGGAGTTCGTCTACGAGTTCGCCGTGCCGGACCCCGGGACGTACTTCTTCCATCCCCACTCCGGCACGCAGCTGGACCGGGGCCTGTACGCGCCGCTCGTCGTGGACGACCCGGCCGAGCCCGGAGCCTACGACCGGGAATGGACCATCCTCTTGGACGACTGGACCGACGGGGTGGGGCCGAGCCCCGACGAGGTCCTGGAGTCCCTCCGGGCTGGCATGGCGGGCGGGATGGAGGAGCCCGGTGAAGGCGAGATGGGCGGCACGGAAGGCATGGAGGGGATGGAGGGCATGGAGGAGCCCGAGGAGCGGTCGGACCCCCTGGGGACGGACACCGGCGACGTCCGGTACCCCCTCTACCTCCTGAACGGCAGGCCGCCCGCGGACCCCGCTACCTTCAGGGCCCGACCGGGCGAGCGCATCCGGCTCCGCATCATCAACGCCGGATCCGACACGGCGTTCCGCGTCGCGCTCGGCGGGCACCGCCTCACCGTGACCCACACGGATGGCTTCCCGATGGAGCCGGTCACCGTCGACGCCATCCTGCTCGGGATGGGGGAGCGCTACGACGCCCTGGTGACGGTGGCCGACGCCGGTGCATTCCCGCTGGTGGCCTGGGCCGAGGGGAAGCGGGCCAGCGCCATGGCCGTGCTGCGCTCCGGCGCGGGCGCGGCGCCCATGGCCGACGCCCGTCCCGCCGAGCTCGACGGTCGGCTCCTGCGTCCGACGGAGTTGCGGGCTGCGGCGGCGGTGTCGTTCGCCGCGGCCGAGCCGGACCGAACGTATCCGGTGCCGCTGGAGGGCGAGATGGCCACGTACCGATGGTGGGTGAACCGGGGCTCGACCGGGGGCGCCGAGCCTCTGGAGCTCGTCGAGGGCGATCGGGTGCGGCTGATCCTGGAGAATCGCTCGATGATGTGGCACCCCATGCACCTGCACGGGCACACGTTCCAGGTCCTGAACGGCTCGGGGCAGGGACCCCGGAAGGACACCGTGATCGTGCCGCCCATGGCGCGAGTCGCGATCGAGGTCGTCGGCGACAACCCGGGCCAGTGGGCGTTGCACTGCCACAACATCTACCACGCCGAGGCCGGGATGCAGACCGTGCTCTCGTACGTCGGCTGAGGCCGATCCCGCACACCGCGTCCCGAACCAGCCGGCTCCTCGGGCGGGCCGCCCCCGTCACCTCTCCGCCACCGCGCGATAGCCGAAGCGCAGCACCCGGGTCGGTCGCCACCGCCGGAACCCCGCCTCGGCAAGAGCCGCCTCCAGCTGCCGGAACGTGTAGGTGCGCGCGGGTGGGAACCAGCGCCGGATTGGAAAGGGCGCGAAGAAGGCGGCGAGCGGGTCGGCGAGGATCAGGCGGCCTCCGGGGCGGAGCACCCGGGCGGCCTGGGTCAGCGCCCGCTCCCACTCCCCGACGTGGTGCAGCACCCCGAGGGCGAGGACGAGGTCGAAGACGGCGTCCTCGTAGGGGAGCTCCCGGGCGTCGACGCGCTCGACCCCCGCTCGATCCCCGAACCGGGCGAGCCGCCGTACGGTCCTGGCCACCATGTCCGGGTCGTAATCGGTCGCGACCACCTCCAGGTCCGGATACCGATCGAGCAGCCGTTCTGCGTTCGCGCCGGTCCCGGCACCGATCTCCAGGAGGCGACCGGCCATCTCCCGCCCCAGCCCGCGCACGGCCCACGGCAGGACGATGCGGGTGCTGACCCACCCCCAGGCCGGACTCTGGATCAGCTTCTTCTCGAGACGGACCACCTCGGGCACGGACGTCTCCCTCGACGAGGATCCGGCCTGCGCGCCGGTCAGGGCGGCCCGTCACGGGTGCCCGGGCCGCTCACGATCTCCCGCCAGATCCCCCTGCGGCGGACCTCGAGCATCCGGAGGCCGGCCGCCGCCGCGTTCTCCTCGGTGCGGCGATTCAGGTTGAAGCCGAAGACGCGCCTCGTGATGGGGCTCAGGGCGTCGGCCACGGCCCCCAGGGCCCGGTTCCGGGGGCGGACGTGCTCCAGCAGCAGCACCCGCCCGCCCGGCTTCACCACGCGGCCCAGCTCGGCCAGGCCCCGGACCGGGTCGGGCACCGAGCAGAACACGCGGCGGCCACCACCGTGTCGAAGGTCCCGTCGGGGAAGGGGAGGCGCTGGACATCGGCCCGCTCCAGGCCCAGTTCCGCGCCGTTCCGAGCGGCCCGACGCCGGGCTCGGTCGAGCATCCGCCGGGAGACGTCGATCCCCAGGACCCGTGTCCCGGGCGGGTAGTAACCGAGGTTGCGGCCGGTCCCGATTCCCACCTCCAGCACCCGTCCCCCGGCCCGCGAGAGGAGCCTCCGGCGCCTCCCGGCCAGGCCGAACCACTCCATGGGCCCCTGGTACAGGTCGTAGACCGTGGCCAGGCGATCGTAGGCGCGGGTCACCGCCGACTGGTCGGTCGACGCGGCCATGCGACCCCTCAGCGCCAGGGCCCCGGAGAGGTTCCTCCGTGCCGGTGACCGGTTTCTTCCTCGGCGTCCTCCTCTGGGGCGTCCCTCGGCCCGCCGTGGTCGTGCCCGCCGCCGTGCATCCCCGCCATCAGCAGGGGGCAGAGGAGCAGGAGGCCGAAGAGCAACAGGGTCCCGAGGGGGACCTTGAACACGGTCGCCGCGATGGCCGCGGCGACCAGGGCGACCGCGATGAGCGGGAGCTTGCCGGTCCGGGCAGAGCCGTCGTCCATCCGTTCATACCTCCTCGT
>Ga0184639_10001016_pt1 | contig 11725 bp, 13 predicted proteins | sample PLM31_170_b2_FD_133155 | JGI IMG/M metagenome (GOLD analysis project Ga0184639, IMG submission 133155) | Groundwater sediment microbial communities from an aquifer in East River, Colorado, USA - PLM3-1_170_b2 | ecosystem: Environmental > Terrestrial > Soil > Riparian zone | place: USA: East... | reverse complement strand
CGTGCGCCGCTGCGACGATGTCATCACGGCCATCGGCCGGACCGTTCACGCCGCCGTCAACAACGGGGGCAAGCCGTGTCGTCTTCCAGAACGCGTGCGGGCACTTCTGGGAACGCCGCGAACGAAGAACAGCGAATGAATGCGCTCGTGACTGGCGCCGCGGGATTCATCGGCTCACATCTGAGCGCCCGCCTGCTCGATCAGGGAAGCTCGGTTGTCGGGATTGACTGCTTCACGGATTACTATCCGCGTCTCCTGAAGGAGGGGAATCTATCCGTTGTCAGCGGGCGCGCCGGATTTCGATTCGTCGAAGCGAAACTCCAGGATGTAGACCTCAAGCAGCTCTTGCAAGGCGTGACGCATATATTCCATCTGGCCGCCCAGGCTGGCGTGCGGAGGAGCTGGGGACACGAGTTCAGCGTCTATACCGTCAACAACATCGAAGCCACCCAGGTCCTGCTCGAAGCATGTGTCGGGCTGCCGCTCGAGCGATTCGTCTACGCATCGAGCTCATCCGTCTATGGCGACCACGTCCCGCTCCCGATGCGGGAAGATGCCTACCTGCGGCCGCTGTCGCCGTACGGCGTCACCAAGCTGGCAGCCGAGCACCTCGCGTCGCTCTATTGGGAGAATTGCGGAGTCCCAGCTTTATCGCTGAGATACTTTACGGTGTACGGACCGCGCCAGCGTCCGGACATGGGCTTTCATCGTTTCTTGCGGGCCGCGCTGAACGGCGAACCGCTCACGATCTACGGCGACGGCGAGCAAACGCGTGATTTCACCTTCGTCGCCGACGCCGTCGGCGCGACCGTCGCCGCTGCGACGAAAGGCCGTGCTGGCGCGGTGTACAATATTGGAGGCGGCTCGCGTGTGACCGTCAATCAGGTGATGGACCTGATCGGTCGCGTGTCCGGCAAGCCGGTGACGATTCGCCGCGAACCGGCACAGAAGGGCGACATGCGTCACACGTACGCCGACTCGTCGAGGGCGCAGCACGATCTCGGATTTACGCCGTCGGTCACACTCGAAGAAGGCCTGCGACAACAGCACCGCTGGCAGGCGACGACACCCGTACTGACATGAAGAAACCCTCGCCGCGTGCGTCGGCCCGATCGCACATCGCGTTCCTTCTCGTCGCTGCGCTCGTCGCTGCGGCCTGCGGCCCGCGACGGCCTGTGCTTCCCCCCGGAACGGCCGGCGCGGATCAGTTTCTGTATGAACATGGCACGGCCGCGTTGAAGGCGAAGAAGTGGCTGGACGCCACGGACTATTTCACCAAATTGATCGACGGATACCCGCAGAGCCAGTATCGAGCGGACGCGAAGCTGGGCGTCGGCGATGTCTATCTCGCGCAGAGCACAGCAGAGTCACTCGTGATGGCGCAGAACGAGTACCGGGAGTTCCTGACGTACTATCCGACCAGCGGTCGGGCGGATTACGCGCAATACCAGTTGGGGATGACCCATTTCAAGACCATGCGCACGGCGGAGCGAGATCAAACGGAAACCAAACAGGCCATCGCCGAATTCGAATTCTTTCTCCAGCGCTATCCGAACAGCTCAATGCTGAGCCAGGCGCGGGATCGGCTTCGGGAAACCAAGGATCGGCTCGACCAGAGTGACTTCGGGGTCGGTTTACACTATTACCGCACCCGGTGGTACCCGGGCGCCATCGCGCGCTTCAAGGACCTCCTGAAAATAGACCCCGACTTTACCAGCCGTGACGCGGTCTACTTCTATCTAGCGGAATCGCTCCTAAAGACCGAAAACAAGGCTGAAGCTCTGCCCTATTACGAGCGGCTGGTCGCAGAATTCGAAACCAGCGAGTATCTCGACGAGGCGCGCAAGCGCATCGGCGAGCTCAAGCTGGAAGCCCAAAACAAGCAGAGCTAACGCCTTGCGGCAGGAGGGGTTGCGCAGCCTCAGGCCGCCCTGGAGGGCATTTCGCATGAAGTGGATCTGGACCGCCCTGACCTTCGCGGCTCTGACGCTGCCGGCCGGGGCCGGGGCGCAACAGCCCGGTACGCCGCAGCCCCGTCTGGTGTCACCGCCGCCGTCGAGCTTTTACGATCTCGCCTGCGCGCCCTACCTGACGATGACGCCGCCTGACGGCCGGTTCCGGGTGACCGCCTCAATGGACACATTCGTCAAGGCGATGATGGGTCCACCGGACACGCTCGTGATCAATGCCGGGCTTCAGCAGGGCCTCCAGGTCGGGCAGGAATTCTTTGTCCGACGATTGCCGCGCGATATGGGAGCGCCCGGTCCAGACCGCAATCACCCGTTGAGTGTGCACACGGCGGCGTGGATCAGGCTCATTGGTGTCGGACCCACATCGGCAACGGCGAGCATCACGCATGCCTGTGACGGCATCTTGCTCAACGACTATCTCGAGCCGTTCGTTCCGCCGCTGGTGGCGGCGACGACCATCGATGGGGCCCCGCAGTTCGAACATCTCGCGCGAATCATGATTGGTGACGAGGGGCGGACCACAATCGGCGTGGGCCAGTGGACGACGATCGATCGTGGCAGCGACCATGGGATCGCCCACGGCCAGAGCTTTTCCGTCTATCGGAACAACACGCGGGCAGGCCTGCTCGTTGAAGTGGGCACGATCATCGCCGTGTCGGTGCGTCCGGAAAGCTCGACTGTTCAGGTTGTCCAAGCGCGGGATGCGGTGCTGCAGGGCGATTTGGTCGCGATCAGGCGGTGAGCTCAGCTGGCGCGGGTCTGTTTGGGCCGCGCCTCCACAAAGTCGTCCATTTTAGAGCTCGGCAGGCGCGCAAAATGCCGATAGTAATCCAACCCCCACGCCAGTGAGGTCATGACAACCAGCCACAACGCGATCTGTCCTAACACGACGAACTGCTGTAGATACTCACGGCCCAGGATCAGCAGAAGAATCGCGACGACCTGCGCCACCATCTTGATCTTTCCGAGCGACGAGGCCGCGATCGCAATACCGCGGTTGTAGGCCAGGCTTCTCAGACCTGTCACGGCAAACTCCCGGCCGATGATCACCGCCACCATCCAAGCAGGCGCCAGATTCATCTGGACCAGCGAGACCAGCGCGGCTGAGATTAAGAGCTTGTCAGCAATCGGGTCCATCATCTGTCCGAGCGCGGTCACCTGCTTCCGTCGACGAGCCAGATACCCGTCCAGCCAGTCCGTTAACGATGCCAGTCCGAAAATGGTCGCGCCCACGATTTCCTTCCGCATGCCGAGCACCATCCGACCCTCGAATTCGGTGAGCAACACGACGACGAGGAGCGGCACGAGGAAGATGCGCGTGACCGTGAGGGCGTTCGGAAGGTTCATGAGGGGCATCTCATTGTAACGCCCAGGCTGACACGCGGCAAAGAAATCCCTCCAGATCGGCTATGATCAGAGGTTGTCATGAAGGCTCTGCTCCTGGTAGGCGGCAAGGGCACGCGATTGCGTCCGCTCACGATTCACACACCCAAATCAATCGTCCCGATTTTCAATCGGCCGTTTCTTGCCTATCAGATCGACCTGCTGAAGCAGATTCCCGAGATCGACGAGATTATTCTGAGCCTGAATTATCAGCCCCGCCGTATCGAGGAAATCTTCGGCGACGGGAAGGAGCTCGGTATCAAGCTGCGGTACGTCGTCGAGCCCACTCCGCTGGGCACGGCCGGAGCCGTTCGATATGCCGGTGAGTCACTGACGGACTCGGTGGTGGTGTTCAATGGTGACGTGATGACGCAGATCGATCTCGCGGCTGTCATCGCGCTGCATCGGCAGCGCAAGGCGCTCGCGACCATCGTGCTGACGCCCGTGGACAACCCGTCCGCGTACGGCCTGGTGGAGGCGGATGCAGAAGGGAATGTCCGACACTTTCTCGAGAAGCCGAAGGCAGAGCAGGTCACGTGCAACACGATCAATGCAGGAATCTATGTCCTCGAGCCTTCGACGTTCGGCCGTATTCCGAGAGATGTGGCCTGGTCAATCGAGCGGAGCTTCTTCCCGTCGCTCGTCGAGCGTGGCGAAACGTTCGTGAGCTATGTATCCAAAGGATACTGGATTGATATCGGGACCCCCGAAAAATACGTGAAGGTCCATCGCGACATCATGAATGGGCTGTACGTGGCTCCTCCGTTCAGCAACGGGCGCCGAACCACGGCGATTGTCGAATGCGGCGCGCGCGTGGAACCAGGAGCGGAGCTTCTCGGTCCGGTCTACGTCGATGGGGGCGCTGTGGTCAAAACCGGCGCTCGCGTCGGCCCCTACTCGGTCGTCGGACGGCAGTGCCTGGTGGAAGAGGGCGCCACGATCGAAGGCTCCATCCTCTGGGCCAATACCCGCGTCGCACAGGGCGCGCGCATCCGCGACTCAGTCCTGGGCCGGGGCTGCTTCGTGGGCCAGGACGCCAGCGTGGAAAACTGCATCCTCGGTGACAAGTCCGAGATTACCGAATTCAGCCGCCTGTAGGAAGGGCTCATGGCTTATGGCTCAAGGCTGAGGCTTAAGAGAATCGCAGCTACGGACCAGGAGTCTTAACGCTTTAACCCTAAGTCTTGAGCCCTAAGCCCTAAGCCGATCGCTGGATCGCCTCATGCTCGTCAACACGTCAATCTTCAAGGCCTATGACGTCCGCGGCACATACCCGGATGAGCTGAACGAATCGGTCTTTCACGATATCGGCCGCGCGTTCGTCGCCTACCTCAATGCGAGGCGCATTGGCCTTGGCCGCGACATGCGGCTCTCGTCACCCTCGCTCGCGGCCGCGTTTCTCGACGGCGCGCGGACGCAAGGCGCTGACATTGTGGACTTCGGGCTCATCGGCACCGACATGCTCTATTACGGCGTTGTCAGCGCGGATCTCGACGGCGGCGCGCAGATCACGGCCTCACACAATCCAAAGCAGTACAACGGCGCCAAGCTGGTCAAGAGAGAGGCCTTCCCGCTGAGCGGCGACGCGGGCATTTCGGACATTCGCGAGATGCTGGTCCGAGATGCGATTCCCCGGCCGGACACGACGCGCGGCAACGTGACTGGCGTCGATATCCTGGCCGGCTATGTCGAGCATGTCATGGCGTTCGTCGATCGGTCACTCATCAAGCCCTTCAATGTGGTGCTGGACGCCGGAAACGGTGTGGCGGGAATCATCGCGCCGCCTTTGTTCGATCGATTGTCTTGTCGGACGACCCGTTTGTGTTTCGAGGTCGATGGCACGTTTCCCAATCATGAAGCCAATCCGCTCATCGAGAAGAACCGAGCACACATTGTCGAGCGCGTGCTCGCCGAGCGCGCCGATATCGGCATCGCGTGGGACGGTGACGCCGATCGCTGCTTCTTTATTGACGGTTCCGGCGAATTCATCTCCGGCGATTTCGTCACCGCGTTGCTGGCTGAGACGTTCCTCTTGACGCATCCGAAGGCCACCATCGTCTACGACGTGCGCGCGAGCTACGCGGTCAAAGATACCGTCGCGAAGTACGGAGGACGCGCTCTGATGAATCGCGTCGGCCACGCGTTCTTCAAGCGCCGGATGCGAGAAGAAGGCGCCATCTTCGGTGGCGAAGTGACCGGTCACTACTATTTCCGGGATAATTGTTTCGCGGACAACGGCTTCATACCCGCGCTGCTGATCCTCGAGCTCATGTCGAAGAAGGAGCGGTCGCTGCACGATCTCCTCGAGCCGCTCCGAGAGCGTTATTTCATCTCTGGCGAAATCAACACCAAGGTCGCGAGCATGGATGTGGTTCAGACCACATTGGACACCATCGCCGACCGGTACAAGGACGGCCATGTTTACACGATGGATGGCATTTCCGTCGAATATCCGGACTGGCACTTCAACGTCCGGCCGTCAAATACCGAGCCGCTGTTGCGGCTAAACCTGGAAGGCCGGACGGTCGCGCTGATGGAACCGAAGCGCGTCGAGCTGCTGGAGCTGATTCGCGCGTGATAAGATGAAACTCCTCGGCGCGGGCCGCCTCCGCGCAAGGCTTCGGCGAGCCTCGCCGTACCTCCAGGGCGAAGGCGGGCTTAGCATAGTGGTAATGTTCTGGCTTCCCAAGCCAGCTAGACGGGTCCGATTCCCGTAGCCCGCTCCATTGTCGTGCCTAAGGCAGACCTACTGACCGTTGGGATGCTTCTGCCGCCACTCGTCGCTCTGCTTGATGCTCGTGACCATTTTCTGACGGGCCTCCTCATCAGTCGCGCCGGTCAGCCGCGCACTGAGGTACACGTCAAAAAGCCAGGCTCCGATTCCCTCGAAGTCGGGTCGGCCGTTGATCCACAGGCCTTGGGGACGCGCGAGGCCGTCCTTTGACTCATAGAACGCATGAAGCGAGTACCCGGCGTCAATGACGTCACGCCGACGCTCTCGCAATTTGTCCGCCACCAGCGTGAGTGCACGTTGGTCGATTTGACCGCGCAACTGTGCCTGGTCGATTCGGCTTTTTTCCACTTCTGCGCGCAAATTTCGGTTGGTGAGGAACTGCGAGAGGCTGAGGGTCGCGAGCACCAATACCGCGACCAGCCAGATTCGCTGGGGCGCTGTCTCATTCATGGGTCCTCTCCTATCTGACCAATACCGCTCCGGCCATCGCACCGCCAACGATCAGCCAACCCGCATGAGGTTTCCAGAGGACCCCGGCGGCTAGAGCGGCGGCGGCAATGGTCCATTGACGCCAATCCGTCAGGTTTGAGGTCAGCCGGATGAGGACCGCCACCATCAGGCCAATCGCAGCGACATTGACCGCGTCAAGGAATGCTGCCGCCCAGACTCCCCGGCGGATTCTTGGCAGAATCGCCTGAAGATAAGCTACGAACAGGAACGAAGGAAGAAAAATTCCGATGGTCGCGACTATGGCTCCGGGCCCCCCTGCAAGCACATACCCGATGAAGGTAGCCGTCGACAGCACCGGCCCAGGCGTGAATTGACCAACGGCAATCGCATCGAGGAGTTGCCGTTCGGTGAGCCATCCTCGCTCGCGGACGAGGGCGGCCTCCAGAAACGCCACCAGCACATAGCCGCCGCCGTACAGCACCGACCCAACCTTCAGAAATACGGCGCCAAGATTCCACAACGTAATGGGAACCCGTGTGGCGGTCACCGCTGCGGCGAGGCTCACCCCGCCTGAAAGGATAAGCGCCGCCGCCACGACTACCCGACCGGCGACACGCGGGACCGCGCGCCGGAGCCAGAACATCCCGAGCAGGCCTCCCATGAACAATGCGACTATCTCGCTCACCCCGACGAGCGCCGCAATCGCGACAGCGAGACCGATAATCGCCTGCTGATGGCTTTTGACGGCTGTTCGGGTTAATCGCCACGCCGCGAACGCGATCACGGCGATCGTGGCCGGCGGGATTCCAAACCACCAGCGAGCCGCCTGGGGCAGTGTTCCACCGTGCACGTAAAACCAGGCACACATCGCGGTAATCGAGGCGGCGGGCAAGATGAACGCCGCGCCGGCGATAAACCACCCAGCCCATCCTCCTCGCAAGTAGCCGAGCGAAATGGCCATTTCTGTCGAGTTGGGTCCCGGAATCAGATTCGTCGCACCCAGCAAGTCCAGGAAATCGTCACGTGACACCCAACGGCGTCGAGTGACGAGCTCATCTTCCATGAGGGCGACATGTGCGGCTGGTCCGCCGACGCTGATCGTGCCCAGCTTGAGAAAGACCTGTGCGATTTCAAGCAGCCGTGAACGAGAAGGCATGCGTGTGCGAGGCTGACCCTCAATAACCAGTCTGAGATTCCGATGTGGGTTGTCCCCGAGACTCCTGCACGATTTTCACGCCGGCGCTGGCACCAATTCTCGTCGCGCCTGCGGCGACCAACATCTTGACCGCATCGAAGTCTCGGACGCCGCCCGCGGCTTTCACGCCCACCTCTGGACCAACCACGCGCCGCATCAACGCCACGTCTGACGCCGTCGCTCCGCCTGGTCCAAAACCAGTGGAGGTTTTCACGTAATCCGCCGCGGCAGCTTTCGCAATCGTGCAGGCAGCCACCTTTTCTTCATCTGTCAAAAGAGCAGCCTCGATGATCACCTTGCTGAGCACGCCGCAATCACGGCAAGGCCCAGTGACGGCCTCGATATCGCGCTCGACGAGTCGAAAGTCTCCCGACCTCAGGGCGCCGACATTGATGACCGTATCGATCTCAGCAGCGCCATCGAAAATCGCCCGCCGTGTCTCGTACTGCTTCACGTCAGGTGTCGTTGCGCCGAGCGGAAAGCCTACGACCGAACAGACACGCACGCCTGTATTCCTGAGCAAACGGGCGGACAACGCCACCCAGGTTGGATTAACACAGACCGTGGCGAATTTCAATTGTGAAGCCTCGCGACACAGTTTCTCGATCTCGGCACGAGATGCATCAGCCTTTAGCAGCGTATGATCAATCAGCGCCGCCACATCCTGCGGCACGGATCCGCTGGCGTGGAGGCTAAGCCGTGAGGCGCCAGCCTCCAGGACGGGCTGTAGGCGCTCGGGGCAGCACTCATACATCACCGCATGACAGTGACAATTCGCCGAGATCGCAGCGCGCCGCCGGTCGGCTGCGACAACTTCTTGGACGACGAATTCCACGAGACGACGTAGCTCGCCAGGTTGCATGGGAAGTCCGCCTACTGACGGCTTCGTTCCAGCGCTCGGATTTTCGCCAGGCGCCGAATGTACCGCGGCTCGCGCATGCCGGTTCGCATCCACACACGGACGATCGCCACTGCCTGCTCGGCGCTGAGCAGCGACGCACCGAGACAGAGCACATTCGCCCCGTTGTGCTCGCGTGAATAGCGCGCAACGGTTTCATTCGTACACATCACGGCCCGCACCCCATCGATCTTGTTCGCTGCAATGGACGAACCGATGCCAGCGCCATCAATCACGACACCCGCATCCGCCTCATGCTCGGCCACGGCTCTCGCGACGCGTGCGGCGACATCCGGATAGTCGACCGTCGCCGCGTCGTGCGTGCCCAGATCGTGCACGGCGATTCCATCGGCGCGCAGCGTCGCTGTCAACTGTCGCTTGAGCGCGACGCCCGTATGGTCGCTGCCGATCGCGACCGTCCGAACCGGCATGACAGGGGTGAGCGCTGACTCGCCGTCCGACACTTGATCGTCGCGGACAACGGTGATGCGACGCTCGCGAAGTGTGTCCCTGGCGAGCGGCGTGATATGGCCGCCCGAGGCGAGAAGGACCGTACTCCCAAAGTCCAGTGTCCGGGCGTCCGCCTCAGTGATGATCTCGAAGTGCTTCATCGGCCTTACCGGATCGTGTTATTCTTCCGCACCCCAGCGCGGGTGCCGCGCCGGGGATCCCGCCGCGGCTCACACCGACGTCCGCATGCGCGTGCCAGACGCACAATCGGTCCTGCTCACAGCCGATCAGATTCAATCGCGCGTCCGCGAGATGGCGGCGGAGATTCGCCGCGACTACGCGCCTTTCGACGAGCTGCACCTGGTCGCCGTCCTCAAGGGCGCGTTCATGTTCCTGTCCGATCTGGCGCGGGCGATGACAGGGCCGGTGTCACTCGATTTCATCGCCGTCGCCAGCTACGCCAAGGGCACCACCACCTCCGGCGAAGTGCGGTTGCTCAAAGACCTCGACTCCGGCCTGCAAGGTCGCCACGTCATCATCGTCGAAGACATCGTTGACACCGGCCTGACGTTGACGTATTTGCAGGACATCCTGCGGGCCCGCGAGCCCAAGAGCCTTCGCACGGCTTGTCTGCTGAGCAAGCCATCCCGGCGCCAGGTCGACGTGAAGGTCGACTATATCGGCTTCGCCATCGACGATCGTTTCGTGGTCGGTTACGGCCTCGATTACAGCGAGCAGTACCGGAATCTGCGCGAGATCGTGGTGCTGAGCTGACGGTTTACGGTCCCACTGCCTTCTTCACCGATTCGGCCATCGCGAGGCGATTCTACTCGATCGTCGGCACGTGGCAGCCCCAGCGGCAGAGCGTGTATAGTGAACGGCCGTGTCCATCCACATCGTCGATCACCCGTTGGTACAGGACGCGCTTCTCGAGCTCCGCGATGCCACGACCACGCCCGACCAGTTTCGGCGGGTGGCGAATCGAATCAGCGTCCTGCTCGCGGCCGAAGCGATGCGCGATCTTCCAACAATGTCCGCTATGGTGGAGTCGCCGCTTGGACCGGCGGAAGGACAGCGCGTCAGCACTGACGTGGTGGTCGTACCCGTCCTGCGCGCCGGGTTGGGTATGCTCGACGCCGTTCTGCAGCTGTTGCCGTCGGCGCGGGTCGGCCATATCGGGCTTCAACGCGACGAGCTGACGGCGGTCGCGTCTCACTACTATTCGAAATTGCCGCCAGATCTGTCCCGCAGCTACGTTCTGGTGATCGATCCGATGCTGGCCACAGGGGGCAGCGCGGTGGCGGCGCTCGATCTCTTGGGGCAGGCGGGCGCGCGCGACGTCCGGCTCGTCTGTATCGTCGCCGCGCCGGAAGGGGTCGCGTTGCTCCAGGAGCATCACCCCGGTGTGGCCGTCTATACTCCCATGGTTGACCGAGGCTTGAACGCCCACAAATTCATTCTTCCCGGCCTCGGAGATTTTGGCGACCGGCTCTACGGCACGCAATAAGAGCCGTCAGCCCTCAGCCATCAGCAGCGTGGGGTGAAAGCTGAAGGCTCATATGGCGCAGCAAAAGGATCACAATCGGTCCACGGCGCGAGAGCGGCGAACGACGCCACGAACAACACCGTCGGATCGGTGGCACACCGCGCTTACACAGATCGAGCCCAACAAGATCCTGATCCGTGGTTATCCCGTCGACGAGATCATGGGGCGCCTCAATTTCGGCGAAGCGATTTACCTGCTGCTTGTCGGTGAGGTGCCCACCCCAACCGTTGGGAAAATGATGGGTGCCGTGCTCAGTTCGTCGCTCGACCACGGGGTGACGCCCCCATCGACGCTTGCCGCGCGGAATATTGCGACAACTGGCGCGCCGCTGCACGCGTCCGTCGCCGGCGGTGTCCTCGCGTTCGGAGTGCATCATGGCGGCGACATCGAGTCGTGCATGCGGTTTCTCGATTCAGGTCTTGCGCTCGTCCGGAGCGGCCGGTCGCTCGCTCAAGCTGCGGCAGAGATCGTGAAGCGCGCTCTCGATCAGGGGGAGACGCCGCCTGGCTTCGGTCATCGCTTTCACACTCGCGATCCCCGCGCCGCGCGTCTGTTCCAGATGGCGCTCGAACTGGAGCTGGAAGGCGATCACATTCGCATGATTCGGGCCGTCGATCGTGTGCTCGAGGCGCGGGCGAACAGCGGCGACCATCCGCTCCCCATCAATGTTGACGGCGCAATCGCAGCCATCTGCGGCGATCTGGGCTTCGCGTACGAGCTCGGGAACGCGATGTTCATCATCTCGCGGGTTCCCGGACTGATTGCGCATGCGCACGAAGAGCAGCACCGTCATGACCCGATGCGGCAGATCGATCCGAAAGACCACGAGTATGACGGCCCGCGCGAACGACGACTCCCGGAGACGCGGAGATAGCCCCTGCGCACGTTGCGAAGCTTCGACAGGCTCAGCTTCGCCCTGAGTTTATCGACCGTTCGACGATGCTCACGGTCGACCCTAAGCTTGCCGAATGGGTTGGCGGTTCGACGGTGATCACCGTCGACCCTGAGCCTGCCGTCCTGCGGTTGGCTGAGGCTGAGGAAATCGCCGCGCTCGACCACCTGGATTCTCACGAGATCACCGGCGCCGGCAGTTCCAAGT
>Ga0184639_10001015_pt1 | contig 11729 bp, 11 predicted proteins | sample PLM31_170_b2_FD_133155 | JGI IMG/M metagenome (GOLD analysis project Ga0184639, IMG submission 133155) | Groundwater sediment microbial communities from an aquifer in East River, Colorado, USA - PLM3-1_170_b2 | ecosystem: Environmental > Terrestrial > Soil > Riparian zone | place: USA: East... | reverse complement strand
CGCTGGCCCTGGTCAGGTCTCGGCGCGGTGCTCTCCACCGAGCGTCGAGGCGTGGAAGTCGAATAGCGGTTGACTCGTCCTCGATGATGTGGCCATGACCCTTTACTACCCGAGCCGGGCAGTCCCGGTCGCGCCCCAGGTTCGGCCGCCGGGCAGGCCGCCGGCCAAGAAGTACCGAGTCGGTCTCCTCTTCGTCCACGGCATGGGGCAGCAGGAGCGCGGCGACACCATCACCCAGATGGGCGACGCCCTGACCGCATGGCTGAAGGGCTGGCTGGCGGAGGTGCCGGGCGCCGATTTCAAGATCCGCGGGGCGGTCCTGCGCACCGGTGGCACGGGCGAGACCGGGCCCACCGACGACACCCTGGGCGGCCAGGCGCACGTCGCCGTCACGATCATCACGAAACCCCGGACCCGCGAGACGCGGCAGGAATGGCTGCTCGCCGAGTCATGGTGGGCCGGGGCCTTTCGGCCCGCCTCGTTCATGGAGCTGGCGACCTGGGCGATCGCGGTCGGCCCGTGGCTGATCGCGTCGCAGCGGGCGGGCATCGGCGAGCGGGTCCGACTGCCGACCGGCCCCCTCGGGGGACTGGTCAAGTTGGTGATCGAGACGCTCCTCACGCTGGTCGGCGCGGGGGTGGCGGCGGTCATCACGCCGCTGGCGCTCGGGCTGCTGGTGCTGAGACTCGTGCCGATCCCCGTGCTGTCCGCCGCGACGCGGGGACTGGCGAAGAGCCTGTCGGGCAGCTTTGGCGACCTGCTGGTCCTCGTCCGCAGCCCGGTCCGCTTCGCCGCCATGGCCGAGCAGGTCCGCGCCGACATCGCGAACGTGGATGCCCGATGCGATCGGGTGATGGTAGTGGCCCATTCCCAGGGCAGCGCCGTGGCGTGGCACGCCATCCGCCGGACCGCCGACCAGCCGCCGAAGGACCGGGCCACGGTGGCACTATTCGTCAGCTTCGGGCAGGCATTGCGGAAGCTGAAGTCGCTCTACCGGCTCCAGCACGGATCCGGCGGGACGCAGTTCTGGTTCGCCACGCTGGCGCTGCTGTCGACGATCTCGCTGGCGTTCGCCGCCATCCAGGGCATCGGCCTGTGGACCGTCATCATCGAAGAGCAGGCGAGCGTCTCGGCGGTGCTCGGCAGGATGCTGGACGGGCTCTACTGGCTCTGGCTGCTTGGGCCGATCGCGGCGGTGCTCGTGATCCAGGGCATCCTCACCCGGATGGCGAAGGCCAACGACGATGCGGCAGAGGGGGAGATCCGCAAAGAGATCGCCGAGGTGCAGGAGGCCTTCCCCGAATTCCGCTGGGAGGACCTGTGGGCATCGGCCGATCCGGCTTCGAATGGGCCGCTCCTGAAAGAGCTGCCGGCGAGGGTCGACAGCTACAAGATCCGGAACCTGGCGAGCACGATCCTCGACCATTCGGCCTACTGGGAGAACACGACCGAGTTCGTGAGCGCGATCGCGTTCGCGGCCGCCAGCCTCGCCCCGCCCAGCGCCATGGGCATTCGCTCCGCCATCCCGCATGAGCTCGAGCGGGCGGCCATCATCCGAGACCATCGGGTCGCGATCCTGGCGTCGGGACGGGTGCTCCTGTTCGGCGCCCTGGCCGCCGGGCTGTACGGCCTTCGTCGCGTGCTTCCCGACCTGGGCGGCTGGGCTCTCGACGTCCTGAACGCGATTCCGTTGCTGCCGGATTGGTTCGGCGACTGGAACCACATCCTCAAGGGATTCGTGGCGGCGGGGCTCATCACGGTGGGTGCGATCGTCGTGTGGAGCCTGCTGCTGGGGGGCTGGACCCTGGTCACGCGCGACGACGAGCGTGCCTTCTTCGAGCGCCGCGAGGGGCGGAAATGGACGGCGCCGGCGCGCCTGTGGACGGTCGTGGCCACCGTGATGCCGGCCATCCTGATCCTGGTGCTTGCCATGTTGCGGGCCGATCCCTCGATCGTCGCCATCTACGCCGCCATCGCCGTCGCCGGACTCGCCGGCGTGGTCCTGCTCAACTCGCTCGGCAGGCGCCTGGGGGAGCCGCGGCCGTCGACCTGAGCCGGGGGGCAGTCGGCTACCATCGGACTCGAGATGAGCGAGACGATCCCCGAGGACCTGATCGACCTCCTGACCACGAACGTGCTTGGGCACGTCTCCGCCCTGCGGCGTGAGGGGACGATCGCCACCTACCTGATGTGGGTCGACTATGACGGCGAACACGTGCTGACCAGCTCGATGGTCGGCTCGCGCAAGGCCGCCAACTGGAAACGGAATCCGCAGGTCGCCATCTCGGTGGTGGACCGATCCGACGACTGGCGGTTCCTGATCATCCGTGGCCGCGTGGTTGCCACCCGGCCCGACGAGGGGCTCGCCTTCATCGACAAGATGTCGATGCATTACACCGGCGGACCGTACGGATTCCGTGGGAAGCCGCGCGAGATCTTCGTCATCGAGCCGGACTACGTGCGCGCCTCGCGCGGGCGGCGCTAGCGGTGGGCGACGTGGCCGTACCGAGGAGCCGTCGCACCCAGCGGATCGTGGGCGGCGCGGCCCTCGCCGCCTACGTCGTCGCGGCTGCCGGGCTGGTGGCGCTGGTCAGCATCGGCCTCTTCTTCTGGATCGGCCAGCCATGGGGCACATTCAACGATCTCGCGCTGATCGTCATGACCCTGGCGCTCGCCCCCCTCATGCTCGCCTTCTACGAGCTGGGCGGCTGGACGCCCACGCCCCTGGCGCAGGCTGCCCAGGCAGGCGGCTGGATCGCGGTACTGACCTGGTGCGTGATCCAGGCACTCATGGTCACGGGGGTGGTGACGTTCGATTACGAGGTCGGCGCCACCGGCGCCTTCGCCATCGAGACGGTCGCGGTCGTGGTCATCGGCTCGTGGGTTGCCGGGGCCAACCTGCTGGCCGGACCCTGGCTCGGCGGCCTGCGCTGGCTTGGCGTGCTGAGCGGGATGGGGTGGGTCGTCCTGGCGATCGGCCTGCTGCTGGGGGGCGTCAATCACCCGCTCACGTACGTGGGAGGCATCGGCTACTCGCTGACCTTCCCGATCTGGGCGTACCTTATGGCGCGCGAGTTCGGAGGCTCAGCCGCCGGAGGTTGACAGCCACCCGGTGGCTACAACGGCCAGGGAAGACCCACATTGAGGGTGTTGATGGCTGAATGGTCACGGGTAGACCACGCCGGGCACGCACGGCCCGCTAGCTGGCCGTTGTAACCATGGGGTGACCACGGTGACGGCCCGTCATACACTGAGGCATGCCTGAACGCTTAGGTACGCGACTACTCCTCGGCGTGACCATCCTCGCGCTCGTCGCGATCGGAGCCTGGATCGCGTTCGCCACCGGATACATGAATTGGCCCATCTGGCAGACCTGACGCGTCGAAGGGCTCACAGATGCCCCGTAACGTAGATCAGCGGGCCAAAACGAACTTGGACCTATTCACGGGGGAGTGGGAGCCGGTGGGCAGCGCGGCCGGGCGCTAGATGCGCCCCTTCCAGACACCGACCGCCTCGAAGCTCATCGGCACATCGACCAGGATCAGCTCGCTCCGCTCACGCGCCCGGATCCGCAGCTGCGGCTGGTCGGTGACCTTCGCGGCGTCGCCGGCGGTGACCTCCTGCTCATCGAAGGTGGCCGCGCCGCCGATCAGATAGACGTACGCGCCTCTCCCCTCGCCGATGTCATGGACCACCGGCACCCCTGGCTCCAGCGCGGCGACACGGATCGATGCGTCCTGGTGGACCCTCACCACGTCCCCGCCATCGGGGCCGATCACCTTCAGGAGCCGGTTCGTCCGGTCCTCGCGGGTGAAGACGCGTTGCTCGACCTCAGGTTGCAGGGAAGGGGTATCGGGCAGGATCCAGATCTGGATGAAGCGCATCGTGGCCGTCTTCGATGCGTTCAGCTCCGAATGGAGTGCCCCCGAGCCGAGGGTCATGCGCTGGACGGATCCGGCAGGCAGCGGCCCGAATGCACCGCCCACATTGTCCTCGTGCCCGAAGCTCCCCTCGACGACGTAGGTGAGGCCCTCCACGTCGCGGTGCGGGTGGAGCGGCCAGATTGCGCCGGGGATCAGGCGGTCGTCGTTGAAGACGCGCATCGCGCCGAATGAGTCGTTCTCGGGGTCGACGTAGCGGTCGAAGCTGAAGTGCCAGCGAGCCTGGAACCAGCCACCCTCGGTTCGGTAGATGTCCGCGTCTCGGCGGATGTGCAGCATCGATTCGCAGCGTACCATCGGCGCCCAGCCGCGATACCGGGAGCCGCATGACACGAACGACACCGGTGCTCAGCGCGCGGGCCCTGAACCGGGCGCTGCTGGAGCGGCAGATGCTGCTGCGGCGTGTCAATCTCCCGGCGCTGGAGGCGATCGAGCGCCTGGTCGGGATGCAGGCGCAGGCGCCGACCGATCCGTACATCGGCCTGTGGACCCGCCTCGACGAGTTTCAGCACGGCGAGCTCGCCACACTGATCGCTGAGCGTCACGCGGTGCGCGCCGTGGCGTTGATGCGCACGACCATCCACCTTGTCTCGGCTGCCGACTGCCTGGTCATGCGCCCGCTGCTGCAGCCGGTCGTTGAGCGGGCGTATCGGTACAGCCCCTTCCCGCGCGCCATCGCGGGGGTGGACCTGGACGAGCTGGTGGCGGCGGGGCGAGCGCTGCTCGCGGAACGGCCGCGGACGATCAGCGAGGTCGGGAAGCGCCTGGCTGAGCGCTGGCCCGACCGCGACGCAGGCTCCCTCGGCAACGCGTTCCGCTACCTGGTGCCGCTTGTCCAGCTGCCGCCGCGGGGGATCTGGGGAGCCGGCGGACTGCCCGTCTGCGACACGGTCGAGTCGTGGCTTGGCAGGCCGTTGGACGAGGCTCCGTCGCTCGACGAGATGGTGATGCGCTACCTGGCGGCGTTCGGACCGGCCAGCGCCAAGGACGTCCAGACCTGGAGCTGGCTGACCGGGATGCGCGAGGTATTGGATCGGCTGCGTCCGCGGCTGCGCACCTTCCGCGACGAGCGCGGGCGCGAGCTGTTCGACGTGCCGGACGCCCCACTGCCGGATCCCGAGACACCCGCTCCGGTTCGCTTCCTGCCCGAGTTCGACAACATCTTCCTGTCGCATGGCGACCGCAGCCGGATCGTGGATCCGGCGTACCGCGACCAGGTGCTGATGCATGGCTTCGTGCTCGTTGACGGCTTCATCCGGGGAGCCTGGCGGATCGACCGCACGGGAGGTAACGCGACCCTGGTCATCGGGCCATGGGGGAAGCTGGCAGCGGCGGATCGGCGCGACGTAGAGCAGGAAGGGACCCGCCTGCTGGAGTTCGCAGCCGCCGACGAATCAACCCGCGGCGTCCGATTTGCATGACCCTCGATCGGTCATCGGCCCTCCTCAGAAGTCGCGGCGTCCGGCGAAGTGCTCGTCGACCTCCGGGCGGGAAAGCTCGTAGACGGCGATCCGCTGCCCTCCCGGGGCGATGAACGAGCAGAGCGGCCCGTGCGGAATCTCGATGCTCCTGCCGCGCTTCCAGCCACGCGCCTCGAGCGCATCCAACGCCGCCCCGAGGGCGGCGACGCGGTAGACGAGGATGGGCCGATCACCCTCGACGTGATCGGCCAGCAGGATCCTGGGCGGCTCCTCGGTGAGCGCGATCATTGCCACGCGCGTCTCCATTGCCTCGACCGCGAAGATGAGCCGACCGCCCAGCGTGTCGGTGAAGTAGCGGACGTCCGCGGCGACGTCGCGGCTCGGCATGTAGACGAAGTCGAGTCGCTCGAATGGCAGCGGGGCCTCATCGGCCCCAGCCTGGAGGCCTTCCGGGGTCACGGGGCCAGTCTGCCAGACGGCCTTCCCGCTCCGTAGTAGGCTTCGGACATCGCCGAGCTACCGGCGGACGCAATGGAGACACGGATGCGCCTGCTGCGCCAGCTCGCCCGCCGCAAGCTGCGGACCACGCTCACGATACTCGGCATCACGATCGGGATCTGGGCGCTGGTCGTCTTCAGCTCGATGGCCAACAAGATCAACTCGCTGGTCGCCGGGGGCAGCCAGTATTTCGCCGGCAAGATCCTGGTGACCGACGCCACCAACTTCGCCATCGGCGCCGGCATCGCGCCGATGAACATCGAGGCCGCCGACCAGATTCGCGAACTTGATGCTGTGGCCGCCGTTGACGCCCAGATCCAGATGCAGTACGACCCCGAGGCGAGCGCCGGCTTCGGCGCGCCCGATTTCCTGCTTGGCAGCATCGCCGGTTCCGACGAGGGCCTCGAAAAATTCGTGCTCACGGCAGTGCAGGGAAGGCTCCTGACTCCGGCGGATGAGGGGTCGAACGTGGTCGTCTACGGAAGCGACCTGGCGCGCAAGGAGAACGCCGCCATCGACGATACGGTCGAGATTCGGGGTGAGTCGTTCACCGTCGTCGGCATCCTCGAGCCGACGCTGACCGCGCCGGACACGACCGCGATGATTCCGCTTCAGGCGGCCCAGCAACTCATGGCCGCCAGCCTGCCACGATCGATCCAGGACGCGATCAGCTCGGACGAGCTGATCAGCCAGGTGGTCGTCTACCCCGAGCCGGGGGTGAACGACGCCGAGCTCGCCGGTCAGATCGAGCGAGAGGTGGACAACGTCCAGACGCTCACCGGCGCCGAGTTCGACGAGCAGGTCGGATCATTCACAGGCGTCTTCAACGCCATCATCATCGGGGTCGCGGTCATCAGCCTGGTGGTCGGCGGCCTCTCCGTCATCAACACCATGGCCATGTCGGTGGCCGAGCGAACGCGCGAGATCGGCATCAAGCGCGCGATCGGTGGCTCGCGGCGCAGGATCGTGCGCGAGCTGGTGACGGAGGCCGCCGTGATCGGCTTCATAGGGGGCGTCATCGGCCTGGTGCTGGGAGCCATCGTGGTCGTATTCGCCAACGAGGCCGGCCGCTCGTCCGGCACGATCCTCTTCGAGCTGACCCCCGGCACTGCGATCTTCGCGGTGGCCTTCTCGACCATCCTGGGCATGCTGGCCGGCGTCATCCCCGCCTGGAACGCGGCGCGCATGGACCCGGTCGAAGCACTGCGCTACGAGTAGGGGCAGGACGATGGCATTGCTCGAGGCGCGCAACCTGCGCAAGACCTACCGCATGAGCCGGCGCAACCAGGTCGAGGCGCTGCGCGGCGTGGATGTCGACATCGAGGCGGGGGAGATGGTCGCCATCATGGGACCGTCGGGTTCCGGCAAAAGCACGCTGATGCACATCCTGGGCCTGCTTCACGCCCCGGATCAGAACGGCGGCCCGGCGCCGGAGCTGCGCATCTCCGGCGAGAGCGTCACCGAGCTGTCCGACAGCCGTCGCACGAAGATGCGTGCCGACACGATGGGCTTCGTCTTCCAGTCCTACAACCTGGTCCCGACCCTGACCGCCCTCGAGAACGTGTCGCTCGCCGGCGAGTACGCCGGCGTTCCGCGCGGCAAGGCACGCGCTGCGGCCTCCGAGGCGCTGGACTGGGTCGGCCTGGCCGAGCGCACCGGCCACCGGCCGATGGAGCTCTCCGGCGGAGAACAGCAGCGCGTCGCCATCGCCCGCTCGTTGGTGAATGGACCGATGCTCCTGCTCGCCGACGAGCCGACCGGCAACCTGGACAGCGCTCGCAGCCATGACGTGCTTGAGCTCCTGCGACGCTTCAACACGGAGCGCGGCCAGACGCTGGTGCTCGTCACGCATGACGCCGACGTGGGCGCAATCTGCGACCGGGTCATCCACATGCGCGACGGCCTGATCTCCGCGAGCTGACGCTACTGGCTCGTACGCCTCCGGTACAGCCACAGCGCCAACGGGAAGAAGACCACGAGCGAGCCAACCGACCAGATCAGGGCCGGGATTGCGTCCGGCCCACCGGTCCCGGTCAGGGTGAAGCTCCGCACCGTGTTGGTTACCAGCGTCATCGGCTGGTTGTCGGCGAAGACGCGCAGCCAGTCAGGCATCGTCTCGGTCGGCACGAAGGCGCTGCTGGCGAAGGTGAGCGGGAAGACGGTCATGAAGATCAGGCCCTGGAGCGCCTCGGGGGTCCGCACGAAGGCACCCATCGCCACGCCGAGCCAGGAGAGCGCGAAGCCGAACGCAAGCATCACCGCGATGGCCAGGAACCATCCGACCACGCCTCCCTCCGGCCGGAAGCCGACCAGCAGCCCAACCACGGTCATGACCGCCACCGCCAGCATGGCGCGCATCAGATCGGTCAGGGTGCGCCCGGTCAGGACCGACGACTGGAGCATCGGGAGCGATCGGAATCGGTCGATCATGCCGTTCTTCAGGTCGTTGGCCAGCAGGACCCCGGTGTACACGCCGGCGAACGCGATGGTCTGCACGAAGATGCCGGCCATGAGGAAGTTGACGTAGGTCGTGCCCTCGATCGGGATGGCGCCGCCGAAGACGTAGCGGAACAGGATCACGAACATGATCGGGGAGAGGGTCACGTCCAGCAGCAGCTCGGGGGTGCGCCGAATGTGGCGCAGGTTGCGCTTGACCATCTCGAGCGAGTCGGCGATCCACCAGCGCAGTGTCATGACGCCAGCTCCTCCAGGACAGATGTCTCGTCGCCTGCCGGCTTGCCGGTGAGCGCCAGGAAGACCTCGTCGAGGGTGGGTCGACGGAAGCCGATGTCGTCGACCTGGACCCCCGCCGCGTCGAGCTCACGAACCGCCCGCGTCAGCACGCCGCCATGCGAGGTGACCGGGACGCTGACATGACGCGCCGCCACATCGATGAGCGGCTGCTCGCCGCTGAGCTTCGCCAGCGCGGCCGCGGCCGCCCGCACCTGCTCAGCGTTGGTGACCAGGATCTCGAGCCGCTCACCACCGGTGCGCTGCTTCAGCTCCAGGGCCGTCCCGCGCGCGATGAGCTTGCCGTGGTCGATCACGGCGATGTCATCGGCCAGCAGATCGGCCTCCTCGAGGTACTGCGTCGTCATCAGCACGGTCGTCCCGCCCTTGGCCAGCCTGCCGATGAGGTCCCACATCGAGAGGCGGCCGCGAGGGTCAAGCCCGGTGGTCGGCTCATCGAGGAAGAGGACCGGCGGCTCGGCCACGAGCGCCCCGGCGAGGTCCAGCCGGCGCCGCTCGCCACCGGAGTAGGTCTTGGTGACCCGATCGGCGATCTCGAGCAGGTCGAAGCGTTCGAGCAGGCCGTTCGCCCGGCTGCGCGCCTCGGACGCCGGCAGGCGGAAGAGGCGGCCGATCATCTCCAGGTTCTCCTTGCCGGTGAGCACCTCGTCCAACGTGGCGTTCTGGCCTGCCACGCCGATCGTGCGGCGCACCTCGGTGGGGTGGCGCAGGACGTCGATGCCCGCCACCTCGGCACGTCCGGCATCGGGCTTGAGCAGGGTGGTCAGGATGCGCACCGCCGTCGTCTTGCCCGCGCCGTTGGGACCGAGCAGCGCCAGGATGGTGCCTTCGGCGACATCAAGGTCGAGGCCGCGCAGCGCGTGGGTCTTGCCGAAGTGCTTGTGCAGCCCTTCGGCGCGAATCATGGTCGTGGCGGTCATACCCCGACTCTAGCGGATGCAGCCGACTCGGTCCCGCGCGGCATCTGACCCGCTTCGGCGATGCCCGAATCGGCGCGGTCGGTGGACGGCCTGAGCGCGGCGACGGTAGTCTCAGGCATGCGGACGATGCCTTCCGGCGCGCGAATCGGCATCCTGGTGGTGGGTCTCGCGATCGTCGCATGCACGACGGAACCGTCACCAACCCCGGGCGCGAGCCCATCCGAGCAGCCCTCTGCCACGCCTGTCGCGGCGGTCAGCGTCGATCCGACGCCCACTTCTGCGGGTGAGCTGGTGTTCGAGGTCGAGACCTTCCCCGTGGCGGCCGGCACCCATCCCCACGACGTGGCGCCCGCGGCCAACGGCGGGGTGTGGTACACGGCGCAGCACACAGGACGCCTGGGGTGGCTCGACCCGGCCAGTGGAGAGGTGCGCGAGATTCCGCTAGGGGCGGGCTCGTCGCCCCATGGGGTCATCGTCGGTCCGGATGACGCGGCGTGGGTCACCGACAGCGGCCTGAACGCCATCCTGCGCGTCGATCCCGAGAGCGACGCCGTGACGCGCTTCCAGCTCCCGGACGAGGCGTCCGGCGCCAACCTCAACACGGCGGCATTCGACCGCAACGACGTGCTGTGGTTCACCGGCCAGGCCGGCTGGTACGGGCGGGTGGACCCCTCTTCGGGGCAGGTCGACGTCTTCGCCGCTCCACGCGGCGCCGGTCCGTACGGGATCACGGCCACGCCGGGCGGGGACATCTACTACGCCTCGCTGGCCGGCTCGTACCTCGGGCAGGTTGACATCGACACCGGCGCCGTCACCGTCCTCGAGCCGCCGACCGCCGGCGCCGGCGTGCGCCGCGCCTGGTCGGACTCAACGGGCCGGATCTGGGTCGCCGAGTGGAACGTGGGCCAGGTCGGCGTCTACGACCCATCGGACGGCTCGTGGAGGGAGTGGCGACTTCCCGGGGAGTCGCCACAGGCCTATGCCGTGTACGTCGATGAGCTCGACGCCGTTTGGCTCACCGAGTTCACTGCGGATGTCATCGTCCGCTTCGATCCGCTGACGGCCACCTTCCGCTCCTTCGCGCCCGAGAGCCTGCCCTCGGCCGTCCGCCAGCTCCTCGGCCGGACTGGCGAGGTATGGGGCGCCGAGTCCGCGGCCGACCGACTGGTGGTGGTGCGATATGCGGTCGCCGACGAGTAGGCATGGCGACGCGCGAACGCGTCAAGCGGCGCACAGTCGGCGGGCGGCTTGCGCAAAGACGCAACCTCTGAGATAGTTGCGTCAGCAACTGCCTGTATCTGGTCGAGGAGTGTCTCATCGTGTCCATGCGTGCCTTCGCCGTCGACGAATTCGGAGCCGCAGGCTCCATTCATGAGATCTCGATCCATGAGCCGGGTGACGGTGAGCTGCTCGTCGCGGTTCGGGCCGCCGGCGTGAACGTCATGGATCCGCTCTACGTTGCCGGCGCCATGAAGGACTACATGGAGCACCGGTTCCCGCTGGTGCCCGGGATCGATTTCGCCGGCGTCGTGGAGCGGATCGGCCCTGGCGTGGATGGGTTCGCCGCTGGCGACGAGGTGTACGGCGTCTCGGCCAAGCCGTTTGTTGGGGCTGGCACCTTCGCCGAGCACGCGGTTGTCGGTGCCGATGGCGCAGCACCCAAACCCGCCTCCCTCGACTTTGCGCAGGCGGCGGCGGTGCCGCACGTCGGCCTCACCGCCCTGGCGGCGGTCGAGGCGGCCGATCCCCAGCCCGGGCAAGTCGTCGCGGTGATCGGTGCGACCGGTGGGGTGGGGAGCTTCGTCACGCAGCTCGCGGCAGCACGTGGTGCGACGGTCGTTGCGGTCTCGGCCGGGTCGGGTTTTGCGCAGGCCCGCGATTTCGGCGCGTCCGAGACGATCGACTACGGTGAAGGGGACGTCGGGAAGGCGCTGCGGGCGCGGTACCCGCAGGGGATCGACACCCTGATCGCCACCCACGGCGACCTGGACCTTGCCACCGCTGCTGCACGGGCGCTGCGATCTGGCGGACTGGTCGTCTCGCCGGCGATCCGGGCGGATGCCGCGACGGCGGCGTTCGAGCCGCTCGGTGTGACCTTCAAGAGCGCCAATCGCCTGCCCGCGGCGCGTCTGCCGGAGCTGACCGCTCTCCTCGAGGGCGGGCAGCTGCGGGTGCCGCCGATCACCTCCTTCCCGCTG
>Ga0184639_10001014_pt1 | contig 11729 bp, 9 predicted proteins | sample PLM31_170_b2_FD_133155 | JGI IMG/M metagenome (GOLD analysis project Ga0184639, IMG submission 133155) | Groundwater sediment microbial communities from an aquifer in East River, Colorado, USA - PLM3-1_170_b2 | ecosystem: Environmental > Terrestrial > Soil > Riparian zone | place: USA: East... | reverse complement strand
GTGCGTGCCTGCTCCGGGCAAAAATGCGTGCGCGCGGGCGGCAAACATAATGATCTGGACGAGGTGGGAAAGACAGCTCGGCATCAGACGTTTTTTGAGATGATGGGCAATTTTTCGTTTGGCGATTACTTCAAGGAAGATGCAATCAAGTTCGCCTGGGATCTGCTGGTCAATGAATTCAAGCTCGATGCGGCGCGGATGTGGTTCACAGTGTTTGAAGGGGATGACGAAGTTGGGCCGGACGAGGCCGCCGAGCGGTTTTGGAAACAGGTCGGCGCGCCGCCTGAAAGAATTCTGCGCTTCGGACGCAAGGACAATTTCTGGCAAATGGGCGACACAGGGCCTTGCGGGCCTTGCAGCGAAATTCATTACTACATGGGCCCGAATCCTAATGACGCTGAGAACTGTGCCGCGAACGTTAACGGCCCGACCGACATCATTACTGAGCTTTGGAATCTGGTTTTTATGCAGTTCGATCGCAACTGCGTCAAGCAGGACGAAGAAACAAAGCGGTGTCTCGAATACAGATTGGATCCGTTGCCTGCACCCTCGGTGGATACCGGCATGGGATTGGAACGTCTCGCCGTGGTAATTCAAGGCCGAGATTCAAACTATAGGACCCTTAGATCGAATTACGACACGGATCTGATTCGTCCGATCATTGATTTCACAGCCAAGCGTGCAGACATTGCTTACGAGCCAAGCAAACCGGAAGGCTTCGCGATGCATGTAATTGCGGACCACGCGCGCGCTACTGCGTTTTCAATTGCCGATGGAATTCTGCCAGGTAACGAGGGACGCAACTACGTTCTCAGAAAGATCATGCGCCGCGCAATCTATCATGGTCGCCGCGCCTTGTTCCAAGAAGAGCCCTTCTTCTACAAAGTAACCGACAAAGTTGTGGAATTGATGCATGTCGCTTATCCGGAGCTTGAAGCATCGCGCGACTTTATTCAGAAGATGGTCAAACTTGAGGAGGAGCGGTTCGGCACTACTTTGGGCGTGGGGTTGCAGAAATTGCAGGATGTTATCGATCAGCGCGACCCGATCGTGATATTGGGGGATCTAAAGGAAGTTGCCCGGATTTACGACACCTACGGCGAGCCTCGAGATCTTATAAGGCAGACCCTTGAAGATGAGCTGCGTCGCACCCTCTTCATAGATGGCGATACTTCAGGTTTACCTGCTTACGTGGTTATGGGAACCGATGGCAAACTCGGCATTGAAGAAGGTGGGTTCAACCAATCCTTCGATGCCGCGTTGCAGGAACTCCAGCAGACGGGCGCGACGGAAAAGGTTGAAGGTAAAGCCAAAACAAATCCTGTTTACGCTAACGTCGCTAGCCGCAACGAGCGGTCTCAATTCAAAGGCTATGAGACAACCCGGGTGGATGATGCGCGAGTTGTTACTCTGATTAAGGGAGGCAATGAAGTTCAGCAGTTAAGCGAAGGCGATGAAGGTGAAGTTGTTTTGAATCACACTCCGTTCTATGCCGAGAGCGGTGGACAAGTCGGCGACGTCGGCAGACTAAGCAACCCACCCGCTAACGGTAGTTCTGACATGAGCGCTGTCGTTCTCGACACCTACTCACCCGCGCAGGGTTTGATTGTCCACAAGGTCAAAGTTGAAAAAGGAAATTTGAAAGTGGGCGATACGGTCGGTGCTGAAGTCGATGTTGAAAAGCGCGATGCCACGCGCCGCAATCACACGGCGACACACTTGATGCACGCGGCACTGCGCGAAGTTTTGGGAACGCACGTCAAACAAGCCGGCTCGGTAGTGGCACCGAATTATCTGCGGTTCGACTTCAGCCATTATCAGCCCTTGACGCAAAGTGAAATCGAAGAGATTGAGAATCTCGTTAACTATCACATCCTGCGCAACGAGCCGGTGCAAACGGATGAGATGGCTGTTGAAGAGGCAATGCGTTCGGGCGCGATGGCCCTGTTTGGCGAGAAGTATGGCGAGAAAGTGCGCGTGCTTTCAATCAAAGGAGCTGGTGGAGGCGAAGACATCTTTTCGAAAGAACTGTGCGGTGGTACGCATGTGCGCGCAACAGGAGACATCGGCCTCTTCAAGATTACGAGCGACGAATCGATCGCTTCCGGTGTGCGTCGTATCCGAGCCGTCACCGGCGTGGATGCCTTCGAACGTTTCCGAGAGACGGAAGCAATAGTGGACAAAGTCACAGCGGATTTGCGCACATCGCGATCCGAACTACCCAGCGTGGTCGGCAAATTACAGGATGAACTGAAGAAAGCGCGACGTGAAGCTGATGAGCTGCGCATGAAGATCGCGACCGGCGCCGTTGGCAGCTCGTCTTCGAATGGCGCCGAGGCGCGCGAGGTTGCGGGAGTGCAGGTACTGGCACGTGAAGCAAGCGGCCTTGACTCCGCCGGCATGCGACAGCTTTCCGACACTTTGCTCGCTCGAATTAAGTCGGGCGTGGTTGTGCTGGGCCGCAGCAGCGACGGAAAGGTGTCGCTTATTGTTCGCACGTCTGACGATCTCACCAATAGAGTTCCTGCCGGAAAAGTCATTAAGGAACTCGCGCCGATCATCGGCGGCAAAGGCGGCGGCAAAGCAGACATGGCTGAAGGCGGCGGCAGTCTGCCTGAAAAACTGAGCGAAGCTCTCGAGGCGAGCTACGCTATCGTAGAAAGACTTCTGAGTTAGACGAGCCTGGAGACCCCTCTTTGGAGTGCGGTGACCTGACAAGCACCCCAGCCGGGCTGCCCGTCTGGGGACCCCGCTTCACCGCTTTGGCCTTCGGCGGCTTGACGCCGCACTCTTACAATGGATTTAAGCGAGCCATAGCCGCGACAGGTCGCGACCGAACAAAGCGCTGACTGGTCAGCGCACTCCAAAGAGTTGAACTTAGCAAAAAGCGCGAGCAACGTTTGCCGGGAAGACGCGCTCGCGCTTTTTTGTGACTTGTTTTTCAACAAGCCTCCCCCGCACAACTTCAGTTTGTCCTTACATTGCCTTCTGTTTATCGGTTAGCGCGACACCTATTTTTTCAAGAGTTACTTTATTCAACGTGCCGGTAACTTTGAGGCCTTCGGCAGCCTGATACTTCTTCAGGCCTGCGCGCGTGTCTGCGTCGAGTTTTCCTGTCTCCTCTCCTGCATAGAAACCGCGGTCCTTAAGAATCCTTTGAGCTTGCTTGATCTGATCCTTGCTGGCTCTAAAGATTGGTTTCCTGGGAGGCTTCGGCTTCGTGGCGCTGTTGGAATTGGTGGTAGTGACCGAGCTATTTGTGTTCTGAGCCATCGCCACTGAAAAGACGAAAAGCAGCGACAAAACTATCGAAAGTATTTTTTTCATATGATCCTTCTTTTTTTAGTGAAGATGCGTAAAGCGGCGCGCGGCATTACTGAATTGTTGGGAAAGCGCGCGTATCATACAAACTCTCGTCAATAATTCAATCGCTCGGTACTCAACCGGTAAAACCAATAATTGCAAGCGATCTTGCAATTCCGACTTCACCACCAAATACCGCCTAGCAACGGCAAACTGCTGAGGGCTCCATGCACTTACCTTTACCTAGTTGGGAAGATGAAGAGTCTGACTTCGCCGAACCTCCTGCCGAAGGCACTACTGACACGCTTGAACGGGAGCGGTAGGGACCCACTGCTCATATCAGAACCGGAAGCGGTAGCGACCGGCCTAATGCTCAACTATTGGTAAGGATGGCTCGTCTACATCCGCTAAGCTACAGAAGATCGTGACACTCGAGTTGAGCGTTTTGGCCGGTCGCTACCGCTCTCGGTTCTGATACCCGTTTTCAGGCTTTCGATTGCAGGTTGCAGGCTGGAACCTGAACTGGACTCAGTGGGTAACCGACAACGGCATTCCTCTGATTTCCTTCCCTCATTACCACGAAAATACCAGCTTTTACGCATAAACCCGAAGTGTTGGCAATCGTTTAACCGCTATGTTATTATCGTTGCGGTCTTATTGAACGGCAAAAAGAGACCGCGCCTCGTAACACTTCACGCCTGGCTGCATCTTCAGCGTTAACAGGTTCCGGCCCCGCAGTTCAAAAAAATCGTTGCCGCCCAGAATAGAATCGTATGAAAAAATTTCCCCTGACTGCTGCTCTCCTTCTCATCTTCGCTGCGTCAGCCTTTGCCCAGGGTATATCGCCTGCATCGGATCAGTCTGGCCCGGCCACTTATCGCGTGGACAACTTTGACCTGAAGACCGGTGTACGCATCGAGACACCACCACCAGCACCTGCGGCAAGAAAACTCCGCCGGGGACGCTTGCTGACTTCGAATAATCTAAACTACTCGCCCTCGAGCGAGCCTCTGACTAAGACTACGAGCATAAACTGGACGGGCACCTTAAGTGGCTTCACCACCGGCGACGCGACTGTCGACAGTTACATACTAGACTCCGGCCGGCGCAACTCAGTCGATCCGCTGCTGCTTTACGCCATCATGCATCAGGAATCAACGTTCAAGCCTCGCGCCATGTCATACAAAGGCGCGCGCGGTCTGATGCAATTGATGCCCGGAACAGCTCAGCGTTTCGGCGTCACCAGTATCTGGGATCCGCGCCAGAACATTGAAGGTGGCACTCGCTACATGCGTTTCCTGTTGGACTTGTTTGATGGAGACGTCAAACTGGCTCTGGCTGGCTACAACGCCGGTGAAGGCGCGGTGATGAAATATGGTTATCGCGTTCCGCCTTATAGTGAAACGCAGGAGTATGTGCGAAGAATTAGCAGGCGGTACGACTTGATTCGCGATCCGATGGCTTTCCGCTATGCAAACAACTTGACGCGTGACCAACTCGCTGCCAATCAACGCAAGGAATCGGCGCCGTTAACAATCTATGAACGCAGCGTGTTTGCAGTGAAGCTCGCCGACGGTCGTTTACAGTTAATCACACAATAAATCTCCCGTATACGTCGGGACGAAATAAGGAAGCGAGGCGGAGAATTCCGCCTCGCTTTTGTTTTATTCATAGTGGTTCAAGTCGAAGAAGAAGTTCAGGGGTCAACTTTCAGGTTGCCGCGAAGGATGTGGGGGCGGAACCCAGGTGTCCGCCCAGGGCGCACACGCAGGTAGGTTACATCTCTGACTAAGCTAAAGGTTAACTCTGAACTCTCAACTGACTGGTTGTGTGACTAGTGCAGGCAGCGGCGTGACTACTCGAGCTGCCGGCACACACAGCACCGGACATGGCGCATTTCTCACGACGCGTTCGATTTCAGCGCCGAGCACGGGTGTGCCGCCAAAAAGCGAAGCGTGAACGCTGGTACCGATGACGATCAAGTCTGCGTCCTTCTCAGCGGCGAAGCGCACGATTTCTTCATAAGGCCGGCCCTCGGCGATGTGTGCCACGGCACGAGCGCCATCGCCGCGAGCAAGCTGACGCATGCGTTCCTGCACGTAAGTACGTAAACGAGAAAGCGCATTCAGGCCACCTTCGGGAAACATCACCGAAATCTGCTCCAGGTAGTCTCCGATCACATAGACCGCATGAAGCTCCGCTCCGGTTTGATTTGCCAGTTGTGTCGCCACCTGGGTCGCAGCAGCGGAGGATGGTCGAAAGTTTGTCGCCAGGAGCACTCGATTCAAACGAACTTCGCTGCGGTCACCTCGGTGCTCTACAAAATCATGCTGCGGCGGACGAATTGTCAGTACCGGACACGGCGCCTCGGCGATGATCTCTTCAGCCGTTGAACCCCAAAGCGCGCGCGACAGCCCCTTGCGACCGTGCGCCCCGACGGTTACGAGATCGATGTCATAGTCGCGCACTGCCTTCGCGATTTCCGGCGCGGGCTCTCCCTCGACGATTACCGGCTCAACTTCAAGGCCATTGAACAGTGGGTCGGCTAACAGATTTCGAACCTCGGTTCTTATTTGTAGTAACCATCTGTTGTCCTGCTCTTCGAAAATACGTTCCGGCAAGGTTAGTAAATTGGCGGGTACGTTCGCGCTCTGAACGCTAAACAGTACTACGCGTCCGCCCCCACTGTGGGCAAATGCCGCTGCATACTTCAGGGCCGCGCGCGCATGGGGTGTGAAGTCAGTCGGGAATAGAATGTTTCTAAATGGATACATGGCCAATGTCGAATTGTGAATTTGGATTTTGAAGAGTCTAACAAGAAAAAAGTTGACGGGGAAGAAACCGGACCGGGTAAGGGTAAAGGGAAAGCAGAACAAGCCGTTTCCCCATTTCGCTTTTCCCTTTACCCTGTTGTTGTTTTCCTCTGGATTTTCCGGCGCGTTCCGTGCCAAACTCCGCACGCAATTCCCGTCTGTAACCGGCAACAGCAAGCGCAAGACCTATCTCGTTCGATTTAGGAGGCGACCCCTTGCTTAAAGGACTTTTTCGCACAAAGAATCTCGACGACATTCTGGCGTCGATAGGCGGGCCGCAGTTTTCGATGAAGCGCACGCTCGGCGCGTTCAATGTGACCCTCATAGGCATTGGCGCAATCATTGGCGCTGGAATATTCGCCACCGTTGGTTCCGCAGCTGCTGGCGATGCATTGGCGGGCCGGCCCGGCGCAGGACCATCGCTGATGCTTTCCTTTGTGATTACTGCCATTGTCTGCGGCTTTACGGCGCTTTGCTATGCCGAGCTTGCATCGATGGTCCCGATTTCGGGATCAGCCTACACCTATTCTTACGCGACAATGGGTGAACTTATTGCCTGGATCATCGGGTGGGATTTAATCATCGAGTATGCCATCGGCAACGTGGCCGTTGCGATCAGTTGGGCGGAATATTTTCATAAACTTCTACTTAACTTAGGAATACCGTTTCCTCACTGGCTAGCCGCCGATTATCGCTCGGCGATGATTCTGGCGAGCGAAAGTCCGGCAGACTATGCGGAGCTCTTTGGTAACGCGCCGGTGATTTTTGGGATTCCAGTAATTTTTAACTTTCTCGCTTTCGGCATTGTCGCGCTAATCACGGTTGTGCTGGTCTGGGGTATTCGCGAGTCGGCCAATTTCAACGCCGGCATGGTGGCGATCAAGATTCTGGTGCTGCTATTTTTCGTCGGCACTGCACTCTATTTCGTCCCACCATCGCAGATGGCTGCGAACTGGCATCCCTTTCAACCACAAGGTTGGGGCGGTACTTTTGCCGGCGCCGCGTTGGTTTTCTTCGCCTACATTGGATTCGACGCGGTTTCCACCGTGGCTGAGGAAACCAAGAACCCGGCACGCGATCTGCCCATCGGTATCATCGGCTCGCTAATCGTCTGCACGATCTTCTATATCGTGGTAGCAGCAGTTTTCACTGGCCTTGTTCCTTTCACGGTGCTTAAAGATGTCTCCGCTTCCGGCCAGGCCGAGGCTCTAACGATGGCGCTTGACTACGTCGCGCCTGCGGGGGTGACGCTGCCGCAAACGATCGTGGCCTTCGGATCCGTTGTGGCCCATACGGCCGTTCTGCTCGTCTTCCAGTTGGGCCAACCGCGCATCTTCATGTCGATGGCGCGCGATGGACTGCTGCCGTCCGTATTCGCCAGCATTCACCCGCGCTTCAAGACGCCTCACGTTACAACGATTCTGACCGGCGTATTCGTGGGTGTGATCGCGATGTTTGCCAACATCGAGTCGATGCTCAACCTCACGAACATCGGGACCTTGTTTGCTTTCCTGCTTGTTTGTATCGGCATTCCGATTCTTCGTCTCAAAGATCCGAATCGCAAAAGGCCGTTTCGTGTTCCGTTTGGCAACTGGCTGATCCCCATACTCGGCGCCGCCTCCTGCATCTTCCTGATGTACTACCTGGCCGCGGATACCTGGTGGCGCTTTATCGGATGGTTGGTGCTCGGCCTTTCGATCTATCTGGCTTACGGCTATACGCGCAGTGCCATCGGAATAACACAGGGACGCCCAAGTCGGACGCCGCTAACGCTCAAGCTGGCAGCTCTCGGATTTTTCGCTCTCGCGGCCGGCCTGTTTACAGTGCCACACCACATAGGTTTTCAGGGTATTTTCGACGCCGCACTAACTGCCGGCAATCCGGACCATGGGCGTGCTCTCGCGGGAGCTCTGCTCATTGTGTTTGGACTCATTCTCGGCGTAGTGGGATCCTTGATGATGGCAAGAACACCGCAAACGACCGACGACGCGGAATGATAGAGCGCACGTTTCGTGATTCCAGGGTGACTCCTGCGATGGGGGCTTTTTAGCGTGACCTTGACGCTTCTGGCGGTAGGATTTCTGTTGTTGCTAGCGGCTGCCTACCGCCTTTACGGAGGCTGGGTTGCGCAACAGTTTAAGCTCGACGATGCGCGGGAAACGCCCGCTCACCAGGTAAACGACGGGATCGATTTCGTACCCACCAAACCTTTCTATCTTTTCGGTCAACACTTCTCCGCCATTGCCGCTGCCGGTCCGATAGCCGGGCCAATTCTGGCCTGTCAGGCATTCGGGTGGCTGCCATGTCTGTTGTGGATCGGTTTAGGCGTGGTGCTGATAGGGGCAGTGCACGACTTCGCATCTCTGGCCGCATCGGTACGCCACGGCGCAACGTCAATTGCCGAGATCGCGCGCGAACACCTGGGAACCGGCGCCGGTCGCGCCATGATGGGTTTTATCTGGATCGCACTGCTCTATGTGATCGTCGCCTTCGCGGACATTACGGCGGGGACGTTTGTCGGCGGCTCGGAAGAGTTGAAGGCCACGATGGTTAACTTCAATCCCGGCGGAGCAGTGGCCGCTGCGAGCGTGATGTACCTGTTGCTTTCGGTCTTGCTGGGCCTGGTCCAGCGTTACCTCAATCCTCCACTCTGGTTGGTGACTTTGATTTTCGTGCCGGCGGCATTCGCGTTGTCATGGGTCGGCACAATGACTTCAAACCTGTTGGTCTTCGATCACAAGACCTGGGGCGTGCTGATTATTATTTACTGCGGCGTTGCCTCGATAGTCCCGGTGTGGGCGCTGCTCCAACCGCGCGGTTATCTGGGCGGCTTTATTCTTTACTCCGCGCTCGCGCTCGGCATCATCGGAGTTTTCTTCGGTGGTTACGAGATTCGGCAACCCGCCTTCAAGGCGTTTGATATAGGGGGGATGACGGGCACGCTTTTCCCGTTTCTCTTTGTGACCATTGCGTGCGGCGCCTGCTCCGGCTTTCACGGCCTGGTCTGTTCCGGTACTACGTCGAAGCAGGTCGATCGCGAGTCACACATCCGCTCGGTCGGCTACGGCGCGATGCTGGCGGAAGGCTTCGTGGCGTTAATTGCGCTGGTCACCGTTATGATCGTCGCGCAGGACGCATTGCGCGGCAAAGCGCCGGGAACGATCTACGGCAACGGCATCGGCCAATTCCTGACGCTGATTGTCGGCCAGGACAAGCTCGCCTTCGCCGTCACTTTCGGAGCGATGGCTTTTTCAACCTTCGTGTTTGATACGCTCGACGTTTCCATGCGGCTGGGCCGTTACATTGTGCAGGAGCTTTTCGGCTGGAAAGGTAAATTTGCTGCGCTCTTCGGCACTTTGCTGACGATGGGACTTCCTTTCTATTTCATCGTCTTCGCGCCACCAAACTCGTGGTTGAAATTCTGGACGCTGTTTGGCGCGTCGAATCAGTTGCTGGCCGGATTAACCCTCCTGACAATAACGGTCTGGCTCTATCAAGCGCGCCAGCGCATCGCGTTCACACTCCTGCCCATGATCTTCGTGCTGGTGATCACGCTCTGGGCGCTCGTCGCGCTCGTCATTGGAAATCTGAAGGCCACCAAGATCGGGACGGGCGTGCTTGATATCGAATTAATAAATGCGATTGCCGCGGCGGCTCTGGTCGTCCTGGCGCTCTACCTTGCCATTGTTGCGCTCATTAAGATCCGTGGCGATCGGCAAAAAGGAACGCTTGTGGAGGCACACGCTGCCACCAGCCTGGAATGACTTGCCGGCATTGCGGAGGCGCAGCCGATTGCGTAAGGTGTTTGTCCTACGGTATTTATTTAGTCGGGAGGGCTAAATGGGCTGGCGCGACTTTGTGGACGTTGAAATAATTGCCTTGGTGTCGAAGCATGTTAGCGGCGCTTTGGTGATTATTGCGGGTTTCCTAGTGATTGGTTTGGTCGCAAATTGGGCCATCAAAGATCCAATTGTAAGCCCGGTAGTACACTACGCTGAAACCGTCATCGTGTTGGCTTGCGTCTTGCGGGCCGTAGTCGTTATGCTCTGGAAACTCAGTACCATGACGCGTAAGTCAATGAAGGGAGGGGGCAATGGCACAGCATCCTCGATCCTGGTTGCGTAATACTCTAAATGTGTGGCTTGGCTATTTTCTAACCGCCGTTGCGGCGATCCCGGCGTCGGCCTTGGGTCTGTTTCTGATCAGCAAGGGCATCCGACAACAAGCTGCAATTCTTGTTTCCATCAGCTTAGCTGTACTCGGCGGTTTTATGGCTGAGCAGCTTATTGCTTTACGGTCTCGCAAACAAAGGCGGCTTGTAGTTTCAGCGTCTCCTGATACCGCCTACCAACTGAGTTGGGGTAGGCCTGCTGTCACCGCCGCTGGCTTCATTGAGGGATTGAGTCAAGCGGCATTGGCGATATCATCATTTGAGCACGATCCTGCTTTCAACGAAGAGACAGCGCGTTTAGCTGCCGTCCAGTCGGCTTACACTAATGACTACAAAATAATTGCTTCAAAGATGTTTAGGCTGCCGACGACGTCGCAACAACAGAGACGAGTTGTTATTCAAGTCAAAGGCTTCAAAGCGCAACAAGGGACAGGTAACGAGCCAGCAGTACGCGCAGATCAGTTAACTCGTGCTGCCGCATTATCGCCTTATTTCGACGAGGCAACGGCATTTGCCGGACTGAGGTGATATGGACCTATTGGCCGTAAGAACAGCTAGGCTGGTTGCCTACCTTAATGCGGAAGAGTTGAATCCTTCGGGGCGTCCCTTGGCGCACGATTTTATGAAGGCCTTTGTGGAGCGTTATAGCTTCGTAAAACAGCCGACCACCGCAGACGAAATACTGGATACTCAAAACAAAGGTTTCACATTTGAATTGGGCAAATGGAACGACGTAGGCGTCGCCAGGGTTGTTCTATTTGATTGGGGCATAGTTGTCGAAACCAACACTTCAACGGACGCTTCCGAGTCGGTGCTTCAAGACATGTTGAAGTGGGGAGCAGAGACGTTCGGATTATCTAACCGGCCCAGCCTGATCACGCGAAGAAATTACGTAAGCGAACTTGTGTTTTCAAGCGAGATGTCGCTTCCAGCAATCTGCCCAAAGCTTCGATCTTTGGGTGACAAGATTACCAGCCTAGTTGATGGTTATCTCGGTAGCAGTCTACCGTTTAAAACAGTAGTAGTTACGCTGGCTTTTGATTCTACACAGTCAAAACAGCTATTTACGCCTTTCCAGATTCTGAGACTTGCAGAGACCCCGTTCTCACAGAAGAAATACTATTCGGGCGCTCCGCTCAAAACCTCAGACCACATTCAAGTTATCAAAGACTTTGAAATGGCGCTTGAGCCCGCGCCGCTCCCGCTGAATTAGGGATAACCCCGTTGCTTTTCCAGCAACACACATTTACCCCACTATCCGAAGCCTCCTCGATTGGACAGCCCGCCCGAAAATCGGCAATAATACGCGCTTCTGGAAAGGCCATCCGTCAACACCGCAGGCGCTGGAAAGCAGTTTAGGTGTCGAATTGTGGATACGAGCAGGGCTCGTGGGGCCTAGATCTCGCCGCTACTTAAACGACCGAAAGGAATCACACAATCGT
>Ga0184639_10001013_pt1 | contig 11731 bp, 11 predicted proteins | sample PLM31_170_b2_FD_133155 | JGI IMG/M metagenome (GOLD analysis project Ga0184639, IMG submission 133155) | Groundwater sediment microbial communities from an aquifer in East River, Colorado, USA - PLM3-1_170_b2 | ecosystem: Environmental > Terrestrial > Soil > Riparian zone | place: USA: East... | reverse complement strand
GCGCCTTGATGCACTCGCCCTCGAGGCGGATCAGCACACCGGCGGCGTATTCGTCCGCCCCGCGCCGGACCTCCGCCGCCTCGCGGGTCGCGGTGTCGATCAGCTCCTCGGCACGCTGCTTGGCCATCGCCACGAGCTCCCGCTCCTCGAGCATGCGGGCCGCCTGCTCCTGGGCACGAGCGATGATGGCGTCGCCCTCCTCTCGCGCCCGCTCGGTGATGCGGCCAGCCTCCTCCGTCACCCGGCGCGCCTGGCTCACCTCCGGCGGGACGGCCACGCGGAGCTGGTCGATCAGCTCCAGGATGGCGGCCTGGTCGAGGACCACGTTGTTGGTGAGGGGCAGCTTTCGGGCGCTGGCGGCCAGCGACTCCAGCCGCTCCACGAGGAAGATGATGTCCGTGGCTACCCCTCCGCGTCGGGTCGGATGACGCGCAGGATTATAGCCCGCGCAGTGCCTCAGCCCGCAGCCGAGAACCGAGCTCGGAGCGCCTCGGCGACCGGCGGCGGCACCATGCCGGCGATCTCGCCGCCGAATTGGGCGACCTCCTTGGCGAGGCTGCTCGAGAGATATCCGAAATCGAGCGCCGACATCAGGAAGACGGTGTCCACCCCCGGCTGGAGCTTGCGGTTGGTGTGCGCCATCTGCAGCTCCGCCTCGAAATCGCTGACGGCGCGCAGGCCGCGGACGATGAAGTCGGCGCCATTCCTCCGCGCGAAGGCGACGGTCAGCCCATCGAAGCCGGCGATCTCCACGTTGGCGCCGAAGTCGGCAACGGCAGCGCTGATCTGGCCGATGCGCTCTTCGACGCTGAAGAGCGGCGACTTGCGAGGGTTGTTGAGCACGCCGATCACGAGCCGGTCGAAGAGCGCCGCCGCTCGGCGCGCGACGTCCAGGTGGGCATTGGTCATCGGGTCGAACGAGCCGGGGAAGACGGCGACGCGGCTCATGGCTCCTCCACTCCATCGGTTCCGCTGCTGGCCGCCAGGAAGGTCAGCGCGGTCTCGCCGAAGCGACGCTCGCGCCAGCGAGCGAGTCCGGGCGGCTCCGGGATCGGGGTGCGCCAGAAGTGCTTGACCACCACCGACGCGCCGGGCGCGAGGTGCTGGACCAGGCGCTCGAGCGGCGCGAGGATAGCACGCTCCTCGTACGGTGGATCGAGAAAGACCAGGTCGTACCGATCCCCTGCCGAACGAGCCAGGTGCTGCCGCACGTCGGCGGCGTGGACCGATGCTCGATCCTCGAGGCCGGTCCGTCGCAGGTTCTCGCGAATCACCGCCAGCGCCGGGCGCCCCCGCTCGACGAAGTCGCAGTGCGCTGCGCCGCGTGACAGGGCCTCGATGCCGATGGCGCCGCTGCCGGCGTACAGGTCGAGCACGCGGGACCCCAGCACACGATCGGCCAGGATGGCGAAGAGGGTCTCCTTCACCCGGTCGGCGATCGGTCGCGTCCCCGCGTCCCGCGGAGAGACGAGCAACAGCCCACCGGCCGTCCCGGCGATGACGCGCATCAGGCGGTGTCTCCGGGGTCCTCGGCAGCGCTGAAGTCGTCACGCAGACGAACGAGGGCGGGCCGCGACCCGAGCGCCGGATCGGCTGCCACCAGCACGCGCGCCAGCTGACCGGCGCGCTCGGCGAGCGCCAGGTGGCGCGGCTCGAAGAGGGACGCCACCCGCAGCGGCGGGAGGCCCGACTGGCTCGTTCCGAGCAGGTTGCCCGCACCGCGCAGCCTCAGGTCCGCCTCGGCGATCTCGAACCCGTCGCTCGATGTGCGGACCACCTCGAGCCGCTCGCGTCCGCGTGGCTCGGCGGCATCGGTCAGCAGAATGCAGAAGGACTGTTCCGCGCCGCGCCCGACCCGGCCACGCAGCTGGTGCAGCTGGGCAAGGCCGAAGCGCTCGGCGTCCTCGACGAGCATGACCGATGCGTTCGGCACGTCGATCCCGACCTCGATCACGGTGGTGGCCACTAGCAGGTCGATCTCACCGGCGGCGAAGGCGGCCATCGTCGCGTCGCGCCGGTCGGCGCGCTGCTGGCCGTGCACCAGGCCGATCCGCAGGCCAGGCAGGGCGGCGCGCAGCCGCTCGACCTCGGCCTCGGCCGAGGCGACGCTCAGCGCCTCCGACTCCGCGACCAGCGGTACCACCACGAACGCCTGTCGCCCGGCGGCCACTTCTGACGCCAGGAAGGCCTCGATGCGCGGCAGCGCCGATCGGTCCCGGATCTCGGTCCGGATCGAGCGACGGCCCGGCGGCATCTCCCTGATGGTGCTGATCGCCAGGTCGCCGTAGAAGGTGAGGGCCAGGGTGCGCGGGATGGGCGTGGCAGTCAGCGCCAGCAGGTGGGGCTCGAGCCCGGTGCCCTTGGCCTGCAACGCCGCCCGCTGCGCCACGCCGAAGCGATGCTGCTCGTCCACCACCGCCAGGCCGAGCCGGCGAAAGGTGACCGCCTCGCTGAGCACGGCGTGGGTCCCGATCACGACCTCCGCCTCGCCCGCCTCGATGGCATCGTGGATCCGCTGCTTGGCGGCTGGCGCGAGCGATCCCGACAGGAAATCGGCCCGCACGCCGAGCGCCTCGAGCAGCGGCGCCAGGCCCAGGTGGTGCTGCCGCGCCAGGATCTCGGTCGGCGCCATCAGGGCGGCCTGCCAGCCGGCGCGGACCACGCCGGCCAGCGCCACCGCGGCGACGGCGGTCTTGCCGCTCCCCACGTCGCCCTGCAGCAGGCGGCGCATCGGCTGCTCCAGGGCAAGGTCGCGGACGATATCCGCCACCGCCTGGCGCTGGTCGCCGGTGAGCTGGAATGGGAGCGCGCCAAGCAGGGCGCCGAGCTCGCGCTCGTCGATCACGACGCGGGCGGAACGCAGCCCGGCGCGGGCCACGCGGGCCTGTGCCATCGCCAGCTGCAGGGCCAGCAACTCGTCGAAGGCGAGGCGGTCGAGCGCGCTCGGGACGTCGGCCGCCTCCTCGGGGAAGTGCGCCGCGCGCAGCGCATCGGCCAGCGACGGCAGCTCACCGCGCTCAGCGGCGCGCAGCGGGTCCTCGACCGCCGGCAGGGAGCGCTCGAGGAGCCGGGCCAGGAGCTCGCGCAGCCGGCGTTGGGTCACGCCCGCCGTGAGCCGGTAGACCGGCACCACGCGGGCGGTGTGCACCGACTCATGGCCGACCGGCGAGAACTCTGGCGAGGTGAACTGCGGCCGCCAGCCGCGGAGCGTTACCTTGCCGCTGACCACGATCTCGGCCCCGGGCTCGAGGCGGCGCTCGACATACCGCCGCCCGAACCAGATCGCCTCGGCGCTGCCCGTCTGATCCGCGAGCTGGGCGATCACCCGCTGTGGGCGTCGGCCGAAGCCCGGCTCGACGGTCACATCCACGATCCGGACGCGCGCCGACTGCTTCTCATCCGGCACCAGGTCGCCGAGCGAGCGCAGGTCGCTGAAGTCGTCGTAGCGAAACGGGAGGTAGAAGAGGGCCTGACGCGGCGTGGCGATCCCCAGGCGCGCGAACGCCGCCGCCCCCCTGGCCAGCTCCGGCAGCACAGCCCGGATCGGCAGGTCGAGGTCGCCCGGCGACAAGGAGCGCGGCGCCCGGCGCCCGGTTGATTGCATGGCTCGATCGTAGCGTGCTAGGATCGGCCCGTTCCGGCGGCGCCGAGGCATGGTGCGCCGGTTCGTTCGTGAATGGAGACTCGAATGGCACGTGCCTGCGACATCTGCGGCAAGAAGCCGATCACGGGCTGGAACCCGCAGTCGGTCGGCATGAACCGCAAGCGGGCCCTTCGCCGATGGCTGCCGAACCTGCACCCGATGGTCGTCCAGCGCAACGGCTCACCGGTCCGCGTGAAGGCATGCTCGCGCTGCATTCGGACCGCCGAGAAGGTCTGATCGGCCCTCGACGGCCTGGGGCCTACGCTCCGCCGCGCGCCTCGTCCGAGTCAAGCACCAGCGTGAACGGCCCATCGTTCACCAGCTCGAGCTCCATCGCCGCCCCGAACCGTCCGATCGCCACGGGTCGACCCGTTGCACGCAGCCGATCCACGAAACGGGCCACCAGGGGCGCTGCCACTTCGGGGAGCGCCGCCGGCGCGAACCCCGGCCGGCGGCCGCGCCGGAGGTCCGCCTGCAGCGTGAACTGGCTCACCACCAGGTAGGCACCCTCCACGTCGCCGATCGCCAGGTTGGTGCGGCCAGCCGCGTCGTCGAAGTAGCGCAGCCCGGCCAGCCGATCGGCCAGCCGGTCCACCACCTCCAGCGTGTCCCCGACCCCGATCCCGACCAGGACAGCAGCGCCACGCCCGATCTCGCCCAGGACCTCTCCGTCGGCGCGCACCACGGCGCGGCTGACGCGCTGAACCACGATCCGCATCGCCGCTCAGGAGGAGGGCTGCGGGCTGGTGACCGGGCCGGCCGCCTCTCCGTCGCGCGGCGGCCCCAGCGCGGCCTCGGTGAAGTAGGCGGAGGCGTTCCAGATCATCCAGCCCTGCGCTCCGTTGTCTGCGGCCGCCTGCATCTCGGCGAGCACCTGGCTGGCAGTGTACGGCGGGAACGGACCGTATCCGAAGTCCTGCAGCCAGGGACGGATCACCATCGTCAGCCCGGCGCGCTGCTCGTTCATGATCTTCAATGTCTCGTCGATCACCTCGTAGGGATGGTCGTTGGGGTTGGCGAACCCGAAGGTGCCGCGCCCGTAGTGGCTCGGGTAGACCATCGGCGAGAAGTAGTCGACGTACGGCATGATCACCTCCGGCCGCTGCCCGATCCCCTGGTCGTCGGTGGCGATGAAGCTGATCGGGAAGACGTCGGCCGCGAAGAAGGTGCGCCGCCCGGCCAGGGCATCGGAGACGAGCCGGAAGAGACGGCGCGTGGCCGGCAACCGGAAGGACTGCGTGTTCGGCAGGTTCGTGACAGCCACCGAGTAGTCGCCGTCGCTGAAGAAACGCACGTAGTCGAGCTGGACCTCGTCGAAGCCGCGGTCGGCCAGGTCGCCGGCCAGCGCGGCGATGTACTCGGCCACGCCGGGGTTGTATGGGTCGAGCCAGATCCCGCCCCGGTAGTCGCGCCAGGGCTCGCCGGTGGCGGAGTTGGTGACGGCAAGCTCAGGACGCTTCTTGCCCAGCGTGTTGTCCTTCATGACCACCAGCCGGGCGATGGTGTAGATGCCGCGCGCCTTCAGCTTCGGCAGCACCTCGTCGAGATCCAGAAGCGGGCTCTCCATCACCGATCCGATCGCCGTCGCCGCCGTCAGGTCGGTGGCCCAATAAAGGTTGCCGTTGGTCTCCTTGACGTCGATGACCATTGCGTTCGACTCGGTCCGCTCGATCAGGTCGAGCATGTCATCCAGCCGACCGGACGCCTCGAAGATGGCCGACGGCGCGTACAGCGCGCGTGCCTCGAAGGCCGGCAACGTCACCTGCTTGGTCATCTGGGCGTCGATCGGGAGCACGCCCAGCCGATGGCCGGGCATCTTGTAGATCAGCGTCCCCTGCTCGGGTACCTCCGGCAGGGCGTACCGGCCCCGGGCATCGGTCACGACCGGCGTGCCGTCGCCTTCGACGAAGACCCGCACGCCTGCGATCGGCCGCCCGTCGCCGTCGGTCACCACGCCGCTCACCACGTTGGGGCGCAGGGCGATGGTCAGCCCGCCGTCGTCGGGCACCGCGCCGCTCGCGGGATCGAAGCCGCCCGCCGAGGCCCGCACCTCCGCGCCGGGCACCGCGGTCAGGATGGCGGTGCCGTCGACCGCCGTGGTCGCGGTCACGCGGCCAGCGGTGAGGAGGGCATTCGCCACGGGCGCGTCGGTCGTGCGGTCGACGACCGTGATCGTCAGATCGCGCGGCGGTCGGGGGCTTGGGCTGCTGTCCGGCGGCAGCGGTCCCGAGCATCCGGCCAGGGTGGCAACGATGAGCCCGATGGCAGCCGCGCGCCCTAACTCCCCCGTCGGCCGATGGCTCCTCATCCCTCTCCTGCCGTTGCGGCGGCACGCAGCGCCGCCACCGTGGGCGCCAGGTCGCCGTGCTCGCGATAGAGCGCCCAGCCTGCCACCAGCACCTCGCCGCCGGCGGCATGCGCCGGGCCGATGGTGTCGAGGTTCACCCCGCCGTCAACCCCGATCGGCAGGTCCAGGCCGCGCCGATCGATCTCATCGCGCAGCTGCGCCATCTTCGGCAGCACCTCGCCGATAAAGGCCTGGCCGCCCAGTCCGGGGCGCACCGTCATCACCAACAGCAGCTCGATCTGCTCCAGGTACGGCATCACCGCCTCCGCCGGCGTCTCCGGGTTGAGTGCCAGGCCGGCCCCGCGGCCGTAGCCGTGGATCGCCTCAATGACCGACCCTGGGTCGTCATCGGCTTCGACGTGGAAGACGATCAGGTCGCTGCCGGCGTCGGAGAAGGCGCGGGCGTGCCGGAGCGGCTCGGAGATCATCAGGTGCGCGTGGTACGGCACCGACGCGAGCGGTCGCACGGCCTCGACCACCATCGGCCCCATCGTCAGGCCCTCCACGAAATGGCCGTCCATGACGTCGACGTGAATCGAGTCGGCGCCACCCGCGACGGCACGCCGCACCTCGTCGCCGAGCCGCGCGAAGTCGGCGTTCAGGAGGCTGGCGCTGATCTGCGGCGGCCTGGGGCTCACGATGCCGCCACCGCCCCGGCCGAGAGCGGCCGTCCGGCGAGCTGAGCATGAAGCTGCCCGCAGGCTGCCTCGATCTCCCGGCCGCGGGTGTCGCGCACCGTAACCGGCACACCGGCCCGCCGAATCGCCGCGGCAAAGGTGCTCACTCCGGCGGCAGCCGTTCCGGTCCAACGTGAGCCGGGGGTCGGGTTCAACGGGATCAGGTTGACGTGGCAGAGCCAGCCGGTGGCGAGAGCGGCCAGGCTCGCGGCCTGGGGGGGCGCGTCGTTGACGCCGTCGATCAGGACGTACTCGAGGCTCACGCGGCGCCCGGTCCGGGTCGCGAAGCGGCGCCCGGCGGCCACCACCTCTGCGACCGGCCACTTGCGGTTGATCGGCACCAGCTCGTCGCGCAGGTCGTTGCTGGCAGCATGCAGGCTGATCGCCAGGTTCACCTGCGGCAGCTCCTCGATCATGCGGTCGATCCCCGGCACGACCCCAGACGTGCTGACGGTAATATGCCGGGCGCCGACCCCGAGGCGTGCCGGGTCGTTGAGGAGGCGGACCGCTTCAAAGACCCGATCCGCGTTGTTCAGCGGCTCGCCCATCCCCATGAACACGATGTTGTAATGGCCCTTGCGGGCTCCCGGCCTCCAGTCGGCGCCGAGCGCCGCCCACGGATCGCGGTGCCAGTGAAGCACCTGGTCGACGATCTCGCCGGCGGTCAGCTGGCGGCCGAATCCGGCCTGTCCGGTGGCGCAGAAGGGACAGCCGACGGCGCAGCCCGCCTGTGAGCTGATGCAGATCGTCGTGCGCGTGGCCGCCTTACCGTGCGCCGGGTAGCGCATCAGGACCGATTCAATGCGTTGCCCATCGGCCAGCTCGTGCACCGCCTTGGCCGTCAGGCCTCCGTCGGCGACCAGCACATGGCTCCCGGCTATGGTCGAGAAGCGAAACGCGGCGGCCACCGCCGACCGGAGGGCGAGCGGCAGATCGGTCAGATCAGCGAGGCTGCTGACGGTAGGCCGGTGGGCGCCGCCCAGCACCTGGTCGGCCCGATATGCGGGCTCGCCGCGGGCGGCGAGCCACGCGGCGAGCGTGCGGGAATCTACCTCGCTGATCGCCGGGGGGGCTCCGGCGACGGGAAGATCAGTCACGACGCCCCGTGATCAGGGTCAGGTAGTACAGGAAGGTGAGCAGCGCCGCGAGCGCCGCCGCAACGTACGTCCAGGCCGCCGCCTTCAGGACCGCGCGTGCCCCCAGCTGGCGGTCGCCGGTGATGCCAAGGCTGCTCACGAAGGCCAGCGCCTTCCCGGATGCGCCGATCTCCACCGGCAGGGTCAGGAAGGTGAAGACGACCGCCGCCCCGAAGGCGATAAGGCCGACCCAGGCCAGGCCGAGCATGTTGAACCAGAGCCCGGCGATGATGAGCCACGGAGCCAGCCCGGAGCCGAGCTGGACGACCGGCACGATCGATTGGCGTGCGGCCATCCAGGGGTCGCGCTCGCGATCCTGAAGGGCGTGCCCGACGTCGTGCGCGATCACGGCCGCGGCGGCGACCGAGAGGCTGCCCGATCCGCGCGGAAAGCCCACCGAGCGGTCGCGGGCATCGTAGTGGCCGAGCTCCGGCGTCCCGGCCACGGCCGAGCTGACGCGCAGCACCTTGCCGCGCGGATCGTAGTCGTCGGTCAGCTGACCCGGAACCGGCTCGATGCGGACGTCGGTCAACCCCTGGCGGTCGAGGAGGCGCCGGGCAAAATCGAAGGCTGAAAGGTCAATCCCGGAGTCGACTTTCGACCACCGAGCGTAGGTCGATCGAACGCGCCACGCAGCCCAACCGGTGATGGCGAGGCTCGGAAGCATGACCAGAAGGATGTACGGCAGAATGCCACCCATTGTTGTTGTTGCTACCTCCTTGGGAGCGCAGCGAGTATAGCCGCGGTCCGGGGACCTTCGGTGAAGCCGGGGTGAAGAAAGCCCTACGCGGGTGCTGCCCCGACGCCGAGCAGCACGTGCTCGCGCGGCAGCCCGCGCCGCCAGGCGTCGGCCGGCATCGCCGGCCGACCCTCCGGCTGGACAAGGTCGAGCGCCAGCGCCCCCTCGCCGCACGCCACGCCCGGCCATTCGCCCGGGAGGAGCGCCCCGATCGGCAGGCCGTCGACGCCGGCGACCGGGTGGGCGGCGCGGATGTGCAGCCGCTTGCCATCGATCGCCGTCCACGCGCCCGGCCATGGTTGGAGGGCCCGGACCTGGCGGTCGACGGCCGTCGCGCTGCGGCTCCAATCGATCCAGCCATCCGAGCGCCGGAAGGGACGGATCAGGCTGGCCTCGCGCTCGTCCTGGGGCCGCGTCGCCAGCGCGCCGGTCGCCCAGCGCCCCAGCTCCGCCGGCACCTCCAGCGCCGCCAGCTCGGCGAGGCGTGCCTCGAGCTCCGGGGTCGTCTCTCTTCCGTCGAGGGGGATGGGCCACTGCGCCGCGATGGGGCCCGCGTCGAGCTCGGCGGTCATCACCATCAGCGTCACACCGGCTACGGGGTCGCCGGCCAGGATCGTGGACGCCACCGGAGCCGCTCCGCGATGACGTGGCAGCAGCGACGGGTGGACGTTGAGCGGCGGCCGCGGAGCCACGTCGAGAAGGTCCACCGGCACGAGCTGGCCGTAGGCGGCGAGCAAGATGCCGTCCGGCGCGAATGCGCGCAGGAGGCCACGGCCCTCGTCCGACCTGAGACGGTGCGGCGTCGCGACCCTCAGCTGCTCGCCGCGAGCCCAGGCCGAGATCGGCGACGAGCGGGGCTGCAGGCCGCGGCCGGCCGGTCGATCCGGCTGGCTGACGACGAGGATCTCGTCGCACATGCCGGGCAGGCGCGACAGCAACGGGACCCCGAACGAACCCGTTCCGAGGAAGGCCAGGCGGCCGAGCGTGGCCATTAGATGCCCGCGGTCGTCGTTTCCTCCACCTCGCTCGGGCGGTCGCTCACGCGCACCAGCTCTTCGAGCGACTCGAGGTAATCGATGTAGAGCACCCCGTTGAGGTGGTCTATCTCGTGCTGCAGCGCTCGCGCAAAGAGCTCCTCGCCCTTGACGCGGAACTCCTTGCCATGCCGATCGCGCGCCTTGACGGTCACCCTGGCGTTGCGCTCTACCTCCGCCACGAAGCCGGGGATGGAGAGGCAACCCTCCCAGTCCACGACCTCGCCACTGCCGCGCACGATCTGCGGATTGATCAGCTCGGTGACTTTCTCCTCGAGCTCGACGACGGCCACCTGCAGGGGGACGCCGATCTGGTTTGCCGCGAGCCCGATCCCTGGCGCGTCGCGCATGATCTCGACCAGCTCGTCCAGGAGACGGTGGAGCGACGCGTCGAAGCGCGTCACCTTCCTCGCGCGATCGCGCAGGAGAGGCTCCTCGGCAGTCAGGATCGGGCGTGTGACCATCGCGGTATTGTACCGATGCGGTCGCGCGCGCCCGCCGCGGCTCTCTACAGCAACGATTCCGGGTCAACGTCGATGGCGACCCCCGACGGAACGCGCTCGAGCGCCGCTGCGCGGCTCGCCCCGTCGACGGCTCGCAGGACCACCTGGAAGCGCCAGCGCCCGGCGCGGCGTGGCACGTACGATGGGAGCGGGCCGTGCACGTCGACACCCTCGATCGCCGCTGCCGCGGCCGCGTCCCGGCCGCGCGCCTCTGCCCGTGCGCGATCCGGGTCCGCCACCAGCAATCGGGCCAGGACGGTCGACGGTGGGTAGCCGAGCAGGCGACGACGGGGCAGCTCCTCGTCCGCGAAGGCATCGACGTCCAGGCGGGCCGCCGCGCGCACCGCGTAATGATCGGGTGCATATGTCTGGATCAGCACCCGCCCTGGCAACGCGCCACGCCCCGCACGACCAGCCACTTGGGCCAGCAGCTGGAAGGTGCGCTCAGGGGCGAGGTAATCCGGAAGGTTGAGGGTCACGTCGGCGGCGATCACGGCGGCCAGGGTGACGCTCGGCAGGTCGAGGCCCTTGGCGGCCAGCTGGGTGCCGACCAGCACGTCGACCCGCCCGTCACGGAAGTCGTCGTAGATCGCCTCGAAGCCTCGGCGCACGGCCACGGAGTCGGAATCGAGGCGGGAGACGCGCAGCAGGGGGAAGCGGGCGCGCAGCTCGGCCTCGACGCGCTGCGTGCCAGCGCCGAAGTACCGGATCCGGGCGCTGCCACAGTGCGGACACCTCTCCGGCGGGCGGGCGGTGCGACCGCAATGATGGCAACGCAGCTGACCGCCGGCGAGATGGAAGACGAATGGCAGGTCGCAGTCAGGGCAGCGCTGGCTTTCACCGCAGTCGCGGCACAGCACGAATGTCGCCGCCCCGCGCCGATTCATCAGCAGGATCGCCTGCTCCGTGCCCGGGCGCAGGTCCGCCAGCGCCGAAGTCAGGCTGCCCGAGAAGATCGACCGATTTCCACCAGCCAGCTCAGCCCGCAGGTCGATCAGCTCGATGCTCGGGGCCTGGCCCACCCGCCGCTCGATCAGCGGCGCGCGCTCCACCAGGCCGCCGCGGACTGCGGCGACGGTGACGACGTCGGGGGTGGCGGTTCCCAGCACGAGTCGAGCACCCGTCAGCGCCGCTCGGCGGCGACTCACCCAGCGGGCGTCGTAACGAGGCGTGCGATCGGCCTTGTAGGCTCCGTCGTGCGCCTCGTCGATGACGATCAGGCGCAGGCCGGTCAGCGGGGCAAAGCTAGCCATGCGCGTCCCGATCACGACCCGCGCCCGCCCATCCAGGATCCGCCACCACGTGTCATGACGCTCACCCGCCGAGAGGCCGGAGTGGAGGACCGCGAGCCGGTCTCCGACCAGCGCTGCGAGGCGGTCGGCGAGCTGGGTGACGAGCGACACCTCCGGCACCAGCACGATCGCGCCACCGCCGTCCGCAAGCGCCTCGGCGATGGCTGCCAGGTACACGTCGCTCTTGCCCGCGGCCGCCACTCCGTCGAGCAGCAGCTCGCCGCCTGGCGCCAGGCGCCCGATCCGGTCAAGCGCCGCCTCCTGCTCCGCGGCGAGCGCGTGGGTGCGCCGCGCGCCGCTCGCCCGGTGCGCACGAGGGTCGCGCTCCACCGTGCGCCAGGCGAGCTGTGCGAGCCCGCG
>Ga0184639_10001012_pt1 | contig 11732 bp, 9 predicted proteins | sample PLM31_170_b2_FD_133155 | JGI IMG/M metagenome (GOLD analysis project Ga0184639, IMG submission 133155) | Groundwater sediment microbial communities from an aquifer in East River, Colorado, USA - PLM3-1_170_b2 | ecosystem: Environmental > Terrestrial > Soil > Riparian zone | place: USA: East... | reverse complement strand
TGCCGATTTCCAGGAGGAACGAGATCGTAGCCTCCGCGTTCCGGCTCAGGCGCGGGATCCACGGATCGTGCGAGTACTCGAACATCTTGTGGATCGGCCGTGTCTCCCGGCCAAAGAGGCGCAGGTCGACGGACGCGTTGAGCACTCCCGCGTCGATTCCGTCCTGGAGGATCGTTCGGTTGAAGCCCCGCAGACGCCGGAACTCCTGGTCCTGCACGTCGCCGACGGCGCCGACGACAGCGATCGCGGCGAGGTCCGTGTTCCGCGGGTCCAAGGCCTTCGCGACCGCGTATGCGAGTCCAGCTCCGCTCGCGACATCGGACCCTTCGCCATCGAGGTGCGGGTTCAACATGAGGACCCGGTCTTCCTCCTGGGCAAACCGGACGAGGTCGCGCCGGCGCTCCCGCGGGATGTCCCGCGCGGTTGGCACGTGGTGGTCCGTGATTACGGCGTTGAGACCCTCCATATGGTGCAGCTGGCCTGCGCCGAAGTCGACGAACCAGGCGAGCGAGGGAGCCTCCCGTCGGATGACCTGAAGCGCCGCATCGTCGAGCTTCTTCAGAAAGGAGATGTCATGCTCGATCCCTGCGCGGGAGAGGGCCTCGGAACCGATCGCGGCTCCCGTGATTCCATCGGCGTCGATGTGGCAGTAGAGGGCGACGTGGTCCGCGGCGCGAAGGCGGTGCGCGATTTCCCGGGCCTGCGCTTCCATCCGCTGTGGGATGCGACGCCGCCCGCCATGAAGGTTTGCGCGAGGTCGGCGAACGGTCCCGAGGCGCAGCCTAGGTACCACTCGCGCCCGACGGCGGTCCCGCCTCCCCTTCGATCGCTCGCCTAGATTCGGATGATCGTGAACAGGATCACGAGGAGGCCGATCACGAGGCCTGCGATCCGGAGGCTATCGGACCACTTGCTGTCGCTCATGCCTCCCAGGAACAGGGGCAACGCGAGGAAGAAGCCCCCGAGCGCGGTGAGGACGCGGGCGATGAAGAGTAGCGCCGGGATGGCGACGATCGTCGTGAGGGACAGCGCGATGGCCCCCATCGTGATCGCGAGGAGGCCGGCGATAACCATGCCGTCCCGCGAGGCGGCTCGGCCCATCTCGGCGAGCCAGGATTGCGACAGGTCCGTGGTCATGGGTACCACGTCCTACGGTGCCGAGAAGAACAGCGACGGGGTCGTGAACAGGAGGAGGACGAGGATGAACGCGACGATCCACAGGAGCAAGCGCCCGAGCGGGTCGATATTCTTCGCCATCGTCGCCAGCCCGAAAATTCCCGCGAGGAGGAGGAAGAACCCGAAGTTCCACAGGATGGGAGACCAAACGGCCTGGAGGTCATTCCTTGCGTCGGCCGTGGTCGTGCTAAGGTTTGCCCAATTCCATAGGACTCCCGACAACGCAAGTAGGAACAGTCCCAAAGCAAACGCCCACGTCATCATCATGGTGATGGTCTGACGTTTCGACATCTCGGCCGCCATCATTTCAGGTTGTGGCTGCATGGAGGAAGCACCGAGGCGGCATATTATGGCGGGCTAATATAATTTACCGCGGATTCAATCTACCAGAGTTCGCGGACCAGGAAAGAAAAATGGGCAAGGATTAAGGGGTTGGTGGCCATCGAAGGGATCCTATGCCTGACGATTCGGTCCTCCGAGATATCCTGACGAAGTACAGGCGCATCGCCGTCGTGGGGATGTCAAAGAACCCCGAGAAGGAGGCCCACACGGTCCCGAAGTACCTTCTTCAGCACGGGTACGACATCATTCCCGTGAATCCGACCGCGACGGAGATCCTCGGGCTCTCTGCGTACCCGAACCTGAAGTCGATCCCCCGAGACTACGACGTCGTCGATCTGTTCCGCCCGAGCCCGGACGTGCCGCCGTTCGTCGACGAGACGATTGAGGACGGCCGTGCGAAGGTGATCTGGATGCAGCTGGGGATCCAAAACGACGAGGCCGCGAGGAAGGCGGAGGCCGCGGGTCTGACGGTCGTCCAGAGCCGATGCTTGCGGACGGAACACATCCGGCTGGTCGGGCGATAAAGGACCTCAGTGAAGCACGACGCTCTTCACGCCCTCGACGCCCTTGATTCTCGGGAGGAGTCGTTCCGGTACGGTCTTCTCCGTGATGATGAGCGCGTGGGGGTCGTCCACGATTTCCGGATCGTCCACGATGACCTGTCGGACACTGATTCCCGCCTCTGCGATGATCGTCGCGACGCCCGCGAGGATGCCGGGCTTCGAGGCGCTCGTTGGGATGATCTCGATCGCACCCCATCCCATGAGGGGCGCGACTTCCCGGAGATGGCAGACGGGCGCGAGTCGCTCGAAGAATCGTTTGAGATCGCCATTCCGTCCGATCGTCCGGGTCGTCGCCGTGACAACGCGCCGGTCGACACCCGCGGCCCGAGCGAGCGCGGTGTCGCTCACCTCGACGGGTCCGGCGTACACTCGATTTTCGAGGACGCGAAAGCCCATCTGAACCATGAGCTGCGCCACCTTCTCTTGGGCCGGAAACCCCTCGAAGTGAGGGCGGAGTTTTATCCACATCGAGTAACAGATGCTCAAATCAGTACTTCAAAGCTTGTTACTTAAGGTGTTCTATGAGCATAAATATACATTACAGTCCATAAACGTTAAGTAATGTACGGACATATCACGTACCGATGGAGAACGGTTCGCCGAAGATCGTGCTCGGTGTCGACGAATTGCCGCGGTCATACTACAACATCCTGCCCGACCTTCCCGTACCCCTCCCGCCACCGCTGAACCCCGCGACGCACGAACCGATCGGCCCCGAAGCGCTCGCCCCGATCTTCTCGAAGGAGATTATCCGCCAAGAGATGTCCATGAACCGATACGAGCCGATTCCCGAGGAAATCCGGGAGGCGTATCTGCTCCTCGGTCGGCCCACGCCGCTCTACCGAGCTCGGCGCCTCGAAAGTTTCCTCCGCACACCCGCACGAATCTACTACAAGCGGGAGGACCTCAGCCCGGTCGGAAGCCATAAGCCGAACACGGCCGTCCCACAGGCCTACTATGCGATGCGGGAGGGTGTCGAGCGGCTCGCGACGGAGACGGGGGCCGGGCAGTGGGGCTCCGCTCTCGCGTACGCGACGAACTACTTCGGTTTGAAGTGCACGGTCTTCATGGTCCGCGTGAGCTACGATCAGAAGCCGTACCGAAAGTACCTGATGGAGCTGTTCGGCGCGGAGGTGTTCCCGTCGCCCAGCGACCGCACGAAGACCGGCCGGCGATTCCTCGAGAACGACGGCGACAACCCCGGCTCTCTCGGAATCGCGATTTCCGAGGCCCTCGAGACCGCGGTTACGGGGACGAACACGAAGTACTCCCTGGGCAGCGTGCTGAACCATGTCCTCATGCACCAGACCGTGATCGGCCAGGAAACGCTCCGGCAACTCGAAATCGCGGACGAGACCCCGGACGTCATGGTCGGCTCGGTCGGCGGGGGTTCGAACTTCGCCGGGTTCACGTTCCCGGCGATCCGCGAACGGCTGCGGGGCAAGCTCGACACCCGTTTCGTAGCCGTCGAACCGGAGTCGATCCCCTCCCTTACGAAGGGCCGGTACGAGTACGATTTCGGCGACACGGCGGAGATGACGCCGCTCCTGAAGATGTACACGCTCGGCCACGCGTTCGTTCCGCCACGAATCCACGCGGGCGGGTTGCGGTACCACGGGGCCGCGCCGACGGTCAGCCTCCTCCTTGATCGCGGGATCGTCGAGGCGCGGGCGTTCAACCAGATCAGCACGTTCGAGGCGGGCGAGATCTTCGCGAAGACGGAGGGCCTGATCCCCGCACCGGAAACGTGCCACGCGATTAAGGGCGCGATGGAGCTCGCGCTCGAGGCGAAGCGGGCGAACGAGCCGCGGGTGATCGCGTTCAACTTCAGCGGCCACGGCCTGCTCGACCTCGAAGGGTACGCGCAGTACCGTGCAGGCACGTTGCGAGAGAACTGAGAGTCCATCCTTCCCGCCCGTCGGCTCCCGGCGCGGCCGACGGGTCCCTCCTTTCTTGAGGCGATCACGTCCCTACCTGAACTCCGTTCGCAGGAACCCGGGCACGGGCGACCGGATCCCCGCTGTCCAGTTCCTGTCTGATCCTATCGCTCACGGCCGACTCCACCTACGGTTCGATCGTTCTTGCTAGGAGTCAAACGGTCAAGCTCCGGAAACCCGTGCCCAAAAGGCTACCTAGTCCGCCCCAATGCGGACACGATGCTCGTGGGCGTCGATGTGGGCGGGACGTTCACGGACTTCGTAGGCATCCGGGACGGCGAGCTCGTCACATGGAAGGCGCCCTCGACGCCGCGGGAACCCGGCCGCGCTCTCGGAGAGGGGCTCGAGCGCCTCGGCGCAACGGGGATGGCCCATGGAACTACGGCGGCCACGAACGCGATCGTCGAGCGTCACGGTGCACGGACCGCCCTCGTGACGACGGCGGGGTTCGAGGATCTCCTCGAGATCGGCCGCCAAACCCGCCCCTCGCTCTACGATTTCCACACTACCCGAACGCTCCCCGTCGTCCCGCGAGGGATGGCGATTGGAGTCTACGAACGGATCGGCCCCGGGGGCGAGGTTTCGAAGGGTCTGAGGAAATCGGAAGTTCGGCGAATCGTGGTCGCCCTGCGCAAGATGCACGTGGAGTCCGTGGCGATCTGTCTCCTGTTCTCGTTCGCGAATTCCCGCCATGAGCGGATGCTCGCCGACGCGCTCGAGGGCGAGTTCGATGTCTCCGTTTCTTCGCGCGTCCTTCCGGAGTTCCGGGAGTACGAACGGGCGTCGACGACCGCCCTCGACGCGTACATCAAACCGACCGTGCGCCGCCATCTTGGGTCCCTTGAGGCGGCCCTCGGGTCCCGGTTCCTCGTGATGAAGTCCGGCGGCGGGACCGCAGACTCCCGCGAGGTCCTCGCGAGGCCGATCGATCTCGTGCTGTCCGGACCTGCGGGAGGCGTCGCTGCCGCTCTCTCGATCGCGAAGGCACTTCGGGTCCAAAACCTCGTGACGTTTGACATGGGCGGGACGAGCGCGGACTTCTCCGTCGTCCTCGAGGGCCATCCCACGTACACGAACGAAGCGAGCCTCGAAGGACTCCCGCTCGCGCTCCCCGTCGTCGACATCGTATCGATTGGCGCGGGAGGCGGGAGCATCGCGTGGATCGATCGAGGGGGCGCGTTCCGGGTGGGCCCGATGAGCGCGGGGGCAGAGCCGGGTCCGATGTGCTACGGCCATGGCGGGAGAGAACCGACGGTAACGGACGCGGACGTCCTGGCGGGCCTGCTCCCGCCCGCCCTCCTTGGTGGCGCGATGCCGCTGCGCCGCGGCCTTGCGGAGCAAGGCGTCACAGATTTCGCCGGGCGCCTCCACATCAACGTTGACGACGCGATTCTCGGCGTCCGACGGGTTGTGGAAGCGAACATGGTCCGAGGGATCAAAGCGGTCCTCGCCAAGCGCGGCCTCGACCCCCGGGACTTCGCGCTCCTCGCGTTCGGCGGCGCGGGTCCTGTCCACGCCGCGCTCCTCGCGCGCGAGATCGGGACGACACGGGTGCTCGTCCCGTTCCTGCCAGGCTCGTTCTCGGCCTACGGCATCCTGACCGCCGATGTCCGTCTCGATGTCAGTCAAGGCCTCGTGGGTCCACTGCGCGTGTGTCGCGAGAGAATTCTCCGAACCATGCGGGCTCTGCGGAGACGGGCGGGGGCGGGCGTTCGCCGCCACGGATTCCGGCCCCGCGCAACTCGCTATCTTCCGAGCGTTGACCTGCGATACGCCGGACAGAGCTACGAGATCAATGTCCCGTTCACCGCTACGGTCGAGTCCGCATTTCGCCGGGAACATCGGCGCCGGTATGGCTATGCGTCCCGGACCGAGCCGATCGAGGTCGTCGCGGTTCGTCTCACCGCGGTCGTGCCTCGCTCCAAGCCTCTGCCTCGGATTCGCGCACAAGGACGTCCAGAAGCCGAATCTCGACGGGCTCTGTTCGACGACGGGTGGCGGGACGTGGACGTATGGCAGCGGGTCGCGCTCCGCGTGGGCTTGAAGGTCGAGGGACCGGCCGTGATCGAGGAGGACCAAGCAACGACTGTCGTCCCGCCGGGCGCTCGCGCGGTCGTGCGACGCCACGGGATCCTGGATATCGAGGTGGCCTGAGTGGACCCCGTGGAACTCGAAGTGCTGAGGAACGCCGTGACGTTCGTGCCGGAAGAGATGGGGATCGCCCTCCGGCGAACCGCGTACTCGCCGAACATCAAGGAGCGGATGGACGCGAGCTGCGCGCTCTTCGACGGAGAGGGCCGGATGCTCGCGCAGGCGGAGCATATCCCCGTCCACCTCGGCTCGATGCCGGTGACGATCGAGGTCTTACGGGAGGAGATGGGCGGCGACCTCGCGGACGGCGACCAGGTGATCGTGAACGATCCGTACCGGGGCGGATCTCACCTGCCGGACATCACCCTCGTTCGGCCGATTTTCTACCGCGGCACCCTCCGAGGATACGCGGTGAACAAGGCTCACCACGCGGATGTGGGCGGGTCCGCGCCGGGTTCGATGCCAGCGGATTCCGTCGTCCTCGCGGACGAGGGCCTCGTGATCCCCCCGACGAAATTCCTCCGGCGGGGCGAGGAGGTGCGGGCGGTCGTGCAGGAGATCATCAGGGAGATGCGGAATCCCAGGGAGCGTCTCGGGGACCTCCGCGCCCAGGTCGCCGCGAACGAGCTCGGCGCCTCGCGGTTCCTGTCGCTCCTCGCGAAGTACGGGGCGACGAGGATCGACACCTTCGCGTCCGAAATCCTCGCGTACAGCGAGCGGCGGGTGCGGGCCGCGATTGCCGCGATGCCTCGGGGGACATGGCGTGCCCGCGATGTCCTCGAGGACCCTCGGGACGATGGGTTCCTTCCGATCGCCGCCAAAGTCACCGTGGGCGGAAGTGGGATTCTCGTCGACTTCGAGGGGACCTCCCGCCAGATCGAGGGGAATCTCAACGCGCCTCTCTCCGTGACGCTCTCCGCGATGTACTACGTATTCCGTTGCCTGACGGACCCGGAGGCCCCAGCGAACTCCGGGTGCTACGCACCGATTGCGGTCCACGCGCCGCGCGGGTCCCTCGTGAACCCACGGCCCCCGGCTCCCGTGGCTGCCGGCAACGTCGAAACGTCCTCGCGGATCGTGGACGTCCTTCTTCTTGCGATGGCGAAAGCGCTCCCAGGCGTTGTGCCCGCACAGTCGCAGGGGACGATGAACAATCTACTCATCGGGGGCCGCTGGAGCAGCCAGGAGTTCTCCTACTACGAGACGATCGCGGGCGGAGAGGGCGCCTTTCCGTTCCGGGACGGCCAGAGTGGGATCCACACGCACATGACGAATACGAAGAACACGCCTGTGGAGGCCCTCGAGCTCGCGTACCCGCTCCGGGTCGAGGAGTACCGTCTGATTCCGCGATCGGGAGGAGCCGGGAGGCACCGCGGCGGCGACGGGATTCGCCGCTCGATCCGGTTCCTCGCGGATCGTGGGACGCTGACGATCATCTCCGATCGGAGGCGCCGCGGACCCGCAGGTCTCGCGGGAGGCCGTGATGGCCGACGAGGCCGCAATCGCCTCATCCGTGGCGGGCGCCCGGTCGCTCTCCCGGGGAAGACCACGCGCGAGGTCCGCCGCGACGACATCGTTGTGGTTGAGACTCCTGGCGGGGGCGGCTGGGGACGACCCGCGGTGCGAGAGGGACGGGCGCCCTGAAAATCGACGCAGTACACTACGTGTACTCGCACTCTCCTGATGTCCGCTTCTGAGTGCCCCCGTTGTGGGACCGCTAGAGTTCGTCGGTGCCGTCGCGATCTTCACCCTTCTCGGCGTCGCCGCGGGCACGGGGACTGGCCTCGCGCCCGGACTTCACGTGAACAACGTCGCACTCGTGCTCCTCGCGTCGCGCGGAGCCTTCGAGCACGCGATCCTCTCCGTGTTCCCCACCGCCGCAGCTGCAGAACTCATCGCGATCGAGTCGAGCTTCATCATGGGGACCGTGATCGGCCACGGCTTCCTCGACTTCATCCCCTCCGTGTATCTCGGCGCGCCGGAGGAGAAGACCGCGCTCAGCGTGTTGCCCGGTCATCGAATGCTTCTCGCGGGGGATGCCCACGTCGCGATCCGACTTGCGTCAATCGGGGGGCTCGCAGGGGTGGCGCTGTCCCTTCTCCTCCTCCTTCCGGTTCGACTCGTCCTCGGGCCGCCTCTTGATGGCCACGAGCGGATGCGAGGTGCAATCGCCTTCGTCCTCCTCGCGATCGTCGCCGCGCTGGTCCTCTCGGAGCGGGAACGACGCGCATCGTCGAAGTTTGGGGGGGACTACGTGATCTCCCGTCGCTCCCGCCAGCGCCTCCTCGCACTGGGGTTTTTCCTCGCCTCCGGAGCCTTGGGTGTTGTGCTCTTGGATACGGACTGGTTCACCCTGTGGAACTGGTTCCCGTTCGCCGGTCATCCGACGGACTTCGGGAGCATCATCCTCTTCCCGCTCTTCACGGGCCTTTTCGGATTCAGCACGCTCGCCTTGAGCTCACGTTCCCGGGCGAATGTCCCTCCGCAGCGGCTGGCCCGCGAATCGCTGGGGCTCACCCAGAAGCGGTTCGCCCGCGGCTTGCTATCCGGCACCGTGGCAGGGGCGTGCGTATCTTGGCTGCCTGGTCTGAGCTCTGGGGCCGCGACCGCGCTCGCCCAATTCCTCTCCCGCGGCCATGACGACGCGAGCGAGGCCGCGCAGCGCGAGTTCATGGTCGCGCTCGGCGCGGTCAGCACTGCAACGTCCGTGTTCACGGTCTCTGTGCTCTTCATCATCGATCGCGCACGGAGCGGGGCCGCAGTGGCGATTCGCGAGCTGAATGCGGGTCAAGTTCCGATATGGAGCGTCCCGGCCGAGCCGCCATTCCTCCTCCTTGTCATCGCACTCTCGGCGGTGGTCGCCGCCGTGGCGTCGTATCCGCTGGCCCTCGCCTTCAGCCGCCTCGCCGCACGATGGATTCACAAAATCCGATATGACGTGCTCGCCCGCATTGTCCTAGGAGTGCTCGCGGTCCTCTTGCTCGTCCTCGCGGGGACCGCAGGCCTGATGATTGCGATCCTCGCCGGCGTCCTCGGCCTGGGCCCACCGCTCGCCGGAGTGAAGCGCGTGCACTTGATGGGCTGTCTCGTCGTGCCCGTCGTCCTCCTGTATCTCGGCCTCACGTAGCGGTTCAGTCCGCGCTCTCTTTCGTCCCGTAGGGCGTGCTGTACCGATGCGTTTCCTGGATGCGACGGACGCCGTCGATCTCGTCGATGTATTCGGCGACGACCGTCGGCACGAGCGTTCGCCACTCCTCGGCTTTCAGCATCCGGCGGCGGATCTCCGTCCCGCTTAGGTTCTCGCGGTCCTCCATCCGTAGGGACACAACGTTGATCTTTCGCTCTTTGAAGAGCCGGATCACAAGTGCGGAGTTCGTGTACACGCTTTCGAACGTCGGGAGGAGGGAGAGGATGTGCGAGACCCACACGCTGTGGACGTGCGTGTCCGGGATCGGGACAATGTTGTAGTCCTCCACGCCCGCGGCATCGAGCGCGCGGTGAATCATCTCGTATCGTTCTCCCGCAGTGAAGGGGTTCTCACCCGTGTGGCTGTACTGCGCGGACCCGATGCCGATGATGAGCTCGTCGTGGCGCTCCCGGATCCGCTTCGCCATGATGAGGTGGCCGTTGTGAAAGGGTTGGAACCGACCGATGAACAGGGCACGACTCGGCGGCATCGCGGGCCGCCGAGCGACTTGCCCCTAATAAGGTATACTCTCGGAATTTATCCGGGCGACGCACCCGGCGACGCGCCGGGAACGCCACTCGGAGTTGGGAACGACGGCGGCTTCGGCACGATCGCCGCGAGCTTCGCGATGAGGCCTTGCTTCTTCGGCCCGCCGACGAGGGCGTGCTCGAGGACCTCCTTCAGGTTCTCGACGGGAACGATCTCGATCTTGCCGACGTACTTGTCTTCGAGGAGGACGTCCTTCAGGTTCGCCCTCGGGATGAGGACCTTCTTGATTCCCATCTCCGCGGCCGCCTCGATCTTCGCGGTGATACCCCCGACGGGTAGGACCTGCCCGCGGACGCTGAGGGACCCCGTCATCGCGACGGCCTGGTCGACCTCGACGCCCTCGAGCGCCGAAATCACGGCGGTCGCAACGGAAATGCTCGCGCTATCCCCCTCCGTGCCCTCGCGGCTTCCGACGAATTGGACGTGGATGTCGTGGTTCGAGATGTCCTCGCCCGTGTACTTCTTGATCAGCGCGGCGACGTTCTCGACCGCCTCCTTCGCAATCTCCCCGAGGCGGCCCGTTGCGATGATCTTCCCTCCGCTCTTTACCTGGGCGGGGGTCACCTCCGCGGCGATCGGGAGCACGATCCCGCTGTACTCTGCCATCGTGGAGTCGCCGCTGTACACAGCGAGCCCGTTGACGATGCCGAGCATCGCGCCCTCCGTGACGTACATCTGGTACTCCTTCCCGCGCTCGATGATCCGGTCCGCCACCTGCTGCTCGAGGGACCGCGCGATCTTCTTCCCCTGGAGGACGTGGTCCGCGGTCACGAGCGGCGTGCCGAGCTCCTGGGCAACGTCGCCCGCTACGCGGATGAGTCCGCCGAGCTCGCGGAGCCGCACCGTGAGCTGTCCCCGACGTCCCGCTCGGCGCTGCGCCTCCCGGAGGATCTCGAGGACTGCGCTCCGATCGAAGTGCGGGATCTTCTTGTCCTTCGCGACTTCCTGCGCGACGAACCGGACGAGCCTCATGCGGTTCTCGTGGGTGTCGGGCATCGTGCTCTTCATGTAGATTTCATACCCGTACCCGCGGACGCGGGACCGCAGGGCGGGATGCATGCCCTGGACCGCGTCGAGGTTCCCCGCCGCGACGAGGATGAAGTCGCACGGCACGGCCTCCGTCTTCACCATCGCGCCACTCGACCGTTCGCTCTGGCCGACGATCGAGAACTTCTTTTCCTGGAGAGCGGTGAGGAGGCTCTGCTGGCTTTCAATCCGGAGAAGATTGATTTCGTCGACGAACAGGACGCCCTTGTGGGCCTTGTGAATGGCCCCCGATTCGACCCGCTCGTGCGCGGGCGTCTCGAGGCCTCCGCTCTGGAACGGATCGTGCTTCACGTCTCCGAGGAGGGCTCCGGCATGGCTGCCCGTCGCGTCGATGAACGGCGGGCGGTCCTCGGGGGAGTGGCTCACGAGGAGCTTCGGAACGAGGATGTTCTCTTGGCGATGGCCGGTGTAGCGGGTCGCCATCCAGATGATCCCCGCCACGAGGATGCCGAAGAGGAGGACCATCGGTTGGAACACCGGGGGGCTCTTCGTCCAGTCGAGGGAAAGGAGGACGCTGAGACCCACGATGAAGAAGATAATCGTCATCATCATGGAGGCCTTCTGCTGGCGCCGCTGCATCGCCTCCGCCTTCTGGGCGTTCACAATCTCGCGGCCCTTGCTCGCGGGGACGACGCGTATCCGCGGCTCGTTCGGGTCATCGGGATTGTGGTAGACGATGATGTCCTGGAGCTCGTCCCGGGGGAGGAGCTCCGTCATCGACCGGGCGAGCATCGACTTCCCCGTGCCGGGGTCGCCGATCAGGAGGACGTGCCGCCTCTGCTCGGAGGCCTTCTTGATGACCTCGACGGCCGACTCCTGGCCGATCACCTGGTCGACGAG
>Ga0184639_10001011_pt1 | contig 11742 bp, 9 predicted proteins | sample PLM31_170_b2_FD_133155 | JGI IMG/M metagenome (GOLD analysis project Ga0184639, IMG submission 133155) | Groundwater sediment microbial communities from an aquifer in East River, Colorado, USA - PLM3-1_170_b2 | ecosystem: Environmental > Terrestrial > Soil > Riparian zone | place: USA: East... | reverse complement strand
TTGTCCGCCGAAGTCCTCCACGGGCGGATCAGCCTCAGGCTGAGACGGATCAGCCCCAAATTTCCGCCATAGGACGGACCAGCCTCAGATTGTTTGGCTGGGCTTGGCTGAAACGTTTTGAACTTTTTGAACGAACTGTACTGCGTACTGAGGAGACTGTAATGCCGCTGTCCTACGAAGATCTCATCGCGCCCACCATCGTAAGGCAGGTGTCGAAAAGCGTCGCTTACTGCCGCTGTACGCGCAGCAAGAATCTGCCGTTCTGCGACGGCTCGCACGCAGCCACAAGCATCAGGCCGCACATTCTCGAATTCGACAAGCCCACGACTATCGCCGTCTGCCGCTGCTGGAAGTCGAAGGACCACCCGTACTGCGACGGCACCCACGGACGGCTGGTCAAGCCCAAGGAACGGCCGCCGCGCGCTGCCGAATGAGATTATTCAGCTTGAACGATTTGAACGGCTTGAACGAATTGAACGAATTGAACGAATTGAACGACTGGAACTAAGGAGGAAAGAGTTATGGTCGAGATGAAAAATGCCGTTAAAGAAGCCGACGCCCACCCGGAGATCAATCATCTGAGCCTCTGGAGAACCGATCTTGCCTATTTCTGGGTCATCAATTGCGCCGAAAGGATTCAGGACGACATGCACTACCATGAAAACGACGATCATATCTTCATGGTGATCGAAGGCGAGTGCACCGTGCGCACGCCGCACAAAGAATTCGTCCTGAAACAATTCGACACGGTGCTGCTTAAATCCGGCGAGCCTTATCAGCTGTGCAACACGGGCAACGGCAGGATGCTTCTTCTGGGCGCCGGCAACTCCGGGGTCGACGGCAAGCCAATAACCCGGGTGCCGAAAATTCCCAGTCGTATTCCGGTAACGGAGCCGATCGTCGCGTAGCAGCATTAACTTACAGCGACATACCGTCTTTCGCGCCCACTAGAGTCCCGGCGAGCATGGATGTCACCCCCATCTTAATCTTCCCTCGTCAAGGGGGAAGCGACTCCAAGGAAGATGCAACGGTTAAGGAGTCAATACATTGCGTGCGTAGCCTGTTTGAGCTGCGTTTACTCCCAGTTTGTGACACTTGAGCCCAACTATGCCTGAACCTAAGTGGTATCAAGAACTCACGCCCTACCAGTGGCGCGTGCTCGTCTGTGCTTGTCTGGGCTGGGCCCTCGACATCATGGATGGCTACCTCTACGCCATCATCTTGTTTCCCGCTATGAGCGACTTGTTAGGCACGACGGAAAGCGCCGTGATCGGCTGGTACGGCGGCATCGTCTTGGCCATCTTCATGATCGGCTGGGCGCTGGGCGGTCTCATCTTTGGCGTGATCGCAGATCGCTATGGGCGCGCCAAGACCATGGCGATCACGATTCTTGTGTATGCGTCGTTTACCGGCCTTTGCGGTATAGCCGAGAGTTGGGGCGAATTGGCTGTCTACCGTTTTCTGACGGGGCTGGGAATCGGCGGCGAGTGGGCCGCCGGTGCGGCGTTGGTCGCCGAGAGCTGGCCGGAGAAATCGCGCGCCAAAGCCGCCGGCATCATGCAAGCGTCGGGAGGCATCGGTTTTTTTCTCGCCACAGCGCTTTATCTCTTCATCGGCCCCTACGGCTGGCGCTGGGTTTTCGCGCTCGGAGTACTGCCGGCCATCGTCGCGTTCTATATCCGAAAGTCTCTTGAGGAGCCGCAGCGTTGGGCCAAGGCGAAAAGCGATAAGAACCCGTTCCCCGCTCTGTTCAGAGGCTCCGTGCGCCGCGATCTCTTGGTCGGAACCGGCCTGGTTGCAGTCGCGACCTTCGGCTACCAAGGCGCGATTCAATGGGTGCCGAGCTGGATCACGGCCATGCTCCATGCCCAAGGAACAAAATCGGTGATTCCGCAAGTCAGCCTCATCATAACGGCTCTCACCACCGGCGGCATCTTGGGCTGCCTTTGCTTTCCGGCTATCGCCGACCGCTGGGGCAGAAAGCGCGCCCTGTTTATTTATTTCCTTGGCGCCCTCCTCTTCGTGCCAACGACTTTCTTGCTCGCCAAGGAATTCACCCATGCGGTCGTGGCCGCGCCGGTCATGGGATTTTTCTCCGCCGGCGTAACCACCGGCTTTGCCATTTATTTCCCCGAACTGTTTCCCACGGCCATCCGCGCCACGGCGCAGGGCTTCTGTTTCAACTTCGCGCGCTTTTTCTCCGCCGCAGGTCCTCTTCTCGCCGGCGCGCTCACCTCGGCGCATGGCTCGTTCGCTCCCGCCATGGCCACCATCGGCTCGATCTATCTATTGGGGCTCGTGGTCCTGATCTTTGCGCGCGAGACCAAGGGGCAGGCACTGCCCGATTAGGTTGAATCGGAAACGGCAAAAGTGGAGCCCCACGGGCAAGCCCGTGGCACCTTCCAGTACGCCCGTGGGGCGAAATCCTGAGCAAGAGCCCCCGGCCAAGGCCGGGGCTCTAGTCGAAGGGTTGAAGTGGCAGAGATGGAGTGGTGTTCAATAGGCTTTTAAACTCATCACTCCGGCGCGGAACAAAGCTGGAGATCGACATCGTTCCCGACGAGTCGGCGCGCTGAGTGAAGGCGACGGCACGGCTACGGCTTTACAAAGCGAGTCGGCTCACGCGGTCTCGGGCGCGCGGAGTTTTTCCCACCGCTTGATCAGCATGCCGAAGATCGCTCCCGAGAGCGCGAAAAGCAGCACCAGCGCCCAGAGCATCGGCTCGTAGGTTTGCCAGCGGTCGTAAATCGCGCCGGCGATCACCGGACCGGCGACGCCGCCCCACATGTAAAAGAAGCTCATGTAGCCGCGAATTTTGGCGAAGTGTTTGCGGCCGAAGAAGTCGCCGACCACCGCCCAGCCGATGGCGTAGGTGGACTCGACCGCGGTGAAAAGCAAGGTGAACAGCAAGAGCAGCCACATCGAGCTGCCGAAAACCGGCAGTAGCATGCCGGCGGCGGCGATGAAGAGAATGCCCGCCACCAGGCGCGGCTTGTTCACCTGATCGGCGAACCAGCCCAGGAGCAGCGTGCTGGTCATGCCGAGAAAGGCGAAGGAGCTGAGCAGGAAGGCGGCTTGTTGCTGGCTCATGCCCTTCCACACCATGAGCGGCACGAAATGGGTCGCGATCGCGTGATACGACATATTGCGGATCGCGTTGCCGAGCACCAGGGTCCAGAAAGTGAAAGAGCGGAACGCTTCGCCGGTGGTTACGTCCACCTCGGCGGGCGCGCGCCGTTGCGGTTCATTTTTTTGATCTTCCATCGACGTGGACGGATTGTCGCCGTCGGGCAATAGACCCATGCTCTCCGGCGAACGGCGGATGGTCAATGAAAGCGGCACGCCGATGAGCAGGAACATCACTCCGGCAAAGGCGGCGCCCCAGCGCCAGCCCCAGGAGAGCACGATGGCGCTGAGCACGGGCGCGATCAACACGCCGCCCAGGCTAAAGGAGGCGCTGTTGATGGTGATGGCGCGCGCCCGCTTGCGGATGAACCAACTGTTGGTGAGCACCATGGGCGCGTGCATGAAGCCGCCGGAGTGCGCCAGCGAAATGACGCCGATGTAGACGACCAGAAACATCGCGTAACTGTCCACTGTGGAAAGCAGCAGATAGCCGACGCCCATCAGCAAGACCGCCGTGAGCATCACGGGTCGAGGACCGTAGCGGTCGAGCACGTGACCCACGATGGGGCCTTCGATGGCACCTTCGGCGCGGGCCAGGGAAAACGCGAATGAGGTAGCCGTGCGGCTCAGGCCGAGATCCTGGCTCAGCGGCAGAAAGAAAATCGTGAAACCGAAACTATGCAGCCCGCTGCCGAGTACCCGGAGCGCGGCGGACGCGGCAACCATACGCCAGCCGTAGAAAAGTTCGTTGAATCTTTTTAGCAAGAAATCGATCCCGACGTTCGTGCGAGAATAGACGGCGGCGGCGAAACATCCGCCGCTTTTCTATCAAGTAGCAAAACCGCGGGGGTTAGGAAACAACGGAGTTGAAAAATTGGCAGTGAGGCTCGGGGGACGCTCGTTCCCTCGTGGCGTGGCGCCAAGGACCGGTGGTGCCGTCCTATTCGGCTTCCGCTTCTGCCTCGGCCTTGAGCCGACGCCGGCGCACCGCGTCGGCGAGCGTGTCGAGCAACGCGCGGCCGTCTTCCCAGCCGATGCAGGCGTCGGTCACGCTCTGACCGTAGACCAATGCCTTACCGGGAAGCAGGTCCTGTCGACCGGCTTTAAGATGGCTCTCGACCATGACGCCCAAAATGCGCGCGTCGCCGCCGGCGATCTGTGCCGCGACCTCGCGCCCGACGTCGAGCTGTTTCTCCGGCTCCTTGCCGCTGTTGCCGTGGCTGAAGTCGATCATCAACCGCGCCGGAACCCCGGCCTCGGCTAAACTCTTTCCCGCGGCGTCGACATTCGCGGTGTCAAAGTTGGGCCGCCTGCCGCCGCGTAATATCACGTGGCAATCCTCATTGCCGGTGGTCGATACAATCGCCGAATGGCCGGCTTTGGTCACGGACAGGAAATGGTGTGGCGCGTGCGCTGCGCGGATCGCGTCAAGGGCGATGCGCACGTTGCCGTCGGTGCCGTTTTTAAATCCCACTGGGCACGACAAGCCCGAGGCCAGCTCGCGGTGCACCTGGCTCTCGGTGGTGCGCGCCCCGATGGCGCCCCAGGATACGAGGTCCGCGATATACTGCGGCGTGATCATGTCGAGGAACTCGCAACCAGCCGGCACGCCGGTCTCGTTGAGACCGAGCAGCAGATGGCGCGCAACGCTTAACCCTTCGTTGATCCGGAAGCTGCCGTCAAGGTTCGGGTCGTTGATGAGACCTTTCCATCCCACCGTGGTGCGTGGCTTCTCGAAATAGACGCGCATCACCACCAAGAGATCGGCATCGAGGCGGTCCTTTGCCTCTTTTAGTTTCCCCGCGTACTCTTTGGCGGCCTTCACGTCGTGGATCGAACAAGGTCCCATGATAACCAGCAACCGGTCATCGGCGCCGTGCAGGATACGATGGATCGCTTGCCGCGTTTCGTAAACCGTCCGGGCGGCCTCCTCGGTAATCGGAAATTTGCGCAGCACCTGGCCCGGCGGCAAGAGCTCTTTGATTTCCTTGATTCTCAGATCGTCGGTCTGGTACTTCATTTCGATTCACGATTTCCGCGACGCCTCATCATATCCGATAATCGGAGAAAATCTAGCCGGCGAAAGCGCCGGCTAGCGTTGCAGCGTTTCTCGTCCGACGATGGCCAGGAGCAACGCAGACAATATGAGGAGCGGAGCGTAAGCCAGAAACGGCACGCCGGGATTGAATGTGTCGGCGAGAAAACCTCCTAGCAATGGCGCGCTCATGCCGCCGATCTCCGCGATGGTGCGCCGCGCCGCTTGCAAGCGTCCGCGTGCGCTGGCCGGCACGACGTCGAAGGTCGAAGTCGCCAAGGAGCCCAGCGAGAGTCCGTTGGCGATGCCGAGGAAGGAAACCAAAACCACCAAGTGAAAAAAAGAGCCGGAAAATGGAATGAGCAGGAAGGCGAGGGCCGGAATGCCCGTGCTCGGAACAGTGGCCCATTTCCTGCCGACCTTGTCGATGACGAAACCCGCGGGGAGGATCATGGCGAAGACCGACAGGCCGGAGATGCTGAACAGCAGCCCCACCTCTTTGGGGCTGAGACCCAGTTGAGCGCTGGCGAAGAGCGGCAGCATGCTCTGCGTGGTGACGCGGTGCATGAAGCTCGTTAAAGTGGCGAAGACCAGTACGAGATAAGTCGCGCGCAGGTCAGGATGGATCTGGTGAAAGAGATCGCGCAGCGCGCGCAGTCGGCGCGCCAGCGCCGCGCGCCCCCAACCACTGATGCGAGCCGCGGCCGATTCAGAATCGTGCATGGGCCGGTAGTCTCGCACGGATAATCCCAGCAGGACCGAAGTCGCGGCGCAGGCGGCGTAGGCGAAAAACACCGCCTTGAAGCCGACGGCTTCGGTAAGCAGGCCGCCCGCCAGGGGGCCGAGCGCGAGACCGAGATTGTTGAAGCCGTGAAATCCGCTCAGAACGCGCCCCCTTTGGTCCAGGCGCGCCAGATCGATGCCGGCCACTTCGCGCGCGATCACCCAGATGCTCTCCGCGATGCCGATCAGGAAGACCAACGCGAGCAAGAAAACGAACCTCGGCATGACGGCGGCGAGCAGCGCAGCGGCGCAGGCCATCGCGGGGCCAAAGATCAGCGCCGAGCGCGCGCCCAGGCGGTCAAGCACCGCGCCGCTGATTGGCAGTCCGACGAATCGTCCGAAAGCCAGCGCGGTGATGATTTGCGCCGCGGTTCCCGGAGAGATGCCGAACGATCGCGCCACAACCGGAACGGCCGGCACCATCATCGACCACATTCCCGCCAGCATCGTGCTCGCATAGAGCGTGGCAAGCCCGCGAGCGGTGGGGCTGAATGTCGGGGGAAAGGGCATGCGTCAAGCAGAGTTGTGTTGAACAACTTTGCGCGGCCGATAGATCGTCAAAACGATCGAGACAGGTTTCAGTTTTGATGCCGTTAAGATGATTCAATGTCAAGCCTGGTTCGCGCGTTTGAGGTCTTGGCGCGCTCACAAAAAACGTGAGGCGTGAAGGGTGAGGAGTGAGGCGTCCTCTCATCCCAAACCCCTTACCCTTTACCCCTAACACCTTACTCCGGATTCAAAGGTCGCAAATAAAAGAACCGGGGGACCACGCAAAATGAACGCGATGTTTGACCATGAGTGATCCATGCTAAGATGAAAACATGGAGTCGGTTGCCGACGGCGCGAAAGCGAAGGTCCGGGAATGGACGGACAAACACAAGCATGCGGTTCTCTACGATGAGCCGGAGTCCACGTTTTTGGACGTGGCGTCGGGAAAGCGCGTCAAGATCGCATGGCGTGACTTGACGACGTGGGAAGAAAAACTTCATCCCGAGACCCAGGATGCGTACGTCGTTCTGCTCTTCGAGGGCGATACCCAACTCGCGCTCGTCGATCCGGGCGGGATTGCTTTTGCGCCCGCGACGGAAAACACCGGCCCTGTGCAAAATCTCCCGCCGGTTGTTTGCCTCAGAGATTTTTTCATGCTTAAGAACCGCGTCGATCATTATCTCTACGATCACGCCGACGAGCCGCCGCCGCGGGAATGTCTCGACCTCGTCATGATCTGCATCGCGACACTGGACGGGGCGCGCAAGGTGGGCTTCGACGTGGGGGACCTGGAAGGGGAGTTGGAAATATCCCTGAACGAGATCGAACGGAGGAAATCGTAGGGCCATGGGAAGAGGCATTTCGCTTCGCTGTCCGAGTTGCGGCGCAAGTCCGGCGTCCAAGACGGTCTTTCACTGTGTTCGCTGCAAGAGAATCCTCGAAGTCAACGTGGAGGCCGCTCGATTCAACCGCCCCGATTTCCAGACGATGCGCGCGAGCCGCGATCACACGATCTGGCGCTGGTTCGATTTTTTTCCGGTCGAGGATCGCGGTTCGATTGTGTCGTTGGGAGAGGGGAGCACGCCCTTGATTCATGCCGCCCGTCTCGGAGAGCGTCTGCATATCCCCAATCTCTACCTCAAAAACGATACGGTGTTGCCCACCGGTTCGCTCAAGGACCGCAGCAACAGCGTGGGGCTTTCGGTCGGCAAGGAATTGGGCTTTACGACGGCGACTGTCATGTCTACCGGAAACGCGGCCGCATCGGTGGCCGCCTATTCCGCAGCGGCGGGATTAAAGAGTGTTGTCTTGGTGCCGAAAGGGACCGCGCCAACGAAAATCATTCATGCGCGCGCCTGCGGCGCGACGGTGATTGTCGTGGATGGGAACTTCGATTACGAAGTGGCGCGGCTCTACAAGGCTGCCGTTCAGGAATTCGGTTGGTACGACTGCCTGTCATCGAATCCCTATCGCGACGAGGGAAAGAAATCCTACGCATATGAGTTCGTCGACCAACTCGATGGGCGAATTCCGGATTGGGTGATTCATCCGACGGCGGGCGGTACAGGAATATACGCTATGTGGAAAGGCTTCAGCGAATTCCGCTCGCTGGGCTGGATCGAGCGCGGGCCGAAACTTGTCGCGGCACAGAGCGAGGCGGCCGCGCCCATCGTCGCCGCGTTCGAAAAAGGTCTCGCGGACGTCGAGCCGGTCGTGGCGCGCAAAACGGTGGCCGAGAGCATTCAAGTCGGCAATCCGGTTGCGCTCGGCTGGCGCGCGCTGGCGGCGCTGCGCGAGTCGGGCGGAACCGCCGTCGCTGTGAGCGACGCGGAGATCCTGGAAGCGCAATTTTTGACCGGCAGTCTTGCCGGCGTCTTCGCCGAGCCAGCCGCCGCGACCTCGGTCGCCGCCGCGCGCAAGCTTCGGGAGCGCGGCGTCATCGGTCGCGATGAGCTCGTCGTCTGCAATCTCACCGGCCACGGCCTGAAGCAGCCCGAGGCGGTGCAAATTCCCGTTTCAGAGCTGCACCCGATTGAACCAACGCTTGCGGCATTGCGCGAGACCGTAAGCCGGGCGGAACCAATTCTTTCTCCGCGAACCGGCTCCAGCCCTGATTACGAGCGGTCCGGATAGCCGAATTGACGTTGACAAACAGCCGACGCATTGGGTACCTTGCACACGAAGAGGGGAATTTTTGTCGCTCCAGGTTTAATAGGAAGAGCTGCTAATGGAACTTGCCGTCCGTTCGGGTCCCGACAGGTTCGTTCCTCCAGGCGCCTACCGGGCCCTTGAGGCCGGACTGCGCGCGCGGGCGCCCAGGCTGGGAGAGATTCCCGCCGTTGTCCTGTCGGCTTTTGACCGCAACACGCGCTTGCTCCCTTTTATCTTTTACGACTCGCGAATGTTTCCGTCCGGCGCGAGCATGATCACGGGCGCCTTGCATCAGGCCGGCTTCAGCCGCACACGGGGCGTCTTTCAGCTCTGGAATCCGCGCTTTCGCGCCAGCCGGGCCAAGATTGATGGCCGGCCCTTGCAGATGCTGCTCGTGTCCGCCATGCAGATTCACTCCCGGCCGGCCTACGAAGCGATACGCGAAGCATGGAGCATGGGTGAGGAGCGCCCGCTGATTATCGCGGGCGGCCCCAAAGCGATCTATGAGCCGTACCACTTCTGGTCGATTCCACACGAGGGCAAACCGGTAGCGCCGGACGTCGTGGTTACGGGCGAAGCTTACGTGCTGCTCGATCTGTTGAACCTGCTCGCTGCCCATCTTGGCCGGGGAGAGACGATGCGCGGCGCCTTCGAGCGCGCCCGGCAGGAAGGCGCTCTCGAGTCGATTCCAGGATTGGTCTATCTGGCGCCCGGGGCGACGCTCCACGAGCCCGTGGTGGTCGATACCGGATTGCAACGGCTGGTGCAGCACTTCGAGGAAATGCCGCACGTGGCCACGGGTCTCAGCCTGATGGAGCCGCCGCACTCGGGAAGCGCTCTCTCGGCGCGACCGATTCCGGATTCCCAAGTCCGGCGACATGCGATGATCGTCAGCCTGCTCGTGACTCAAGGCTGCAAGTTTAACTGTTCCTATTGTCCGATTCCGGCCGCCAATCAGAAGAGCTGGCGCTTTCGCAGTCCCGAATCGCTGGTGGAAGAAATCCGCTCCGTCCACGAACGGTTTGGCGTCAAGCATTACTTCGGCGCGGACGACAACTTCTTCAACCGCCGCGAAACCGCCGAGGAAATCCTAACGGCGATGGCGCGCGGCCAGGCGCGGGGCAGGCCCTTCGGCAGGCGCATCCGGTTCGCCACCGAGGCCACTCAATTCGATACCTACAAGAACCGCGATTTGCTGCCGTTGGCGCGGGAAGGCGGCTTGAACGCGTTGTGGTTCGGCATCGAAGATCTGACCGCGACGTTGATCAACAAAGGGCAGAAGCCGACGGTGACCGTCGATCTGTTCAGGCTCATGCAAGAGATAAAGATCTCGCCCATGGCCATGATCATGTTCCACACCGGCCAGCCGTACTACACCCCCGGTTCACTCTACGGCCTGTTCAACCAAGTGGAGTTCTTACGCAAGGCGGGAGCGGTCTCGCTCCAGGTGACCGCTCACACTCCGGCCCTCGGCACGCGCGAATACGAAAAGACCTATGCAACGGGCCGGGTGCTCGAACGGATCGGTCGCTACAAGATTTCGGACTGGATGATCGACGGGAACCATGCTTCGGTCGTCGGCGACGAAGCCCTCTGGAAACGACAGCTCAAACTATTGGGCGGGTACGCGGCGTTTTACAACCCTTGGAACCTCCTGCGCGCGTTGCGGCACGACCGATCGAGATTGCGCCGCTGGCGGATTGGCTATCAAGCATTCGGTATGATCGCGACGATGTGGACCGCTGTGAAGGTCGCGCCCTATGTTGCCCGGCTGATGGTCGGGCGCTTGGTGTATCATGCGGGGCCGCCCCGCCTCTCGAGCGTGCCGGTCCGCAGTCCCGCCGCCGCGTTTCCGCGTCTTCCGACGGGCAATCCTCAGGTGGGTTCAGTCTCTACCGGCGAACCGGAAGGCCGCGCCGTCGCGGTGTAAGATCGCGATCAAGCTTCCGCGCGGCGATGGCGCCGGGGGTTTTCTCCCAGTCGTTCTATTCATTGACAAGCCTGAATATGGACGTATTATAGTCCATATGAAGACTCTAACAATTACGGACGCGAAGAAAAATCTGGGGCGATGGCTGGCGGCGGCGGGCCGGGGAGAGGATGTCGGCATTATTTGCGGGGCGGAGATAATCGCGCTACGCAAAGTGGAAGTGGAGTCCACGGATTACGCGCAACGGGAATACGGTGCGACGCGTGAGCAGGTCGAGACGCTGGAGAAGGCGACTGACAATCGGTATCGGAAGCTAAAGGGAGGGAAGAAGCTCGTTACGGCCTCAGCAGATCAACTTAGGAAGATGCTTGAGTAAACTTCTCGCCATTGATCCTGCCGTACTGCAGCGCCTGCGGTCGCTGCCCAAGAACGAACGGGTAGAATGTTTGCTGGCCTTGTGTGATTTGGTCGAATCCTTCGGCCAACCTCATGTTCACAGCGGTCTGGGAATTCGCAAGCTCGGCACCAAGCTTTTTGAGTGCCGGGGCAACCGATCTCTGCGCTTTGTCTTTCAGGATCGGTCGGCGGACCTATATGTCTCATTCCTCAGCGATCACGAGGAGATCAAAGCATTACTCCGAAGAGGCCGCTACGTCTAGATTCCGAGGTCTGGCAGCATGCCTGGGTTAAGATGACTCACCGGTACATCACGCGGCGTGGCGCCGGTGTGAGAATCCTCCTGGAATTGTCTAGCAGATTACTGAAAAAAGGGTCTCGTGCTTCGAGAGCCTCAGCACGAACGGAAATTCTCGATTGATTTCAATCCTTCCTCCGTTCGTCCTGAGCTTTGTCGAAGGATGAACGGCATTTTTCAGCAGCCTGCTATTCGACCACGACGAGTTTTCCTTCGCGATGCTCGACCGTTTTGCCGGTGAGTTCCATGCCTGCCTGAGCCGCGAGGACGAATGCGTTGCCCAATGATTCCGGGCCGGGCAACCGCTTTCGCGCTTCTTCGGGCGCGTCTTCGGTGGCGATGGCTTGCCTGGGGCTGAAGGCGACGACGCAGACGTTCCACTCGCGTTCTTCTTCGGCTACAAAGCGGGTGAAAGTTCGAATGGCGTCTTTGCTGACGACGTAAGGAGAGGCGCCGTGGTTTTCCGGCCGGCCGCCGCCCCACAGGTTGACGATGTTGCCGGAACGGCGCTCCTCCATGAACGGCACGACATAT
>Ga0184639_10001009_pt1 | contig 11750 bp, 7 predicted proteins | sample PLM31_170_b2_FD_133155 | JGI IMG/M metagenome (GOLD analysis project Ga0184639, IMG submission 133155) | Groundwater sediment microbial communities from an aquifer in East River, Colorado, USA - PLM3-1_170_b2 | ecosystem: Environmental > Terrestrial > Soil > Riparian zone | place: USA: East... | reverse complement strand
GAGGCCCGGTTGATCGAGGACAGCGTCGCGCTCGCGCTGGGGGAGGCCTTCGTGTTCCTGTCCGACGTGAAGAACGCGCTGGAGGTGGACCGGCGGGTTCATGCGGAGGCGGTCCCGGCCTCGGCGGAGGACCAGACGGCCTTGGCCCGGCGCCTGGGCTACGAGGAGTATCCGCGGCAGAGCTTCCTGGACGACTACCGCCGGATCACGCGCCGGGCCCGCCGGGCCATGGAGCGCGTCTTCTCAGAGGGGTTCGAGGAAGACGACTGAGTCCCCGGCGCCGCGCCCGTCAGCGGGCTTCCTCCAGGACGCCGAGGATCCGCTCCAGGGCCCAGTCCAGGTCCTCCTCCGAGATCACCAGCGGGGGGGCCAGGCGGATCGTCGTCTCGTGCGTGTCCTTGGCCAGCACGCCGCGCTCCAGCAGGCGCTCGCAGTGCGCTCGAGCCGGGACCGCGTCGGGCACGAGCTCGACCCCGGCCCACAGCCCGCGGCCCCGGACCTCTTTCACCGCCGGGAGGCTCGCGTCACGAAGGGTGGTGAGCATGTGCTCGCCGAGCTTCCGCGAGCGTTCCTGGAGCTCGCCGGTCTGGAGGATGCGGACGACCTCGCGGCCGATCGCGCACGCGAGCGGGTTGCCGCCGAACGTCGAGCCGTGCGTGCCGGGTGTGAGCACCCCCAGGACGTCGGTGTTCGCGACTACCGCCGACAGCGGCGTGATGCCGCCACCGAGGGCCTTGCCCAGGATGTAGACGTCGGGCTCCACCCCCTCGTGCTCGCAGGCGAACGTGTAGCCGGCCCGGCCCAGGCCCGACTGGATCTCGTCGGCGACGAGCAGCGCGCCGTTCTCCGTGCACAGCTCGCGGGCCGCGCGCAGGTACCCGTCGGGCGGGACGATCACGCCGGCCTCTCCCTGGATCGGCTCGACCAGGAACGCCACGACGTCGTTGTCGAACGCTGCGGCGAGCGCGTCGGCGTCGCCGAAGGGGACCGTGACGAAGCCAGGGGTCAAGGGGCCGAAGCCCTGCCGAGCCTTGGGGTCGGTCGAGAAGCTGACGATGGTCGTGGTCCGGCCGTGGAAGTTCCCGGCGCAGGTGATGATCTTGGCCCGTTCGGGGGCGACGCCCTTCACGTCGTAGCCCCACTTACGGGCGGTCTTGATCGCGGTCTCGACGCCCTCGGCCCCGGAGTTCATGGGCAGGACCATGTCCTTGCCGCACAGCTCGGCCAGGTCCCGGAGGAACGGCCCGACCTGGTCGTTGTGGAACGCGCGGCTGGTGAGGGTGAGGCGGTCGAGCTGGTCCTTCGCCGCCTTAACGAGCGCCGGGTGGCGGTGGCCGAAGTTCAGGGCGGAGTAGGAGGAGAGCATGTCCACGTACCGGCGGCCCTCGACGTCGGTGACCCACGCGCCTTCGGCGGCCGCGACGGCGACCGGGAGCGGGGCGTAGTTGGGCGCGCTGTACCGTTCGACGAGCCGGATCACGTCTTGCGTCTCGTCCGACACCGCGCCGTCCCTCCTCACGGCTCTCGCGCTGAACCGCCGCCATCATACGGGCGACTGGATGGCCTCACCCTGGGTCATAATCCAGGCATGGCTCCGGGTGCGGCCAAGGCCAAATCGAAGAAGGATAGCGGCGCCACGCTGGGCTTCGAGGCCACGATGTGGGCTGCCGCGGACAAGCTCCGTGGCCACATGGACGCCGCCGAGTACAAGCACGTCGTCCTGGGCCTGGTCTTCCTGAAGTACATCTCCGATGCGTTCGAGCGGCTCCACGCCAAGCTGGAGAACGAGGCGGGCGCCGACCCGGAGGACCCTGACGGTATCGGGCCGAGAACGTCTTCTGGGTCCCGCTGGAGGCCCGCTGGGCGAAGCTCCAGGACGCCGCCAAGCTCCCCAAGATCGGCGTTCTGTTAGACGAGGCCATGGACTCCATCGAGCGAGAGAACCCCTCCCTCAAGGGCGTGCTCCCCAAGGACTACGCGCGGCCCACCCTCGACAAGCGGCGCCTGGGTGAGCTGATCGACCTCATCGGGACGATTGCTCTCGGCGAGGAGGAGAACAAGGCGAAGGACGTCCTCGGCCGGGTCTACGAGTACTTCCTCGGTCAGTTCGCCAGCAAGGAAGGGAAGAAGGCCGGCGAGTTCTACACGCCCCGGTGCATCGTCCGGCTGCTGGTCGAGATGATCGAGCCCTTCCAGGGGCGCGTCTACGACCCCTGCTGCGGCTCGTCGGGGATGTTCGTCCAGTCGGAGGCGTTCATCCGCGCCCACGGCGGGAAGCTGTCCGACGTCTCGATCTACGGCCAGGAGTCGAACGCCACCACGTGGCGACTGGCCAAGATGAACCTCGCGATCCGCGGCCTCGAGGCGAACCTCGGACCGCGGGCGGACGACAGTTTCTACCGGGACCTCCACGCCGACCTGAAGGCCGACTTCATCCTGGCCAACCCGCCGTTCAACATGAGCGACTGGGGCGGCGAGGCGCTGCGCGACGACGTGCGGTGGAAGTTCGGCGCGCCGCCGGCGGGGAACGCCAACTTCGCGTGGGTCCAGCACATGATCCATCATCTCTCCCCCACCGGGATCGCGGGCTTCGTTCTTGCGAACGGCAGTTTGTCCTCGGGCCAGTCGGGCGAGGGCGAGATCCGTAGGAACATCGTCGAGGCCGACCTGGTGGACTGCATCGTGGCGCTGCCGCCGCAGCTCTTCTACGGGACGGGGATCCCTGCGTGCCTGTGGTTCATCACCAAGGACAAGTCGGGGAAGCCGACGAAGGGAGTGAAGTACCTTCGCGACCGGCGCGGCGAGGTGCTGTTCCTCGACGCCCGCAAGATGGGCGTGATGGTGAGCCGGGTCCACCGCGAGCTCACGGGCGAGGAGATCGCGCGGATCGCCGGGACGTACCACGCATGGCGCGGCGAGCTCGATGTGGGCGAGTACGAGGACGGGCCCGGCTTCTGCAAGAGCGCGACGCTGGAGAATGTTCGCGAGCACGGCCACGTGCTGACGCCCGGCCGCTACGTCGGCGCTGCGGAGGTCGAAGACGACGACGAACCCTTCAAGCAGAAGATGAAGCGCCTCGTGACCGAGCTCGACGAGCAGTTCGCCGAGGCGGCGAGACTTGAAGCAGTCATCCGTGAGGGACTGCAGAGCCTGGAGCCGTGACCTGACCGCGGCGCCTACCCTGGCCGGCGTCTGCCAAGCGATTGTCGACTGTCCTCACAGAACCGCTCCGACGCGGGCCTGGGGCATCCCCCAGATTCGGACCACCGACATCAAGAACGGCCGACTAGATCTCCAAGGGGCCAAGCGCGTGTCGGAGGAGACGTACCGCGAGTGGATCGTGCGTGCTGAGCCTCAGGCAGGGGACCTCATCCTCGCGCGTGAAGCGCCCGTGGGCGAGGTGGGCATCGTTCCTCCCGACCATCGAGTCTGCCAGGGTCAGCGCACCGTCCTTCTGCGCCCCGACCCGCACCAGGTCGTGCCGCGCTACCTCCTTTATCTGATGCTAACGCCCGGCATGCGCAAGCGGATGCTCGCCCTAGCCGAGGGAAGTACGACACCACACTTGAACGTCGCTGACGTCAGGCGACTCCGACTCCCCGAGCTGCCCCCCATCGAGAGACAACGAAGAGTGGCCGACCTGCTCGGAGCGCTCGACGACAAGATCGAGCTGAACGGGCGTATGAATGAGACGCTCGAGGCCTCCGCCCGGGCCCTCTTCAAGTCCTGGTTCGTCGACTTCGACCCTATCCGCGCCAGGATGGAAGGCCGCGACCCTTTCGGCATGAGTGCGGCCACCGCCAGCCAGTTCCCAGACTCACTTGACGAATCGGCTCTCGGCGAGATTCCCCGCCGATGGACCATTGGCTCCGTGCGCGACCTCGTCTCTCTTAGCAGGGAGAGCGTCGATCCTGCAGACTCGCCGGCGGAGGTTTTCGATCATTTCAGCATCCCCGCCTTCGATGATGGCCGCGTCCCGGACGCAGAGCAAGGGTCGAAGATCCGAAGCAGGAAGTTCGTACTTGGTCCTGGTGTTGTGCTGCTCTCGAAGCTGAACCCTAGGCTCCCCCGGGTATGGCTGCCGTTTCCCTCGCCGGACCGTCGGTCGATTGCTTCGACTGAGTTCCTCGTCGCTGTCGCCCGGCTGCCGTTCTCTCGTGAATACGTGTACTCCATCTTCCGCTCGGACGAGTTCATTGAGCGGTTTTCGGGACTGGTGACGGGGACTTCGGGCAGCCACCAGCGCGTACAGTCCGACGATTTCCTGGACATGCCCGTGGTGCTACCGGACACGAGCGTGGTGGAGGTGTTCACGTCCATGGCCAGGCTCCTCTTCGAGAAGGTGGCCGCAGACACCCGCGAGTCACAGAGCTTGGCGGCTACCCGTGACACCCTACTGCCGCACCTCATCTCGGGCGACGCGCGGGATTCCGACTAGGGGCCTCCGAAAAGGTCTGGACTACCTCTCACGCGGCTGGCACCCTCAAACACGAGACTCGGAAGCCGCGATTCAGGAGATCCCCGGCAGTTCGCCGAAGGTTCACTTTGCTGAAGAAAGGCAAAGCGGTCGCGAGTGGTCGATCGCGCCAATTCGCGAGGATCGCGTAGATGATCTCGAAGTCTGACGTTCTCAGCACAGCTGAGTCGAAGAATTGGAAAGTGCCCTTGCTATCGAGCTCGTCGATGCGTTGCTTCACCATAGCCCGGAACGCGAGATCGGTCTGGAGGAGCTCAGCTGAAACGAACCCTTGAGAGAAGAGATGACTGAGATCCCGCGCACCCAAGTGCCGTTTTACGTGGATGAGTTGCCGTTTGTCACTGAGCAAATCGCAGATCTCAACAGGCGTTGTGCTCGCTTGAGTGGAGATGGTCTTGCGATCGAGCAGAAGGAGGCGCCTATTCGCGGTTGCAGCTCCCTCGTTGTACTCTCTCTCGCGTGTTTGGGAGCTTGCGGCAGGAAGATCCAAGGCCGCTTCCGGAATCCCGGCGATGTAGTCGTCCAAGGCCTTTACAAAATCGTTGGCGACAAGGAAGAAGTCTCCGTCGTCCATGATGTAGGTTGCACCACCGAGCGTCAGTTCTCCATCGAAACACCGCCACACAGTCCAACGGTGGACTGTTGTGCCGTCACCGTCAACGGCCTCGATATGACGACGTCGAAGTGACGGCACGTCAATTTCATCGAGCGGCGTGCGTTGCTTGGCGCCACGGAGGTAGTCGGAAAGCCGAAGCTCGGGATGAGTGATTCCCTTTGCGGCTTCGAAGTGGTAGCGAAAGGACTTCACGCGCTCCCAGTCCACGATCTCCGGGGGACCGAGTTCCAGAGTATCGGTATCCTCGTTGCGGAGTATCTCCAGAACTTCAGCTTCAAGTTCCTCAAGGAGTTCCTGGTCGGTCACGGGCTGCACATGATCGAGCCAGCCGAATCGGTCCTGGTAGTCAGTGCGGCGGTGCGCCGCTTCTACCCGGAGGCAGACATCGCCTATATCTCCGAAATGGAGATCGTCGATAGTGAAGTGCAGGGGATCTCCCCCACTGATTCGATTTCCCCATGTCTCAACGTCTGCGGGTGGCCCTGTTGCCGCGTTGACGACGTCCCGGAGCTTGTCAACATCGAATGCCTCGAAGGCAGTGGCACGGCTCGTCTGGCGACGTGAGCGGACCGTATCGCTGGCGCGTCTCTTCGTGTCGACGGCGACGAATCTCGCGGCGTCATCAAGGCCAGTCGCGGTCCTCGGGAAGATGAGGTTGAGAGCGGTTCGGAGACCGTACCCCCGCTCCCAAACACCCGGCTTGATGAGGAACCGCCCTCCACTGCCGAAAGGGAAGGCGAAGAAAGTACCCGACGATCGTGAACCAGTCCGAACTACCAAGAGTGCCGCCATCGAGGAAGAACGTTTGGATGGCACCTCCCCGAAGCCTGCTCGAAGGAACTCGACCCAAGGCGGTTCTCTGGCCTGCCCAAGAGCGACGAAGAGCCTTGCGCTGAAGTTCCGGCCTGCTACGGGATCCAGAGACCTCACCTGTCGTTCCTCCTGATTCAGGAAGTCCTCGAACGAGGTCATCCGCTCGCCATCGAATCTGCGCTTGAGTCGGTAGCACGTCAGTGACGCCATCGCTAAGGCCCAGGGTCCTCGTCCGACTCCTTACGCGTCGGCATCTTCAGTGGGCAAGATCGCTGCGAGTTGATCCTCGATATCGAGGCCGTAGCGTGCCGCCAGTTGCGCGATATGCACACCGAAAACGCCGCGCATCTCACCGAGGGCGCTGTCGAATTGCCATGTTGCGAAGTGGCCCGGGTTGTATCCATGCGGGTCCCAGCCGTACACACCGTCAAGCCGCTGCGACACGCCGATGAATTTTCTGCACGCAGCGCGCATCGCCCGGAGTGAATCCGCGAGGTCATTCGGTCCTTGGAGCTTCGCCAGCTCGCCCGTCAGAAGCCGTCTGATCTCCAGTACGGAAGCGACGCAGTGACTCGGCACTTCGAGCTCAGATGGTTCATAGAGGACTCGGCGGTCCTCGAGGAAGGTCAGCACGCGCTTCGCAGTCTCTATCTCAGTCTCTGGCGGATCCCAAGAGATGCCAAAGATTGGAGTGCTGATGCCGGTCAGCCGCGAAAGTATGCACATGAACTTCATTGGCGGATACTGGCTTAACTCGGCCCGGTACGCAATATCGAGCAGCGTGTTGCATGCAGGTTTGAGTACTCCCTAGGCCTAGGTCCTAGCGGCCAGGGTGTCAGTGGCAAGGTCTACGCTCAACAGGGTAGGCACTCGGGCATCCAGGACGGTCCGCCGGAAGAGGAGAAAGCGTCAGGGCATGCCAGAAACGTTCCAAGCGCTCGGTGTACTAATCCTCGGGTTGCTGCCGGGCGCCCTCTACGTTTGGTCGTTCGAGAGGCAGGCGGGCGCGTGGGGAGTCAGGCTCGCCGATCGGGTGTTCCGTTTCGTGGGTGTATCCGCTCTTTTCCAGGTGGCTCTCGCGCCGGTGACGTATCGGCTCTGGATCGGATTCGTTCGATCAGGTCGACTGGCCTCAGGCGAAGTCCCGTTGGTCCTCTGGCTGGTCCCCATCGCGTATGTGGCGTTCCCGCTTGCTGTGGGCTCCTTCGTTGGCTGGGGAACGAGAAGAAGACGCTCCTGGGCCCGGGTCTTCACCGGTCCGAATCCTGCGCCAAGAGCATGGGACCATCTCTTTGCGACAAGGCCGGAGGGATGGATCAGGCTCCGGCTCAAGAGCGGCACGTGGCTGGGGGGAGCCTTCGCGAGGCGACCCGACGGGTTGAGATCGTACGCAGCCGGGTATCCGGAGGAGCAGGACCTGTACTTGGCCGAAGTTATCGACGTCGATCCGGACACGGGCGAATTCCGCTTCGCCGACGACGGTCGCATTGCGTTCCTCGGCCGAGGTATCCTCATTCGGTGGGCGGAGATCGAGTACCTGGAATTCATGGAGGTTTGAGGTGAGCGATAAGAAGATCGCTAGGCCAGACGAAGAGAAGGGCGGCTATCCGTCGGGAGATAAGCTGGTTTCCGACCTTCCGCCGCCCCCGAAGGGACCGGGGGCCGGTGCCAAGCCCGCCAGCGGGTCTGGCCAGGGTTCCGGCAAGCAGAAGTAGCAAGCCTTCTCCGACCCCTTGGGCGCCGGTAGAGTTGCGCCCAGGAACATGGGCGTGAAGACCGGCATCGTCGAATCCGTATTCGAGGAACTCCTTCTCGACTGGTTCGACTCGCTTGGCTACGAGGTCCGGCACGGCGCCGACATCGCTCCGGGGGAGCCGGAGACCGAGCGCGACGATTACCGGCAGGTCCTCCTCCTGGGACGGCTTCGGGCTGCGCTGAGGTTGCTGAACCCAGGCGTCCCTGAAGCCGGGATCGAGGAGGCTGTCCGGCAAGTCATGCGGACGGAGTCCCCCGATCTCGTCTCCAACAATCGGGTGTTCCACCGGATGCTCGTCGATGGGGTCGCGGTCGAGCTGCCAGCCCAGGGCGGTGGAGTTCGTGGCTATCAGGTTCGCCTCGTCGACTTCGACGACCAGGCCCCCAACGACTGGCTAACGGTCAATCAGTTCACCGTCCAAGGGCCGAAGGAGTGGCGCCGGCCGGACGTGGTCGTCTTCGTGAACGGCATCCCGCTGGCCGTCATCGAGCTCAAGAATCCTGCGGACGAGGACGCGACGGTGTGGACGGCCTTCGATCAGCTCCAGACGTACAAGGGCGGATATGGCATCCCCGACCTCTTCGGGTACAACGAGGTCCTCGTCGCCAGCGACGGTGTCGAGGCGCGCCTGGGGTCACTGACCGCGCCGAGGGAATGGTTCCTGCCCTGGCGCACGGTAGATGGGGATCAGCTGGCGGAGCCTGGTGCAAACGCCCTCGACATCCTGGCCAAAGGGGTGTTCGAGAAGGAGCGGTTCCTTGACCTCGTGCGGCACTTCGTGGCCTTCGAGGACGACGGGGCGAAGGTCAGGAAGGTGATCGCCGGGTATCACCAGTTCCACGCTACTCGGAAGGCTATCGACCGGACCATCCTGGCCTCCAGCGAGGCCGGCGACCGGCGAGCAGGAGTGGTCTGGCACACCCAGGGTTCCGGAAAGAGCCTCACGATGGCCTTCTTCGCGGGAAAGCTCGTCCTTCACCCTGCGATGGCGAACCCCACCATCGTCGTCATCACCGACCGGAACGACCTCGACGACCAGCTCTTCGGGGTGTTTTCGCGGTGCTCGGACCTGCTCCGCCAGACCCCCATCCAGGCCGAGGACCGGGCGCACCTCCGCGAGCTGCTGAAGGTGGCCTCAGGCGGCGTGGTCTTCACGACGATCCAGAAGTTCCTGCTGGGAGAGCGGAGCGACCGGTCCCCGATGCTCTCCGACCGGCGGAACGTCGTCGTCATCGCCGACGAGGCCCATCGCAGCCAGTACGGGTTCATCCAGGGCTTCGCCCGCCACATGCGGGACGCCCTTCCAAACGCGACATTCGTGGCCTTCACCGGAACGCCGGTGGAGCTCGACGATAGGGACACGCGGGCCGTCTTTGGCGATTACGTGGACATCTACGACATCCAGCGGGCCGTCGAAGACGGCGCTACGGTCCCCATCTACTACGAGAGCCGCCTGGCGAAGCTCGACCTCCCCGAGGAGGAGAAGCCCAAGATCGACGTGGAGTTCGAGGAGGTCACCGAGGGCGAGGAGGTCGAGCACAAGGAGAAGCTGAAGACCAAGTGGGCGAAGTTCGAGGCCGTCGTCGGGACCGAGAAGCGGTTGGGGATGGTTGCCGGGGACCTGGTGGAGCACTTCGATTACCGCCTCCAGGGCATGGACGGCAAGGCCATGGTCGTGTGCATGAGCCGGCGGATCTGCGTGGACGTCTACGACGAGCTTGTGAAGCTCAGGCCACAGTGGCACGCCGATGCGGACGACCAGGGTGCTATGAAGGTAGTCATGACGGGCTCGGCTTCGGACCCCGTCGCCTGGCAGCCCCACATCAGGAACAAGCGCAAGCGCGAGGCGCTCGCCAAGAGGTTCAAGGACGCCGACGACCCCTTCAAGGTCGTGATCGTCCGTGACATGTGGCTGACGGGCTTCGATGTGCCGAGCCTCCACACGATGTACCTGGATAAGCCCATGCGCGGGCACACGCTCATGCAGGGCATCGCGCGGGTGAACCGGGTGTTCCGCGACAAGCCCGGCGGGCTGGTCGTCGACTACATCGGCATCGCCGATGACCTCCGCCGGGCGCTCGCCGCGTACAGCCAGAGCGGCAGCAAGGGGGAGGCCGTCGTTGATCAGGACCAGGCCGTCCACGCGATGCGGGAGCGGTACGAGATCTGCCGCGACCTGTTCCACGGCTTCGCCTACCTGCCCCTCGTGGCCGCGGCGCCCAAGGACCGGTTGAAGGCGATGCCGTCCGCCGTCGAACACGTCTTGGCGCAGGAGAACGGTCGCGAGCGCTTCGTCAAGGCCGTGCTTGGACTCTCGAAGGCGTTCGCCCTGGCTGTTCCCCGTGACGAGGCAATGGCGATCCGCGACGAGGTTGGTTTCTTCCAAGAGGTGAAGGCCTGGCTGGTCAAGACGGACGGCCGAGGTGGGGCCGGTGAGGAGGACCTCGACCACGCAGTGCGTCAGATCGTTTCCGAGGCCATCGCTCCTGAGGGCGTTATCGACATCTTCGAAGCGGCCGGCCTCCCGAAGCCTGACATCTCGCTGCTGTCGGACGAGTTCTTGGAGGACGTCAAGGAGATCCCGCAGAAGAACCTGGCCGTCGAGCTCCTGCGCAAGCTCCTGGACGACGAGATCCGGCTCCGCGGCCGGAAGAACGTGGTCCAGTCCCGGCAGTTCTCGGAGATGCTCGAAGCGACGATCCGCCGGTACCACAACAAGCAAATCCAGACGGTCGAGGTGATCGAGCAGCTGATTCAGCTCGCTAAGGAGATGCGCGAGGCCCGGCGGCGTGGTGAGGACCTTGGCCTCAGTGAGGAGGAGTTGGCCTTCTACGACGCGCTTGAGACGAACGACAGCGCGGTGGCGGTGCTTGGCGACGAGGTGCTCAGGGCGATCTCTCGGGAGCTCACTGACACGGTCCGGCGGAACGCAACGATCGACTGGACGCAGAAGGAAAGCGCCCGAGCAAGGCTGCGCGTGATGGTCAGGCGGATCCTCCGCAGGTACGGGTACCCTCCCGACAGGCAACAGAAAGCCACGGATACGGTCCTCGAACAGGCGGTCCAGCTCGGCTTCGAGTTCGCTGAGTCGCCGCCGGCCGAGGTCCTTCCCTTCAGGGTCGTGCCGATGGCTGGAGCCCGTCCCTTCGAGAACAGCGTTCCGCTCTATTCACTGAAAGCTGCGGCCGGCGGCTTCAGCGGGGCCCAGGTGCCTGAGGCGGAGGCCTGGGTCGAGCCGCACGGCCGGACGCGGCCGGGCCCGGGGCTGTTCGTTGCGCAGGTCATCGGCGAATCGATGAACCGTCGTATCCCCAACGGTGCCTACTGCCTCTTCCGCCACCCGGTGGAGGGTTCCCGGAACGGGAAGGTGGTGCTAGTCCAGCATCACGACATCGCCGACCCTGAGGCTGGCGGCTCATACACCGTGAAGGTCTACGAACGGGTCGGCTGGACTAGCACTCTGACTCACGAGCGGCATGCCGACATCACGCTCAAACCTGACAGCACAGATCCGACCTTCCAGCCAATCGTGTTGACCGATGTGCAGGAAGATGATGTTCGCGTAATCGCCGAACTCATTGAGGTGCTTATGCCATTCGCACGGGAGTAGAGAATGGACTTGCTCATTGAAGAAGAGGACGTCATGCTAGATTCGTCTCTCCTCGGACGCCAGGATGCTCAACGATTGCTCCTGGAGCTCCCACGCGCGACACTATCCCGCCTGCGAATCCCTTGCCTCATTTGCAACCGCAGCGCGGAGTGGGGAATTGCCTGACGCAGTCCGCAAGTTCCATGGCTTGCGCGGTTTGGAGGCAGATTCGAGGCTTACGGAACTCGTTGGAGAATGGAGCCGTTTGCCGTTGGCTCCCCGAACCTAAGCGACGAGCAGGAATTGATATGGAGGTCGCTTGGCGAGTTCCGTGATCCCACCCTGGCGAGCGTGCTGCAAGAAGAGTGGGTCTTCCTCATGACGAGTTCGTGGATTCTGTCACGATTGAAGAGACCCTTCGACGCATTCGTCAGAAGCGGTGCGAATATGCTCCAGCTGGGAGTTCGAAGAACACTCCATCTCCCCCCAGGCTTGCCGG